>ENA-OQVM01000395-OQVM01000395.1-marine-metagenome-genome-assembly--contig:-NODE-395-length-69646-cov-14.110983_pt1 | contig 69646 bp, 60 predicted proteins | sample MGYA00237776_ERZ505498 | MGnify/ENA primary metagenome ERZ505498 (study PRJEB26159, sample SAMN06265151) | marine metagenome | isolation source: Helgoland LTER site | place: Germany:Helgoland, sampling... | reverse complement strand
GCAGTGATCAAAAGTGGCGGTAAACAGCATCGAGTCGTTGAGGGTGAAACCCTGCGTCTGGAAAAGTTGGATGTAGCTACTGGTGACAATATAGATTTTGAAGAAGTCTTGATGGTCGGCGAAGGTGCCGAAGTCAAGATTGGTGCACCACTGGTAGAAGGTGGCAAGGTGACTGCTGAGGTTGTATCTCACGGTCGCGGTGACAAAGTGAATATTATTAAATTCCGTCGTCGCAAGCACTCGCGCACTCAGCAGGGCCACAGACAGTGGTACACAGAAGTTAAAATTACCGGCATCAACGCCGGATAATTAAAAGAGGATATAGCAATGGCTCACAAAAAAGCTGGTGGTAGTACTAGAAACGGTCGCGATTCAGAGAGCAAACGCCTTGGTGTTAAGGTCTATGGCGGCCAGTCAATTAATGCAGGTGGTATTATCGTCCGTCAGCGTGGAACCAAGTTTCACCCAGGCAATGGCGTAGGCATTGGTAAAGATCACACATTATTTGCAACAGAGACAGGCACTGTGCAGTTTGTACAAAAAGGCCCTCTAAACCGCAAATATGCAGAGGTGGTTTCAGCCTAAGCTGAGCCCCTAATTTAAAAAGCCCCTCTGCGGGGCTTTTTTTATGCCTGCCAGTTTTATGTTCAGCGCTGCCTAATAAACCCCCAAAACTATGGGCATCTATTGAGTTAACAGAGAATCATGCAGAGCCTAGGGAGCTTCGCTCTCCCACATTCGCACTATCCCAGCTTAAACTGGCTTTTTAGATAAACAATAATATCGCTGGATTCATAGAGCCATTCCACCGAATTATCTGGCTTTTCAATTCTCAGGCAGGGCACCTTGTGGCGGCCGCCTTCACGAACCAGTTCGGCTTTTAATGCCGCATCATTTCTGGCATCTCGCAACTCTATATTGAGTGAGTGGCGTTTCAGTTCACGGCGCACCTTAACGCAAAAAGGGCAGGTGGCAAATTGATAGAGAGACATAGTGGCGGTGACATCATCAATGGCTTTCTGGGCCTCGGCTTCGCGCACCACCGGCTTAGGTGAGGTAAGAAAATCCAAAAGCAAAATAATTTGCCCCAACACCCATCGAATAACTGCCATTGTTACATCCCCTTGAATTAATTGATTAGCCTGCCTGCTTTTACTGCAGACAGTAAAACTTAGATTACCCACTGAAAATTGCAGCAGACTATCAGGCTGCGCATTTTGCTTGAGATTGGCTTTTCGCGCCAGTCCCTTTATTCACCTGAGGTTATGGTTGCTTGTAGCACCCCCTTTAGTAATAATGCGCGCCCTGAAGCTTCCAGCTTTTTCCCCACAATGACACAACCCTACTGGCCACTGTAAACTAGCGCTATGAAATTCGTTGACGAAGCATCAATCAAGGTTCACGCGGGCAAAGGCGGCAATGGCTGTCTGAGTTTTCGCCGTGAAAAATATATTCCCAAAGGTGGCCCAGATGGTGGCGATGGGGGTGATGGCGGCAGCGTTGTTTTGGTGGGCACAGAGGGCCTGAACACCCTGATAGACTTTCGCTACACCAGAAACTTTAGAGCTGAGAGCGGCCAGCAGGGCAGCAGCGCAGAGTGCACAGGTCGCGGTGGCGAAGACCTGATTCTGCAAGTGCCTGTGGGCACCACAGTTATAGATGAAGAGACCGGTGATGTTCTCGGCGATATCACTGAGTTGGATCAGCGATTAAAGGTCGCCCAGGGTGGCTACCATGGTCTCGGCAATACCAGGTACAAATCTAGTACCAACAGAGCGCCGCGTCAGACATCACCGGGCAAAGAGGGCGAGGTTCGCGAGCTCAAGTTAGAGCTAAAGGTACTGGCTGATGTAGGTCTGCTGGGTCTACCCAATGCCGGCAAGTCGACCTTTATCCGTTCGGTATCCGCGGCAAGACCCAAGGTGGCAGATTATCCGTTTACCACCCTGGTACCCAATCTAGGTGTGGTGGGCATGAGTGGCGATAAGAGCTTTGTGGTTGCGGATATTCCGGGGCTTATCGAGGGTGCCTCTGAGGGCGCAGGTCTGGGTGTGCGCTTTCTGAAGCATCTGACCCGTACCCGTCTGCTGCTGCATCTGGTAGATATGATGCCCTACGACGGCTCCACTGCTGGCGAGAACGCCCAGGTGATTGAGCAGGAGTTGGCGAAATTTAGCCCTACCATGGCCCAGGGCGAGCGCTGGCTGGTACTCAACAAAGTGGACCTGCTGCCAGACGACAAGGTAGAGGCGCGCTGTAAAGAAGTGGTCGAGCATCTCAACTGGCAGGGGCCAGTTTTCAAAATGTCTGGCCTGGCCTCCCAGGGTACCAGGGACCTCTGCGCCGCAATCATGGATCATATTGATGAGTTGCGACAGCGGGAGCTAGTTGATCCAGAGTTGGCAGAGCAGGCCGAAGCCCGCCGCGCAGAAATGCAAGCTGAGGCCAGAAAACGTATTGAGGAGCTGTCTGAGGCTCGCAAACAGGCCCGCAAACAGGCCAAGCAGGAAACTATTGAAGACGACGATGACGATGATGATTACGATGTCGAAGTGGTCTACGCAGAGTAACCACAATGACTAGAACAATTACCAGGGATGCCAAGCGCTGGGTGATTAAAATTGGCAGCGCACTGCTGACCAATGATGGCGCAGGGCTTGATCGCCAAGCCATAGATGGCTGGGTGGAGCAGATAGCTCAACTGCTAGCCAAGGGCAATGAGGTGGTGCTGGTTTCTTCCGGTGCCATTGCTGAGGGCATAGTGCGCCTCGGCTGGACAACCCGCCCCGAGAGCATTCACGAACTTCAAGCTGCGGCAGCCGTAGGGCAGATGGGATTAATCCAGGCCTACGAAAGTAGCTTTAAGCGCTACGACCGCCACACAGCACAGATTCTTCTCGACCATGATGATCTGGCCAGTCGCCAGCGTTATCTCAATGCCCGCGGCGCACTGCAAACATTAATTGGCCTCAATGTGGTGCCCATTGTTAACGAAAATGACACAGTGGTGACCGATGAAATTCGCTTTGGAGACAACGACAGTCTAGCGGCATTGGTGGCCAACCTTATCGATGCTGACATGCTGGTGATTTTGACCGACAAAGATGGCCTCTATGATGCCAACCCAGACAATAATCCAAATGCCCAATTAGTCTCAGAAGCCATGGCCGACGACAGCAGCTTGGATGCGCTAGCGGGCGGCAGCAGTGGCAGCCTAGGCCGCGGTGGCATGATCACCAAACTTCAGGCGGCAAGATTAGCGGCTCGCTCCGGTTGTAGCACAGTAATAGCTGGTGGCCGCAATCAACAGATATTGCATCAGGTGGCTGCTGGCGAAAATGTTGGCACTCTGCTGTCGGCCAGTCAAAAGCCTCTAGCCGCGCGCAAGCAGTGGTTGGCAGGGCAGCTGCAGGTTAAGGGTAAGCTGATTCTAGATGCCGGTGCCGTCAAGGTGCTGACCGAACAGGGCCGCAGCCTGCTGGCTGTTGGCGTTAGCGCTGTGCAAGGCAAGTTCACCCGCGGTGAGCTAGTCAGCTGTGTGGATAGCCATGGTGTCGAAATCGCCCGCGGGTTGGTTAACTACAACTCTGATGAGGCCAATCGTATCAAGGGCCAAAGCACAGAGGCCATCCCCAAGATTCTCGGCTATCGCGATGACGACGAGCTTATCCACAGAGATAATCTGGTGATTAGTCGCTAATCTCTAGCCCTTGGGGTGCGCCCAGTAATCAGTACTCAGCATCCACAAACTTTCCCCATCAATCCGACCCTATTTCGGTTACTATATTCCGGCACTTAAATACCGGAGAGTAGAAGATGCCCGCTGAAATCAAAACCCATTATCGTGCCTGCAACCTCTGCGAAGCTATCTGTGGCCTGGAAATCAAAACCCAGGGCGATCAGGTACTATCTATTAAAGGGGATAAGAAAGACCCTTTAAGCCGAGGCTATATTTGCCCCAAGGGCATAGCCATGGAGGATATCTACACGGATCCGGACCGTCTAAAACGCCCGGTCAAAAGGCAGGGAGACAGTTGGGTGGAGATTAGCTGGGAGCAGGCTTACGCAGAAATAGCGGATAAGCTGGTTTCAGTGCAGGAGCAGCACGGCCAGAATGCCGTTGCTTTTTATGCAGGCAACCCCAATGTGCACAACTATGGCAGCATGACCCACGCCAGCGTATTGCGCAAAGCAGTGCAGTCAAAAATCCATTTCTCCGCCACCAGCCTGGATCAGCTGCCCCATCATTTAACTTCCTACAGCCTCTATGGCCACCAGTCGTTAATTCCGGTGCCTGACATAGACCATACCAATTACATGCTCATTATTGGTGGCAATCCGCTAGCCTCCAACGGCAGCATTATGACTTCACCGGATATACCTAAACGCCTCAAGGGGATTCAGCAGCGCGGCGGTCGCTTTATTGTGATTGACCCAAGGCGCACCGAGACAGCAGAAATTGCCGACCAACATCTATTTATTCGCCCCGGCACAGATGCCTGGCTGCTGATGGCCATGCTGAATACCTTATTTGCCGAGGACCTTATTAACACAGGCCATCTCACTGACCTGCTGGTGGGCACGGATGAGGTTCGCAGTGCCTGCGCCGCCTTCAGCCCGGAGCTGGCAGAGCAGCGCACCGGTGTGGGCGCCGAGCAAATTCGCCAACTGGCTAGAGATATGGCCAGTACCGAGGGTGCAGTTTGCTATGGCCGCATGGGTGTCTCTGTGCAGGTCTATGGAACCCTCTGTCAGTGGGCTATTCAGATGATCAATATCCTCACTAACTCACTAGATGTGCGCGGCGGCATGATGGCCTCGTCGCCAGCCTTTGGTTTTATTAAACCAGGGGAGTCCGGTGCCGGGCACTTTGCCGCTTTCCATAGCCGCGTTAGTAGCCTGCCGGAATTTGCCGGTGAATTACCTGCCACTGTGATGGCCGAAGAAATGCTCACTGAAGGTGAGGGCCAGATTCGTGGTCTGATAACCACAGCCGGTAATCCAGTGCTATCAGCCCCCAATGGCAATCTGATGGATAAGGCACTGGCCGGCCTGGACTTTATGGTGTCGATTGATTTTTACATTAATGAAACCACCCAGCATGCGGATATTATTTTGCCCCCCACCAGTGCGCTAGAGCATGATCATTATGATTTGGCTTTCCACCGACTGGCGGTGCATAACACAGCGCGCTTCAATGAAGCCGTGTTTGAGCCCGCCGAGGGCAGCAAACATGACTGGGAAATCTTTAATGAGCTGGGCCTGGCCGTGGCCGCACGCAAAGGTATGGATGCCAAGTCCCTGCCATCCCCGGACAAGCTGATTGATATGGGCATCCAGCGCGGCCCCTACAGCGCCGCTGCTGGTCACGAACTGGAGCTGACCTTGGATAAGATAAAACAGCATCCCCATGGTTTGGATATAGGCCCATTGCAGCCTAGCCTGCCTGAGCGGCTCTGTACCAGTGACGGCAAGATTACCTTGATGGCCGACTATATTATCGAAGATCTGGCGCGCCTTGGCACAGATCAGTCAGCCACTGCAAAGGATGAATTTTTATTAATTGGCCGCCGCCATATTCGCTCTAATAATAGCTGGATGCACAATTCCCATCGACTGGTTAAAGGCAAGCCGCGGTGGCAGTTACTAATGCACCCGGATGATCTGGCCGCCCATCAGTTGCAGGACCAATCTCAGGTACGCATCCAGTCCCGGGTAGGTGAGGTACAAACCCAGGTGATGGCCAGTGATGAGGTAATGCCCGGGGTGGTGAGCTTGCCCCATGGCTGGGGTCACAAGCGCGATGGGGTCAGTATGGAGATCGCGGCAGCGCAGGGCGGTGTCAGCTGCAATGATCTGACTGATGATAAGTTGATTGACCAGGCCAGTGGCAACAGCGCTCTAAATGGCGTGCCGGTCAGAATATTTGCGGTGCAGTAGGTTTAATTGGCCATCAATAGCTGTTAACCAATTAATAAAATTAAGGTTGACAGCGCTGACTCCGGGTTTATTATCGTCGGCTTAGCCATTGATAATACGGAGTTTGGCCATGCCGCCTAAAGAAGGACCTTCAGTTCGTCACGACTGGACCAGAGAACAAGTTCTCAGTCTGTTTAATAAGCCCTTTAATGATCTATTATTTGATGCCCAGTTGATGCACCGTCAGCATTTTGATCCCAATCAGGTGCAGCTAAGTACATTGCTGTCGATTAAAACCGGCGCCTGCCCGGAGGACTGCAAATACTGCCCGCAAAGTGCTCGCTACGACACTGGCCTGGAAAAAGAAAAGCTACTGCAAATTGAGCAGGTGATCGAGGCCGCCAAAGTCGCCAAGGCCAGTGGCTCCAGTCGTTTCTGTATGGGTGCCGCCTGGCGCTCTCCCCATGATCGGGATATCCCCGCTGTGGCAGAGATGATTCGCGAAGTAAAATCTCTGGGGCTGGAAACCTGTATGACCTTGGGTATGCTCAGTGAAGATCAGTCCGATAAACTGGCCGATGCCGGACTGGACTACTACAACCACAATCTGGATACCTCCAAAGAATTTTACGGCGAGGTGATTACCACCAGAACCTATCAGGATCGTTTAAACACTCTGGCCAATGTGCGCAATTCCGGTATGAAAGTTTGTGCTGGGGGTATTGTGGGTATGGGCGAAGAGCAACAGGATCGCGCCGGCTTATTAATGGAGTTGGCCAATTTGCCGGTACATCCGGAATCTGTGCCCATTAATATGCTGGTTAAAGTGGCTGGCACGCCGATGGCCGATGAGGCCGATCTGGATCCCTTTGAGTTTATTCGCACCATCGCAGTGGCTCGGCTAATGATGCCTAAATCCTATGTACGGCTGTCGGCGGGACGGGAGGATATGAATGAGCAGATGCAGGCCATGGCGTTTATGGCCGGCGCTAATTCAATTTTCTACTGCGACAAGTTACTGACAACTCCCAACCCAAAGGCCAATACTGATATGCAGTTATTGCAGCGTCTGGGGATAAAGCCCGAGGAGTATCAGGCTGATAAAGACAGCCAGCAGCAGGAAGATGATCTGCACCGGGCCATTAACGAACACAAAAACGACCTATTGTTCTACCGGGCTAATTAATATCCATGACCAGTATGGATGCCATTCTTCAGGCCCAGCTTGACCAGCGCCAGCAGCAGTTTCTCTATCGCCACAGAACCAATGTAGCGTCCGGCTGTGATTCAGTATTGCAGGTTGAGGGCAAGTCCCTGGTTAACTTCTGCAGCAATGACTATCTGGGGCTGGCCAGTCACCCGGATATTGCCGCCGCCTTAAAGGCTGGCGTTGACCAATATGGCACTGGCAGTGGTGCCTCCCATTTAATCAGTGGTCATTCCAATGCCCACCACCAGTTGGAAGAGCAGCTGGCTGAATTTACGGGTCGCCCCAGAGCATTATTATTTAGCACCGGCTATATGGCCAATCTGGGGCTGATCAATGCTCTGGTAAACCGCCGTGATCTGGTGCTTGAAGATCAGCTTAATCATGCCTCGCTGCTAGATGGTGGCCATCTCTCTCGGGCCGACTACAAACGCTATAAGCACAATAATATGCAGCAGCTGGACTATCTGCTTGGGCAGAGTAACGCCAGCCGCAAACTGATTGTCACCGATGGCGTATTTAGCATGGATGGAGATCTGGCACCGCTGGCGGAGATGAGTGCTCTGGCAGCACAGCACAATGGCTGGCTTATGGTCGATGATGCCCACGGCATAGGCGTGCTGGGTGCAACCGGTGGTGGCATTGTTGAGCAGCAGGGTTTAACCGTGGAGCAGGTGCCGATTCTAATGGGCACTCTGAGCAAAAGTTTTGGTACCTTTGGGGCCTTTGTCGCTGGTAGTGAAGCCTTAATAGAAACCCTGATTCAGTTTGCCCGCACCTATATTTACACCACCGCACTGCCACCGGCGATTGCCTGTGCCAGCAGTGCCAGTTTGCAGCTTGCTCGCAATCAGCACTGGCGCAGAGAGAAGTTACACAACCTGATCGGGCAATTTCGCAACGGTGCCGAGCAGATTGGTCTGCGACTTATGGACTCAAATACACCAATTCAACCCATATTGATTAATGATGATCAGCTGGTATCAACAGTTAACCAGCAGCTGCGGGACAAGGGCTTTATGGTCGGTGCTATCCGACCTCCCACAGTGCCAGCTGGTACTGGGCGACTGCGTATTACCTTGTCTGCCAATCATAGTGACGAGCAGATCGACCAGTTATTGGAGGCGCTCGACAGTTGTCTGTAAATATTGCCAGCAATATTCAAGGGAGACTTTTTCCTGGTCTGACCTATTACCCCTGTTCAGGCACCAGGCTGCACGCAGATCCACTGGTATTGATTCATGGCTGGGGTGCCGATAGCCAAATCTGGCAGCAGTTGCCGGATCAGCTGAGTCAGATGGCCGATATTATTACTCTGGATCTGCCCGGTTGCGGTGGTTCGCAAGCTATAGAGGATTATTCTATTGCTGGCCTCCTTGCCTGGATGGGGCAGGTGCTGCCCCAGCGCTGTACCTTATTGGGACTCTCTCTGGGTGGCATGCTGTGCCGCCGCTTTGCCGAGGCTTTTCCCGACAATGTGGTGAGCCTGATCACCATCGGCAGCAATCAGCAGTTTGTGGCCGACCAACAATATCTGGCGGCTATGGCAGAGTCGGATTTCACCGCCTTTATCAATAGCTGGCAGGCTGATCCAGCAACCTGCCTGAAGCGCTTTGCTGGTCTGCAGGCTCAGGGTGACCAGCAACAGCGCCAGATTATGCGTCAACTGCGCAATCTGGAATCTACCATTGACCCTCAATCCGGGGCAGCACTGCTAAATTTGCTGGGCAGCCTGCACTGGGGCGGCGCGCAAATTTCCGTGCCTGCTCTGTATTTTTTTGGCCAGCATGATGCTCTGGTACCTGTGGCTGCAGCAAATCTAATACCGCAAGCCAAAGTTATTGAGCATGCTGGTCATCTGCCCCATCTCAGTTCGCCGCAGTTAGTGATTGAGGCTATTGGGGACTTTCTTGAGGGCCAGCGCTATCAGCTGGATAAGCCGCGTATTGCCGACTCGTTTGGCCGCGCGGCCCAGCGCTATGACAGTGCCGCTCATCTGCAACACCGAGTTGGCGAGCAACTGCTACAGTCTATTAATGGGGAACCCAGCCAAATTGTGGATCTGGGCTGTGGCACTGGTTTCCACAGTATTCAGCTGCAGCAGCGCTACCCCAAGGCGCAGGTTCTGGGCGTGGATATCTCCGCGGGCATGCTGGCCTATGCCAAAAAAAGATACATTGATCAGCCTATTGAATGGCTCTGTGGGGATGCAGAAAAACTCAATCTTGCGTCCGCGTCACAGTCATTAATCTTTTCTAACTTTGCCCTGCAATGGTGTGACTGTCTGGATACACTGGCCGCAGAGCTCTACCGGGTACTGCAGCCGGGGGGGCAGCTGGTGCTGGCTGTGCCCGGGCCTCACACATTGACAGAGTTGCGCAAGGCCTGGGCAGAGGTGGACGGTGCGGTGCATGTTAATCGGTTTGCCAGTTTGCCCCATTGGCAACAGGCACTGGCCAGTGCGGGTTTTACCAAGATTGATTTGCACAGCCACACAGTAACGGAGAAGCATGATTCCGTGCGCTCGCTGTTGTTAGAGCTTAAAAATGTAGGTGCCCATAATAATAATGCTGGCCGATCTGCCACTATGACTGGCAAGCAGCAGCTTAAAGCACTGTACAATGCCTACGAATCCTGGCGGCTTGCCAGTGGCGAACTGCCCGCTTCCTGGGAGATTATTTCCGGGACTATAGTGAAGGCTGAATAATAAACTTCTAGAGACCAAGCTATGGCCAATAAATGGTTATTTGTTACCGGTACAGATACAAATGTAGGCAAAACTGTTGTTGCCACAGGCCTTTTGTATGCAGCCAATAATGCAGGCCTGCGCAGTGCGGCAATCAAACCTGTGGCTGCGGGTTGTGAAGATCTGGGCGTTGGTATGCAAAATGAAGATGCATTGCAACTTCAGGCTGCGGCGAGTCATCAGCTGCCCTATCAGCAGGTCAATCCGGTTGCGCTGGAGGCAGCTATTGCGCCCCATATTGCCGCTCAGGAAGAGGGCAGAGCTCTCAGTGCCTCGCGTCTGGTGGGCTACTGTCGCGGACTGAGCCTGCTGCCAGTGGATATGTTGCTGGCGGAGGGGGCCGGTGGTTGGCGAGTGCCGTTAAATAAACGTGAAACCCTTGCCGATGTGGCCCGTGAACTGAACTGTCAGGTGGTTATAGTCGTAGGACTTAGGCTGGGTTGTATTAATCATGCGCTGCTGACCGCCGAGGCCGTGCGCCGCGATGGACTGCAGATTGCTGGTTGGGTGGGCAATATTATTGATCCTGATATGCCGCGGTTAGAGGAAAATATTGTTACACTGAGAGACATGATTAATGAGCCCTGTCTGGGTATTGTTCCCAGACTGACCGACCTGACACCGGAGCAGGTTGGCGGTTACCTTAGTTTACCGGCCGAGTTTGAGAGCAAAATATGAGCGAAGAAAATAAATTATCCGCAGAGGATATGGAGCGGGTCGAGAAATACCTCAACAGCGGCTTCAATACTACCGAGCGCAAACCTTTTCGCGGCTTCCGCCTGCTGTTTGGCATCTGGGTGATTATTGCTGCGCTGGGTTATCTGAGCTATTTAATTGGTAAGCAAGCCGGTTATCTGTAAGTTACCACAGCAATGCAAATCGCAACCCGACCTGTTGACCTAAGTGGCTGTGATTTTTCTGATCAGCTAGATCCATTATTACAGCGCATTTACCAGTCCCGCGGTATTGCCAATCAGCAGCAGCTGGAGCGGCGACTGAGCTGCCTGCCCCAGCCCAGACTGATGTCTGGCATCGCTGCAGCCAGTAGCAGGCTGGTAACAGCATTACAGAATCAACAGTCGGTTCTTATTCTCGGTGACTTCGATGCCGATGGTGCCACCAGCTCCGCGCTAATGGTGCTGGCGCTGGGAGCCATGGGTTTTACCAAGGTTAATTTTCTTGTTCCCAACCGCTTTGATTATGGCTATGGCCTGACGCCCGAGATCGTCGAGCTGGCCGCCGAGAGTTTTCCCGATCTTATCATTACTGTCGACAATGGCATTTCCAGTGTTGCTGGTGTGGGGCGGGCCAATGATCTGGGCATAGAGGTTATTGTCACCGACCACCATTTGCCCGGCGTCCAGTTGCCCGACGCTGTGGCCATTGTTAATCCCAATCAGCAGGGCTGTGAGTTTCCCACCAAAAACCTCGCCGGAGTTGGGGTTGCCTTTTATTTGCTCTGTGCATTGCGGGCCGAATTGCGCGAGCTGCAATGGTTTGAACAGCAGAAAATGGCCGAGCCAGATATGAGTCAGTGGCTCGATCTGGTGGCTCTGGGCACTGTGGCTGATGTGGTGCCTCTGGACCAGATTAATCGATCGCTTGTGCATCAGGGTTTGATGCGAATTCGAGCCGGGCACTCCAGACCTGGTATTCAGGCTCTGCTGCGCATTGCTGGGAAAGCGCCTCACAATTTGGTTGCTGCGGATTTAGGTTTTGCCCTGGGGCCAAGACTGAATGCCGCTGGCCGCCTCGACGATATTAGTCTGGGTATTCAATGTTTGCTGACAGATGATCCGCAGCAGGCTCTGCATCTGGCTCAGGCGCTGGATGAATTAAATCAGGATCGCAAGCATATTGAGGCGGGCATGCAGCGGGAAGCCCTTGCTATTGTTGATCAGCTGTCTGTGGATACCGAGACTATGCCAGCGGCTCTGTGTCTGTTTCAGCCGGACTGGCATCAGGGTGTGGTGGGGCTTTTGGCCTCCCGTATTAAAGAGAAGTATCACCGCCCGGTGGTGGCTTTTGCTCCTGGTGATGATGGCCAGCTTAAGGGGTCGTCGAGGTCCATTCCCGGTTTGCACATTCGCGATGCTCTGGATTCTGTGGCTACCCAACACCCTGGATTAATCAGCAAGTTTGGCGGCCATGCAATGGCTGCTGGTTTAAGTTTGGACAGGGATAATCTGGCGCAATTTACCCAGGCCTTTCAGCAGCAGGTGGCCAGTTCATTGAGCCCGGACGACCTGCAGGCCAAGCTGATCACAGATGGCTGTCTGCAGCCTGAGCAGTTAAATATGTCAACAGCACAACTGCTGCGTGATGCTGGCCCCTGGGGACAGTTGTTTCCCGAGCCCAGTTTTGAGGGTGACTTTATCATTGTGCAGCAGCGCATAGTGGGGGAAAATCATCTTAAGATGGTACTTGCGCCCCACAACCAACCCGATCTGGTTATAGACGCTATTTGGTTCAATATTGATACTGCCCTCTGGCCAAACCATGATGTTGGCACAGTTCGCTGTGTCTACAGGCTGGATATTAATGAGTATCGGGGTGTGGAAAAAATACAGCTGCTGGTGCAACATATCCAGTAGCCTGGTAATTATAAAAACTAATAAAAATAATCCGTTATGAGTTTAAAAACCGATTTGCGCGCAGATTTAATTCTGCTGCTCACTGCCTTTATTTGGGGCCTTGCCTTTGTTTACCAGCGCTCAGGAATGGACCATATTGGTCCTGTCACCTTTACTTTTGGTCGATTTTTGATCGGTGCTTTGGCTATTCTGCCCCTGTGGTATGTAATGGAAAAGCCAAAACAGATTTTTGCCTTTAACAAGGTTAATCGCAATGCCGCACTGCTGGGGTTGGTGTTGACCTCAGGCATGCTCTTGCAGCAATGGGGCATGGTCTATACCACTGCGGGTCGGGCGGGATTTTTGACCGGTGTTTATCTGGTATTTGTGCCATTGATTGGTTTATTTTTCCGCAACAAAACCGAATGGCCAACCTGGGTAGGCATGTCGCTGGCGCTTGCCGGGCTTTATTTTATGGCCCAGATCGAAGCTGAGGAAATTTTTACTGGTGATATTTTAGTGCTGATCAGTTCGCTGCTGTTTGCACTGCATATTATTTTCACCGGCATGATTGCCAATGACGCTTCGCCCTTTCGTCTGATCTTTGTGCAATTTACCGTGGCTGCTGTTATTACCGGTCTTCTGGTGCCCATCTTTGAAACCTGGGACTGGCAGGGAATCCGCGATGCTATGGTGGCGCTGCTCTATGTAGGCGTGCTTTCATCGGCTGTGGGTTTCTGCCTGCAAGTGGTGGGGCAGCGCACCGCACCTGCATCACATACGGCAATTATTTTGAGCTTTGAGTCTGTGTTTGCTGCGTTCTGTGGCTGGTGGCTATTGGATGAATATTTAACCCAGACAGAGTTTATTGGCTGTGGACTTATTCTCGCCGGTGGGCTGGTATCCCAGCTAAAAGTATTGTTGAAACAGTCTTCGGGGGAGCCTATTCAGCATCCCCATGGAGTCAATTGATTGTTTCTGCGGTCATAGGTCTCAGAGTTAATTGAGGGCAGTATTATGAATCGACGAACCTGGATACAGCATATCGGACTTGGCAGTTTGGCTATTATTGCCTCAGGCCGATTGTGGGCGCTGGAGAAGATCACCCGCTCGGACAATGAGTGGGAACAGCAGCTCAGTGAGGCTGAGTATTATATTCTCCGGGACGAGGGCACAGAGCCTCCAGGCTCAAGCCCGCTAAATAAGGAACACAGGGAGGGCAGATATCATTGTGCTGGCTGTGACCTGCCGCTTTTCACCTCAGAGATGAAATATGAAAGTGGTACCGGCTGGCCCTCATTCTTTGATCATATTGAGGGTCATATCGATACCAAGCGTGATTTTAAACTGATCTGGCCGCGTACCGAATATCACTGTGCCCGCTGTGGCGGTCATCAGGGCCATGTGTTTGACGACGGCCCCAAGCCCACAGGTCAGCGTTGGTGCAATAATGGTTTGGCGCTTAAATTTGTCCCCCAGTCTCAGGGCTGATCATTACTGGTCCATCAATGGCTGAATATAGCCTTTGATCACTTCTTTGATAACAGGCTGCGCCAGTGCGGTGGGGTGCAGCCCATCCTCTTGAATCATGCCCTCGGTAATGGCTAATTCTTCAAGTTGAAAAGGAATTAAAACAACCTGTTGCTCATCAGATAGCTGCGGATACACTGCGGCAAAGGCATCGGAGTAACGGCGGCCATAGTTGGGCGGCAGGCGCATGCCAAATAAAACGGGTTCGGCACCGGCTTGGCGACACAGTTCAATCATGGTCTGCAAATTACGTTTCATTAGGCTGAGCGGCTGGCCGCGCAGGCCATCATTACCGCCCAGCTCCAAGAGCACATAGTCAGGGCTGAACTTTTCCAGCAGCAGGGGTAGTCGATTGAGTCCTCCACCGGTTGTATCGCCGCTAATACTGCCATTAATGACCTGATGTCTGTCGCTTAAGTCATCGCGCAACAGCGCGACCCAGCCACTTTCCTGATTGACGCCGTAACCCGCGCTGAGGCTATCACCCAAAACTAACAGCGTTGATCCATAAGTATTGGCGCCGAGTAAAATAAACAGGCAACATAAGCGCCGGATAAATGAAGTGGTTACAAAGAGTCGCATAAATAATCTCTAAAAATAAGCCGTTAATCACTGCCTGCAGTGTATGCAATTTTGCTAGCAATGGACATTTGAAATGATCGAAGTCAGTAACATCAGTAAGCAAGTCAGTACCACCGAAGGTACGCTCAATATTTTGCATGAGATCAACTTATCTCTCGCAAGCGGCGAAAGTTTAGCAATTGTTGGTCCCTCGGGATCAGGCAAGTCAACATTGCTGGGTATTCTGGCTGGTCTTGATCTGCCGACAGCTGGCTCAGTGAGCCTTAATGGCGAGGATATTACCGCCATGGATGAAGAGGGCCGCGCCACTGTGCGGGCCGGACATGTGGGTTTTGTTTTTCAATCATTTCATCTGCTGCCGGGCTTAACTGCTCTGGAAAATGTAGCACTGCCCCTAGAATTGCAGGGCGACAAAGATGCATTAAAAACCGCTGCCTACTATTTAAAGCGTGTGGGTCTGGAACATCGCACTACCCATTATCCACGCCAGTTATCCGGGGGTGAACAGCAACGCGTCGCTGTGGCAAGAGCCTTTGCCTGTCGGCCGACTATTCTTTTCGCCGATGAGCCAACCGGAAACTTGGATACGGGTACAGGCGAGAAAATTAATGATCTGCTGTTTGACCTCAATAAAGAAGAAGGCACCACATTAGTGCTGGTGACCCATGAGCATAATCTTGCTGCGCGCTGTGGTCAGCGCCTGGTATTGGCTGCGGGTCGGCAGGTTGACCAGACCGCCCCTAAGAAAAAGGCAGTAGTTAAAAAGACAGTGGCTAAAAGGGCTGCTGTTAAAAAAGCATCAGTGAAAAAAACGGTCATCCCTAAGGCGAAAGTAAAGGCCAAGACAAAAGCCAAGCCAAAAACGGTAGCAAAAGCCAAGGCAAAGCCCAAAGCGACTCCAAAACCCAAGGCGGCTCCAAAGCCCACAGCAGCGCCAAAATCAAAAGCCCAGGGTAGTAAACGTTAATGCAAGCCTTAAAAATGTTGCTGCGCACTTGGCGCGGCGGTCAGTTGGGTCTTATTGTTTGGTCATTGGTGCTGGCAGTCTCAGTGGTGACCTCGGTCTCATTGTTGGCCGAGCGCATTGAGCGCGCGCTGACCGCAGAATCCAGTGCCTTTCTGGCAGCGGACCTAGTGGTTCGCAGTAATAAGCCGACGCCACAGGCTTGGATTACCGAAGCAGGGCTGCAGGGTGTTGAAACCTCGCAGATGGTGAGCTTCGCCTCAATGGTGTATCACCAATCAGATATGCATCTGGCCTCGATTAAAGCGGTGCAAAGCAACTACCCGCTACGTGGCCTAATTAAGCGTTCAACAACGCCATTTACCTTTGATGAAAGTCTGATTGAGGCGGTCAATTACGGCCCGGCGCCGGGAGAAACCTGGGTAGATGCACGACTGTTACCACTACTTAATATCGAGCTTGGGGACAACATAGAACTGGGCGATACCATTCTTAAGGTGACCCAGATAATTGTCGAAGAACCAGATGGTGGTTCTTACAGTTTCTTTGGTGCCCGTGTGCTGATGAATTGGGGGGATGTTGCAGCTGCAGGCATAGTTCAGCCGGGCAGCCGCGTTACCTATAAGTATCTAATGGCTTCGGGCGCTGACCAAAATGCGTTCACTGGCTACAGCGATTGGCTAAAAGATCAGTTGAGTATTCATGATCGCCTTATTACGCCAGATGAGGCCCAAGCCAGTATTGCCAGTACTATGGATAGAGGGCGACGCTTTTTATTACTCGCCGGCAGCATAGGTGTGGTACTGGCCGGTATAGCACTGGCCCTTGCTAGCCATCATTTTGCGGCAGGACAAACTCAGCAGGTGGCTCTGCTTAAAAGTTGGGGCATTCCGGCTAGTCGAGTGCGCAGTCTGTATCTGCAGCAGAGTTTATGGCTGGGTGTTGGTGGTTCCCTGGTTGGCTTGTCAGTCGGCTATGGTTTTTCTGAATTACTTATTTCAATTGTCCGCGAATGGTTGCCCATCGCGCTGCCGAATGCTGGGATAAGACCTTGGATAACCGGCATGGCCACGGGCCTACTGTGTTTGGGTGGTTTTACTTTGCCTTCACTATGGCACTTACCTGCGCAGCCCCCGCTGGCGGTATTGCGCCAGGATATTCAGGTTGCACCGGTGAGTTCTGCCATCCGCGGTGCCTTTGGCATAGCGGCGGTGGCTGGCTTGCTGCTGTGGTATAGCAATAGTGTGTATCTGTCCCTAGCTATTTTGGCCGGATTTGCGCTGACCGCACTGGCCACGGTTATTATTGGTTTGGCGATGTTGCGGCTGGGCAAAAATTATGGCCAGCGCCTGGGTAGTATCTGGCGTTTAGCGTTAAATAATTTGTGGCGTCGCAGGTCGCAAAGTTTGATTCAAATGGTGGGCTTTTCGGGGGCCATTGCGCTATTGATGATTATGGTAGTGGTGCGCACCTCATTAATTGATGAGTGGCGTTTTCAGTTAGCCGAAGATGCACCCAATCACTTTTTGGTCAATGTGGCGCCCTATGAGCTTGATGGTGTGCGCGATTTGGTCAATGCACAAAATCTTGAGACGGCTGGTTGGTACGCTATGGTGCGTGGCAGAATGACTGCGATTAATGGACAACCAATAACTGAAGCACAGAAAGATAGCCATGAGTCTTTTCGCCGTGAACTCAATCTTAGCTGGACGGCTGAATTGCCCGAAGGCAATAAGATCACCGAAGGGCAGTGGTGGGGCGAGGTGGATAGCGCCACAACCATTGCACCCGTGTCTCTCGAGGATGAGATAGCTGAAGAGCTTGGGTTAAAATTGGGTGATCGCATTACCTTTAGTGTTGGTGGCTTGATCTTTGAGTCAGAGGTCGTCAATACCCGCACCCTCAACTGGGATAATATGACACCCAATTTCTACTTCCTGTTTCCCGAAGGGCTTCTGGAAGAGTATCCCCGCACCAGTATGACCAGCCTGTATATTCCACCCAAGCAAAAACTGCTGGTCAATGACCTGCTGCGCAAGTACCCCACGGTGCAGGTGATAGAGCTGGATAAAATTATTGATCGTATTCGCACAATTGTGTCTCAGGTGACCCGTGGTTTAGAGATTATGACGTTGCTAATTCTGAGCTGTGGTGTACTGGTGATGTTTGCTGCGGTGAGCCTGTCGATGTCAGAGCGGCTGCAAGAGAGCGCCATACTGCGCACATTGGGTAGTTCGAGGCGTTTGATTCTGGGTATCCAGCTGGTTGAGTTTAGTACGCTGGGAATAATGGCAGGTTTGCTGGCAGCTATCGGTGCTGAGGCAGCGGTGGTTATGTTGCAGTACTTTATGTTTGATCTACCATTTGCCTTGCACCCTTGGATTTGGGTAACAGGGCCGATTGCTGGTGGTGTTTTAGTCGGTGCTCTAGGGGTTGGCTACAGTCGTAAAGCCGTGGTGCAGCCTCCATTGGAAGTGCTGAAAAGTCTTTAACATCGCCAACCCATCCCCCACCAATAAACCCCAAAGCAAAGCCCAACCTATGCTATCCTCCCCAACGAGTTGACCAGACAGTCGCTGTAATGATTTCTCGCTTATTCGCTTGCGTTTAAAAGGGTGCATCACAGAGGAAAGTCCGGGCTCCACAGGGTAGAGTGCCAGGTAACGCCTGGGGGGCGGAAGCCCACGGCCAGTGCAGCAGAGAGTAGACCGCCGATGATTCGTTCGCGAACACAGGTAAGGGTGAAAGGGTGCGGTAAGAGCGCACCGCGCTGCTGGTAACAGCAGTGGCATGGTAAACCCCACTCGGAGCAAGACCAAATAGGTTCCCGCATGGCGCGACCCGCGTTGGGAACGGGTAGGTTGCTTGAGGCAAACGGCGACGTTTGTCCCAGATGAATGACTGTCCACGACAGAACCCGGCTTATCGGTCAACTCAGTTATTGTTGTAATGCGAAAAGGACTGGCGAGAGATCGCTGGTCCTTTTTGTTTTTTACTCAGTGATTCCTCTACTTTTTTATTTCTTTTTGGTCTAAAGCGCTCTATAAAATAAATTAATTGTTCTTAAAGCCCCTCAAAGCTAGAAGTTACTTTAACTTGTAGCCTTACTGCCATGTTTTATATTGTGAATTATTTTTCGCTTTCTTAGTCACCTGAAGCAAAGTTTAAATATTCCCGGAACTTACTGATTTTATTCACTTTTTTTGTAATCCACCGGCATTGACATTGACCCGCGATCACCATAACCTGCACAGATGGGTAAAAGTGGCGAAAAGTGGCGTATTTAGGTTTCTAAGTGGGTTCCAAGTGGAGCAAAAGGGGTAAAAGTGTTTAGAGGTAGCGATCCAATCAATATGGATACCAAGGGCCGGATGGCAATTCCGACCCGCTACCGTGCCCTGCTCGAAGATATTTGCTCCAACGACCTGGTTATCACCATAGATATGAAGTCTACCTGTTTGACCCTCTCGCCGCTTCCGGAATGGAAAAAATTCGAAGAAAAGGTCGCTTCACTGCCGGCAATGGATGAGCTGGGCGAAATGCTCAGTCGTTTTGTTGTGGGCCAGGCTAAGGATCTGCAGGTTGACGGCAGCGGCAGAATATTAATCCCCACAGAATTGCGCGGTTACGCCGAGCTTGAGAAAAAGCTGGTACTGGTGGGCCGCACCCAGCGCCTGGAAATCTGGTCAGAAGATAACTGGAATGCTGAGCGTGAGAAGTCTCAGGAAAATTATCGCAGCATGTTGATCGATAAAGACAACATGTCCGATGCGCTTAAAAACCTGTCTTGGTAAGGGGTCTGCATGAGCAACGCTGAACAGGCTGCACATACAACAGTGTTACTGCATGAGGCAGTTGATGCGCTGGTGACAGATATCGATGGTTTTTATGTCGATGGCACCTTTGGTCGCGGCGGACACGCAGCAGAGCTGTTGGGCAGATTGTCAGGCCAGGGTTCGGTGCTGGCAATAGATAAAGATCCCCAGGCTATCTCTGCAGGTCAGGAACGTTTTGCCGAGGATCCCAGATTGCAGTTATTTCATGGCAGCTTTGCAGATTTGCAAAATGTTGCGGCTGAGATGGGTAAGACCGGTGATATATCCGGCGTGCTGCTTGATCTGGGTGTTTCCTCCCCCCAGCTGGATCAAGCGGAGCGCGGATTTAGTTTTATGCGCGATGGGCCATTGGATATGCGCATGGATACCAGCCGAGGCATGTCTGCAGCCGAATGGATTGCGACGGCCGATGAGCAGGATATTGCTCGGGTGATTAAGGAATATGGCGAAGAGCGCTTTGCTCGACGCATGGCCAGTGCGGTGGTTAAGGAGCGAGTTAAGGCGCCAATTACTGGCACTGTGCAGCTGGCCGGAATACTGGCCGCGGCCCATCCAGCCTGGGAGCGAGGCAAGCATCCGGCAACCAAGGCATTTCAGGCGATCAGAATATTTATTAATCGCGAACTGGAAGACCTTGAGGACCTGCTGGCTCAGGTTATTGATAATTTAAAAGTGGGTGGTCGGCTGGTCATTATCAGCTTCCATTCTCTCGAAGATCGGCGAGTTAAACGGTTTATTCGCGACCAGGAGCAGGGCATTAAGTTGCCCAAAAACCTGCCAATCAGAGATGTCGACCGCGGTGTGCGTTTGGTCAAGGTTGGCAAGGCGATTAAACCTGCTGTGACAGAGGTTGATGGCAATATCAGGTCGCGCAGTGCGGTGATGCGCATAGCTGAAAGAGTGGCCTGAGTTGTCTGCCGCTGGCACTTTGCGATTGGCTTTGCTGTGGATTTTGGTGCTGGTAAGTGCTGTCTCTGTGGCGTTGGTTAGCCACCTGTGCCGCCAGCAGTATGCAGAGCTGATGGCGCTGCAGCGAGAGGCCAGCCAGATGGACGAGGACTACGGTAAATATCTGTTAGAGCAAAGTGCCTGGGGTTCGCTGCAGCGTATTGAGACCAAGGCGGTGCAGGAGTTGAAGATGCGCAGTCCGCGGCCAGATGAAATATTAATGGTTAAGCCTGATTAGGTCAGGTTTGCCGATTTAACCGTTTAGCGGTTTGGTATAGAGCACGGCTCTTATTTATTTTTAGAAGGGAAAAGCAGCACAGTGGCCAAAAAACCGGTACAGAAAGTTATACCGCGCTGGCGTTACTATTTAGTGATGGTTGGACTGGTCGCTCTGCCATTTGTGGTCGCTGCCAAAATAGCCGAGCTGCAGGTTATGCCCAGTGAAGAGAAGGGCGCTGATTTTCTGCAAACCCAGGGCGATGACCGCTCAATCCGCAATGAAGTTATTCCCGCCTATAGAGGTTTGATCACCGATCGCAATGGTGAGCCTCTGGCCATGAGTATTCCAGTGACCACAGTCACAGCCAACCCTCAGCATATTGACCAATTGGCGGATGCCGATGATGTAGCCCGTCTGGCTCAGGCATTAAATATTCCTTTGGCGCAATTTAAAGCCCGTTTGCAGCGCTATCGCAATAAGTCATTTATGGTTCTGGCCAAGCACCTGCTGAGTACTGAAGCTGAGAAAATTCTTCGGCTCGGTGTTCCCGGCGTTGAAGGTATTCAGGAGTACAAACGCTTTTATCCCGCCGGTGAAGTTACGGCCCAGTTGGTTGGGTTTACCAATATCGATGATGACGGCCAGGAGGGCATGGAGCTTGCTTACAACCAGTGGTTGACCGGTGAGGCTGGCTCCAAAAAAGTGGTTAAAGACCGCGCTGGTCGCATTATCAAGGATATTTCTCTGACTAAACCTGCTCGCTCTGGTGAGTCTCTGCGGCTGAGTATTGATCTGCGGGTGCAGTATGCCGCATACCGCGCCCTCAAGGCTTCTGTGCAGAAGCATCAGGCCAAGTCCGGCTCTGTTGTGGTGCTGGATGTAGAGACAGGGGAAGTGTTGGCCATGGCCAATCAGCCATCATTTAACCCCAATGACCGTGTTAATTTGCGCCGCGACTCAGTTCGCAATCGCGCCATGACCGACATGATGGAGCCTGGGTCCACGGTTAAGCCCTTTACCTTGCTGGCAGCACTGGAGAGCGGCAAGTTTAAGCCTGACACTGTTATTCAGACCAGTCCTGGCTATTACAAGGTGGCCTATAAGACTTTTGTCGACAGTAAAAATTACGGTGCTCTGGATCTGGCCGGCATACTGACTAAGTCGAGTCAGGTTGGTACAACCAAGCTGGCGTTGGAAATGAATCCGGATGCAACTCGCGGGTTGTTTGAGCGAGTTGGCTTTGGTGAAGGCCTGGGCAGCGGTTTCCCTGGGGAGACGGCAGGCAGTTTGCCCGGCTATAGAACCTGGGATCCTGTTACTCAGGCGACCTTTGCCTTTGGTTATGGCCTCAGCGTGTCCTCATTGCAGATGGCGCGAGCCTACGCGGTGTTAGCTAATAATGGCCTGCGCCGCGAGGTGTCATTGCTGGCTGTTGATGAGATACCAGAGGCGCAGCGAGTTGCCGACGAGCGCTGGGTAAGAGAAATTCGCCATATGTTGCAGACAGCTACCAGTGCCGAAGGTACAGGTAAGCGTGCAATGATCGATGGCTATTCTGTTGGCGGCAAGACCGGAACTCTGCATAAAACCAAGGCCACTGGCGGCTATGACGACAGTCGCTACATGTCTGTATTTGCCGGTCTGTCCCCGGTGGATAACCCACGGCTGGTGACCATAGTGGTGGTCGATGAGCCTAGCGATGGCAGTTACTTTGGCGGCCTGGTGGCGGCACCGGTTTTCTCTGATGTCACGGGCAATGCACTGCGTTTGCTGCAGGTGACGCCAGACCAACTGAATGTTAATCGCACTGTTGCCGATGTTCAAAAAGCATCGAAAAAGCGGGAGGACTCATGATGAGCCTGTCGCAAAAGTGGACCATGACTCTGGAGGCTCTGATCGCAGAGTTTGCCGATCTGGATAATTGCCCGGCAGTGGCGATTGAGGGTGTTAGCTTGGATAGTCGTCAGGTGCAGCCCGGGGATCTGTTTGTTGCTGTTAAAGGTGTTGATACAGATGGTACTGCCTATATACCCCAGGCGGTTGAGCGCGGTGCAGTTGCAGTACTGGTTGAAAAAGATCAGCAAGTAGCAGAGCTGGTTGAAAGTTTGATTGATGATGCAAATATCACAGTACCTGTGATTGCCATTGAAAATCTAACCGAATATGTTTCCGATATTGCTGGTACCTTTTATGGCCAGCCCTCTGGGGCAATGGCCATTACCGGGATTACAGGCACCAACGGAAAAACCACCTGTTCCAGATTGCTGGCTGAGTTGTTGGAAGCATTGCCTGGGGCTGCCGGCCCTGGCCCCAGCGCTTTTATTGGCACCATGGGTTACGGCATGGTGCGCGACACTGGCTATCGGGCCCTGCATGATGCGGCCAATAAGTCTGCGGATTCAGGTATTACTGATACAGGCCTGACCACCCCGGATGCAGTGGCAATGCAAAGAATTCTAGCGGAGCTGCGCAGCAAAGGCGCCAGCAATGTGGCTCTGGAAGTGTCCTCCCACAGTCTGGTACAGCGGCGAGTTGCCGGTGTACAGATTAATACTGCAGTGTTTACCAATTTAAGCCGCGATCATCTCGATTATCACGGTGATCTTAATTCCTATGCTGCGGCCAAGGCCCGATTATTTGCCATGCAGGGTTTGCAGCATGCTGTTATCAACATCGATGATGCTGTCGGGCGTTTGATTCTGGCTAATCTCAACCCTGATGTTAAGTCGATTAGCTACAGCTTTGAAGATTCCGCAGCCGATGTTTATTGCTCGACTATTGGCCTTTCCCCCGAAGGCTTGCGAGCCAATGTTATTACCCCCTGGGGCAGCGGTGAAATCAATTCACCTCTACTGGGCAAGTTTAATCTGTCCAATCTGTTGGCGGTGATTGCTGCCGCAGCAGTTCAGGGTATTGATTTTGACCATATTCTCCATACTCTGCCCAAGCTTCGCGCTGTTCCTGGTCGCATGGAGCTGGTGGCCAGCTCTGAGCCAGCGGTGGTTGTGGATTATGCCCATACCCCAGATGCTTTGGAAAAAGCCCTGCAAGCTCTGCGTGTGCATTGCAGTGGCAGGCTTTGGGCGGTGTTTGGTTGCGGTGGTGATAGAGATATTGGCAAGCGCGCCGAGATGGGCGAAATCGCCCAGCGCTGTGCTGACCATGTGGTAGTTACCAGTGACAATCCGCGCACTGAATCTGCAGAGCAAATTATTCAACATATTCTTCAGGGTACCAGTCGTGAGGTAATCGTCGAGTCAGATCGGCGCACGGCTATCCGCCAGGCTATCTCTATGGCTGATAAAAATGACGTGATCTTGATTGCTGGAAAAGGTCACGAGGATTACCAGATATTAGGTGCGCAGCGTCTGCCTTTTAGTGATCAGGCAGAGGCGCGTCTGGCACTGCGCGAGATTGAAGAGCGCAACCATACCGAGACCGGGGGTGAGCTGTGATTACGCAGATGAGACTCACCGATGCCGCAGTGCGCTTTGGCGGTACGTTATTAAATCCGGACTGTCATTTTGAAGCGGTTTCTATTGATAGCCGCAATATCAATGAGGGCGATCTGTTTGTTGCTGTGGTGGGTGAGCGTTTTGATGGTCATCAGTTTTTAGCTGATGCAGCCACCAGGGCCAGCGGTCTGGTTGTTTCCGCAGCCGACAAAACATTGCCGCTGCCCCAGTGGGTGGTCGAGGATACCACCATGGCTCTGGGCCAGCTGGCGCAGATGAGAGCCGAGGCTTACAGCGGGACTCTGATCGCTATAACTGGCAGTACTGGCAAGACCTCAGTTAAAGAGTTAGCTGCGGCGATTCTGCGTCACTGTGGCGAAGTGCATGCCACTGCAGGCAATCTTAATAACCATATTGGTGTGCCTCTGACAGTGCTGTCCATGGATGTAGATACCGAATTTGCCGTGATCGAAATGGGCGCCAGCGCGGTTGGTGAGATTGGTTATCTATGCTCAGTGGCGACACCGGATATTGCTCTAATTAACAATGTGCAGTCTTCCCATATCGAGGGCTTTGGTTCTGTCGAGGCGGTGGCTGCGGCCAAGGGTGAAATTTACTCTGGTCTCAAACCTGCTGGTATAGCAGTACTAAATCTGGATCAGCCATGGTGTGATGGCTGGCGTGATCTGATCGATGGCAAGCCCTGTCTGACTTTCTCTCTGAGCGATGAGCAGGCAGACATTAGTGCGGCAGATATACAGCTGCAGGCCAATGGCTGCTACAGCTTTGTCCTGTGCGTCAAACTGTTGTCCAATCAGCCGGCCCTGCAACAGCAAGTGGAGCTGTCGATTCCCGGCTTGCACGCAGTCAACAATGCGCTGGCAGCCTCAGCCTGTACCCTGGCAGCGGGAGCTACATTACCGCAGATTGCTGCTGGCCTTGCTTCCGTTACTCCTATTGCTGGTCGTCTTGACATTAAACCTCTAGCGGGCGGTGGTGCTGTGATTGATGACAGCTACAACGCCAGCCCCAGTTCATTTGAAGCTGCTATAGATGTGTTGGCCGAGCGCAGTGGCCGCCGGGTTGTGGTGATGGGCGATATGGGCGAGTTGGGCGATGACAGAGTACAGATGCATCAGCAGGTGGGACTCTATGCCTCCCAGTCTGATATTGATGGGTTTTATTCAGTGGGTGATTTAAGTGCAACTGCCGCCGAGGCATTTGGCGGTGATCATCACAGCACCAAAGCCAGTTTAATTGCAGCGCTATATGAAGAGTTGCAGCTGGCTCAGTCAAATAACAGCGACATCACCTTTCTGGTGAAGGGTTCGCGAAGTTCAGGCATGGAACAAATTGTAGACAGACTACTAAGCAGAGGTGAAGGCTAATGTTGTTATGGCTGGCAGATTATTTAAGTCAATTTTATAGCGCTTTTTCAGTGGTGCAATATCTTACATTGAGAGGCATTTTGTCGGTATTGACTGCCCTGGCGATCTGTCTGATTGCCGGGCCTGTGGTTATTCGCCAGCTTAATCGTCTGCAGATGGGTCAGGCTATTCGCACCGATGGCCCTCAGAGCCATCTGAGTAAAGCTGGCACTCCTACTATGGGTGGTGCGCTGATTCTATTGGCTATTTTTATCAGCACTTTGCTCTGGGCTGATCTTGGCAACCGTTATGTATGGGTGGTTTTAGCAGTTACCTTTACCTTTGGCTTGATTGGCTGGGTTGATGATTACCGCAAGGTGGTGGAGAAAAATCCCCGCGGCCTGCCCGGACGCTGGAAATATTTTTGGCAGTCGATTTTTGGTTTTGCTGCTGCTGCGTTTCTTTTTTACAGCGCCCAAAGCCCCGCTGAAACTGAACTGATTGTGCCGTTCTTCAAAAACTTTGCGCTGGCCATGGGCCCCTTTTATATTCTGCTGACTTACTTTGTGATTGTGGGCACCAGTAATGCGGTCAATCTGACCGATGGACTCGATGGACTGGCAATTCTGCCTACAGTGCTGGTCGCCGGCGCTCTTGGCATTATTGCCTACCTGACCGGCAACTATCAGTTTGCCAGTTATCTGCATATTCCCTACATCAGTGGCGCCGGTGAGCTGTTGATCTTTACCGCGGCACTCTGTGGTGCTGGGCTTGGCTTTTTGTGGTTCAACACCTATCCCGCCATGGTGTTTATGGGTGATGTGGGCGCGCTGGCGCTAGGTGCTGCCCTTGGGGTTGTGGCTGTGATTGTGCGCCAGGAGATTGTACTGCTGATTATGGGTGGCGTGTTTGTGATGGAAACATTGTCGGTCATTATTCAGGTGGCGTCTTTTAAGCTGACTGGCAAGCGTATTTTCCGCATGGCACCGCTGCACCATCACTATGAATTAAAAGGCTGGCCAGAGCCCCGCGTGATTGTGCGTTTCTGGATTATTACGGTGATGCTGGTGCTGTTTGGCCTGGCGACATTAAAGCTACGTTAAATATGGATTCGTTAATGACAGATCTAATCGCGACTAATCGCAAAACAGCTATCCTTGGCATGGGTGCCACGGGACTGTCTGTGGCGCGCTTTTTGTCGTCTCAGGATCTGCCATTTGTATTTGCTGACAGTCGTGCCGAGCCTCCCCAGCTGCAGGAAGTGAAAGATCATTTTCCAGAGACTAAAGTCGTGCTTGGTGACTTTGATGCAGACTTGCTGATCAATATGGATCGCGCTGTTATCAGCCCTGGTATCTCGCTCAACGAGCCAGCCATTGTTGCGGCCCGGGAGCAGGGTGTTGAATTGGTCGGTGATCTGGAGTTGTTCCTTGAGCATGCCAAGGCGCCGGTTATTGCGATTACCGGCTCCAATGGTAAGAGTACAGTGACTACGTTGCTGGGTGAAATGGCAGTCGCCAGTGGCCTGTCTGTTGGAGTTGGTGGCAACCTGGGTACGCCCATGCTGGATCTGCTCAACGATGAGTTGGAGCTCTATATTCTTGAGCTGTCGAGTTTCCAGTTGGAGCTTCTCAATGACAGCCGCGGTGCCATCGTGGCACTGCTCAATATCTCGGCGGATCATATGGATCGCTATGAGGGTCTGCCTCAGTACCATGCTGCCAAGCATCGCATCTTTCGCGGTGCCAGCAAGGTGGTGATCAATCGCGAAGATGTGTTGACCAAGCCGTTAATATCCTCGCAGGTAAGTCTTAGCAGCTTTGGTCTCAATCAGCCCGATCTGGGTGATTTTGGTATTTTACAGGGGCTTGAAGAGGGCTTTCTGGCCTATGGTATCGAGCGCCTGCTACCAATCGCCGATCTGGCGCTTAAGGGCTCCCACAATATTGCCAACGGGTTGGCTGCCCTGGCTCTGGGGTATGCCGCAGATCTACCGATGCAACCCATGCTGGAATGCCTGAAAACCTTTAAAGGCCTGTCTCATCGCTGCGAAAATATCGCCGAGATTGATGGGGTTCTGTATATAGATGATTCCAAGGGCACCAATGTGGGTGCCACTGTGGCCGCTTTAAATGGATTGGGTGTGGCGGGGCGCAAGAATCTTGTTTTGATTGCTGGCGGTCAGGCTAAGGATCAGGATTTTGCTGCACTTAAACCAGCAGCAGCCAAATTTGTTAAACAGGCTTATCTGTTTGGTGCAGATGGCGATCAGATCGCGTCCGTGCTCGATGATGTGTGCGAGACCATGCTGGTTGATTCCCTGGATCAGGCGGTCAGTCTTGCCAGCTCGGTAGCCGAGCCAGGGGATATGGTTCTGCTTTCCCCAGCCTGTGCCAGCTTTGATATGTTTAGTGGCTTTGAAGAGCGCGGCCGCTGTTTCCAGCAAGCTGTTGATAGCTTAAAACAAAGTGGCGGAGGTCAGTTATGCAACTGAGTCTGCTGCGGGAAAACTTCGCCCTGAGTCGCTCTGATTGGCATATTGATATGCAGTTGCTGCTGCCTGTGCTGGCGCTGATTTCTATTGGTCTGGTGATGATTGCCTCGGCTTCATTTAGTTTTGCTGAATACCGGTTTGGCGACGAGTTCTTTTTTGTTAAGCGCCATCTGGCTTACCTGATGTTAGCAGCATTTGTGATGGGCTTTTGTTTCTTTGTGTCTCCGCAGATATGGGCCAATTATGGTCGTCTGTGGATTCTGCTGTCGGTATTTTTACTAGTGATTGTGTTGATCCCAGGAATAGGGCGCGAGCTGAATGGCAGCCGCCGCTGGTTGAGTATTGCCGGATTTACCTTTCAGGTGTCTGAAGCGGTGAAGATTGCCGCAGTGGTATTTCTCGCCTCCCATCTGGCTGTGCACCGGGACACCTTGGCCGATGGCTGGAATGAATTTATGAAGCTGATGGGCGTGCTGGTAGTGCTCGAGCTGTTGCTTATTCTGGAGCCTGACTTTGGCTCCATGGTGCTGTTGGGCGCTACCTTTATGGCGCTGGTATTTTTAGGAGGTTCCCATATTCGCCAGTTTTTGCTGGTGTTTGCGGTGGCTGGGTTGCTGGTTGTATGGCTGGCGGAATCCGCTCCCTATCGCGTGGCTCGTATCACTGCGTTTATGGATCCCTGGTCCGATCCCTTTAACTCTGGTTATCAGCTTACCCAATCATTGATCGCCTTTGGACAGGGGGAGTGGTTTGGTGTTGGCCTGGGCCAGTCAGTGCAAAAAATGCTCTATCTGCCGGAGGCACATACTGACTTTGTGTTTGCTATTTTTGCCGAAGAATTTGGCTATGTTGGCGTGATCTGCCTGCTTGGGCTATACAGTTTGATGGTTCTGCGTATTGTGCAGCTGGCAAAGATGGCGATTGGCCAGAAATATTGGTACGCCGCCTATGTCTTGATAGGGTTTGGCCTGCTGCTGGCCGGTCAGACTTTTATCAATCTTGGAGTTAACGCCGGTTTGCTGCCCACCAAAGGGCTGACATTGCCCTTTGTCAGCTATGGCGGCAGCAGCCTGATTAGCTGCTGCGCAATGATAGGTATGGTGTTGCGTTTTAGTCACCAGTTGCACAGCGACAAACCGCCAGTGCGGAGGCCTCGTTATGGGCGATAACTCCCCAATGGATCGGCGGGTGCTGGTGATGGCAGGCGGCACTGGTGGCCATGTGTTTCCAGCTCTGGCTGTGGCGGACAAGCTGCGCGCTAAGCATGTGCAAATATCCTGGCTCGGCACCAGACGGGGCATTGAGTCTGAGCTGGTGCCTGTACGCGGTTTTGAACTGCACTGTCTGGATATCGAAGGAATCCGCGGTCGTGGCATCAAAGCCCTTATCAAAGCACCACTTTTACTGTGCCGGTCTATTAGCCAGGCTTTTAAGGTGCTGACAGAATTTAAACCTGCAGTGGTTTTGGGTATGGGTGGTTTTGCCTCAGGTCCTGGCGCTGTGGCTGCCCGATTAAAAGGCATTCCAGTGGTGATTCACGAGCAAAACTCCGTGGCTGGCACCACCAATAAGTTATCCGCAAAAATTGCTAAGCGGGTAATGCTGGGTTTCCCAGGCGCTCTGGATAATGGTGAATGGTGTGGCAACCCGGTGCGCTCTGATATTGCTGAAATGGCCGCTCCCCAGGAGCGCTTTGCCGGTCGCACTGGCAGGGCCAGAATTCTGGTGCTCGGTGGCAGTCGCGGTGCTCTGGCGATTAATAAGCTGGTTCCAGAAGCACTGGCACTGATCGCGTCTGATCAGCAACCAGAAATACTACACCAGGCGGGCAAGACCAACTGGCTGGATACTCTTGAACTTTACAAGCAGCAGGGTATCGACACTCAGAGCAATGCGATTGAAGTGGTGCCCTTTATAGAAGATATGGCCGCTGCCTATGCTTGGGCTGATTTTGTGATCTGTCGCGCTGGGGCTCTGACTATCGCAGAGCTGACTTCCGCGGGACTAGGTGCGCTGTTAATTCCCTTCCCCTTTGCCATTGATGATCATCAAACAGTAAATGGCCAGCTGTTGACCGACTGCGGTGCAGCAATATTGGTGCAGCAGAAAAACCTCAGCGCATCGCTTTTGGCCGAACAGATTAAAGCAGTTTGCGCAGCACCAGAAAAGCGCCTGCACATGGCTATGCAGGCTCGTCTATTAGCGAAAAATAATGCCGCCGAAAGAGTGGCAGAGGTTTGTATGGAGGTGGGATATGGTCAATAGCACCAATTTCCAGGCGCCGGAAATGCGTCGTATTCGCCGTATCCATTTCGTCGGTATCGGCGGTAGTGGTATGTCTGGCATTGCCGAGGTGCTGCTAAATCAGGGCTATGAGATCAGTGGCTCAGATATTAGTGCCAGCCCCAGTGTCAGGCGACTGACTGAAGCGGGAGCCGAGATTTTTCTCGGTCACAGCGAAAGCAATATTGAAAATGCCGATGTGGTGGTTAAATCCTCAGCGGTAACCATTGAGAACCCAGAGATTGCCAGCGCCCGCGAGCGTGGTATTCCGGTGGTGCGACGGGCGGAAATGCTCGCTGAGTTAATGCGCTATCGCCACGGTATTGCCATTGCCGGTACCCATGGTAAAACCACCACCACCAGTTTAATCACCGCGATATTGGCTGAAGATGGCCGCGATCCAACCTTTGTAGTGGGCGGGCGCGTCAACAGTGTCGGCACCAATGCCAAGCTCGGTGGCAGTCGCTATCTGGTGGCTGAGGCAGACGAGAGTGATGCTTCATTTCTGCATTTGCAGCCCATGGTTTCTGTGGTTACCAATATTGAAGAAGATCATATGGAAACCTATGGCTTCGACTTTGAGGTGATGAAGAAAACCTATATTGAATTTTTGCACAACCTGCCTTTTTATGGGCTGGCGGTGCTCTGTGTCGATGATCAAGTGATTCGCGATCTGTTAGTCGAGGTAGCCAGACCTATGCTGACCTACGGCTTTAGTGAAGATGCGGCCTACAGATTACATGATCTGAGCGCAGACAAGCGCCAGTGCAACTTTGTTATCGACCGCCCGGATAACAAACCTTCACTGTCGATCAGGCTCAATATTCCCGGTCGCCACAATGCTTTAAATGCAGCAGCAGCAATTGCTGTGGCCACTGATGAGGGTATCTCTGATGAGGCCATTATTGCCGGTCTGGAAAAATTCTCCGGCGTTGGTCGTCGTTTTGAGATGGTGGGTGAGTATCAGGTTACCGACGGCCCGGCCATGCTGGTCGATGACTATGGCCACCACCCCACAGAAGTTAAAGCAACTATTCAGGCAGTCCGCGATGGCTGGCCGGAAAAGCGCTTGGTTATGGTATTTCAGCCCCATCGCTACAGCAGAACCAGAGATCTGTATGAAGACTTTGTGCAGGTTTTGTCTCAGGTCGATGTGCTGTTAGTGCTGGATGTCTATGCCGCTGGCGAAGAGCCAATTGCCGGAGCTGGCAGCAAAAACCTCTGTGGCAGTATTCGCCAGCGCGGCATGATTGACCCCATCTTTGTCGAGCAGATTGAAGAAGTTCCCAAGCTGCTGGGTGACCTTGTCCGTGGTGGTGATCTGGTAATGACTCAGGGTGCCGGCAGTGTCAGCAAACTAGTGGCTATGCTGGCCGACAGTAAACTGCAGAGCGAGGGGGCGCAATGAGTCGATCGGTTGCACAGTTAGGTCGTGTAGGGCTGCTCTATGGTGGCACCTCATCTGAGCGCGAAGTGTCGCTTATGAGTGGCGCCGCTGTGCATAAGGCAATGCTTAACACTGGTGTAGATGTTGTGGCCATCGATGCTGGTGCAGACCTGCTGCAAGAATTACCCCGCCATAATCTCGACCTCGCCTTTATCGCACTCCATGGCCCTGGTGGTGAAGACGGCACCTTGCAGGGTGCCCTGGAATATCTTGGTATGCCCTACACAGGCAGTGGTGTTCTGGCTTCGGCTCTGGCGATGGATAAATTGCGCTGCAAGCAAATGTGGCAGGGAATTGGCCTGCCCACCGCCGACTTTGCGGTGCTGGATCAGCAGTCTGACTGGGCGCAGATTATCGATAGTCTTGGCGGCAAAGCCATGGTGAAGCCCGCCTGTGAAGGCTCCAGCATTGGCATGAGTCGAGCTGAGTCAGCGCAAGAATTAGAGGCGGCCTGGGTTGAGGCTGCAGGTTTTGCTACCACTGTGATTGCTGAGCCACTGATGGAAGGTGAGGAATATACAGTGGCCATTTTGGGTGATCAGGTATTGCCCGCAATTCGCATTCAGTCCCAGGAAGTGTTTTACGACTATCAGGCCAAATACTTTAGCGACGAGACTCAGTATTTCTGCCCGGCTGGCCTGACCGACCAGCGAGAACAGGAATTGCGTGAGCTGTCCATGCAGGCATTTAAAAGCCTGGGTTGCACAGGTTGGGGCCGCGTCGATGTGATGGTCGATGCCAACGATACATTCCAGTTGCTGGAAGTTAACACTGTCCCTGGGATGACCAGTCACAGTCTGGTGCCCATGGCCGCCAAAGCTGCAGGCCTGGATTTTGATCAGTTGGTGATGGCAATACTGGAGGCGTCGAACTAATGGCCACTCAGAATCGCCGTGGAGCCAACCGTCAGCAGCAAGCCGCCTCAGGGCGTTTTGACAGACTGATTGATGGTCTGTCGCGGGTATTTACGCTGATGCTATTAGTCGCCGTAGCGTACGGCAGCAGCCTGATGTTTAGGGAAGTGGATCAACCGGTTACCGAGATTCTGGTGGCTGGCGAGCTTACTTATATGCAGCAGCAGGAGCTGGTAGATCTGGTCAGTAGTGAGATTGATGGCGGTTTTCTGAGTATTGATCTGGATGGCCTGCGTCAGGTGTTGCAAGACCATCCCTGGGTGGATCTGGTCAGTATTCGCCGCCAATGGCCGTCGACGCTCAGTGTTGAAGTGGTTGAAGAAGTGCCCATTGCCCGCTGGGGTGAAGAGGGCTTTCTCAATCGCCTGGGTGAAGAATTGAATATTGCTGACAACAGCGCTCTGGCTGACTTGCCAGTGCTGCGTGCCCAGTACGGCAGCTCTAAAGAGATGATGAAAAGCTATCAGATGCTGGCCCAGTTGCTGTTGCCAACCGGGCTCAAGCTGGCTGAATTGCAGCGCGACAATCTGGGTGTTTGGCGAGTTTCAACAGTTCGGGGCATTGAACTGGTGCTGGGCCGCGATCAGCTGGGGGACAAACTTAAGCGTTTGGCTTTGGCCTGGGAGTCGGGGCTAAAAAATGAATTACAAAATATTGAAACCATAGATCTGCGTTACCCCAATGGATTAGCCGTGGCATGGAAAGACGGTTTATTGGTAAGCGCGCAGAACCACTTGAGGGAAAATACTGACCTGCCTGTATAGGCCTAAAAGAAGGCAGTTGAGGATAAATTATGGCTAGTACAAATGAAGAAAATATGATCGTTGCTCTGGATATTGGTACATCCAAAGTGGTGGCTATTGTCGGCGCTATTGGAGCCAACGGCGAACTGGAAATTGTCGGCACAGGGATGCATGCATCCTCTGGTTTGAAGAAAGGGGTAGTGGTCAACATTGAAGCCACGGTCAACTCGATTCAGCGTGCCATTGAAGAGGCTGAGCTGATGGCCGGCTGCTCAATTCACTCCGTGTATGCCGGTATTGCAGGCAGTCATATTCGCAGCCTCAATTCCCATGGCATTGTGGCTATTCGTGACCGCGAAGTGCAGCCCCTGGATGTAGACCGAGTTATAGATGCGGCCAGAGCAGTGGCAATCCCTGCGGACCAGGAGATTCTTCACGTGCTGCCCCAAGAATATATTATCGATGAGCAGGAAGGGGTGCATGAGCCGATCGGCATGTCAGGGGTTCGCCTCGAAGCCAAGGTACATCTGGTTACCTGTGCTGCCAATGCTGCACAAAATATTAAAAAGTGCATTCGCCGCTGTGGCCTTGAGGTGGATGAGGTAGTGCTGGAGCAACTGGCATCCAGTCATGCAGTGCTGACTGAAGATGAAAAACAGTTGGGTGTAGCCCTTGTTGACCTCGGCGGTGGCACCACAGATATTGCGATCTTTACCGAGGGTGCAATTCGCCATACCGGCGTGATTCCTATTGCCGGTGATCAGGTCACCAATGATATCGCCATGGCCCTGCGCACACCGACGCCCCATGCTGAGGATCTGAAAATTAAATATGCCTGTGCTCTGGCCAAGCTGGCCCGCCCTGAGGAAACCGTCAAGGTGCCCAGTGTTGGAGACCGCGAAGCCCGCGATATGTCACGGCAGCTATTGGCCGAGGTGGTCGAGCCAAGATATGACGAATTATTTACTCTGGTTCAGGCTGAGCTGCGGCGCAGTGGGTTTGAACAGCTATTAGCCGCCGGTGTGGTTCTTACTGGTGGTACATCAAAAATGGAAGGCGTGACCGAACTGGCAGAGGAAATATTCCATCTGCCAGTGCGTATCGGTGCGCCGGCCAATGTAAAAGGTCTGTCGGATATTGTTAATAATCCTATTTATTCGACAGGGGTTGGTCTGTTGCACTTTGGCGTTGAACAGCAGCGCAAAGATGGTTTTGACGACAGTGGCAAGGGGCCGGCGAATAACGTTCTGGAACGTATTAAAGGATGGTTTCAGGGCGGCATGTAAGGGTCACGGAAGACATTAGTGACTGTAATCTTTAATTGTGAGGCGCAAATAAGGGGAAACCTATGTTCGAGTTAGTAGACAGCATTCCGAAGAATGCAGAAATCAAAGTAGTTGGTGTTGGCGGCGGCGGTGGCAATGCAGTAGGCCATATGATGGATAGCAATATTGATGGTGTGCACTTTATCTGTGCCAATACCGACGCTCAATCGCTAAATAAACTTGAGAAAGCCACAGTATTGCAGCTGGGCAGCACCCTGACCAAGGGTTTAGGCGCTGGTGCCAACCCTGAAGTGGGTCGCCAGGCAGCAATGGAAGATAAAGACCGCATCTCCGAGGCGCTGAAAGGTGCTGATATGGTTTTTATCACCGCTGGTATGGGTGGTGGTACAGGCACGGGCGCTGCTCCGGTGATTGCCGAAATAGCAAAGGGAATGGGTATCCTGACCGTTGGTGTGGTTACTCGACCCTTTTCCTTCGAAGGTGGAAGACGCAAGGATGTTGCCGATGCTGGCATTGCGGCGCTCAAAGAGCGCGTCGACTCGCTGATTATTGTCCCCAACGAAAAGCTGCTGGAAGTGTTGGGGCAGGATATATCAATGCTCGATGCCTTTAAGGAAGCTAACGACGTTCTGTACGGCGCTGTGCAGGGTATTACCGACCTGATTCTTCTCGATGGCTTGATCAATGTGGATTTTGCCGATGTGCGCACAGTTATGGCCGAAATGGGCATGGCTATGATGGGTACAGGTGAGGCCAGTGGTCCAGATCGCGCGACAGTAGCTGCTGAGAGTGCCGTCAAATGTCCGCTGCTGGAAGATATTAACCTGCAGGGTGCCAAAGGTATTCTGGTTAATATCACCAGTGGTTATGATCTTACTCTGGGTGAGTTCGAAAATGTGGGTAACGCGGTCAAGGAATTTGCTGATCAGGATGCCACCATTATTGTGGGCAGCGTATTTGATCCAGAGATGGAAGGTCAGTTGCGGGTTACTGTAGTAGCCACAGGGCTGCGTTCCTCCAGCGCCAAACCTGGTCTAAGGCCAGTAATTGTGGACAATCAGCCGCCCCGTAGAGTAGATGGTGGCTATGATTACGGCGCTATGGATACGCCTCCCAATATGCGTGGTGGCTCAACATTGTCCAGCTCAGGGGGCTCCACTGCCCGAAAACTTGATGCTCAAATCGATGCTGAGATAGATTATTTGGATGTACCTGCCTTTTTGCGCTCTCAGGCAGATTAATCCTTATACCTTATTAGAGTCCCCTTTTGCCTCGCCTCAGATTATAAAATCTTGGTGAAAGGGGGCTTCTCTGTTAGAATTTCCGCCTTATAAAACAAAGGTGTAGCGATGATCAGGCAGCGCACGTTAAAAAATGTCATACGTGCTACCGGCGTGGGTCTTCACACCGGTGATAAAGTGTATCTGACATTGCATCCAGCGGATCCGGATACAGGCATCATTTTTCGTCGCACCGACCTTGATCCGGTGGTAGAAATAGCCGCAAAAGCCGAGAATGTCGGCGACACCACTCTCTCTACAACCCTTGTCCATGGTGACGTTCGCGTCTCTACCATCGAGCATCTGTTATCTGCGCTGGCAGGGCTTGGCATCGATAATATAATGATCGATGTGTCTGCCCCAGAGATTCCAATTATGGATGGCAGCGCCGGACCCTTTGTATTTTTGCTCCAGTCGGCCGGTATTCGCGAGCAGGATGCGCCAAAGAAATTTATCCGCATCAAGCGTCCGGTAACCATCAAACAAGACGATAAAGTCGCTACCTTCAGGCCTTTCGAGGGATTTAAAGTCAACTTTGCTATTGACTTTGACCACCCAGTGTTCAAACATCAAGCCTTGAATGCGAGTATCGACTTCTCCAGTACCTCATTTGTAAAAGAAGTCAGCAGAGCCAGAACATTTGGCTTTATGCATGAGTTTGAATATCTCCGCTCAAAGGGTTTAGCCCGGGGCGGAAGCTTAGAAAATGCCATCGTTGTGGATGAGTTCGAAATTCTCAACGAAGATGGCTTGCGTTATGACGACGAATTCGTCAAACATAAGATCCTGGACGCCATCGGTGATCTCTACCTGCTGGGCAACAGCTTGATTGGAGAATTCGATGCGCATAAATCAGGGCATGGACTTAACAATGCGTCTTTGCGCGCATTGATCGCAGATACGGATGCCTGGGAAGTAGTCACTTTTATTGATAATCCGGAAGATGTACCAATTTCGTACATGCAGCCGAATTAGTTAATTTTTTAAAGTTGTAGTGAGATAAGGCATTATTCTCCAGTGAAAATTATTCTTATTAGCAGTCGAGCGGACAGGGTTAGAACCATTAGCCTCAATAGCTGGGCCAAAGGTTTGCTCTCAGTGCTGCTGCTGGGTATTCCTGTGGCTGCAGGTACCATGCTCGGTGTCAAGATTGCTGATGGCCGCTGGGAACTGCTGTTTGATAACAGCATTGGTGAAATGCAGCACCAGCTAGTGGTTCAGCAGAGCCATGTGGATGCCGGACGGGAGCAGCTGGATAGCTCATTGGCGGCGATGACCGGCAAACTTGCGCAGATGCGCTCGCGATTGGTGCGTCTGGATGCATTGGGCGAGCAGCTCACGCAAATAGCCAGCCTTGAAGATGGTGAGTTTGACTTCTCTGTGGCCCCAGGCCTGGGTGGTCCAGATGAATCGTTGGTCAATGAAGTAGCAAATTCTGTGGATATTCAGCAGGAACTAGCGACCATGTTTGCGCGCCTCGATAACTCCCTCAACAGTCGAGAATCCCAGCTCAATGTGCTGCAGTCCATGTTGACTGAAAATAAATTGAAAAGTGAACGCATGGTGGCGGGACGACCGATTACCAAAGGTTGGATGTCATCTGAATACGGCATGCGTGTTGATCCATTCCACGGCAACAAGCGCTGGCATGGCGGCGTAGATTTCGCCGGCAGAAAGGGCTCTGATATTATTGCTGTGGCCTCCGGGGTAGTCACCTGGTCTGGGGAGCGCAGTGGCTATGGTTTGATGGTTGAGCTTAACCACAGCGATGGCTATATCACCCGCTACGCACACAACGATAAAAATGTTGCCGACCTTGGTGCCATTGTAAAAAAAGGCGACGTTATCGCCAAAATGGGCAGTTCAGGCCGCTCGACTGGCCCCCATGTACATTTTGAAGTATTCAAAAATGGTCGCACTGTCGACCCAGCATCCTATATCCGCCGCACCAGCCGCTAATTCTGACTTCAACGTCTATACTCTCAGAGACTTGAAATATCTCTGAGACGGTCCCTTTATATTATTTAGCAGTCCCTTTTTATCAAAGGAAGAAAGAAATGTTTGGCAACATCCTGAAAAAAATATTTGGCAGCAGCAATGACCGCGATGTGCGCAAAATGCGCAAAACCGTGGAAAAAATCAATGCTCTGGAAGAGGGCCTCAAGGCCCTGAACGACATTGATCTGAAAGCCCAGACCCAGGTCCTGCGAGACCGTCTGGCTGCCGGTGAAACCATAGAGCAGATACTGCCTGAAGCTTTTGCACTGATCCGAGAAACATCGGTTAGAGCCATGGGTATGCGTCATTTTGATGTGCAGATGATCGGTGGTATCACATTGCATCAGGGCAAGATTGCCGAAATGCGCACCGGTGAAGGTAAGACTCTGGTTGCTACTCTGGCGGCCTATCTCAATGCGCTGCCAGGCAATGGCGTGCATGTGATTACAGTGAACGACTACCTGGCCAAACGTGATGCTCAGTGGATGGCACCTCTCTATCAGGCTCTGGGTCTGTCCATTGGTGTTATTCAGTCCTACCAGGGCGCAGATCAGGCCAATTCCTTTGTGCTGGGCCCGGATGACGAGGGTGAATTGCAGCCCTGTTCCAGACAGCAGGCCTATGCCGCCGATATTACCTATGGCACCAACAACGAATTCGGCTTTGATTATCTGCGCGACAATATGGCTCTGCGTCTGGAAGATAAGTCCCAGCGCGGTTTGGCATTTGCAATTATTGATGAAGTGGATTCGATTCTTATTGATGAAGCCAGAACCCCACTGATTATTTCCGGTGCCGCTCAGGACAGCTCTGAACTGTACAAAACGGTTAACGCTCTGGCGCTGCAGTTACAGCCTCAGGTAGAGATAGAAGGTGACAGCGAGGAAGAGCCAGCGGGGGACTTTATTGTCGATGAAAAAAGCCGCGGTGTTGAGTTGACCGAAGAGGGTCACAGCAAAGTAGAAGCTGTTCTGGTCAAAGAGGGTTTGCTGGAAGAGGATCAAAGCCTCTATCAGGCGACAAATCTTGGCCTGCTGCACCACGTACATTCTGCCCTGCGCGCCCAGTATCTGTTTCACAAAGATGTTGAATATATTATTCAGCAGGGTCAGGCAGTGCTTATTGATGAGCACACCGGCCGCACCATGCCCGGTCGACGTCTGTCTGAAGGCCTGCATCAGGCTATTGAAGCCAAAGAGGGTCTGGAGATTCAGCAAGAGAGCCAGACTCTGGCCTCAACCACATTCCAAAACTATTTCCGTCTGTACAGCAAACTGTCTGGTATGACAGGTACGGCGGATACAGAGGCCTATGAGTTACATCAGATCTACGGCCTGCAAGTGGTGGTGATACCGACCAATGTTGAGGTCAAGCGGGTTGATCTCAACGATCTGATCTTCCTCAGCCAGGAAGAAAAGTTTGAAGCGGTGATTGAAGATATTAAAGAAATCGTTGCCAGTGGTGCCCCGGTATTAGTGGGTACCGCCTCTGTTGAAACCTCCGAGCTGCTCTCGGGGATGCTCAAGGCGGCCAAGGTTGAACACAATGTCCTCAACGCAAAACAGCATGAGCTGGAAGCCAATATTATTGTCAATGCCGGGCGCCCCGGTGCAGTGACCATTGCTACCAATATGGCTGGTCGCGGTACGGATATTGTATTGGGCGGCAATCTGGATGCTGAAATTAAAGCATTGAAAGCCAAAGGCAAAACCCACGACAAAATTATTGCTGAGGCCAGAGAAGCCTGGGAGAAGCGCCAGGCCAAGGTTCTGGAAGCCGGTGGACTGCATATTGTTGCCACTGAGCGCCATGAGTCACGCCGTATCGACAACCAGTTGCGTGGCCGCTCCGGTCGTCAGGGTGATCCCGGGGTGTCCCGTTTCTACCTGTCATTAGAGGATCCTCTAATGCGTCTGTTTGCCTCTGACGGGGTGAAAAACATGATGCGCAAACTGGGCATGGAGAAAGGCGAGGCCATTGAACACAGCATGGTGACCAATGCTATTGTAAAAGCCCAGCGTAAGGTTGAAGGACGCAACTTCGATATCCGCAAACACCTATTGGAATATGATGATGTCGCCAATGACCAGCGTCAGGTTATCTATCAGCAGCGCAAAGAACTGTTGGAAGACGATGATATCTCTGAGGTAATCACCAATGTCCGGGAAGATGTGGCGGACCAGTGTATCAGCAATTATCTGCCGCCCCAGAGCCTCGAAGAGCAGTGGGATGTGGAAGGCCTGGAAAAAGCCCTGGCGACAGAATTTACTACGCCATTGCCAGTACAGCGCTGGCTGGACGAAGATAGCCGCCTCGATGAACAGACTCTGCGAACTAAAATTACCCAGAGCTTGCAGGAAGCCTACGACCGCCGATACACCCATGTGGGTGAGCAGATGCGCGAGGTTGAGCGTCAGGTGATGTTGCAGGTGCTTGATAATCTGTGGAAAGACCATCTTGCCAGCATGGATCAACTGCGTCAGGGTATTGGTCTGCGCGCCTATGCCCAGAAGAACCCCAAGCAGGAATACAAACGTGAGTCATTTGCGCTGTTTGAGGAATTGCTCGACAATATTAAATACGAAACCATTCGCTACCTGAGTCATATTGAAGTGACGACAGAGGAAGATATGCAGCGTTTGGAGCAACAGCGTCGTGCCGAGCAGTCCAATCGAGAGTATCAGCATGCTCAGGCCGAGGGTCTTGAAGACCAGCCAAAGCCAGCGCAAGCTGCGCCCCAGCCGATTCATCGACCGGGACCCAAGGTAGGACGCAATGACCCCTGTCCCTGTGGATCAGGCAAAAAATATAAACAATGTCACGGAAAAATTAAGTAATGGCAACAGGCAGCGATCAGTTTCCAACCATGTATCCAGTGTCCGGCTTTAAGCTGGGGACCACCAGTGCCGGTATTAAAACCCCGGGGCGTGCGGATCTGGTAGTGATGGAAATTGCTGCGGGCAGCACAGTTGCCGGGCTATTTACCCAGAATGACTTCTGTGCCGCGCCGGTTACATTGTGCAAGCAGCATATGGCCAGTGCCAGTCCAGCGTATTTGCTGACCAATACAGGCAATGCCAATGCTGGAACAGGTGAGCAGGGCCTACATGACGCCCTGCAAAGCTGCCAGGCACTGGCCACAGCAGCTGGCATCGACGCCGAGCAGGTGCTGCCATTTTCCACCGGCGTGATTGGCGAACCATTGCCAATGGACAGGTTGCTGGCAGGTATTCCCGGTGCCCTGGCCAATCTCTCAGAGCAGGGTTGGAGCGACGCTGCCACAGGCATTTTAACTACAGATACCAGACCCAAAGGTGCCAGCCTGCAGTACGCTGCTGGTGACGGCCAGGTAACTATTACTGGTATCTCCAAGGGCTCAGGCATGATCAAGCCCAATATGGCAACCATGCTCGGCTATGTGGCTACAGATGCGGCAATGGACTCGGAACTGTTACACAGAGGCCTGCGACTGGCTACTGACAAGTCCTTTAATCGCATTACCGTTGATGCAGACACATCCACCAATGACTCCATTATGCTGGTTGCCACCGGTACCAGTGGTGTGGTGATTGATGAGACATCGTTTGATCAGTTTGTCGAGCAACTGAGTCTGGTATTTATCGAGCTGGCCCAGGCAATTATTCGTGATGGCGAAGGCGCAACCAAATTTGTTTCTGTGATTGTTGAGGGTGCTGCAGACACTGCCGAAGCTCTGGCCGTTGCCTACACCATTGCCGAATCACCACTGGTCAAAACAGCTCTCACCGCCTCTGATCCCAACTGGGGCCGAATACTGGCTGCTATTGGCAGAGCAGGGCTAAAAGATCTGGATGTGAATCTGGTGCAACTGAGCCTCAACTCCGTATTGATTGCGGAGCAGGGCGCAAGAGCCTCCAGTTACACCGAAGAAGCTGGCCAGCAAGCCATGCAGCCAGAGGATATTGATATTCTGGTGTCATTAAATCGCGGTCAGGCCTCAGAAACGGTGTGGACCACGGACCTCAGTTATGAATATGTGCGTATTAATGCGGAATATCGCACTTAGTACCAGGTCACAGCAACAATGAAGCGTATCCATGTGGTAGCTGCCGTTATCTATGCTGCCCCCAGCATGAGTCAAATTCTTATCGCCAAGCGCCCGAACCATTTGCATCAGGGCGGGCTGTGGGAATTCCCCGGTGGCAAGGTGGATCAGGGTGAATCTCCCAGACAGGCTCTGGTGCGGGAGCTGCAGGAAGAACTGGATATTAATGTCACCACAGCTGAACCAATGATGCAGCTGTCCCACGATTACACCGATAAACAGGTGCTGCTGGATATCTGGAAGGTCACAGGATTTGAGGGGCAGGCTAGGGGGGTTGAAGGGCAGGAATGTCGCTGGGTATCGTTGACCGAGATAGTGGCAGATAACTCAGAGTATCAATTCCCGGCGGCCAACCGGGCTATTCTAGCGCGGTTAAAGTCCAGTTAAAAAAGTCCAGTTAAAAACGTCGAGCTAAAATTCGTCGTTAAATTCTGCATCCACAATTGCTGGCTCACCAGCAATGGCAAAACTCTCACTGGCCCAATCACCAAAATCAATTTTCTGGCAGCGTTCTGAGCAAAAGGGGCGCTGGGGATTTTTGCTGCTCCACTCAAGGCTGGTTTTGCAAGTGGGGCATTGCACAATGGTTGTGCGGCTGGGCTCTGTCATAATGGTTTGTCCTTAGTCTTTTCCTCAGCCAACGCCATAAACTGTTGATGCAGTTGCAGTACACGCTGGGGCAATGTCTCTAGATCTAGCGAATTATCCAGCACAAACTCAGCTTTGTCGCGCTTATCTTGTCTCGACATCTGGGCATCAATAATACGTTGAATCTGCGTCGGATCATTGTTATCCCGAGCGCAGGCGCGTTGCAGTTGCAACTCAACAGGCACATCCACCAGTAAATGAGTATCCACCAGCTGATGCTGATCCGTTTCAAATAGCAGTGGCGATTCCAGAATCACATAGTCGGTCTGTGCAGCTTGCAGCTGGGCCATAATCCAGTCGCGGATCAATGGGTGTAATAATGTTTCCAGCCACAGTTTTTCCTCGGCATCGGCAAAGATAATCTGCCGCAACAATGGGCGATTTAGCTGGCCGTCGGGGAGAATAATATCGGCGTTGGCAAAGTGCTCGGCAATGCTTTTAAGTGCCGGCATCCCGGGCTCAACCACAGCGCGGGAAGCCAGGTCGGCATCCACAGCATTGATACCCAGCTTGGCAAAAGCCTCGGCAACAGTACTTTTACCACTGCCAATGCCCCCGGTAAGGCCAACAATTAAAGGATTTTTATTCACGCCTGTTCTGCTCTGTCGCTGGGAGAAAAAATAATCTGTTATTACAGGCTTAAAAACCTCAAATAACTACCGAGAATCTTATCACCCCAGACAAAGGCAATCCAACCTGCCATGGCCAGATAGGGCCCAAACGCCATAGGAACTTGCTTTTCCCGACCGGCAAAAAAAATAGCGGCAATGCCTACAGTGGCCCCCACAACAGTGGACAGCAAAATAACCAGAGGCAGCATCTGCCAGCCCAGCCAGGCACCCAGAGCAGCCAACAGTTTAAAATCGCCGTAGCCCATACCCTCTTTGCCGGTGATCAGTTTAAACGCCCAAAACACCAGCCATAGAGATAGATAGCCAGCAATGGCACCGACCACAGCTTCATTAAGGCTGACAAAGGTACCGCTCAGATTGGCAAATAGCCCCAGCCACAGCAATGGCAGGGTAATCTGATCCGGCAATAGTTTTTCATGCAGGTCGATACCAGTGAGTACCAGCAGGCTATAGGAAAAGACAATGCCATAAAGGCTGATAATACTAAGGCCATAATGGTAGACAAAGAACCCGGCCAGCAGACCAGCCAGTAGTTCAATCATAGGGTACTGGATTGAAATAGGCGTAGCACAGGCTTTGCAGCGACCTTTTAAAAACAGGTAACTGATCAGTGGAATATTGTGTTGGGGCTTGATGGCTACACCACAGGAAGGGCAGCGAGAGGCAGGTTTGGATAGAGTCACCGGCTGTTCTGACACCTCTGGCTCAAGGCCCAAAAAGTCCCTCGAGTCCCTGCGCCACTCCGCCTGCATTTTTTCCGGCAAGCGCAGTATCACCACATTTAAAAAACTGCCGATAAGCAGGCCAAAAATAACAGCCAGCCCGGCGAGCATATTTTGTGAGAGTCCCAGTTCGAGTTCCATGCCCTGATATTTCCCTGTAGTAATATTGGTTTTTGCAGCTTACTGGCTGTGTTCAGGAATAATACTACACCACATTACCCAGCTGGAAGATAGGTAGATACATAGCAATCAGCAGGCCACCTACCAGAACACCCAGTACCGCCATAATCATTGGCTCCAGCAGGCTGGTAAGATTGTCCACCGAGTTGTCCACCGCCTCTTCGTAATGCAGTGCGGCTTTTTCGAGCATCTCATCCAGGGCACCGGACTCTTCACCAATGGCCGCCATCTGATGGAGCAATGTCGGGAACATCTTGCGCGCCTTGATAGCTTGCTGCAATTGAATACCCGTCATAACATCCTCCCGCACCTGCATAATGGCATCGTAATAGAGCCTGTTGCCCGCAGCCCCGGCCACAGACTGTAGTGCATCTACTATAGGCACGCCAGCGGAAAACGTAGTGGCCAAGGTGCGCGCAAAACGGGCGATAATTGAGTTGTAGAGAATATTGCCCACCACCGGCAGCCGCAGCATATATTTGTCCACCATATAAGCAAACTTCTGGGATCTGAATCTAGCCTCGCGAAAGGCAATTAATGCAGCACCAATACACGCCAGCACAAACATCCAGGAAGCCTGCAAGGTCTCCGATAGCCCCAGCACAAACAAGGTAAAAGCTGGCAGGTCTGCGCCAAAGCCAGCAAAGGTCTCGGCAAATACGGGCACCACTTTAATCAGCAGAATACCGGTGACCACAATGGCAACTACCATTACAGCAATAGGGTAGGTAAGGGCTTTTTTGATTTTGGCCTTTAGTTGTTCGGTCTTTTCCTTATAGGTCGCCACCCGATCCAACATGGTCTCCAGTGCGCCTGCGGTTTCACCAGACTCCACTAGACTGCAGAACAGATCATCAAACTGGCGCGGATGTTTGCGCAGCGCATTGGCAAAGCCACCACCGGCAGAGACATCATCGCGAATCTCATAAATCAGTTCTTTCATCAATGGTTTATGCGAACCATCGGCCACAATTTCAAAACTCTGTACTAAAGGAACACCGGCTTTCATCATGGTCGCCAGCTGCCTGGTAAATATAGCGATATCCGCAGGCACAATTTTTTTGCTGCGGCTAAACATTGGCTTGGGTTTCTTTTTTACTGACGTAGAGATAACCCCTTGCTTGCGCAACTGTGCTTTTGCACCAGCCAGATTGTCGGCACGCACTTCGCCGCCAACTTTCTCACCTTTGCGATTTTTTCCTCGAAAGACAAACAGATGTGTCTCTAGTGCTGTAGCCATAATCTAATCCTTGGTAATTCGGTTGGCTTCTTCGATGCTGATCAGTCCCTGAGCAGCTTTGCGCAGAGCAGAGATTCTTAATGTTCTGAATCCCTCCTGCAGCGCACATTGCAAAATATCAATGGAGCTGCCCCCCTGCATAATAATCTTGGAAATAGCCGGCGAGATTTTCAATGTTTCATAGACGCCGACACGGCCTTTATAGCCATTGGTGCAGTTGCCACATTCGCCCGGTTTGAAAATCGTAAACTCCGATTTATCTATACCAATATCATCAAAGCCCTCTTCAGTAAGCACCTTGTCGGGAATATCACCAAAAGGCACCCGGCACTGGGAGCAGAGTTTTCGCCCCAGACGCTGGGCAATAATAAGATTGACCGACGTGGCCACATTAAAAGAGGGCACACCCATATTTAGCAGTCTGGTCAATGTTTCCGGGGCGCTGTTGGTATGCAGAGTGGACATCACCAGGTGACCGGTCTGGGCGGCTTTAATGGCAATTTCCGCAGTCTCCAGATCACGTATTTCACCCACCATCACCACATCCGGATCCTGGCGCAAAAACGAGCGCAGGGCCTCGGCAAAGCTCAACCCCACCCGCATATTGATCTGGGTCTGGTTAATGCCATCCATATTGATTTCAATGGGATCCTCCGCCGTGCTGATATTGCGCTCCGGCGTATTGAGAATATTCAGTCCGGTATACAGGGATACAGTTTTGCCGCTGCCGGTGGGTCCGGTCACCAGAATCATGCCCTGAGGCCGAGCCAAAGCCTCCATATACAAGGCTTTTTGATCATCTTCATACCCCAGAGCATCAATGCCCAGTTTGGCACTGGAGGCATCGAGAATACGCAGCACAATTTTTTCACCAAACTGCAATGGCAAAGTGTTGACCCGAAAATCAATAGACTTATTTTTAGATAGCTTTAACTTTACCCTACCATCCTGGGGAATACGCCGCTCGGAAATATCCATGCGCGACATCACTTTTAATCTGGCTGCCAGTCGCTGGGCCAGATTGGTGGGTGGCTTGGCCATCTCGCGCAATATGCCGTCCACCCGAAAGCGCACCCGGTAACTTTTTTCATAGGGCTCAAAATGAATATCCGAGGCCCCCAGTTTTATCGCATCAATCAGCATCTTGTTAATAAAGCGTACAATAGGGGCTTCATCTTCGGAGTTGCTGTCACTGGTGCCCTCATCATCTTCGACGGCCTCCATATCCAGATCATCGAGATGCACATCATCAATAGTGCCCAGCACCTCACCGATATCTTTGTCAGCATTATCCTCCAGCCAGCTGTCGAGAGACTCGGTAATACTGGAATACAGAGCCAGCACTGGCTCAACGGCAATGCCGGTTTGAAATTGAATTTCATTGAGGGCGCGGTGATTGGTGGGGTCTGCAATAGCGACAAAAAGGCGATTGCCCCGCTGTACCAATGGCATGACCTGGTGTTTTTTAAGCAGCTTATTATCAATTAGGTCTTTGGGTACATTATCGCTGTTGTGATGCTCAAGGGAATAAATGGGAATGCCAAACTCTTTGGCCGCGCAATTGCCTATGGCCTTATCTGAAATCAGTTTTTTTTCGCAGAGATATTGCACCAGTGAAATCTTGGCGGTTTTTGCAGAGCTGGTCGCGACCTCCAGATCCTGAGCCTCTATTAGATGATCGTCTACCAGGCGTTTGGGTAAACCGTGTAGCGCGATTGGAGCCATATTCATAGATGTCGACCTTCCCTGCCAAAAACCAATAGCAGCGATTTTACGTCGATAGGCCAAACGCCGGAGTGCGAACAATCACAGAACCAAAAATAAATCGTGATAGAGCTAACATTTATTTTAAAAACAGTTGGCAGCCTATGGCTGACAAAAAATGTCATAAATTGACAGAGAAGGTACAGCTAATTGCCGCCAGTTTGGGGTGGGAATGTTTGGAAATTAGGTAACCCTATGAAATTACTAGGCTTTATATTTTTGGCATGGGAATTGCGATACAGATCAATAGTGCAATTTGGTGACAGCCTAATTTGCCAGTTAACTGGAATTAACACTGCCTGTGGCAGAACTAAACTTTTTGGAGATTTAACAATGAAAAAACATCAATCAGGTTTTACCCTAATCGAATTAATGATCGTGGTTGCTATTATCGGTATTTTGGCCTCGGTTGCTCTTCCTGCTTATCAAAATTACACATTAAAAGCTGAGTTTACTGAAACCAAGGTTGCTACTGGTGCAGTTAAAACTGGTGTCGAGGTATGTGCTCAAACATTAGGCTTGACCGCTGCAGGCAACTGCGATGAGGATACTAATGGTATTCCTGCGGACGTAACTGCTGGCTCAGAGATTGTAGGAATTGCATTAACGGGCACGGCACCGGCTAAAACAGGAGCTGCTGCTGCAGGTGACACTTTCATCATTACTGCTACTGCACCTACAACTTCTCCAAATACAACAGAAACATTTACACTCACGGGAACGCTGCAAGCAAATGGGCGTATCGTTTGGAATGGCGGTACCTGTTCAGATGCTGCTATTTGCTAAGTTGACGGTAAATAAAAAGGCTCCTTCGGGAGCCTTTTTTATTGGTTTTAATCGACCAGCCGCATGGATAAATCAATCGCCCTAACATGCTTGGTTAAACTCCCAGAGGAAATATAATTAACCGCCGAATCTAGATATTGCTGCAAACTATCCCCATCAATATTTCCCGAAACCTCAATCTTGGTATCACCAAAATCGATATTACGTAACTTAGCAATATCCTCCGGCGAAAAATTATCCAGCATTACCACATCAGCTTTGGCATCCAGAGCCTGCTGTAACTCAGCCACAGTCTCAACCTCGACTTCCACCAATTTGCCCGCAGCTATAACCCTCGCCTGTTCCACCGCCTGAGTAATACCACCACAGGCAGCAATATGATTCTCTTTGATCAAAAAGGCGTCATAGAGACCAATACGGTGATTGTGGCAGCCACCCACTGTGACCGCATATTTCTGTGCCAGTCGCAGTCCTGGAATGGTTTTTCTGGTATCCAGAATTCTCACCTCCGAGTCCTCCACCAGATTGGCATAGTGCCGAGCCAAGGTGGCTGTTGCCGAGAGAGTTTGTAAAAAGTTAAGGGCCGCTCGCTCACCGGTAAGCAGGATTCTGGCGTTGCCGGTAATAGTAAAAAGCTGGTCATTGGGGCTGACCTGCTGACCCTCTTTAATATGCCAGTCAATCTTGCAGCTGGGGTCCAGCTGTCTAAACACTTCATCAACCCAGGGCTGGCCGCAGATAACTGCAGTTTCCCTGGAGATCACAACCCCTGTTGCCTGTTTGTCGGCGGGAATCAAACGCGCGGTAATATCACCATCGCCAATATCTTCGGCCAGTGCTCGAGTAACAGATTGAGGGATATCTCTGGCAGTTTCCTGGGGCAGTTGGACCTGGGTCATTGCTCTCTCTTTAAGGTTGTTTCTCTAAGGTTGTTGGCTGCCTGCCGGGGCAAAAATATTGCGCCGTATTTGTCAGCGGGCGCAATTATAACAGCAATAATAGAATTGGATTTTGCCAGTTGATCTGTTTCAATGGCCGAAGGAGTTTTTTAGCTTAGTTGCACAGTTTGCGAACTGGGTTAAGTTTAGTTGGCCAAAGAGTTGGCAGGGTTAATGAGAACGGAATCGAAGTACAGCAAAAAAGAGCTGATCAGTTCGCTGCGGCAGTCCTGCCAGCGGCATCTTGAGTCTGTCTTTAGCAGGTTCTTTGAGCAGGCATCCCAGACATTTTTAGATATGGCATCCAAAGCCGAGACCAACCGTTTGCAGACCATTTATCTGGATTCACAGCGACTGCTGCGCTCCCGCCGTGCAGAGATTGAAACCACGGTGACAGAGCAGGTGCTGACCAGTTTTTCTACCCTGACTCTGGCTGTTGTTCCCAAAGCGTCAGAGACTAGTGGCCACAATACGCCCTACAACCATTTAGAGCTGTTGGGTAATGAAGATCTTGAAGTAATGATTGCTCTGGATAATGGCTCAACCAAGGCCCTGGAAACCTTTAAACGGCCACTTTATTTAATGCAGCGGCGTTTTGAAACAATGCTGGGCGGCTCCGTCGCCAGCCCAATACCACTATCCCCGGACGCGCTGATGGAAGCCCTGGCCGAATCCGTGGCCGATGGCATGATTGCCGTGGAGATGCAGGTGGTGCTGATTAACCTGTTTAATCAGATATGTTTTGATCGCAGTTACGGCCTGCTGCTGGACAAGGTCAATAATCTGCTGGAAGAAGCCGGAGTCTACCCGGCAGTGGAAGATGATCCTCAGCATGCCCCCTTTGTTGCCAGATCCGTGAACAGCCCTGAGCCAATAAACAGCCCTGAGCGGATAAACAGCCCTGAGCCAATAAACAGCCCTGAGCAGATAAACAGCCCTGAGCATATAAACGCCCCAACAGCCAATCCGCAGCAACTCCAGTCCGTAGTCGATAAACTAAGCTCCAAAAAAGCAGCGCCCAACACACCAGCTGCCCCGCAAACTGTTGACCTCAAGCCAACAGATACCAGCACCAGAGTGCAGACCGAACTGCTCGAGCGCATCTCTGCCATTCTTGAGGTCAATCAGGCCGAGTCCATGGATGCCAGCTCTGCCTGCCTCGGCAAGCAGAAGCTATTTGATGAAATTGACAGGCATATGCAGCGCCTGACCACCGGGGCCAGTGCAACATTATTAAAATCTGGACACATGACCCAGCAGCTTGAGCAGGCAATCAATAATGCTCAGCCAGAGGGCAAGCAGGCCCTGCACCGCAATGATGCCAGTGTCTTCCATGTGGTGGGCAGCACATTTTCAAGATTTAGCAAAGCCTGCGCCATGGCGCCGGAAGCGCAGCAGGTGATGGGCCGCTGCGAGTTGCCAATGCTAAAACTGGCATTGGATAAACCGGAATTACTGGAGCAGGAGAACCATCCAATCAGGCGCCTGTTTAATGAAATGGCAAAATATGCCATCAGTCTGGAGCAGGGCAACTGTGCTGAGAATAAGATTTATCAACAGATGCTCAGTCTGTCCGAGCAAATGCTCAGCGAGTCTTTTAATGAGCAGCGCATTCCCAGAATGCTGACAGAATTTATGACCGCGGTGGATGAAGATCGGCGTATTTCTCGCCTGCAGGAACAGCGCCAATTAGAGGAAATTGCCGCCCGAGAAAAAATCAACTGGGCCCACACCAGAGTTGACGCTGAAATCAGCCGTCGCCTGATTGGCTGCCAAATGCCGGTAGCAATTGTTAACTTTGTCGAGCAGCACTGGTGCAAGGTCTTGCATATCGCCCATTTGCGCGGTGGTGAAGGCAGTCGTTCATGGATTGAGGGGCTGAATATTCTTGACCGGCTTCTGCGGCTGCTGGAGGTGGACTTGGCAGACAGAGACAGAGCCAAAGTTGAATTGGTGCTGCAAGATATTGATCACCGCCTGCGGCATATTGCGATTGATGAGGTGCAGCGCAGTGATCAGATGGATCGGCTGCAGTTTATTTTATCGCCCCTGTTGCCCGGCAATGTAACCGCCATCGACCAGTATAAAAAAGCTTCTGTTAACAGAGATCAGACAGACCAGGTCAAGCATATTATTATATCTTCACTGACCAGTGAAATGCCCGGCGAAAATATTACTGCTGCTCTGGATAGAGTGGAGGGGATGGATGCCACAGCCCAGGACAGCCTGTCTGCTATGCAAAAGGGTTGTTGGGTTGAATTATCTGATGGTATAAAGTCCCACAGGCGGGGTAAGTTGGCCGGCATTGTTGGGCCAACCTGGAAATATGTGTTTGTGAACAATAAAGGCAAGCTGGTGGCTGAGAAAAATCGCGCCAGCCTGGCCGACGAGCTGCAGCAGGGACAGGTGACTGTGCTGGATAATTCTCAGCTGTTCGATAAAGCCATCAAAGCCGCCATCAATGATGTTAAAGATTTGTCCGTAGCCAGTTAGCAGCGGGCAACACAGGGCAAACTATGCAAATTGAACAGGGCTGGCTTGATGCCGCCACCAGACTGCAGTCAGCTAACAATGATCCGCGGCCCGATCCAGCGGATATTAGCTTGCTGGTGGTGCACAATATCAGTCTGCCACCAGGGCAGTTTGGCGGTCCCTATATCGGCCAGTTATTCTGCAACTGTCTGGACTCGGATGAGCATCCGTATTTCGCCGAGATTGCTCATCTCAAGGTGTCATCTCATCTATTGATCGACCGGCTTGGCAACATTATCCAGTTTGTACCATTTGGGCAGCGAGCCTGGCATGCAGGTGTCTCCCGGTTTGAGGGGAGGGATAACTGCAATGATTTTTCTATCGGCATTGAGTTGGAAGGTGCAGATAATATTGCCTACACTGAGCGTCAATATATTGTGCTGGCTGAGGTTACCAAAGTGCTGTGCACCCAGTATCCATTGATTACGGCGGACCGGATTCAGGGTCACAGTGATATTGCTCCCGGACGCAAAACCGATCCGGGTCCGGCCTTTGATTGGGGCCATTACCGCAGTGCGCTGATCTAGCGCGAGGATTATTATGAATTTTTTGATTGCTCTGCTGGCAATTATTTTACTCGAAGCCTACGGCGAACTTGGCGCCGTGCAGAGGGATGGTTGGGTACGTCGCTGGCATAAAGGGCTGGCGGCGATCGAGTTTTTAGCACGACCATCAGTTATCAGGCTTGCACTGTTTGTGGCAGTTCCGGTTATCCTGTTGCATCTTGTACTGGCCGCTCTGAGCCATCAATGGGGGCTTTTGGTTTTTGTACTCGAGTTGCTGGTGCTGCTCTATTCCATGGGCCGGGGTAATCTCGACACTCAGATTGCGCTGTTTACCTCGGATCTGGAAAGGGATGATCTGCGGGCGGCGTTTGATGATGCCACAGTATTTGACCTCTCCCATCGGGAGGGGGTTGTGGATAATATTGAGGACTTGCGAGAGCAGGTGTTTGCTTCCCTGCCGTACCGCATTTTTGAGCGAACCTTTGTTGTGATTTTCTGGTTTTATTTATTTGGCGCGCCGGCAGCCCTGGCCTACAGATTATTGGCGCTGCATGGGGATCTGGATTTTGATGAGACGGATGCAGATCAGCCAGGACTGAAATGGCTGTGGCTGATGGAATGGCTACCCGTTAGGCTGCTGGGCTTGACCGTTGGCTTGGTGGGCAACTTTTCCTATGCCGCCAGTGCGGTCAGGAAATTATTATTTTGCCGCAGCACAGGCACGGCTGAGTTTTTGCGTCATGTGGTAAAAGGTGCGCTGGGGGATGAGCAAGCCAGTAGGGCCCTGACTCATCAAACGGTTTCTGAAGTGACCTTGCTGTTTGGGCGCGCCATGACCGGCTGGCTGGTGGTCATCGCTATACTGGTTGTTCTAAGCTAGCTCAGGCGTCGTCGGGACTGTTCCAGGGAGCCACTTTCAATAGTAGCAACATGCCGGGAATTGCCAGTGCAGTGCACAGGTAAAAGAAGTTTTCCCAACCTATGCCCTCCACAATAATACCTGTTGTCGAACTGGCCACTGTGCGCGGCACAGCCGTCAGCGCGGTAAACAGGGCAAACTGGGTAGCGGCAAAGGCAGGCTGGGTGGTGCGGGCGATAAATGCCACAAAGGCAGCAGTGCCCAGACCTACGCCCAGATACTCAAAACCAATAACCAGCCCCAGCAACCAGAGTCCTTCGCCCACTCGGGCCAGTAGTGCAAATCCCAAAATGGAGATTATCTGCACCAGGCCAAATAACCAGAGGGCACGGTTGATACCAATTTTGAGCATTAGAATACCGCCCAGAATACCGCCGATAATCATTGGCCACAGGGCCGCATTTTTCGCCACCAGCCCAATCTCTGTTTTGCTGTAACCCATATCCAGATAGAAGGGCGTAGCCAGAGCGGTGGCCATGCTGTCCCCCAGTTTGTAGAGCAGCATAAAGGCCAGAATCAGGCAGGCTTGCTGAACTCCCTGGCGAGTAAAAAACTCTTTGAATGGCTCAACAATAGCAGACTCAAGTGTGGCGGGATGCTGTTCCGTTCTCGCTGGTTCGCCTATGCTCAGGGTCAGCACAATGCCGGACAGCATAAAGCCACCGGTGATCATAAAGACTGTCTCCCAGGGCAGGCTGTCGGCCAATATCAGGGCTAATGAGCCGGGCACCAACCCCGCGATTCTGTAGGCGTTAACATGGATTGAGTTGCCCAGCCCCAGCTCTGCATCCGGCAATATCTGGCGCCTGTAGGCGTCCAGCACAATATCCTGTGTGGCACTGAGAAAGGCAATAAAAATACAGATATAGGCGACAGTCCAAATTTGTGTGGTGGGATCAAAGAAACCCAGAGCGGCGATGGTTGCGAGCAGTGCTGTCTGGGTAAGCAGCATCCAGCTGCGGCGTAGGCCGGGGCTGTAACTGAGCAGGGATAATTGATAGCGATCGAGCAGCGGCGACCAGAGAAATTTCCAAGTATAGGGCAGACCAATCAGGGCAAAGAAGCCAATTTCCTTCAGTCCTACGCCTTCGGTGCGCAGCCAGGCCGGTACCAGAGAGATCAATATGTAGAGTGGCAGACCTGAGGCAAAACCGGTAAATATGCAGATCAACATGCGGCGGTTAAGCAGGGCTTCTTTAATGCTGGGTGAACTCATTTGTTCTTTTGCTCTCTCTTTAATGATACGCCGCAGAGGACTGTTTAATTAGAGCAGCTCAAGGCTGCTTATTTAGGGCAGCTCAAGGCTGCCACTGATATTGGCGGAGGCTAATCCGGTTCCCATTCACCAGCAGCCCCTCTTCCTGCAGCCGGGCCTTTTGCCTCTTAAAGCTATCACTATCTGCTGGCAGACTAATTTTGCCTGATGCATTGATGACGCGGTGCCAGGGCAGGCTGCTATCTGCTGGTAAATTGCGCAATGTCCGGCCCACTAGGCGGCCACCTCTGGGTAACCCGGCCAGTTTGCCCACCTGACCATAGGTTGCCACACTGCCACAGGGTATGGCTGCCAGTACGGCATAAATCCTCTGTTCTGCTGGCACCTCATTCATGGCTCAAGCCTACGCTATTCAGGCTGATGTTGAAATAGTGCAAACTACCCCAATACTATAAGCTAGAGCCGAGGAGATACTCTATGCGTTTTCTGTTTTTACTATTTATCGTTATGCCCATTGTTGAGATGTGGCTGCTGATTGCTGTGGGAGCAGAAATAGGCGCCCTGTACACCATTGGCCTTGTCTTGCTCACTGCGGTGATTGGAGCCCGGTTGTTGAGAGAGCAGGGTCTGGCTACATTGTGGCGGGGCCGACGCAAACTGGAGGAAGGCCAGCTGCCCGCACAGGAGATTGGTGAGGGCATTATTCTGGCGGTCTCCGGAGCGTTACTGCTAACGCCGGGCTTTATTACTGACGTTATAGGCTTCGCTGGACTATTCCCACCGGCCAGAGCGCTGTTCAGCCAGCACATTATAGGCAAGATGGTGGTAACTGATTTGCATGGCAATCAGTATCGTCAGAGGCCCGGTGCCAACGGCGCTGAATCCGGGGATATTATCGAAGGCGAGTCCTGGGATAACAGTGAAGGTATTGATCGCCCTGACCGATAAAAATAACGATTTACTATAAAAAGTTTATATCTGCCCTTGAAAAAGCCTTTGCCCGTCACCATTTAACTTGAGGCATTGCGAAGAGTATCTCGCAACTACAGTCGAATATTGCAGATTGATTAATTGGAGATAAAAACTATGAAAATTCGCCCCTTACATGATCGAGTGATTGTGCGTCGCGAGGAAGAGGAACAGAAAACTGCAGGTGGGATTTTATTGCCCGGTTCTGCACAGGAACAGCCTAATCAGGGCGAAGTGGTCGCTGTGGGTAGTGGTCGTATTTTGGACAATGGCGATGTGCGCCCAATTGACGTAAAAGTTGGCGATACCGTTGTATTTGGTCAGTACGCTGGCAATGACAAAATTGATGTCGACGGCGAAGAGCTGATTATTCTCAGCGAAGGCGATATTAAGGCTGTAGTTGAAGCATAATCTCAAGCCTAATCGTAAACAAAATATTAAGTGAGTTTTTGTAACTGAATTCAGGAAGGAAAAGAATCATGGCAGCTAAAGAAGTTAAATTCGGCGACAGCGCTCGCCAGGGCATGTTGGAAGGCGTAAACGTTCTGGCCAACGCCGTAAAAGTAACCCTGGGGCCCAAAGGCCGCAATGTAGTACTAGACAAGTCATTTGGTGCCCCAACAGTCACCAAAGATGGTGTATCCGTAGCCAAAGAGATCGAACTGAAAGACAAGTTCGAAAATATGGGTGCACAGATGGTTAAAGAAGTGGCTTCAAAAGCCTCTGACGATGCCGGTGATGGCACCACCACTGCAACAGTTCTGGCCCAGACTATTGTTAACGAAGGTCTGAAGTCTGTTGCCGCTGGTATGAACCCCATGGATCTCAAGCGTGGTATCGACAAAGCTGTGCAAGCCGCGGTTGCTGAAATCGCCGCTATCGCCAAGCCCTGTGCCGACAGCAAAGAGATTGCTCAGGTAGGTACTATCTCCGCCAACAGCGATGCTCATGTGGGCGATATTATTGCCGAAGCTATGGGCAAAGTCGGCAAAGAAGGCGTTATCACTGTAGAAGAAGGCACTGGCCTGGAAAATGAACTGGATATCGTTGAAGGTATGCAGTTTGACCGTGGTTACCTGTCTCCTTACTTCATCAACAACCAAGAGAGCATGAGCACTGACCAAGAGAGCCCGCTAATTCTGTTGGCTGACAAGAAAATCTCTAATATCCGTGAACTGCTGCCATTGCTGGAAGCTGTTGCTAAAGCTGGCAAGCCACTGCTGATTATCGCCGAAGATGTTGAAGGCGAAGCGCTGGCTACTCTGGTGGTTAACAACCTGCGCGGTATTGTTAAAGTTGCGGCCTGTAAAGCGCCTGGCTTTGGCGATCGTCGCAAGGCGATGCTGGAAGATATTGCTATCCTGACTGGCGGCACTGTGATCAGTGAAGAAGTTGGTCTGGATCTGGAAAGTGCCACTATCGAACATCTGGGTACTGCCAAGCGTGTAAGCATGACCAAAGAAGCCACTACTCTGGTTGATGGTTCCGGTGAAGCTGCTGCTATCGAAGCTCGCGTAAATCAGATTCGCGCCCAGATCGAAGACACCAGCTCAGATTATGACCGCGAAAAACTGCAAGAGCGCGTTGCCAAGCTGGCTGGCGGTGTTGCGGTGATAAAGGTTGGTGCAACCACTGAAATCGAAATGAAAGAGAAAAAAGCCCGTGTTGAAGATGCTCTGCATGCAACTCGCGCTGCGGTTGAAGAAGGTGTTGTACCCGGGGGTGGTGTTGCTCTGATCCGTGTGCTGCAGACTATTGAATCTGTTGTTGGCGATAACGACGATCAGACTGTAGGTGTGGGCATTGCCCGTCGTGCCATGGAAGCGCCTCTGCGCCAGATCGTTGAAAATGCCGGTGAAGAAGGTTCAGTTGTTGTGGACAAGGTAAAGCAGGGCAAAGGCAACTTTGGCTACAACGCCGGTTCTGGCGAATATGGTGATATGATCGAGATGGGTATTCTGGATCCAGCCAAAGTAACTCGCACAGCACTTCAGGCAGCGGCTTCAATCGCTGGCCTGATGATCACCACAGAAGCTATGGTTTCTGATGCAGCTGATGAAGGCGGCGCTCCGGCGATGCCAGATATGGGCGGCATGGGTGGTATGGGCGGCATGGGCGGTATGATGTAAGCTCTGCTCCTCAAAGCACTGAGAAGTACCAAAAAGCCCTGCAATAATAGTTGCGGGGCTTTTTTTTGCCCTTTAAAAACAAAAAAATGCCTCTGTGGGCCCCGTGGATGTTGCTATTTGCTGTGGTTTGCAGAACAATTGGCTCGGTATAAGAATACACCCACAAGGGTTAAAAACACAAAGAGGAGTTGTCATGACTGTTGAATTTATTAATTTCCTGTTCCGCTGGGGCCATGTGCTGTTCGGAATCGTCTGGATCGGTATGCTGTACTACTTTAATTTTGTTCAGGGCGGCTACTTCAAGCAAGCCTCTGCCGAAGGTCTGGCTGATGCAAAAGCCAAGTTGGCACCAAGTGCCCTCTGGTGGTTCCGCTGGGGTGCAATGTTTACCTTTATCACTGGTCTCTACCTGTTGCACAGCATCTCTAATGTACTGAACAACTACATTATTGTCGGTGCTGCCATGGGTACATTGATGGCTGCCAATGTTTGGATGGTTATCTGGCCTGCACAACGCATTGCTCTGGGTATTGAAGAAGGCGGTGACAAAGCTGCTGCCGCTGCCAAAGCACTGCTGGCCTCGCGCACCAACACCCTGTTCTCTGCGCCCATGCTCTTCGGCATGCTGGCTGGCCCTCATTATGGCCAGTATGGCTCTGACGTAGGCGGCACTGGTTTGACTGTTATGCTGGTTATTGTGCTGGCTCTTGAGTTGAATGGTCTGAAAGGCAAACAGGGCCCAATGACTACCGTAAATGGCGTGATTGGTTCAAGCCTGGTACTGACTGCTGTAATGGTTGCTGCATTAAATATGCTGTAAACCAACCCGGTTGTTAAAAAAACCAGCGCCATGGCGCTGGTTTTTTTTGCCTTATTTTATTGGCTTTTTTATCACAGCCTTTTTCAACTCCGGGAATATAGGCGTATAATCCGGGCCTTGTTTAAACAGTACTTCTAAATGGGTTAAAAGGGACATTATGGTTAATAAACGCGTAAATCCCATTGTCGCCGAGCGCGATGACATGATTGGCCGCTCCATTCCAGATTCGCGAGGTGATAAGCCAGCTTCCGGTGGTGGGTCTTCAAATGGTCGTTCTTCAGCTGCTGACGCCGGGATACCAGTACTGTGGAAGTCTATGATCCTGATTGCTTTTTTGGGGCTGGCAGGTGCTGGTGGTTTCGGTTGGCTGCAGTATCAAACACTGGCGGGCAAGCACAATAGCCTGCAGGAGCGCTTTAATAATCTCGAGTCTCGCCTGAGCAGCACAGATGAATCCGTGACCCAGTCCGGCGCCGCTATGCAGCTAAATATCAGTAAGCAGGGTGATGAGCTTAAAAAGCACTGGAGTGAAATCCGCAAGCTCTGGGGTGTGACCAATGATATTAACAAGGGCAAAATTGAGAAAAACAAAAAAGATATCTCATTTTTGGCCAGCAAGCGCAGTGACCTGGAAACCAGGATCGCCAGAGACAGCAAGAGCCTTAGTGCTCTAAGCGCCAACTATCTGGGCGTCAGCGCGGATGTGGATGCGGTCAATGAAAGTCTGGGCAACCAGGCCGATGGTCTCAACCGCCTGCAGGCATCACTGCAGCGCATGGACCGCGAGCTGCAAAACAATGTTGAAGCAGTAAAATCAATGGAGGCATTCCGCCGCCAGATCAACCAAAAAATCTATGCTCTGGAGCAACAGCAGACTGCTCCGGCCAACCTACCAGGATCGAGTCAATAATGACTGTTATTCGCCAACAAGATGTTATTCAAAGTGTTGCAGATGCCCTGCAATATATTTCCTATTATCATCCCGCTGATTTTATCAAAGCGGTTAAAGAAGCTTATGATCGCGAAGAATCCAAGTCTGCCAAAGATGCAATGGCACAGATTCTAATTAACTCGCGCATGTGCGCTATGGGCCATCGACCCATCTGTCAGGATACCGGCATTGTCACTGTGTTTGTCAAAGTGGGGATGCAGGTGCAGTGGGATGCCGAAATGAGCCTGACCGATATGGTCAATGAAGGGGTGCGTCAGGCCTATACCCATCCGGACAATATTCTCCGTGCCTCAATTCTGGCCGACCCGGATGGTGCGCGCACCAATACCGGCGACAATACCCCAGCGGTCATTCACTATGAGATTGTCCCCGGCGACAGGGTTGAGATTGATGTGGCGGCCAAAGGAGGCGGTTCAGAAGCCAAGTCCAAATTTGCCATGCTCAACCCCTCAGATTCCGTAGTCGACTGGGTGTTAAATGTGGTTCCCACCATGGGCGCTGGCTGGTGCCCACCAGGGATTCTGGGCATCGGCTTGGGCGGCACCGCCGAGAAAGCCATGCTGATGGCCAAAGAGTCATTGTTGGAACATATTGATATTCAAGAGCTGCAGGCCAAGGGCGCGGCAAACCGCAATGAAGAGTTGCGTCTCGAGCTGTTTGATAAGGTTAACGCGCTGGGCATAGGCGCTCAGGGTTTGGGTGGTCTGACTACAGTGTTGGACATCAAAATCAAAGATTATCCCTCCCACGCCGCGAACAAGGCAGTGGCGATTATTCCCAACTGTGCTGCCACCCGCCATGCCCACTTTGTTCTGGATGGCTCCGGACCGGCGCAGCTGGATCCACCAAACCTGGACGACTGGCCGGATATTACCTGGGAGACTGATGAATCATTGCGACGGATTAATCTGGATACTGTCACTCAGCAGGATATTGAACAGTGGAAACCAGGTGACACCTTATTGCTATCGGGCAAGATGCTTACCGGCCGTGATGCGGCACATAAGAAAATGACCGATATTCTGGCCCGTGGTGAAGAGCTGCCGGTGGACTTAACTGGACGGTTTATCTATTACGTTGGCCCGGTCGACCCCATTGGCGAAGAAGCGGTGGGCCCAGCCGGACCCACCACAGCCACCCGTATGGACAAGTTTACTCGCACCATGCTCGAAGAGACTGGGTTGATGGGTATGATTGGTAAAGCTGAACGGGGTCAGACTGGCATTGACGCGATTAAGGATAATCAGGCGGTCTATCTGATCGCTGTGGGCGGTGCCGCCTATCTGGTTTCCAAAGCTATTACCCATGCCGAGGTTATTGCCTTCCCGGAACTGGGTATGGAAGCGATCTATGAATTTGAAGTTAACGATATGCCGGTCACTGTGGCCGTGGATACCGCTGGCGAATCCGTGCATCGCATTGGCCCGGAAATTTGGCAGGCAAAAATTGAAGAGAAAGCATTAAAGCTATCTTGATAGTTTTTACCGTATAATCTCAGAATATGTATAGAGCTTGGTCTAGACTCAAACCAGGTTCTAATGGCAGAGTAATCTGAATATAAATGTTGAGCTAACCTGGCCCCAAAGGCCTTATATTTTTTAAAGGACAATATTATGAAAGCGTTTCACTCGGTGCTCGGAGCACTGGTTATTTTAGCCTCAGGCACTGCATTGGCATCTGACAGCTGGTATGTGGGAGCCACAGTTTCCAATTACAATTTAGATAACGAGAGAGCTGTTGTTGATGGTATCGACGGCAATCAGATAGGCCTGCAAATCGGTAAGTACCTCGACGAAAGCCTGTCGGTTGAACTCGGCTATGGGGCTAACACAGGCGGGGATGATTTTGATGTGCTGTCCTTGAACGGTGTTCTCTGGTTGAATGATCAGGCCGCAAAATGGCGCCCTTATGTTCTGCTGGGTATCAATCAATATGATTTCAACGACGCAAGCAATCTGGTAGCCGGTCATGACGATAGAAGTAAACAACTGCTGCTTGGCGTGGGTGTAGGCACCATGGTCAATGATCATTATCAGTTCCGTGCTGATGTTCGCGGCATGAGTAGTTTAGATGAAGACGGTGAAGATGTTGGTGTCCAGCTGTCTATCAATCGCGCCTTCGGCGGCACTGCTGCACCAGCAGCTGCTCCCGAGCCTGTTGCGGCTCCGGTTGTAGCTCAAGAGCCAGAGATCAGAACTATCACCATTCGTCTGAATGTAGAGTTTGAATTTAATAAAGATACAGTACTGGCAGTCTATGGCGACCAGCTGGAAGCCATTGCCGCGGCAATGAGCGTTCATGAAGATATTGAGTTGGTGCTTGAAGGCCACACTGACAGCCGTGGTTCTGACGAGTACAACAATGACCTGTCAGCCCGACGCGCTGCAGCTGTTAAGCAGAAGCTTTCAGCTGACTATGACATTGCCGCAGATCGCATCAGCTCTGTTGGCTATGGTGAGAGCCGTCCAATTGCCAGCAATGAAACTGATCAGGGGCGTGCACGCAACCGTCGCGTTGTCGGTGAGATGTCTTTCTCTGAGGTCGTCGTAGATTAAGAGCGGACGGCTTGCTAAATGATTGACAAAACGGCGCCTCCAGGGCGCCGTTTTTGTCTCTGATAAAGGATTGAGGATTAAGGACTGAGCATGAGCAAAACATTTTATTGGCATGATTACGAAACCTTTGGTGTCGATCCCTCCGTCGATCGGCCATCACAGTTCGCTGGTCTGCGCACTGATGAAAACCTCAACCCCATTGGCGAGCCTCTGGTGATTTATTGCCAGCCGCAAAAAGATATTTTGCCAGCGCCCATGGCCTGCCTGGTTACAGGTATCACTCCCCAGCATGCCCTGGAGCATGGTCTGCCCGAGCCAGAGTTTATCGCTCAGATTCACCAACAGCTGGCGGTGCCTGGAACCTGTGGTGTAGGCTATAACTCGGTGCGCTTTGATGACGAAGTGACCCGCTATACCCTGTATCGCAACTTTTATGACCCCTATCAAAGGGAGTGGAAAAGCGGCAATTCGCGCTGGGATATTATTGATATGCTGCGCCTGTGCCGAGCACTGCGCCCCGAGGGTATTGAATGGCCAGACCATGAATCTGGCCGCCCAAGCTTTAAACTGGAAGACCTGACCAGAGCCAATGGTATTGCCCATGAAGCAGCCCACGATGCCCTCAGCGATGTGACAGCCACCATTGCCATGGCCAAACTGGTCAAGGATAAGCAGCCAAAATTATTTGATTATGTGGTCAACAACCGCAGCAAAAAAGCCCTGGCTGAAATGCTCAATGTTCAGCAGCGCAAACCGTTTTTTCATATATCCGGCATGCTTGCAAGGGAACATATGTACGGTGCCCTTATGATGCCCCTGGCCATGCACCCCAGCAATAGCAATGGGGTGATCTGCATGGATCTGTCGGCAGATCCCGAAGCCTTAATCAGTCTGGATATTGAAGAGATTCAGGATCGGGTGTTTACCAGCAAAGACGACCTGCCTGAAGATATTGACCGTATTCCCTTAAAACTGGTGCATCTCAACAAAGTGCCAGTGGTAACCACACCCAAGCTGGTAGATGAGGTTGCGGCCAAGCGTTTAAATATTGATCTGCAACGCTGCGAGGGCAATTGGCAGCGGCTGATGCAAGTGGACTTGCAGGCCAAGCTACAAGAGGTTTTTTCCGGACAGTCTTTTCCGCCAAAAGCAGAGGCCGAGCAGCAGCTCTATGACGGTTTTCTGCCCAATCATGACAAACCGATTCTGGATGAGGTGCGCCGGGCCAGCGCCGAGGACTTTGCCCAGCACAGCTTCTATTTCTCCGATGATCGCTACAACCAGTTATTATTCAGCTATCGCGCCCGCTATTTTGCCGACTCATTGACCGCCCAAGAGCAGAAAACCTGGCAGGAGAGCTGCAAATGGCGGCTCACCGATGAAGATTCCGGCTATTTAACCCTGCAGCAACAGAGCCATGAAATTAACCAATTATTGGCCGATACCAGCCTGAATGCAGAGAAACGGGCGGTTTTAGAGCAACTTCAGGCCTGGGCAAGTAATATTGCCAGTGAATTTGGTCTGACAAGCTAGAGTGAAACGCCTAAACAGGCTAAAATCCGCCAAATCAATTTGCCCTGAGGTTATGGCTTGAATTTCACCGGCGCGCATATACTCTCAATCAACCAATTCCAACGTCAGGATGTCGAGCGGGTTTTCGCTGTGGCTGACGATATGCTGCCCTATGCCATGCGCAAAAAAGTCACCCGCGTTCTGGAAGGGGCTATTCTCGGCAATATGTTTTTTGAAGCCAGCACCAGAACCAGAGTCAGCTTTGGCTCGGCGTTCAATCTGCTGGGTGGTGAAGTGCGCGAGACCGCCGGCTTTGAAAGCTCGGCACTGGTCAAAGGTGAATCCTTGCAAGATACCGCCAGAGTACTATCCGGGTTTAGCGATGTGATTTGCATGCGCCATCCCCAAGAGGGTTCGGTCGCTGACTTTGCCTCTGCCAGTCGGGTGCCAGTGATGAATGGCGGTGACGGCGCCAATGAACATCCAACCCAGGCACTGCTTGATCTCTACACCATTCGCAAAGAAGTGGCCGACAGAGGCCGCGATATTGATGGCCTTAAAGTTGCCATGATCGGTGATCTGCGCCATGGCCGCACAGTGCATTCATTGAGCAAGCTACTATCGCTGTACCAAGACATTGAAGTGGTACTGGTGTCGCCAAAAGAGCTGACATTACCTGAAGATATTATTGAGCATATGCGCAGCGCTGGCGTGAAGGTTACAGTGTCCCACGAGCTTACCGGCGGCATTAGCGATGTGGATATTGTCTACTCCACCAGAATCCAGGAGGAGCGTTTTGCCAGCAAGGAAGAGGCCGACCTGTACCGCGGCAAGTTCCGCCTTAATCAGGCCATTTACACCGAGTTCTGCCAGCCTAACACAGTGATTATGCATCCATTGCCCAGGGATTCCCGGGCCGATGCCAATGAACTGGATGTGGATCTGGACAGCAACCCCAACCTCGCGATATTTCGCCAGACCGACAATGGCGTGCTGGTGCGCATGGCACTGTTTGCCCTGGTGCTGGATGTGGCTCATCTGGTAGACCAGTACTCTCAGGATGTGCGCTGGTACAACTCCCGTCAGAATTAACAGCCGACAATAATAAAAATGGCGAAGCTATGAGTGAATTCGACGATATCCGTCCCTACAATGATTCTGAGGTTCCCGCAGTGCTGGAGCGGCTGATTGCCGACCATGAATTTCTGCACTTGCTGCTGGCTCGCAAAGCGCCCCGGCTATGCAAATTTTTGCCCTGGATATTCAAGCCCCTAGCCCGACCATTTATACAGCGCAGCCTGCACAAACTCACCGCAGATGTGCATACTGTCGCCGACTTTCAGTCCCATATGACAGTGGCTTTAAAAGACGTTCTGGATCGCACCACAGATGGTTATGGCTTTGGCGGGCTGGATAATATCGAACCGAGCAAAGCCTATCTGTTTATGAGCAACCATCGGGATATTGCCCTGGATCCGGCGATGGTCAATCTGGCGCTGATCATGACGGATTTGAAAACCGTGCGCATTGCCATTGGCGATAACCTACTGCGCAAGCCCTATGCCTCAGATCTAATGCGCGTTAACCGCAGCTTTATTGTTAAGCGCTCGGTCACCAACCGTCGCGACAAACTCGAAGCCCTGAAAACATTGTCCCGTTATATTCGCCACAGTATTACCAGTGAACAAACATCCTGCTGGATTGCCCAGGCAGAAGGACGGGCAAAAAGTGGTCGCGACCGCACCGAGACAGCATTACTGAAAATGCTCGCACTGTCCAAAACCAAAGAGCAAAGTTTTACCCAGGCCATAGAAGAGATTAACCTGCTGCCAGTTTCCATTTCCTATGAATATGATCCCTGTGCTGCAGATAAAGCCCGGGCACTCTATGCCGCCCAGCAGGGCATCGACTATGTTAAAGAAGAATTTGAAGATCTGGACACCATAGTCAAAGGGCTGGTGGGCCAAAAAGGTCGCATCCAGGTTAACTTTGGTGACCGGATTGTCGGCGGCTTTGACAATGCGGATGATCTGGCAGCAGAGATAGACCGCCAGATTATTGGTCATTACCAGCTGTTCCCCAGCAATATTATTGCCTGGGAAATGGGGGGCAACAGAGACAGTGAAACAGTGGCGAGTCTGAGAGCACAATGGCCAGATGAAAACTGGTTAGAAGCACAGATACAGTTTGATTCACATATAGGAACAATACCCGGCCTCCACCGACAGATAGCCATTGATAGCTATGCTGCACCAGTGGACAATCAGTTGGCGCTACTTTCCGATTTACAATTGGCCAATTCACAGCCTAAAACTCAGGGAAGCTAATACTTGTTAGACGCAGACGTCAGGGACATTATTCAGCAAGGCTACCGGCAATTCCTTAAAGCGAGAGAGCTGAGCCCAAGACTAGGGCAAAAGCAGATGATTGGCGCCATAGCCAATGCCCTTAGCGACGATGATGCCGACAAGCGCCTGGCTGTGATTGAAGCGGGCACAGGCACAGGTAAAACCGTCGGCTATCTGATGGCGGCACTGCCCATCGCCAGAGCATTAGAAAAGACCGTAGTGGTAGCCACAGGCACCATCGCCCTGCAAGAACAACTGATTCACAAAGACCTGCCCGAGCTAATGGAAACCTGTGGCTGGGACTTTAGCTGTGCCCTGGTCAAAGGCCGCGGCCGCTATGCCTGCAATCTGCGCATGGAGCAGATAATCGACTCGGTAAAATCCAAAGATGCCGGCCTGTTTTTGTTTGAAGACGAACAGCAGTTCAACCCCAATGCGGAGACCGAAGAACTCTATCGCGAGATGTCACTGGCCCTGGAAGATGGCACCTGGGACGGGGAGCGGGACTCCTGGGAAACCCGGATCAAAGATATAGAATGGCGCGCCCTTACCGTGGATCGTCGTCAATGCACTGGCCGTCGCTGTCGCTTTGTTAACCAATGTCCGTTTTTTAATGCGCGCAATAATCTCGACGAAAGCGAAGTGATTGTGGCCAACCATGATTTGGTTATGGCCGATCTGGCACTGGGTGGCGGTGCCATTCTGCCCGCGCCTGAAGACTGCATCTATATCTTCGACGAAGGCCATCGCCTGGGGGACACTGCCGTGCGTCACTTTGGTGCCGAATGCCGCATCAACAGCACATTGAGCTGGCTGGAGAGACTGCCCAAGCAGATTAAAGGCCAGACTCCTATTTTTGCTCAGGATACTGCACTCGCAGATCAGCTGCCGCGAATTGAAAAAGAAGCCGGAAAAATTACCGAACTGCTATCCATGACCTATCCATTGCTCAAGCAGTATGTAGATAAATCTGACCATATCGAAAGCCGCTATCGATTTGCCCATGGTGATGTCGGCGAAGCGATTCGCGACCTGGCCGCGCAAATCACCAAAAGTACCAGCGGCTGGATGGGGCGCCTAGAAGTGTTGGAAGACACATTGAGCGAAGCTCTGAGTGATAAAAACTACCAAGTGGCACTGCCAGATATTGAGCTGTTTTATCAGCAGGCAGGCAACTGGCTGGGTCGGGCAGAAAAGCTTTTAGCCCTGTGGGACAGGCTGCATAAAGAACTGCAGCAAAATGAAATGCCCATGGCCTGCTGGTTGCGACTGGATGAAGGAGGCGGTGGCAATATGGATATCAGCATCAATGCCAGCCCTATTCAGGCCGCAGAGATACTTCGCCAACAGCTGTGGGGCAGTTGCTATGCCGCCGTGGTGACCTCAGCCACATTGCGCTCCCTGGGCAACTTTAACAGCTTACAGCGGGAGACCGGCATGCCCAGCACCGCCAGTTATCTCTCCGTAGCCGGAGCCTTTAACTATGCCGAAGCGGCCACACTGCGGGTGCCCAGCGATGCAGTTGAAGGCAATAGTGTAGAAGAACACAGTCGCTATATTATTGATCATTTTGAATCCATGGTCGAAGACAGGGCCGGTACCTTGCTGCTGTTTTCCTCCAAGCGGCAAATGGAACAGGTGTACGACGAGCTGTCGCGGGATATGCATAAGCTGATCCTGATTCAGGGCCAGTACTCCAATCGTGAAATGGTGCGCCTGCACAAAGAACGCATTGACCAGGGCCGTACCAGTGTCCTGATGGGTCTGGCCAGCTTTGCCGAAGGAGTTGATTTGCCTGGCGACTATTGCAAGCATGTGGTGATTGCCAAGCTGCCCTTTGCCGTGCCCGATGACCCATTGCAAGAAGCATTGGCAGAATGGATTGAAGATAATGGCGGCAACTCCTTTTTTGATATTTCCCTGCCCATTGCCTCCCTGCGGCTGATACAGGCCTGTGGTCGACTGTTGCGCACCGAAAGTGATACAGGCACTGTGTCTATTCTGGATAAACGCCTGATCACCAAACGCTACGGCGGCCAGCTGTTAAATGCACTGCCGCCATTTAGGCGCGAGATAGGTTGATGGCTGCTGAGGTTTATCAGCAACTAGCCAGTTTGCTTGAGACGGTGGATCAGCAGCTGCGACTAATGGGCCTGTGGCAACAGCAGAGCCCAATACCGCAGGCGCTGGACAGCACAGAGCCCTTTGCCGTAGACAAACTGTCGTTTAACCAATGGTTGCAGTTTATATTTTTGCCGCGCATGCAGCAGATAATTGCAGCAGAATCACCACTGCCCGATAACTGCAGCATTGCACCCATGGCAGAGGAGTTTTTTAAGCAGCAGGCTGCAGATAAGAAACAGAGCGCGGCTATGATTAACTATTTAGCCGCGATTGATCAGTTGATTAGCAAAAACTAGCTTTTCGCTTTTTTGGGCTTCTTGGTATAGGTCTTCTTCTTTTTTACCGGGCCGCTACCATCGACAGGCTTTTTATCCCCAAAGGACTTCTTGCCTTTAAAAGTTCTGCCTTCGCCAGAGTCTTTAGCAAATTTTCCACCCGCAGGTTTCTTCTTGCCAAAATGTCTTTTCTTGGCTGGCTTTTGTGTATCAGCAGTGCGCTTTTGATCCACATCGCGGCTGATAGTTTTTTTCATTCTGGGCTGCCGTGGTTCGTTCTGTTCAGAGGAACCGCCAGCAGGCGCCGCATTAGGGTTGTAAACACTTATGCGCATGGGCTTGGCACAGACACGCACTTTCTTTAAATGATTGAGCAATTCATCGGGCATACCTTCCGGCAGGTCGACAGTGCTGTAATCGTCATGCAGTTTGATTGAGCCTATGTAACGGCTGCTGATATCCGCTTCATTGGCAATGGCACCAACAATATTGGAAGGGGTGATGCCATCGTTATTACCCACTTCCATGCGGTAAGTGACCATAGCCACATCTTCACCACCCTCATCGCGAACCCGGGGCTCGCGCTTGGGACGCTCTTCCCGGCGGTTGTCTTCACGTCGGTTATCTTTGCGGTCGCGCTTTTCTGCTCGATCACGATTGCGATCACGACCATTGTCGCGGTCACGGTTGTTTTCACGAGGGGCAACAATATTATCCAGCTTGGGGAATAACGGACGCTCTTTCTGGTTCTCGTAGGTCAGAGCCGCAGCAATATCTGCCATATCCAGCTCATTCTCGGCCGCAAACTTGGTGATCAAATCGCGGAATTTATCCAGACGGGGGGTTTCCAGTGTTTTAACCAGCTGATTGGTAAACTGCATAATACGCTGGTCACTGACCTGCTCATTGCTGGGCATGGTCAATGGCGCAATGGTCTGGCGAGTCGACTTTTCAATCGAACGCAGCAAGCGAGTTTCCTTGGGTGTAATAAACAAAATCGCCTTACCGTCACGACCAGCGCGACCGGTTCGACCGATACGGTGAACATAGGACTCGTTGTCGTAGGGGATATCAAAGTTGATCACATGGCTGATACGCTCAACATCCAAACCACGGGCAGCAACATCTGTTGCCACAACCACATCGATCTGACCTTTTTTCAGGCGGTTGATGGTGCGCTCCCGCAGTGCCTGGCTAAGATCACCATTTAGTGCGGCAGAAGAAAAGCCACGAGCTTCCAAGCGCTCGGCAATATCCACAGTAGATGACTTGGTGCGCACAAAAATAATCATGCCATCAAACGACTCAACTTCCAGAACGCGAGTCAGAGCATCCATCTTTTGGTGAGCTTTTACCGTGACATATTGCTGTTCAATACGCTCAACGGTTTTGGTTTTGGCTTCAATATTAACTCGCTCTGCGTCGCCCAGGTACTTCTCGGCAACACGGCGAATAGTCGGCGGCATGGTGGCCGAAAACAGTGCGCGCTGACATTCTGGTGGCGTCTGGGCCAGGATGGTTTCAACATCGTCAATAAAGCCCATACGCAGCATTTCATCGGCTTCATCAAGAATCAGGCCTTTGATTTGGCTAAGGTCCAAGCTGCGACGACGCAAATGATCGAGCATGCGGCCAGGCGTGCCCACCACCACCTGCACACCGCGTTTTAAACTGCGCAGCTGGCCACCAATATCGGCACCACCGTAAATAGGTAAAACATTGAAGCCTTTCATATGTTTGGCATAGCTTTGGAAAGCCTCAGCCACCTGAATGGCCAGCTCACGGGTAGGCGTCAGCACCAGAATCTGGGGTGAACGCTGCTTCTCGTCTATCTTGCTTAAAAACGGCAGTGCAAACGCGGCAGTCTTGCCTGTACCAGTCTGGGCAGTACCCAGCAGGTTTTTGCCCTCCAGCAGAATAGGAATGCTCTGCGCTTGAACAGGGGAGGGTTGCTCGTAACCCAGCTGCTTAACAGCCTTGAGAACGGGAGCAGAGAGACTTAA
>ENA-OQVM01000391-OQVM01000391.1-marine-metagenome-genome-assembly--contig:-NODE-391-length-70425-cov-10.519674_pt1 | contig 70425 bp, 64 predicted proteins | sample MGYA00237776_ERZ505498 | MGnify/ENA primary metagenome ERZ505498 (study PRJEB26159, sample SAMN06265151) | marine metagenome | isolation source: Helgoland LTER site | place: Germany:Helgoland, sampling... | reverse complement strand
ATCGGCGTACATAGAAGCGTCCACGGCGTCCACGAGACCGCAAAATAGCAGCTACCCCCTGCGTTCTGACGTGACAGGGGGCCAGCTGTAAGTCCGCGCGTTGGCTCCGCACCGCCGCCACGCCACAACGACCAACCCGATCGGCATGAGCATGTTGGCGGGGTGTCGGGCTGGTCGGAGCGGGGCTAACGCGTGGGTTTAGTTCGGCTGGAACGTCTCAGCTGATGGAAGATGATCGGCATGACGCCGCTTGAAACACCAGCGATTCCCAACATTTGGGTTGGAGCACTTCGATGAGGCAGGCCACAGCGCCTGAATTCAGCGTTCTAACTGAGGACGCAATCACTTCTGATGGAATGACCCCATTCGTGCTTCTTGCACGCGTCACCGTAAAGCCCGGGAAGCTCGAGAATTAAATGGCCATCGCCGCTGCTGTCGATCAAGCGGTTGAGGCCTCCGAGCCAGGCATGCTGCTGCACAACTTTGACCAAGACCCCAGCGATCCACACAAGCTGGTTTGGACCGAAGTTTATCGGCGCCGTGACGATTTTCTGTTCCACGCGGACAAGCCGGCCGTCACGGAATATGTCGAAAAGCACGCAGACCTCGCCGATGATTTCACAATCGAGATTTACGGCACCGTTTCTCAGGCCGTGATTGACAAAATCAACGACCTGGGCGTGCCGCTGCAGTACTTCCAAACCAGCCCAGTTGGTTACGTCCGTGACGCGCATTTCAAAGTCTGATGCGCTTCACCACGATCGGATGACGACGGTGACCGACAGCCGTGGATTGCTCTAGCCCCGGCTAAAGGCGATGGGCTGGTGGTGGGAGCAGAACTCAAATTGCCTGCACCGGCCGTACTACCGGATGGGGCCACTAAAGTTATCGTTGGCATTCGCCCCGAAAACAACGATGATCGAGAAAACTGGCCCTGATGCCTATATAAACCGGAAACCAAAGCCGGTCCCTTGCTCACCCGCGTACCCTCATCAGATGCTGCCAACAGCAGGCGCGGACGTGCGCGTCCACATCAATCTGGCAAAGCTCTACCTCTTTGACAGCGCTGAAGGCGAGACACTTTGAGCCGGTCGCGGTTTTAGTCGCTGGCACTGAGCAGCAAAGACGCATTCCCGCCCGCAGCGGTCGTATCAACACACAGATGACGTTCGAGCATGACGTGGGCCTTGTCAGGTAGGCCAGTGATTAAAGGAATGATCTCACCCGAACGCGCAGCCAAAGCCTGCGCATAGGCTCGACCTTGCCCTGCCTCACCCCACCACAACACCCCACCGACGGCAGGCAGCACGCTGAGATCATCCGGATACAGGGCCCCTCGCACCCTCACCGCCCGCCCACCCAGCGCTTTGACGAAAGCCTGTTGCGCCTGCGCAGCGCGGGTACCCGGACCGGCGCACAGAAGGGGCGCGCGCGGAATTAAAGCCAGCTCGTTGGTCTCCCCGGTGGGGCCGGGTAAGGCGAGGCGTGGAAAAGGCTCGACCGGGTCCTCCGCCCGCGCCCGCAGGGCAGCGCCCAGCCGCTCGGGATCGTCCAGTCCGCGCCACGCCGAGCCGATGACCGTCGCAGCACTACGCTGGAAGCGAGACAGGTAGTGGGGGCCACCTGCTTTCGGACCTGTGCCAGAGAGTCCTTCTCCGCCAAACGGCTGACTGCCGACTATTGCGCCAATCTGGTTGCGGTTGGCGTAGACATTGCCTGCACGCACCCGACCGAAGACCGCTTCAATGCGCTTGTTGATCCGGGTATGGATGCCAAAGGTCAGTCCATAACCGGTGGCGTTGACAGCATCGAGAACCGCATCCAGTTCATCGGCCTCAAAGGTGGCAACGTGCAGAACTGGGCCAAAGACCTCCCGCTCCAACGCCTCAATACCCTCCACCGCAATCAGGGCGGGGGGCACAAAGTTTCCGGTATTCGGCACCGGACCACTGTAACGGTGGAGCAACCTACCGGCCTCGGCGGCGGCCTGACAGTAGCCCTCGATCTCAGCCTGCGCTGCAGGTGTGATGATGGGGCCAATGTCAGTGCTCAGCTCCCACGGATCCCCCAGTCGCAGCTCCTCCATGGCTCCGATCAGCTGGGTGATGAAGCCCTCCGCCATGTCCCGCTGAATATAGAGGCAACGAAGCGCAGAACAGCGCTGACCGGCAGACTGGAAAGCGGACGTCAGGATGTCTTTAATGGCTTGCTCGGGTAAAGCCGTTGAGTCGACCACCATGGCATTCAGCCCACCGGTCTCAGCGACGAGCGGTGTGCCAGGCGTGCAGCCCTTGGCCATCGCCGCCTGAATACGTCGAGCGGTCTGGGTCGAACCGGTAAAGGCAACCCCGTTCACCCGCTGGTCGCCCGTAAGCTGTGCACCAACCGTTCCGCCCTCCCCGGGTGCAAGCTGCAGCGCGGTCGCGGGCACGCCCGCTTGATGCAGCAGGCCCGTCGCCCAAGCGGCCAGCGCGGCGGTCGTCTCCGCAGGCTTGGCCAGCACGGCGTTGCCCGTCGCAAGCGCGGCCGCAATCTGGCCCGTGAAGATCGCCAGCGGGAAGTTCCAAGGGCTGATGCAAACGAACGTGCCGCGCGCCGCAGCGTCGGCGGGAAGCGTCTCGGCACGAGCCGCGTAGTAGCGCAGGAAATCCACCGCCTCCCGCAGTTCAGCCACCGCGTCAGGCAAGGTCTTGCCCGCTTCTGCTGCCAGCAGTGAAAAGGCCGATGCAAAGTGCGCCTCGTAGAGGTCCGCTGCCCGGTTCAGCGTCGCGGCTCGTTCCCGTGCAGCGGCTTGCCAAGGCCGCGCCGCGTCCAGTGCGCCATCAACGTCAGCGGCGCTCGCGTTGCGAACTTCCCCAATGACGGTACCGGTGGCCGGGTTGTAGATCGCGGCAGTCGGCCCGGAGTCACAGTCCAACGACACGCCGGGTGCAAGCAGGGGTGTGACGTGCTGCCAGTCCGGGCGGCTGCGCAGGCCGTAGATGTGTGCCAACTCGGTAAGGTCAGAGAGATCCCACCCGCGCGCATTCGGGCGTTCCGGCTGAAACAGGTCGGGGGCAAGGGGAATGCGCGGGGACTGTTGGCTCTGCTGCTGTTGCGCGAGTTTGGCGAAAGGGCAAGCAACGATGTCAGCAGCGGCGATACGCTGATCAACGATTTGGTTGACGAAGGACGAGTTGGCCCCGTTTTCCAGCAACCGCCGCACCAGATAGGCGAGCAACTCCCGATGCGCGCCCACAGGCGCATAGACGCGGCAGCGAACCCCTTCTTGGCGAACCAGATGGTTGTAGAGCGCTTCGCCCATACCGTGCAGGCGTTGAAATTCAAAGGACGCCGCGCCCATCTCTTCCGCAATCTGCAGAACCGCTGCGACTGAATGGGCGTTGTGGGTGGCAAACTGCGGGTAGAGGCGGTCGGTCATGCCCAGCAGCTTGCGCGAGAGGGCAATGAAGCTGACATCCGCGGCAGATTTCTGGGTCAGCACCGGGTAGCCGTCCAACCCTTCGATCTGCGCATGCTTGATTTCAACGTCCCAATAGGCACCCTTAACCAGTCGGATCATAAGCCGCTGGTCAAGCTCTCCGGCCAGCGCATAGAGACGGTCAATCACGTCTCCAGCCCGGCGCCCATAGCTCTGAACGACCACCCCAAACCCGTCCCAGCCACGCAGCTCCGGGTCATTGAGTACGGCACGGATCACAGCCATGGACAGGTTCAGGCGGTCGGCTTCTTCCGCATCGATGTTCAGGCCCATGCCCGCGGTTGCGGCGCGCCGAGCAAGGTCGGCCACAACCGGCACCAATTCGGCCATGACCCGATCGACCTGCGCGACCTCGTAGCGAGGATGAAGCGCCGAAAGCTTGATCGAAATGCCAGGATTGTCCGCCACGTGTGCCGCGCGGCATTGCCGTCCAATGGCAGCAATCGCGTCCTGATAGGCCGTGCGAAATCGGGATGCGTTAGCAGCAGACAGCGCGGCCTCTCCCAGCATGTCATAGGAAAAGGTAAACCCCTTCGACTCGTCCCGCGTAGCCCGCGCCATGGCGGCTTCAATGGTCTCTCCGAGCACGAACTGACCGCCCATTTGCTTGATTACCGCGCTGACTGCTGCGCGAATGGGCGGGGTTCCCATGCGCCGGGCAAGCCTTTGAATGGTGTCCGCCACTCGCTTCGACCCTGACCCCAGAACCTGTCCTGCCACCAGCAAGCCCAGCGTTGAAGAGTTGACCAGCAGCGAACTGGATTGGCCGATGTGCTCCGACCAATCCGAGCCTGCGATTTTGTCATCGATGAGCGCGTCGATGGTGCGGGCATCGGGGATGCGGAGCAAGGCTTCCGCGAGGCACATGAGCGCCACGCCCTCGTCGCTCGACAGACCATATTCAGCGAGAAAGGCCTCCATCAAACCCGGCTTTGCGCCACACCGAACCGCTTGCACATAGCCCGTGGCACGCTTGACGATTGTCTGGCGTGAAGCGTCGCTCAGGTCGGCGTCCTGCACGAGACTTGCCAGCAAGTCGTAATCGGGTCGGCGCTTGTTCTGGTCCAAGCGAAGGTCGATGTATTCCATGGGTCAGCGATCCCGTTTCAGTTTCCTGAATTATGGGGCTGGCGCTCTAGGCTTTCTTCCTTCACTTTCTGTTCTCATAGGAAAATTAACCAAAGATTAGGTCATAAAGGGGCATAGATTATCAAGATGAACGGAATTTTAGACCAAATAGACCGCCGCATCATACGGGCGCTGCGGGCCAATGCACGGCTGTCCATGATTGCTTTGGGCGAGTTGGTCGGTCTCTCCAAAACCCCCGTCACCGCCCGCGTTCGGCGTCTGGAGGAGATGGGTTATATCCGAGGCTATCGGGCGGAATTGGACGCTGGGAAGTTGGGATTGGAGCATGTTGCCTTTGTCGAAGTCCGGCTCTCCGACACGCGAGAAACGGCGCTTCAGGCCTTTAACGCCGCAATCCGTGAAATCCCTGAGGTTGAGGCCTGTCATCTGATCGCGGGCGGGTTTGATTATCTGGTGAAAATTCGGACGTCGAACATGCGCGATTACCGCCGCGTTCTCGGCGAAAAGATCTCTCAACTGCCGCACATCGCTTCAACCTCTACTTACGTTTCGATGGAGAGCGTACTGGATCAGGGTGCGGTGAATCTCTGAGCCTCTGCCGCTTCATTTTTCTTAGTCATTACGCATTTGACAGCTGGATTCGTTTTGGGATCAAGAAGTGAAGTAATACTAAAAAAACATTAAGATATTGCTAATAAGGTGTTGACGCCTTGAATTGCTCATGCCTAGCGTTGGGCTCTGGTATGAGGTTTGAACAATGATCTTGGGTAGCAAGCTCCGCGCAGTCCGACGGTCCAGAGGCAAAACAATGCAACAAATTGCCTCTGAAGCGGGGCTGTCTGTGGGCTTCGTTTCGCAGGTCGAAAGAGGCATCGCGGTACCGTCTATTGCTTCACTGCGGAAGCTGGCCGCTGCGCTCGAACAGCCAGTTGGAAACTTCCTCGAAGTCTCCTCCCAAAGCTCCCAACTGACGCGCTCTGCCGAACGGCTTCCCTTCACTTTGGGACAAAACGCGCTCACCTACGAGCGCCTCTCACACAGCTTTGGTGGCAGCAAGCTGACCGCGCTGCTCATCCACGAACCTCCCGGACACCGCACGGAACCCGTCAGTCATGAAGGCGAAGAGCTTTTCTTCATGATCAAGGGCGAGCTTACCGTCGAAGTCGATGAGGAGCGGGTGATCTTGCGCACTGGCGACTCATACCACTTCGACTCAACCCGAACCCATTGCACTTGGAACCACCGCACAGAGGTCACGACCCTGCTGTGGTGCGGAACCATGGATGTATTTGGCACCAGCGAAATCGAATCCACCCACCAGATACCTGAGAAAATGGCCAGATCCAGCCGGGTATCGCCCCTGTCTCACGTCAGAAGATCAACGAACCTTCAGGAGGAATAAACATGAAGTTCTTAAAGTTGATGAAGGCTTCCGGTCTGGCCCTTGGCCTGACCGTAATAGCCGCAGGACAGAGCGCCCTCGCACAGGACAAGCAGGTCGCTTACCTTTCCGCCAGCTCAGCCAATACTTGGTTGGGCGCTTCGGTGATTGAGATGCAAAAGGTCGCAGACGCGAACGGCATCAAGATGGTCGAATTTGACGCGCAGTTTGACCCTGCGCGGCAGCAGGCACAGCTGCAGGATGCGATTGCATCGGGCAAATACGACGGCATCGTCGTCTGTGCAATCTACGGTCTGGGTCTGATCCCGGATATCGAAGAAGCCATCGCGGCTGGCATCGAAATCGTGGTTTTGAACCAGATTGTCGGCGCTGATCTCACCACCTCCGACCCTCAAGTTGACGGCATTGCCGCCTCTGTACTGGCGTCGCCCTACCGTTCTGGCGTTCGCCACGGCACGCTGACTGTTCGAGCCTGTGAAGGCGACGACGACTGTGAAGTCGTGTTCATCTACGGCATCAAGGGCATTCCGCTCGATGATGCGATCCGTCAGGGCTTTGACGACACCATCGCGTCTCACCCGAACATCAAGGTTGTTGCTGAAGGCGAGGGCCAGTACCTCGGACCTGATGGCGGCATCAAAGCAACCCAGGACATCCTGCAGATCACCGACAGCTTTGACGTCATGGTGGGTGCAGATCAGTCCATCCAGGGTGCGGCCATCGTCCTCGCTGATGAAGGCATGGCCGGCAAGGTCAAGCTGATCGGTCTCGGCGGTTCCGAGCCCGCGATCGAAGGTGTTGCGGACGGTTCATGGTTCGGTGGCGTCTACGGCGCGCCGGCTGACGAAGGCCGAATTGCCATGGAAGCCATGGTGCAGGCGCTGGCTGATGGAACCCACGTTGGCGGTGTCGATCCGCTGACTGAGGTGCCGGATGACGGTCTGATCACCGCGTCGAACGTGGAAAAGTTCACGGCTCAGTGGAAAGGCTAGGGCTGGAACCTTGACAACCACGACCGCCCCAACCGCGCTGGCGCTCTCTGGCGTCAGCAAAACCTACGGCAGCATCGCCGCGCTCTCGAACGTCTCCGTGACGTTTGAAGCGGGTGCGATCCATGCGCTCGTGGGGGAGAACGGGGCCGGGAAATCCACCCTGGGCAAAATCATGCTCGGGGTGGAAACGCCCGACACCGGGGCCTTGAGCTGGGACGGCAAAGATGTCCGTTTCAACAGCCCCGCACAGGCCAACCGGCTCGGCTTGGTGGGAATCTCGCAAGAGCTTTCCCTCATGCTGGACCGGTCGGTTCTGGATAATCTTTCCATCGGCCGTGAAACCTGCATCGGTCCTTTCGTGGACCACGGCGCAACGTTGCAGCAGGCACAACAGGTCATGGATCAGTTCGACATGCCGCTGGACATGCGGACGATGGTGGGAGACCTGCCGGTTGCTGATCAGCAGCGGGTCGAAATCCTGCGCGCGCTCAATCAGGATGCCAACCTGATCGTTTTTGACGAGCCAACCGCGCGGCTGGAAAGCAGCGAAGCGCGCAAGTTGATGCTGATCCTGCGCCGCCTTGCTGAGCAGGGTAAGGCCATCGTCTTCATTTCGCACTTTCTCGAAGAAGTGCTGTCGGTCGCCGACACCATCACCATTCTGCGCAACGGCGAGCACGTGCGCACCTGTCCCGCCGCTGAAGAAACCCGTTCCAGCCTTGTCGAAGGGATGACCGGCGCTGCGGATCAGGGACAATTCCCGGCACTGCCCCCCGTAGACCCAGCCGCCAGCCCTCTGCTGGTGGTGCGCGGCGCCTCGCGGAAGGGGCAGTTTGAGAACATTGATCTGACCGTGCGCCCCGGTGAAATCGTCGGACTCTCCGGACTGGTCGGTGCAGGGCGCAGCGAGCTGGCGCACGCAATCTATGGGGCTTCGACGCTGGATGAAGGTGAAATCGCCATCGGCGGCGAGGCCTTGCACGGGCATTCCGTTCGGGATGCCGTCCGGCGCGGCATGGCGCTGGTGCCGGAATCAAGGCGCGCGCAGGGCTTGTTCATGACGCGGTCCATTCGCGAAAACATCTCTCTGCCCTACCTGGACCGGTTCATGAGTTGGCTGGGCCTGCGCTTCAATCAGGAACGTGAGCGCGTCACACACTTTGGCGAGAGCACGTCGCTGAAGTACGGCGACCTCGCCGACCCGGTCAGCACGCTGTCGGGCGGCAATCAGCAAAAGGTGCTGTTCGCCCGGGCTGCATTGGGTGAACCCCGGCTGCTGATCGCCGATGAGCCAACCCGGGGCGTCGATGTCGGCGCGAAGCGCGGGATCTACGACCTCATCGTCGGGTTGGCGGAACGCGGTTTGGGCGTCCTGCTCATCTCCTCGGAAATCGAAGAAATTCTTGGCCTGTCGCACCGGGTGCTGGTGCTCTCGCGTGGGCAGGTTACCGCCGAGTTAACCGGCGTGGATATCAACGAGAACGCCGTCATGGCGGCGGCTTTCGGAGCAAACTAGCATGATGAACTTCGCCCTGCTGTTTCGGAACTATGGCATTCTGCTGGTCACCATTGGACTGTTCATCGTCCTCGCGCTGACTGCCGACGGCTTCGCGACCGAACGCAACCTGCGCAACATTCTCGATCAGCAGTCGATGGTGATCATCGCCGCTGCCTTCATGACAATCGCGATCATCTCCGGCAATTTCGACGTGTCAGTCTCGGCGATCTTTGTCACAGCACCCCTATTCGGGCTGAAGGTCGAGAACATGACCGGGAATGTGCTGCTGGCTGTGGTGGCAGCGATTGCCGTGGGCCTGATCATGGGAGCGATCAACGGCTTTATCGTCACCCGATTGAAGATCAACTCCTTCATCGGCACGCTGGCGACTTCGTTCATGTTCTTCGGCGCGGGCTTTCTGATCTCCAGCCGTTCGTTGATGCGACCTGAATCCGACGCTTACCGCCTGATTGCACGCTCGCGCTTCCTCGGGCTGACCTCAGCGACGTGGATTGCCATCGGCGTGGTGATCATCGCGACTATCCTGCTTAGCCGGACCCGGTTCGGGCGCAACGTGTTTGCGGTGGGCGGCAATATGGAAGCGGCGCGGTTAGCCGGCGTTGCGGTGAACCGAGTGCAGACGACGGCCTTTCTGCTGCTGGGTGCTGCCGCCGCGCTGGCCGGCGTGCTCAACTCCTCGCGCTCGATTTCAGCACAGCCTTCGGACGACTTCAGCTTTGTCTTCGCCGTGCTGACAGCTGTGATCGTGGGGGGAACATCGATTGCCGGGGGCCAGGGTGCCATCTGGCGGACAACAACAGCCGCCTTCTTCCTCGCCTTCCTCAACAACGGATTCAACCTGCTGCAGATCGACCCGATCTGGCAGCGGCTGATCGAGGGTGCGGTGATCATCATGGCGGTTGCCGTCGATACCTGGACCAAGAACAGACGAGCTTAGGAGGAAAAAATCATGATCCGAATTGGTGTTGATGTTGGCGGTACGAACACTGATGCCGTGATTATGAACGGCGGCGAGTTCGTTGCTGGTTCCAAGCGCCTGACCACGCCAGACATCATTTCCGGCGTGCGCAATGCCCTGTCGGCGACGATGGAGGAAGCCAGCGGGAAGGTCAGCGATATCGGCGCGCTCATGGTCGGCACCACCCACTTCGTCAACGCGCTGGTGCGCCGGCGCGACCTTGCGCCGACTGGGGTGATCCGCATCTGCCTGCCTTCTGGTGCCAGCATTCCCCCGTTTTCGGATTGGCCGAACGATCTGATCGAGGGGCTCGACGGGCGTTACCGCCTGATCCACGGCGGCTATGAGATGGATGGCCGCGAGATCGCGGCGCTGAACCGGGACGAACTGCTGCAAGCCGTCACCGACCTGCGCGCCGAGGGGATTACCGAGATCGCGCTGAGCAGCGTCTTTTCCACCGTACGCTCCGATATGGAGCAACAGGCGTTTGACATCATCGCTGAGACCTTCCCTGACCAGTCCGTGACGAAGAGCACCGACATTGGACGTCTGGGCCTGCTGGAGCGGGAAAACGCTGCAATCATCAACGGCGCGCTCCGCCCGTTGGCAGCAGAAGTGGTGGACTCCTTTCTTGCGTTGGCCAAGGAACTGGACCTCCAGTGTCCGCTCTACTTCACCAAGAACGACGGGACGCTGATTTCGGCGGATCAGGTGAACCGCCTGCCCGTCCTGACCTTTGCCTGCGGCCCAACCAATTCGATGCGCGGGGCGGCTTTCCTGTCTGGGATCAAGAACGGGCTGGTTGCCGATGTCGGCGGAACAACCATGGACGTGGGCGAGGTACAGAATGGTTTTCCCCGACCCGCCGGTACAGCCGTCTCAGTCGCAGACGTTCAGACCAACTTTTCCATGCCGGACGTGATCAGCATCGGTCTGGGCGGTGGCTCCATCATCAACCGCGACGCCGCAACTGTCGGGCCTGACTCCGTTGGTCACAGGTTGCTTGAAGAGGGCGTGGTTTTTGGCGGCTCCGTGCTGACTGCCTCAGACATTGCCGTCGCGGCGGGGCGCACGCAAATGGGAGACTATTCGCCCGGTGAGTTGCCTGAACTTGACCGACTGATCGGCGCGCTGGACCAAAAGGCGGGTGACGCCATCGCGCGGTCACGCACCTCGGGGGAGGCGATGAAAGTGATCGCCGTTGGCGGTGGGGCAGTGCTGCTACCCGATCAGCTCGACGGCTTGGATGTCATCCGGCCGCCTCACTACGACCTCGCCAACGCCATCGGCGCGGCAATCGCGCAAGTCTCGGGCGAGGACTCACGGGTGATCGCGCTGGCCGATGGCATGACCCGCGAAGAAGCCATTCAATCGGTGGTCAAAGCCGCTGAGGCTGCAGCCGTGAGCAACGGGGCAGACCCCGACACGCTGCAACTGCTCAGTCAGAGCGACGTACCGCTGGCCTACCTGCCCGGCAGCAACCTTGCCATTAGCGTTACGGTTGTCGGTGAACTCAACATGAAAGGGGCGTGATCATGCAAAACCGCATCAAGAAGGTCGATCGCGAAGCCCTGGCCCTGATTGCCAAGGGCTCTACTGTGTTGGGCGCCGGTGGTGGGGGTGACCCCTACGTGGGCAGGCTGATGGTGCAGCAGATTCTGGGCGACGCGGGCTCAGTCGATGTTGTGCAAATCGAAGACCTTCCCCACGACGCCCTTGTCCTACCCATTGCCATGATGGGTGCGCCGCAGGTGATGCAGGAGAAATTCCCCAGCGGAAAAGAGATCCCCAAACTGATCGAAATGATGGAGCGGCTGCTCGAGCGCAAGGTGGAGGCGATCCTGTGCATCGAAGCCGGGGGGTTGAACTCGACCATTCCTTTCATCGCCGCAGCGCAGATGGGAATCCCCATTGTTGACGCCGACGCCATGGGCCGCGCATTCCCGGAGTTGCAGATGGTGACCCTGACGCTGGGTGGAATAGGTGCCACGCCGATGGCCATGGTGGACGACAAAGGCAATGGCGCCACCTTCGACACGATTTCCAACCAATGGACTGAAAAGCTGGCCCGTGCCCTGACCATCGAAATGGGCGGTTCAGCCATGGTCTCACTCTACCCAATTCTGGCAGGTCCGAGCCGCCCCTACTTGATCGAAGGCACGCTTTCGACGGCGCTGGACATGGGTCGGATCCTCGATGAGCACAAGAGCGGCGCCGCGCAAGCGTTGGCCGAGACCTATAACGGCCGCGTGCTGTTCACCGGACGCGTGCGCGACGTCGAGCGGCGCTCAGACGCCGGGTTTACCAAGGGCAAGCTGGTGCTTGAAGGACAGCTTGCCTTTAACGGTAAGGGCATGGACCTCTCGTTCCAGAACGAGTTCTTGGCGGGTTGGGTAGACGGCGAACTGGTCGCCACGACGCCCGACCTGATCACCCTTCTCGATGCAAACACAGGCGGGCCCGTCACAACGGATATGGTCAAGTACGGCCTTTCCGTCCACGTCCTCGGCCTCCCGTGCGACCCTATCTGGCGCAGCGACGAAGCCATTAGCATGGTGGGACCGCGCTATTTCGGCATTGATGCCGACTACCAGCCCCTTTTGGCGCTTTCAAACTAAAGAAAAGAATTAAAACGAACAAAAAAACACTGTAAAATCTAACAAATAATAATTAACACCCCTAAAACTCATGCATTAATCTTCTGCAAGTGATTATTGCAGAACATTTATCTGTGCTTAAAATACCAATTAATTGTCCAATGACATACTTATACTTGATTTATTTGCTCTAATATCAATTTGTTATTTCAAATAGTACAATAAAACGTGAATATAACCATTTTTTAGTCTTGCTAAAAAATTAGGAATCTTCCTAACCTACTGAAGTGCAACGATGCACGTCCACGGGCTGACCCCATGGGGAAGCTTCTAGGAGGAGAATGAGATGAAACTGAAATATTTGTTAGGAAGCGTTGTTGCTGCGTCCGCGTCATTCGCGTCGGCAGCCTTCGCCGAGACCGTCCTGAGACTGGATGAAGTCGCAGTTGGTGAGCTGGATCCGGCAAAGGCGTCCGACTACGCCGACAGCATCCTGATGTTCAACGTTTATGACACGCTGGTTCTGCCAAACCAGGGTGGCCCCGGTCATTCCGGCCATCTGGCTGAAAGCTGGACTTCGGACGGCGCGACCTTCACCTTTAACCTGCGCGATGGCGTGAACTTCCAGTCAGGCAACAGCATGTCTGCCAAGGACGTGGTTTACTCGCTGGAGAGATCGCAGGCGCTTGGCTCTGGCCTCAGCTACCTGTTCGCTGGCGTAGGCGCGGAAGCGATCGACGATAGCACTGTACAGTTCACCCTCGGCGCGCCAAACGCTGCCTTTGTTGCGTCCATGGTGCGTCTGCCGATTGTTGACATGGCCTACGTCGAGGCAAACAAAAGCGACGAGTGGGGTGAGTCCCTGCTGTCGGGGACGAGTGCCGGAACTGGTGCTTACGCTGTAGCCAGCCACAACCCACAAGAAGTAACCGTGATGACGAAGTGGGATGACTACTTCCTCGGTGTGGCAGACGCTGCGCCAGACACGGTTCGTCTGCGCTACGGCCTCGAAGCCGCAACAGTGCGGACGCTTATTGCTCAAGGCGAGCACGACATTGCGAGCCAGTGGCTACCGCCAGAGGTGATCAAAGCCCTGTCCGACAACGGCGCTCAGCTACTAACCGAAACCGGCACCGGCGCGTTCTACTTCAAAATGAACACGACCAAGGCTCCGCTGGACGACGTCAACTGTCGTCGTGCACTGGCCAGCGCCTTTGACTACGCCACGGCGATCCAGATGATTGCGATCACCGACAGCGTGTCGGCGGGCTCGCCTTCGACGGGCGCCATTCCAGTCGGCATGTTCGGCGCGAACAGCGCGGACATGGTGCAGGCTCAGGACATGGACGCCGCCAAGGCGCAAATGGCCGCGTGTTCCTACGATTTCGCTGACTACGACATCGAAGTCAGCTGGATTGCCGAAGTGCCGCTCGAAGAGCGTTTTGCTCTGCTCATGCAGTCAAACTTCGCGCAGCTTGGCATCAAGTCGTACATCAAGAAGCTTCCTTGGGCTCTGTTCGCTGAGCAGGTTTCCAGCCCGGAAAACACGCCGCACATTAGTCAGCTGTTCGTTAATGCCGTAACCGGCGACCCGGATACGCTGCTCTACGGCATGTACCACTCGTCCAACCCTGGAACCTGGCAATCGCCAGAGTACCTGAGCGACGCACAGGTCGACTCCTTCCTTGAGGCAGGCCGCGCGGCTGGCAGTGAGGCTGGACGTCAGGAAGCCTACGCCGGGCTGAACGCCCGTCTGATGGATCTGGCTGCGACCATCTACGGCTTCGACCGTCAGTCGGTGTTTGCTGCCTCGAACCGCGTCAAGGTTCCAGCGATGACCGACCCGTCCAAGGCCTTTGGTCTGGACGGTCTGGGCTTCTCATTCCGTCTGATGGAAATGACCGAATAATCACCTGATTGTTCATCGGCGAGGTGGGCTGAAAGCCTCAGCCCACCTCACTCTTTCTCTGGTAGTTTTATGTCCCAGCTTTTTGGTATCCTTGTCCGCAGAATTGGTATCTCGGTCGTCGTTCTGATCGGCGTCTCGATGCTGATCTTTGCCATTGCCCGGATCATCCCGGGGGATCCGGCACGGATTGCTCTCGGGCCCAATGCCACCGCTGAACAGATTGCTAAGCTCCGCGGTGAAATGCATCTGGATGAAAACATTGTCATTCAGTACGGCTTCTTCATCAAAGACCTTGTCAGCGGTGACCTTGGCACATCGCTCTATACCAATCGCCCCGTCACGCTCGACATCGCGCAGTTTCTGCCTGCGACGCTTGAGTTGGTGTTCCTTGCGGGAATCATCATGGTCGGACTGGGCCTGCCGCTCGGCATCCTTGCGGCCCGCTTCCGCAACAAATGGCCCGATCATCTGGTCCGGGCGCTCGCGCTGCTGACGGTGTCAGCGCCCAGCTTTGTCTGGGCCGTTATCCTGATGCTGCTGTTTGCCTACTACCTGCCGCTGTTCCCCATCGCAGGGCGGCTTTCTGACATCTACGACATAGAACGGGTGACGGGTTTTCTGACCGTCGACACCCTGATCGCAGGCAACTTCGCCGCCTTTTTCGACGTCTGGCACCACCTGATTCTTCCCGCTGTCGCTCTTGCGCTGTCGGGCATAGGGCAGGCAGCGCGGCTGACTCGCGCCAATATGGTGGAGACCTACGAGAAGCCCTACATCGAAATGGCGCAGGCCTATGGCTTCTTCCCGCACCGGATCGCGCGCCTGTACGCCTTCAAGCCGTCGCTGATCCCGTCGCTGACCATCATCGGTCTGGATTTCGCGGCCATGCTGGGCAACGCCTTTTTGGTTGAAGCGGTCTTCGCGTGGCCGGGGCTGAGCCGCTACGGCGTAAACGTGATCCTGCGCAAGGATCTGAACGCGATCATGGGGACAGTGCTCATCATTGCGCTGACCTTCCTGATCGTGAACATCATCGTTGACCTGTTCATCGCGGTGCTGAACCCACGCATTCGACATTCCACACGGGTGCAGTCATGATCGGCGTGCTTCGGATCATTGTCCGCAACCCGATGAGCTTGCTCGGCCTGATCCTCGTGGGTCTAGTCGTGCTTTCCGCACTGCTTGCGCCGTGGCTTGCACCTTACCCCGACCACAACGGCGCAGTGGTAGATTTCCTGAACAACAACCGTGCCCCGTCGTGGAACAACCTCATGGGTACAGACCTTGTGGGACGGGATATCCTCAGCCGAATCTTGTACGGCTACCAGATTTCGCTGGTGCTAGGGGTGATCGTGCTGGCCATTGCCACGCCGATCGGCACTGTCTTCGGCCTGATCGCAGGTTACAGAGGCGGGTGGATCGAGGTCGTGCTGATGCGGATCGTGGACATCTTCCTGTCGATCCCACCGCTGGTTCTGGCCATCGCCATGATGGGGGTGCTGGAACCGACGCTGACCAACGCCATGCTGGCCGTAACGCTCATGTGGTGGCCGTGGTACGCGCGGCTTGTCTACTCGATTGCGCGCGGTGAGCGGGAAGAGGGCTACGTGGTCGCGGCGGAAGTGATTGGGGCCTCGACATGGCACATCATCTTCCGCGAGATCCTGCCCAACTGCCTGCCCGCCATCGTCACCAAAATGACGCTGGATATGGGTTTCGTCATTATCATTGCGTCGTCGCTAAGTTTCCTCGGTCTGGGTGTGCAGCCGCCGACACCAGACCTCGGGTCCATGGTCGCAGAGGGCGCACGCTATCTACCGGACAGTTGGTGGCTGACGGTGTTCCCGGGCTTGTCCATCCTCGTGGCCGTGTTCGGCTTCAACCTGCTCGGCGATGGCCTGCGAGAAGCGCTGGAGGTCAAGTCGTGAGCCTGCTCTCCATCCACGACCTTTCGCTGTCCTTCCGCGGCGTACACGGTACCACCGAAGTGCTGCACGGCATTTCGCTCGACATCGCACCGGGGGAAAAGGTCGCGCTGGTGGGGGAAAGCGGGTCGGGCAAATCCGTGACCGCCCGCATCGTGCTGGGCCTGCTGCAAGAACTGCCCAGCGCCCGCATCCAGGGCGAAGTGCGTTTCGAAGGTCAGGATATGAGCGGCCTGTCCCGCAAGCAGCTCGCTGCAAATCGCGGCACAGAAATCTCAATGATCTTTCAGGATCCGACCTCGTCCCTCAATCCCACCTTCATCATCGAACGCCAGTTCGCTGAGGTGATCCGGCGACGCAATCCGTCCGCGACCCGCGAAGACTGCATCCGCATCGCCGCTCAGGCGTTGGCAGACACCGCCATCCCAGACGTCGAGCGGGTGTTGGCAAGCTACCCGTTCCAGCTTTCGGGTGGAATGAATCAGCGTGTGATGATCGCCATGGCGCTGGTCAACAAGCCCAAGCTGCTGATTGCCGATGAACCGGGAACGGCGCTCGACGTCACGGTTCAGGCGCAGACCCTGCAGCTCATGCGCCAACTCACAGACGATCATCAGGCGGCGGTGTTCTTCATCTCCCACAACCTCGGCGTGGTGCGCGAGTTTGCCGACCGGGTCTACGTCATCTATCGCGGTCGCATTGTGGAGGATGGCCCTACAGAAGCCATCTTCGCCGACCCGCGGCACGCCTACACGCGCGCATTGATGAACGCCGTGCCGCGCATCACCGGCACTGGCCTGCCTGATATTCCCGAGCGTAGCGATAGCTTCGAAGCGCCCCAGATCAGCCACGGGAGCGCGTCATGACCCTACTTGCGCTCAAGAACGTGACCAAAACCTTCCGCGTAAACCAGCGCGAAGTCCAAGCGGTCCGCAATGTCTCCTTTGACGTGCGAGAGGGCGAGTGTCTGGCCATCGTGGGGGAAAGCGGGTCGGGCAAGACCACGCTGGCGAATATGATCCTCGGACTGCTGGGCGCGACCACGGGGGAGATCCACTTCCGCGATGCTCCTCTTCCTGCCCGGCGGCCGCCTGAACTGCGCCGCCAAATCCAGTTTGTGCAGCAAAACCCCCTTTCCGCCCTGAATGCCAAGCGGACGGTCGGTTCGTCAGTCCGGCTTGGGCTCGACACCTACCGGATCGGCGAGCGGGCCGCGCGTAAGGCAGCGGTGGAAGCAGCGCTGGAAGCAGTAGGGCTGGAGCCGGAACTGGCGCGGCGGCCCCCGGGAGCGCTTTCTGGTGGGCAGCGCCAGCGGGTTGGAATTGCCCGCGCGCTGGCGGTGGAGCCGAGCCTCGTTGTGCTTGATGAACCAACCTCAGCACTGGATGTTCTGGTGCAAGCACGAGTGTTGCGACTGCTCAACGAACTCCGCGCAGCCAAGAAGCTCACGTACGTCTTTATCACCCACGACCTCGCCGTGGTTCGGAACATCGCCGACCGCTGCGTGGTGCTCAAGGAAGGCCAGATCGTGGAAATGGGTGAGACCGCGGCACTCTTCGACGACCCCCAGCACAACTACACCCGAAACCTGATTCGGGCCGTGCCAGTCGTCGATCAAACCGAAGTAGAACTCAGAAATAAACTGGGGAAGTTCAATGACTGATTTGACTAAAGCCATGGCGGCCACCGACCAACCGGCGGCCATCTTCGAAGCGGTTCACCATGCGGTGAACGACGCGGTTGGTGTGACATTGTTCACCATTATGCGGCTGAACCGGGCGAAAGGTGTTGCCGAGCGCATCTACACCAACATGCCGGACGCCTACCCCGCCGGGGGCGAGAAGGTGATGGAGCCGAACAAGTGGACAGCGGTCGTGGAGGACAGGGAGGAGACCTTCGTCGCCAACACGATCGAGGAGATCGCGGAAGTCTTTGGCGACCACGAGCTGATCAAGTCACTGGGCTGCGAGAGCGTAATGAACGTTCCGATCAACTTGCGGGGACAGGTGGTCGGCACGCTCAACTGTCTGAACGTCGCGGGACACTTCACACCAGACCGGGTCGCAGCGTCAGAGGCGCTGAAGGTGCCCGGCGCGCTGGCCTTTCTCATGGCACAACAAGCGGAGGAATAAGAGTGATGAAAACGTTGCGCGTTGCGACCGATGTCGGGGGAACTTTCACCGACCTCGTCGCCTTTGAGAGCGGACCTGATGGGGTTCGTATCAGCTCTGCCAAGTCAGACACGACCCCGCCGGACTACGAAACGGGTGTAATCAAGGTGTTGGAAAAGTGCGGAATCGACCCTGCCAGCATCGACTTCATGGCCCACGGGACGACCGTTGTAATCAACGCGCTGACCGAACGCAAAGGCGTGAAAGTTGGGCTGATCACGACGGAGGGCTTCCGCGATACGCTGGAAATCGCCCGCGGCAACCGCCCTGATTTCTTTAACCTGCACTACCTCAAGCCAGAGACCTTTGTCCCGCGCCACTTGCGAGCGGAGGTGCCGGGACGGATGACTTACAAAGGGGCGGAGCGTCAGGCGCTGGACCTAGCCGGCCTGCCTGCAATCATCGAGGGGTTTAGGGCCGAAGGCGTGGAAGCGGTTGCGATTTGCCTGCTGCACGCCTACGCCAACACCGCCCACGAGGAAGAAGTGCTCGCCCAAGTCCGCGCGCTCTGGCCCGACGTCTCAGCGGTCGCAAGCCACCAGATCACCCGTGAATGGCGCGAATACGAGCGGACCAACACGGCCGTGCTCTCGGCCTACGTGCAGCCGGTGGCGGCGCGCTATCTCGGCAGGCTGGATGCGGTACTTCGAGAGAAGGGCGCAAAGAATAGCCCCTATATCATGCAATCTAACTGCGGGGTCGATAGCCTGCAGGCAACGTCGCAGATCCCGATCACCATGGTCGAAAGCGGCCCGGCCTCGGGCTTCTGGGGCGCAGCAGAACTGGGCAAACTGATCGACGAGCCGAACATCCTTGCGCTGGACATCGGTGGAACGACTGCGAAATGCTCCCTGATCGAAGGCGGCGAAGTGCGGATCATGACCGACTACTGGATAGAGCGTAGCCGCAAGTCAGCCGGCTACCCGATCATGGTGCCCGTGGTGGATCTGGTGGAAATCGGCAACGGTGGTGGTTCGATCGCTTGGGTCGATGACTTCGGTAAGCTGCACGTCGGCCCGCAGTCGGCAGGCGCCCTGCCTGGTCCTGCTGCTTATGGCAAAGGTGGAGACGAGCCGACTACGACTGACGCGAACCTCTGGCTGGGCCGGATCAACCGCGACTACTTTTGCGGAGGCGAGATCGACGCAGACATGGCCGCTGCGGAAACGGCATTGCAAGCGCTGGGCAACAAGCTCAGTGTGAGCACCACCGAAGCGGCGCAAGGCATCGTTCGGATTGCGAACAGCAACATGGTCAATGCGCTCAAGCTGGTGAGTCTCAATCGCGGCTACGATACGCGCGACTTCACCCTGCTCGCCTTTGGTGGTGGCGGTGCCATGCACGCCGTGGCGCTGGGTCAGGAGTTGATGGTCAAGAAGGTTGTCGTACCCGCGGCAGCGAGTGTGTTCTCAGCCTGGGGGATGATGATGTCTGACCTGCGGCGGGATTATTTCGTGACACAGCTGACCGAGCTGGACGAAGGCGCAGGGGATCGGATCGAGGCGATCTTTGCCGAGGCTGAGGGCAAGGCTCAGGCGACCTTTGAAGCTGAAGGCGTTGAGGCCAAGCATCTGTCCTTCATCCGCTACGGAAAGTTCCGCTACCAGAATCAGGAGCACACGACCGAAGTGCCGCTGGACGGACGCATCACGGACGCCTCGCTGGACAAGATCGTCGAGGACTTCCACGGGCTTTACGAGAAGGAATACACCTACCGGCTGGAGTCTCCGGTCGAGATGGTGGCGATCCACCTCGTCGTGCGGGCTGAAGTCGGCAAGCTGGAGATGGTCCCTCAAGAACTGTCATCCGAAGACGCTACAGACGCTCTGAAAGGTCACCGCGACGTCAACTATGCCCTCGAAGGCGTACACAGCGCGGCCATCTATGACGGCGACAAGCTGCTTCCGGGCAATGCCTTTACCGGCCCGGCAATCATCGAAGACAGCGGCTCTACCGTCGTGATCCATCCGGGCAATCGGGTCTCGGTTGACCAGTACAGCAACATCCATATCGAAATCGGAGGCTGACCCATGAAGAGCGATCCAATCACGCTGGAGATCATCCAGAACGCGCTCCAAGCCGCGGCAGATGAGATGTTCGCGGCCATGCGAAAAACCGCCATGTCGTCGATCATCTACGAGGTGCTGGACATGGGCACGGGCATCACAGACGCAGAGGGGCGACTGGCGTCATCGGGCGCGGGCATCCCGGCCTTTGTTGGCGTGCTCGACAAGTCGGTGAAGTTCATCCTGTCAAAGCACGAGAAGATCCTGCCCGGCGATGTCTTCATCACCAACGATCCTTGGCACGGTGGCGTCACGCACCTGAACGACCTGGTGCTCGCCATGCCGGTATTCGCCGAGGGGAAACTGATCGCCTGGACGGCCAACATTGCGCACAACTCGGATGTGGGCGGGATGGCGCCGGGCTCGCTGTCCGGTGAGGCCACAGAGATCTTTCAAGAAGGCCTTCGCCTGCCGGCGATCAAGCTTATCAATCAAGGTGAGCTTGACCAGTCGGTGATGGATATCATCACCACCAACTCGCGAATGCCTGACTTTTTGCTGGGAGATGTTTGGGCGGCGATTGCCAGTGTTCGGATCGGCGCAAACCGGCTCGAAGGACTTGCGGAGAAGTACGGCCAGGAAACCTTTAGCGAAGCGATTTCCAGCTTTATGGACTTTGGCGAGAAAACCGCGCTGGCAGAACTGTCCAAGCTGCCCAAAGGCACGTTTGAGTTGGCCGAGGAGCAAGACGACGGTCGTATCTATAACGTCAAGGTCACGATCAGCGACGACGCCTTCGTTGTGGACTTGCGGGACAACCCGGATCAAGACCCAGCCTGTACCAACGCATCGCGCGATGGGGTGATCGTGTGCGCGCAAATGGTGTTCAAGTCGCTGACCGACCCAGACACACCGGCCAACGAAGGCTCCTTCCGGCCTTTGCAGGTGCTGACACGCGAAGGGACGATTTTCCACGCTAAGGAACCCGCCGCCATCGGCTTCTACTTCGAGACCGAAGTGCGGGTTTACGACCTGATTTGGCGCTGCCTCGCGCCGCATATCCCGGAGCGCTTGCCTGCTGGGAACTTCAGCTCGATCTGCGGGACATTCATCGGCGGCATCCACCCCGATACGGGCCGTCAGTACACCATCATTGAACCGCAAATCGGCGGCTGGGGCGCGTGGGAAGGACAAGACGGCAATCCCTGTATCTTCTCCGGCTTCCATGGAGAGACCTACAACACGCCCGCTGAGATCTCAGAGGCGCGCAACGGTCTTTACGTGGACCGCATGGAGTTGAACACGGCCACAGGCGGGGCGGGAGAGTACACCGGCGGTCGGGGGCTCATCCTCGAATACCGGATCCGCACCGAGAACGGCTTTGTCACCGCCGGTTACACCCGTTCACGGATCAAGCCGTGGTCGCTGGAAGGCGGCGAAGAAGGGTCGGGCAACTTCATTGAAGTGATCAAGCCAGAGGGCAAGGAAACCCATTCCTTCGTCTCGGGCCTGAGCGTGACCACCGATGACGTGATCCGGGTCATTACCTCCAGCGGTGCTGGCTATGGCGACCCCAAGCAACGGTCGCGCGAAGCTGTGCGCGAAGATGTCAAGAACGGCCTCGTATCCGAAGAAGATGCGCGGGAGATTTATGCATTAACAGACTGATAACACGACGAAACAGGAGACGACCAATGGTCAAGATCATGTACCTGAGCCCCGTCGCTGACTACGGGGGCCACAACGAGATTTTTGCTGAAATGGCAGCGGAAAACAAACTGCCCGGAACCGAAGTACACGTGTGCTCCTTCCCCGATAGCACCGGCAAATTCTCGCACATCGAGTATCGCAGCTATGAGGGCATTGTGACCGCGGGGATCATCCGCGCGGCACGCGCCGCGGCGCGCGAAGGATTTGACGCGCTGGCCATCGGTTGCTTCTACGACACCGCCTTGCACGAAGCGCGAGAGGTTTCAGGCGACATGGTGGTGACGGCGCCTTGCGTTGCGTCCTGCGAGATCGCGGCGAGCCTGTCCAACCGGTTTGGAATCATCGTCGGGAGACGCAAGTGGGTGAACCAGATGCAGGCAACCGTGCACGAGCACGGGCATCGCGACCGCCTTGCTGGCTTCTATCACGTGGAACTGGGCGTGACAGAGTTTCAGGAAGACCACAACCGCACCGCAACCCTGCTGATGGACGCCGCCCGGCAAGCGGTCGAAGAAGACTACGCTGAGTCGATCATCTTGGGCTGCACCATGGAAGTTGGCTTCCACAAGAGGATCGAGGACCAAATGGGCGTGCCGTGCATTGACCCGTCAATCGCCGCGCTTAAGCGCGCCGAATACGGCGCTTTGCTCAAGCGGGACTGCGGCTGGAAGCCCTCTCGCAAGTGGTCCTGTGAAGCGCCGCCAGAAAGTGAAATCGCAGAAATCGGCGCCTTTGACTCCGGTGAGTTCTTTGGCCCCCGCATCGTTGTCGGTGCCTAAGCCAGTCAGTCGAGGTGAGATGGGAGAAGCGCCATGGCACGTGAATGGGTGATCAACAGTTACGAGGGCTACGCCGGTCTGGTGCTGCAGGCCTGCGAGCCGACCAGTGCCGGTCCGGGCGAAGTCCGGCTGAAGATTGAGGCTTTTGCCCTGAACTGGGGTGACATGGACCTCATGCTCGACCGCTATTCGTTCAGTTTCCCCAAGTTCCCCGCTCGGATCGGGATGGAGGCGACCGGGATCGTGGATCAGGTTGGACCGGGGGTCGAAGGCATCGAAGTCGGCCAACGGTACTGCACGCTCCCCTACTTCTACGACAACGCGGGCACCAGTGCCGATTATGCCGTCGTCGATGCCCGTTACGTGACGCCAGCGCCCGAAGGCCTGAGTGCTGTGGAGGCAACGTCGGTCTGGATGCAATATATGACTGCCTATTACCCGGTGATCGACATCTCCAAAGCCGACGCAAAGACTAACATTCTGGCCACAGCAGGAACCTCGACCGCCGGAACGGCAGCCTTGCAGTTGGGTCGAATGGCTGGTGCGACCATGATCACAACGACCCGGTTTGCTGCAAACGAGGCCTACTTGCGCGCCAATGGCGCAGACCACGTGATTGTCAGTGACGACAGGACAGACATCGCCGCCGCCATCAGCGAAGCAACAGGCGGCGTTGGGGCGCACGTGGTCTTTGATCCAGTCGGTCAGGGGATGATCGCCCGGTACAGCCCAGCGCTGGCCAAAGGCGCGACGATCTTTTTCTACGGCACGCTGGACGGGGTTTTCCCTCAACTGCCGATCGTCGATATGTTCCAGGCCAACGCCACCTTCCACCCCTATTCGCTGTTCAACTATGTCGAGAACCCAGAGGCGCTGCAGCGCGGTCTGAATTTCGTTTATGCCGCGCTGAAGTCCGGCCAGATCGCCCCGCAAATCGACCGCGTCTATCCCATGGAGCAGTATCGGGAGGCCTGGGATTATCTAAGTCAGCCACGGAACCGCCACGGCAAGGTGGTGATCGAAACCGGTGCTGCATCAAGCTAAGGCCAAGAAGAAGAAAAACAAAAAGGAGACGCCCAAATGTCCGATCAAACCGATAGACTTTCCCGCCTGCGCGATACCATGCGCGACCAGAGCATCGACCTGGTCGCCATCGCGCCTGGTGCGCACATGGCCTGGCTGCTTGACGTGAGACCGCACGGTGACGAACGCCCCTGCATCGCCCTGATTTCGCGCGACAAAGCCGCCTTTCTTATGCCCGCGCTCGAAGCGGATAGCGCGCGTGAGCAGACGGATATGACCTTCTACAACTGGGCCGACAGTGACGGGCCTGATGCCGCGCTGAGCGCCTTGCTGGCTGACTTTGGAGCAGGGTCGTTTAAGGCTCTGGTGCTTGACGAATGCATGCGCGCGGACCACGCCGCCCTGATTAGCGATGCTCTGCCCGGTGCGGCGCGGCATTTTACCGCCAACACCATCGGCGCACTGCGGATGCGCAAGGAGGACGGCGAATATCGAACCCTCAAGACCAACGCTCAACAGGCGGATGCCGCCATGAAAGCGGCTTGGGCCGCCATCCGACCGGGCATGAGCGAGTTGGACGTTGCACAGGTTGCCCGCGAGACCTTTGGCGGGATGGGAGCACAGACGCTGTTCACCATTGTTGGCGCTGGCCGCAACGGTGCCTTTCCCCATCACCACACGGGCGAGACCAGGCTGCAGGCTGGCGACGCTGTTGTCATGGACATCGGTGCTGGTTTTGCCGGCTACTCTTCCGACATCACGCGCATGGCGCTGATCGGCGATGGGCCAGAGGGTTACGCGGACATCCATGATATCGTGAACCGCGCTGTCGAAGCCGCTCTGGCTGCGGCCCGGCCCGGGGTCAAGGCGCACGTCGTAGACGACGCAGCGCGCAGGGTAATCACCGACGCAGGCTACGGCGAATTCTTTGTGCACCGGACTGGCCACGGCCTGGGCACGGAAGTGCATGAACCGCCCTACATCACCGGAAGCTCACAGACCGTGCTCGACGAAGGCATGGTGTTCTCGATTGAACCCGGCATTTATCTGCCCGATCGTTTTGGCCTGCGGTTAGAAGAGATCATCATCCTGCGCGCCGATGGCCCGGAAATTCTCTCTGATCTCCCACGGGATGCGGAAAAGATTGATGTCTGACCCTTTTACGCATGCCGTAGTTGAATCGGCGCTAGAGTCTGCCGCTGATGAGATGTTCGAGGTGCTGCGCAAGACCGCGATGAGCCCGATCATCTATGAAGTGCTTGACGTCGGCACCGGCATCACGGACGCTGAGGGCTCGCTGGTAAGTTCCGGTGCGGGCATTCCGTCCTTTGTGGGGGTACTGGACAAGTCAGTAAAAGCCATCCTCGCGCAGGATCGGGGAGAAATCGTCGAAGGTGACGTCTTTCTGGTTAACGACCCCAACTGCGGCGGGGTCACGCACCTCAACGACGTGGTTGTCGCGGAACCGGTGTTCTTTGATGGGCGCCGCGTCGCGTGGGTAGCTTCGATTGCGCATTGGGGGGACATCGGCGGACGAACGCCGGGGTCGATGTCCACAGACGTAACAGAAATCGTGGCAGAAGGGCTGCGCCTGCCCGTGGTGCGGTTGTTTCGGGGCGGTGAACGCAACGAAGCGGTCGCCGACATCATCCGCGCCAACTCCCGCCTGCCCGACTTTGTCACGGGCGATCTATGGGCGCAGGTTTCGGCCGGGCGACGGGCGGCTCTGCTGATCCGTGGTCTTTGTCAGCGCTATGGCTTCGAGACCCTGCACACCGCAATCACACAAGCACGCGCCGCCGGGCGGCAAAGGGCACTCGCCGGTCTCGCCCACCTGCCCAAAGGACGGTTCGAAGTGGCGCAGAAGCAGGACGACGGCGCTGAATGGAAGGCGGTCATAACCATCACCGACGCGCGCTTTGAAGTCGATGTGCGCGGCGCACCAACCGCCACGGCAGGGCCCTACAACACAAGCCGTGAAGGTACCCTGATCGCTTGTCAAATCCTGTTCAAGGCGTTGACCGATCCCAATCGCTACGCCAACGCCGGATCGTTTTCACCTCTTGAGTTGATCACGGAACCGGGTACGATTTTCGATCCCGGGCCTAACGCCCCCCACGGCTATTACTTCGAAACCCGGATCCGGCTGGTGGACATGCTATGGCGCTGCATTGCACGGCACGCGGAGCAGAGCCTGCCAGCCGGGCACTTCGCGTCGATCTTCGGTACGGTGATTGCCGGAATCCACCCCGACACCGGACGCCGCTTTACCATGGTCGAGCCGCAAATGGGCGGCTGGGGGGCAACTCCAGAACGCGGCGGCAATGATGCAATGTTTTCCACCAACCACGGCGACACCTTCAACTGCCCGGTGGAGGTCGCTGAAGCCCGCTACGGCTTTGAGGTTGTTGCCAAGCGGCTGGGCGAGCCAAAGTACACGCCTGGCGAACATCCGGGTGGGCGCGGGGTTGATATCTGCTACCGCATGCGAGGTCCGGCGGTCATGTCAGTGGGTCTTTCGCACGGCGTTGAGCCTGTTTGGTCGCTGGACGGCGCACAGCCTGGCGGCCTCAATCAGGTCCGTCTGCGCCGCGGAAACAACGAGGAGGCTATGCCCTGCTTCTTCAGCAACCTCGGGCTGGAGGAAGGGGATGAGGTTGTGCTATCTTCTGCCTCAGGCGGGAACGCCCGCCGCACCGGATAGACCTCGGCACGCCGTGCACACACTCTCGCCCTTTCCCCTAAGTTGCTGCGTAGCTGACGTCTTTGTCCGGCGAATAGATGTTCAGAATGTTCCAATGCCCGGTGGTGGGCGTTGAATTGTTAATCATGGGGACGTTAAGCACGGTGGGTTTGCTGCTGGGGATGGCCTCTTCGAGTGCGGGCAGCAAGTCTTCTGCCGAACCCACTTTAATGCCCTGCGCCCTATAGGATGCGGCGATGTTGGCATAGTCCGGGTCGTTCGCCGGGTTGCTGGCTGAGCCGGGGAAGGTCGTGCCATCGGTGTGGCCGTAGTGGGTCTTTTGCAGACCGGCGATGGTGCCAAAGGCGTTGTTGTTCATCACCAGCCAGACGATGCCGAGGCCAAGTTCCACTGGACTGCCCCCGAAAAAGTGATCCACCTTTTGAGTCAGGGTTGGCTCCTTAAAGAAGGAGCAGGATGATTGCTAAACGAGCCAAGCCAGAAGAGATCATTGCAAAGCTGAGAGAAGCCGAGGTGCGACTGAGCCAAGGCGAAAGCGTTGGCATGGCCTCGAAGTCGATCGATAACTGTAATCAGCGAGGCCGTGTATTCACGCGCAAGCCACGTTTCGTCCGCATCGATAAGTTCGCGCGCTAGCCCCGCCCCGACGAACCCGCCACCCCGACCAACGCAACCGACATGGCCGTGACTGCGCTGTGTTGAAGTGAGTAGAGCGAGGCCAACGCGCGAGGTGTTCGCTTCCGCGCATTTCCATTGTTGTTTTTGGCGGTAACAGCGGTTCTGTAAGACCCAATCTCAAAAATCAGCGTACATAGAGGCGTCCATGGCGTCCACGGGCCTGTAAAATAGCAGCTACCCCCGGTGTTTATGCGAGACGGGGGGGTATTGGGCTCATGGAGCCGAAATTTCTGTAGGGACAACTGTGGGGATGAGCGCCTTACGGCTTCAATAAACTACTGAAATATATGATCTTATATTCGGTAGATTGGCGGACCATAGAGGATTCGAACCTCTGGCCTCTGCCTTCGGAGGGCAGCGCTCTATCCAGCTGAGCTAATGGTCCTGACCAAGAAATGCCTCTATAACACCCTTCTCAATCGCCTGCTATGGTTTGCGTGTGCGCTAAGCGGGTGCGGTCTATCTGCTTTTGGCATTCCTCCTCTTGGAAGAAACCGTCTTTGTAGGGTAAACACCGAGGCGCTGCCCCATGGCTGGGCTTGCCCTTTCCCGTCCAACCACTTCAGGCTCGATCACCATGGCTCAGGAACAAGAAACCATCATCGTCACTTCACGGACCGTCGCTTGCGATGGCGGTGGTGGGGCTTTGGGGCATCCTAAGACGTTTTACACCATTGGTGAGGCTGGCAGCGTGGTTTGCGGCTACTGTGGTCAGCGGTTTGAGCTGGACCCGGACGCGCCGACCGACCACGGCCACTAAAGCCAAAACATCCGCCGCGCCCCTGCAGCGCGGCGTGGATGCGTGCTGATCCCTCGATCAGGCTTGCGCTTGTTCCAAGGCAATCATGTCCGCGTCGCTGACCGCCGGGCGAATGAGCTTTGGGCCGCTGTCTGTCAGCAGCACCTCGGCGGGCAGTGCGCGGCCATTGTAATGATTGGCCAAAACCGAGCAGTACGCACCCGCCGTTAAGAAAGCGACCTTTGCGCCCTCTTCTAACGGCGGCAGCATGCGCTGCTTGGCGAAGACATCTGTGCTCTCACAAATGGGTCCGGCAATCTCCTGCGGCACAGGCTGCGCGGCGGACTGCTGCAGCGGCAAAATGTGGTGATATGCCTCGTAGAGGGCTGGCCGCATCAAGTCGTTCATACCCGCATTCAACAGCAGGAACCGGTGATCATAGCTGTCCTTGGTGTAAACCACCTCGGCGATCATGACGCCGGCGTTCCCCACGACAAACCGCCCCGGCTCAACAATCGTTGGCAGACCCAGTGGCCCCAGATGTTCAACTGCCGCTGCGGCAAGATCCACCGGGTCTGGGCCTTCGCCGTCATCAGGCGCGTAGGGGATGCCCAAACCGCCACCCATATCCAACCGCTTGAGCACCGTGCCTTCGCTGGCCAAATGTCGGGTTAGATCAGCGAGGCGCTTGTAGGCGTCGCTGAAGGGTTGCATCTTGAACAGCTGGCTGCCGATGTGCATGGCCAAGGCTTCGAGCCGAACGTGCGGCAGGGTCTGCATTTGCTGCACCAGCGCGGGAATGTCATCGAACGGCAATCCAAACTTGTTGCCCCGCGAGCCGGTGGTGATTTTTGCCAACGTCTGGGCGTCAACATCGGGGTTCACGCGCAGGGCGACCGGTGCCACTTTGCCCAAGCGCGCCGCAGCGGCGTTCAGGGCTTCAAGCTCGGCCCAGCTCTCAACATTGAATTGCAGGATGTTGGCCGCCAGCCCGGCTTCCAGCTCAGCGGGTTGCTTCGCAACGCCGGCGAATACGATTTTCTCCGCCGCGACGCCACTGGCCAACGCACGGCGCAGCTCACCCGCGGAAACGACATCAGCACCAACGCCGTGGGAGGCGACGTGCCGGATCACGTGGGTGTTCATGTTGGCTTTAACCGCATAGCAAATCAGCGGATTGAGCTTGGAAAACGCCGACTGAAGCCGCTGGATCTGCGCACTGATGTGGGCGGCAGAATAAACGTAAAGCGGGCTGCCAAATTGCTCAGCGATGGGGGCGAGGGGGGTGCCAGAAAGGCAAAGCGCGCCGTTTTCGTCGTAGGTGAGGGGGCCAAAAGGAACGGGTTCAGACATCAGGGGGACACTCGAATAAAGGAGGGGAGCAAGGTGGTCGGTTGTGGTGCACCCTTGCGGCCACAAGCGCTCAATAAACCAAGGAGCGCGAGTAAAACGAATAGGGGCTGCACCGCCTTCATTTCAAACGCGCTTTTGCCGCAGCAATGGCTTCACGGACGCGAACAGGCGCCGTGCCGCCAAAGGATTGACGAGAGGCGACCGACGCCTCGACGGTCAGTACGTCGAAAACGTCAGCGGTGATGCCTGCGTGAACCGATTGCAGGTCTTCGAGCGCCAATTCATCCAAGCGACATGATTTTGTATCGGCCAACGCGACCAGCGTGCCGGTGACGTGATGGGCTTCGCGGAACGGCAGGTTCAGGCTGCGCACGAGCCAATCGGCGAGGTCGGTGGCGGTCAGGTGCCCGTGCAGGCACGCTGCGCGCATGGTCTCACGATTTGGCTGAAAATCCTGCACCAAACCAACGGCAGCGGCGAGCGAAAGTTCCACCGCATCGGCGGCAAGGAAGGTGACTTCCTTATCTTCCTGCATATCCTTGGAGTACGCCAGCGGCAGCCCCTTCATCGTCATCAGCAGCGACGTGAACGCGCCGAAGATTCGGCCAATCTTGGCCCGCAACAGCTCGGCAGCGTCTGGGTTGCGCTTTTGCGGCATGATCGATGAGCCCGTGGACCATGCGTCGGTAAAGGTGATGAAGCCAAAGGACGCAGACGACCACACAACCATTTCTTCGGCCATGCGAGAGAGGTGCATTGCGAGGATGGAAGAGGCTGCGAGATATTCGAGGGCAAAATCACGCGATGAGACGGAATCCAGCGAATTTCGGGTTGGACCGTCGAAGTTCAGCGCGGTCGCCGTCATCTCACGATCAAGCGGGTAGGGCGTACCGGCAAGGGCAGCAGCACCCAGCGGGCTTTCGTTCAGGCGCACACGGGCATCGGCAAACCGGCCCCTGTCTCGGCTGAACATCTCGACGTAGGCCATCAGGTGATGGCCCAAGGTCACAGGCTGGGCCGGTTGCAGATGGGTGAAACCGGGCAGGATCGTCTCGGCCTCAGCCTCAGCGCGGTCCAGCAGCGCAGTGATCAGAGCCTTCAGCCCGGCATCGACGCGATCCATGGAATCACGAACCCACAGCCGGAAGTCGGTCGCGACTTGATCGTTGCGCGAGCGGCCCGTGTGCAGCCGCCCTGCGGGTTCTCCGATGATCTCCCGCAGGCGGGCTTCGACATTCATGTGGATGTCTTCGAGCTCTCGCTTGAATGTGAGAAGACCGTGTTGAATTTCTTCCGCTACTTTGCTCAAACCGTCGTCGATGGCCTTGGCGTCTTCTGCCGAAATGATGCCTTGTTGAGCGAGCATTTTGGCATGAGCGCGCGAGCCGCTGATGTCTTGGCTGGCCATACGCTGATCGATATCAATCGATGCGTTAATGGCTTCCATGACCGCGTCAGGTCCGCTGGTGAAACGGCCACCCCACATCGCGTTAGAGCCATCGTCGGCGCTGCGAAGGGGAACGAGGAAAGTCTGGATAGGGCAAGTAAACATGGAAAACAGCTATAACGCTTCGCTTGATCGTCGCAAACTTCTAAAGCACGCGGGCGCAGCGGGTCTGGGTATTGCTGTTGGCAGTTTCATGGTTCCGGCAACGGGCGCGGCGCAAAGTGGGCCGCCGTTGACAGGGCGTTTTGGCGCGGGCGGATCCTATATGCTCGCCCAGCCCGGTTTCCGATTACCGGATCAGGTCGATCTGGGTGGTGGCTTCATCCAACGCTTGGAATTCTATGACCGTCGGGATCGGCCCTTTGTGCTCTCTGACTATCGAGGCAAAGTAACCTTGGTGCAGTTCTGGCATTCAAACTGCCACGGCTGTCAGGCCGAAGTGCCAGCGCTGGATAAGCTCGCCGGGGTGCTGGAGGGCGCGAAATTTGAGATTTTGCCCATTGCGCTTTCCACGGACAGTCAGACTGACATTGATCGCTTTTATCGACAAAAGGGCATTCGAAATCTCGAAGTTATGCGCGACCGAACGTCCTTCGTCTTCAACAACCTTGCCCCCAAGCACCCCCGGTTGAATGCACAGGCAACGCCGACGACGCTCCTCATCGATGCCAATGGCGACGCTTTGGGCGCCTATGTTGGCGTTGCGGGGTGGGAGCAACCGGCGGGGCGGGCGTTGTTGGATTACTATATCTCTCGGGTCTAACTTGAGCTTCAAAATGGAAAGGCTTCGTATGACACGCCGGATGTCTTCTTCTTCTTCTCCCTCTTCCTCCTCCTCTTTCATCTCTCGTCGCAATGTGATCGCGGCGGGGGCGGGCGGCGCGGCTCTTTTGGGCGGTGGACCGCTGGCTCTGGCGCAGTCGCGTGTGCCCTTGTCGGGGAAGTTTGCCAGCCCCCTCTATATGCAGTTCCCGCCCGGCGAAGCGGTGCCAACGGCCATCGAGGCGCAGGGCTATCGCTTTCCCGTTGAGTGGTACGATACCGCAGGTCAGAGCTACACGGCGGACGACCTGAAGGGCCGTTTGACGTTGATCCAGTTCTGGCGGACCCGATGCGGTGCGTGCCAGCATGAAGTGCCAGCGCTTGATGCGGTTGCCGCACAGTTAGAAGATTCGCGACTGCGGATCATTGCCATCGCGTTGATGGAAGACAGCCTTGCCGACATCCAACGCTTTTACGACCGATACCGCATCCGCAATCTGCGCATTTATCAAGATCGCGATCACTTGGCGTTCAGTCAGATTGCCCCGGCTCACCCCAGCCACGGCGTGCGTGCGACACCCACAACGGTTTTGGTCAGTCCAACCGGGCACTATGTCTCTGCGTATTCGGGTGCGCCGGGTTGGGAGCGTCCGGAAGGGATCAAATTGCTGAAGTGGTATCGGGACAATGCGTAGAACAGGATTATTGCGGCTAGCGGGGGCGGGGCTGTTTTCCTGTGTGCTTACCGCTTCTGTTTCCGCTTCTGCATACGGTGAGGCACCGGCGTTTGCTGGGTTAGAAGTGCTCGATCAACCAGCACCAGCGCGCACCGTCGCCCTGACCGACCGCGACGGTGCGACCGTTGCGCTGGATGGTGCGCCAGTGACGGTGTTGAACTTCTGGGCGACGTGGTGCGCGCCTTGTGTGGCGGAGCTGCCGACGCTGCTGGCGCTGGATGCTCAATTGGGCGCGCAGGGTCTGCGCGTTGTCGCGGCGTCGTTGGACCGGAATTACGAGACCATCGACCGATTTTGGACGCAGCAAGGCTGGGGCGAGAACGTCGAGGTGGCTTTGGATGACAAGGGCAGCTTGTTCCGTGATTTCAGCGCTGAAGACCTTGGCGCGCGCGGTGTTCCCTATACAGCCATTTTGAACAGCAACGGCGAGATCATCAGTTGGTACGCCGGCGATGCTGATTGGGCGAGCGAGCCGGTTTTAGCCTATTTCCAAGCGGTGCTGGATGCTGGCTCACAGTGACAAAGCCTGCGCCTGCAAAGCCCGAACGCGGCGCTCAAGCGGTGTGAGTGTGCCGGGGTTTAACCCTGCGCCCCTTAAGCCGGTGTTGAGGTTAAAGAGATAGTCGGCGTTTGTGCCGTTATGGCCCACGGCAAAAGCCAGCGTCTGGGCGATGTGCTCATCGGAAAGGGGCATGTAAGAATGCGAATGATCGGGAACCATAAACGTCAGCGCGTCGATTTGGTCGCCAGCACTGGTTTTGGCCGGAACCGTGACGTGCCGGTATCCATCATGGCGAAACTCACGGTCTTCCAAGTAGGAAAGCACCGCATCAGCCTGATCCGCCAAGACGCGATGAACCACACCGTTGACCCGTCCACCGGGCCGCAAACCAAGGACCAAGCCGGGCTTTTCTTCGGTGCCGCGATAGAACGTCGAGCGCACACAAAATCGTCGGTGATAGCCCCAAACGGTCACAGCCCGGCTTTCGGCAACCTTGAAACCCGGGTTCCATATCAGCGAGCCATAGGCAAAAACCCAGAAGTCATGATCGGGGCGATCAATGATCTTTGGCACCGGCGTTCCCAGCGGGGTCGGACCGCTTAGAGGATCAAAAAGGGTCACAGACGTACCATAGGTTCAGAATTTGTTTTCCAGAGAAGCACTTATGGGCATATATGCCCCAGAAATGAAGGGACTACCATGACGCTGCTCCGCCGATCCTTGTGGGTTTTTCTTGTGCTGGCCGTTCTCTATTCCGCCTTGTGGCTGGTGGGCCTGTTGGTGATTCAGACCGTTTTGGACCGGATCAAGCCTGCGAAGATGTCCGCCGTGGATGAGCTGCTGCTGGACGAATTCAGCGTTGATGAGGTCCGGTTCAACTTCGCTTCTCGCGCCGTTGGCGGCTATCCTTTTGGCTACGCCATCACGCTCGATCAGCCGTCGCTGAAGCATCCGCTGGTGACGTGGCAGGCCGAAGAAAGCGTTGTTGCGCGCTGGTCGCTGTTCCGGCCTTTTACCGTGGATGTTGACTACTCCGGCTCTCATGCCGTTGTCGCGGTGCTGCAGCCGCCCATGCGTTTGTCGGCTGATCAGGCGCAAGCGCGGATCCGCATTCAACCCCTGCCTTCGGCGCGAACGGGACGCTTGTCGCTGGTCAGCACCCGTGGCGAGGGCGCGGGCTTGGCTGTCAGTGACCGCCCCATTTTCTCGGTCAACCGCTTTGCCTTTGAGCTGGACATTGCCGAAGAAGCGCAGCCGGGAGACATGATGGTCGACGCGTACGGTTTGGCTTTGTCAGATGATCCGGCGGTCCAAGCGCGGTATCAGGCTCTCTTGCAGCAAATGGGCAATGCGGAATCGATGTTGAGTGCGCTGGGTCTTGGGCTGGATCTGCCGGTTGATCATGTTCGACTGCGCGCCAATATCCGGCCTTTCTTCCCGCTTGCCGGTTCGCAAGTCGTGCTGCCCGCGTTTATCTCACGCGGGGGGAACGTCAAAATCGAGGTGTTGGATGTTCAGCAGGGAAGCTGGCGTGGACGCGTGGCAGCGCACGCGATGTTTGGCCCCGACGGTCGGCTGATGATGCAAATTTGCCCGTTGCTGCGCGCGGGTGCGTCCTACGTGCCCATCCCGCTGATGAGCATCTTCACACTCTATGCCGGTGCGCGCGGTGTGGACGTGTCGCGCGAGCCCATTCCGGCGTTTGCTCTGCCCAAGTCGGTGGAGCCCTTCACGCAGCGGGAGCTGTGTAACGGTGCGCGGACCTATGTTTTCGAGGACGAAGGCTAGGCCTAAGCCTAAGCGGCTTCGCCTTCATCATCGCTTTCGGTCGGAATGAACTGCCCCGCCTGGCGCGCGTCAACGATGGACTGGCGGATGTCTCTGGTCTCGGTGAACCGGTCAAACAGGAATGCGCCATCGCCCTTGCGGATGGCACGCTGCATGTTGACCAAATCTTCCTGAAAGCGCTGCAACAGGTCCAGCACCACATCGCTGTTGTTCAGAAACACGTCGCGCCACATGGTCGGATCGGATCCCGCAATCCGCGTAAAATCGCGAAAGCCTGAAGCGGAAAATTTGATGATTTCGGATTTTAGGTCGTCTTCCAACTGTGCTGCGGTGTCCACGATGGTGTAGGCGATCAAGTGGGGCAGGTGGGATGTCATGGCCAGCACTCGGTCGTGGTGCAGCGGGTCCATTTCATCGATCATCGCCCCGCATGCGGACCACAGGGCAACAATCTTGTCGACGGGCTCACGCGGTGTATCGGGCAGTGGCGTCAAGATTACCCAACGATCGCGAAACAGCGACTCAAACCCTGCTGCCGGGCCTGATTGCTCCGTGCCTGCGATCGGGTGTGCCGGCACGAAGTGCACGTGGTCGGGAAGATGCGGGGCAACGTCGCGGATCACGGACCCTTTTGTCGATCCCACATCCGAGATGATGCACCCCGGCTGCAAATGATCCGCAATTTGTTTTGCGAGGGGGCCGTAAGCGCCCACGGCCGTACACAGCAAAACACAGTCAGCGCCCTGCACCGCCTGTGCCGCGTCATCGGAGACGCTTTGTGCCAGCCCCAATTCCAAGATTTTCTCACGGTTTTCAGCCGAACGCGAAACGCCCACGACTTCGCCCGCCAGCCCGTATTTTCGAATATTGTGCGCCAGCGACGATCCAATAAGACCGACTCCGATGATGACAACTTTTTTGAAGAGTGGCCCGTTTGGGGTTGTGCTCATGCACCTTCACTTTCGATGAAACGCGTCAGGGCTTCGGTTACAAAATCCATGTCTTCCTCGGTGCCGATGGTCATGCGCAAGCAGGTTGGCAGGCCATAGCCGCCCACCCCGCGCCCAATGACGCCTTCGCCCCGCAAGAACGTGTCGGCAGCCGCTGCCCGGTCTGCATCATCGAAGTCGATCAGAATGAAGTTTCCAACCGAATCGTAGACGGTCAAACCCATCCCCCGAATGCGCTGGGTAACCACCGGGAGCAGGCGATTGTTGAGATCCTTGGCATCCATCGCCCAATCCCAATCATCCAACGCCGCCGTCGCTGCGGCTTGCGCGGGGACAGAGACGTTGAACGGCCCACGGACCCGGTTAAGAATATCGATCACGTCCGCAGAGCCATAGGCCCAGCCGATCCGCAAAGCGGCGAGGCCAAAGAGCTTGGAAAACGTCCGAGTCATCACGACGTTGCGGTGCTTGGCCACCAGACTGGAACCGTCGTCGTAGTCGTCAGCGTCCACGTACTCAGAATAGGCCGCATCGATCACCAGCAGGACATCTTCGGGCAGCGCCGCATGCAGGCGTTCCAACTCAGCCAAGGTGGAGTAGGAGCCCGTCGGGTTGTTCGGGTTAGCGACAAAGACAACGCGGGTGTTCTCTGTGATCGCTTCGATCATGCTGTCCACGTCCATGCGCAGATTGCTTTCTGGCGCAGAAACGGGCGTCGCACCGGCGGCCAAAGCGGAGATCTTGTACATCAGGAAGCCATGCTGGGAGTAGAGGACTTCGCCGCCTTCGCCGGTAAAGGCCTGACAGATCAGGGCGATGATTTCGTCCGATCCGGCCCCGCAAATCAGCTGCTCCGGCGGGAAACCAAATCGCTCGCCAATTTTCTCCCGCAGGGCAACAGCGCCGCCTTCGGGGTAGCGATTGAGTTGGGCGACGGAGTCCTGTGCCGCTTCGATCGCCTTGGGTGAAGCGCCCATGGGGGCCTCATTGGCAGCGAGTTGGCGGATGGGCTTGTCCGTGGTCAGCTTGCTCTCGCCCGGCACGTAGGGCTTGATTTGCATAATGCTGTCTTTGACGTCGAAACCGGATGACATGGTCAGCTCCTGACTGGCTTGATCTGTGTGGACGTTACGGGTCTAGGGCAAAGGGGTCTAGGCGGACAGGTGTACGGCCTCAGGATAGAAGCCGAGGACGTGGATCTGGTCCATCGCATAGCCCTTGGTTTCAGCCCAAGCGGGAATGGCTGTATCATCGCCTTGGATTTCCACAACCTTCATGGCACCGTTTTCCGTCACCAACACGCGGGTGATGTCTTCGCCGGAAGCCTCGGGGGCGAAGGCGGCCAGCACCCACGCCTTGTCCCGCGGAATCCCGCCAACGGGGCCGTCGATAAACGGCAGCTGCAGGATAACATGAAGTCGGCGTCCATCGCTGTTGGGCGTTGTGACGCGGTGCCACCAAGCGGGATCGTTGATGTCGGCGCGGATGATGCCGAGCGTGTGCTTGCCGCTCAAAACGGCGTCGGCGACAGTATCGCGGTCGGCGAAGTGCTCGCGGTCGAGCGAGACGGCGTAGTGAACTTGAGCATGTTCGCGCGCAACGGCGCCGGCGTCATCTTCGATGGCCAAGGACAAATCACCCTCAAGCGATGTCACCGCAGGAATAATCTCTCGCCAGATGCGCAGCAAAGAGCTTGCCGGGAAAGGGTGATCGCCGTGCTTTTCAGCGGCGCGGCGCAACATGGATGCTTCGCGGCCCGGGCGCAGGAACACCGGATTGTCGGAATATCGCTTTTTGACTTCGCCGACTTCCATGGCGACTTTCGAACGCGCATGAATGCGCTCGACCAGTTCCTGATCCAAACGGTCAATCTCAGCGCGGAGCTTATCCAGCTCTGCCGCTTCCGCGTTTTTATTGGCAGCGTCCGTTGTCACGGCTGCGTGTCTCCTGCTTCGTCTTGAGTGCGGCGGTTTCCCGGGCGGTCTTCCTTTGCTTTAGCGCAGCCGGTGGCGACTGCACAAGATGAGCCGGGCCGCCAAATTTCTGCGCTTCGGCAATAAGAGCGCCGCCCGTGGGTAATCTAGCCCATTTCAACGCCGAATGCGGCGGGAAGAAAAGCGCGTTTCGCATGCGTTCGAGGCTAAACAGCTGCTCATGCAGTGTTGCGGCCAGCCTGAGCCCCGTAAAGGCCTGACCCTTGGCAAACGGCGTGCCCGGCACACGCACCCAGAGGCCAAAAGCCGAAGGCACCACGACAATCAGCTTGCCGCCGGGTTTCAGCACGCGCCAAATTTCACGAAAGGTGCGGTCGGGGCGTCGGGCATGTTCCAGCCGATGCAGCGCGATGACTCGGTCCATGCTTTCGCTGTCCAGCGGCATCAGTGTATCATCGGTGAGCACTTGGCGGGTCGAGGCGTGGGCAGGCAGGACACCAGACAGGCGCGCGGGGATGAAATGGCAAAGCGAAAGCGGGGTGAGCGGCAGCAAGTGGTCCTCCAGCTGTGTCGCGTACCCCAAAGTGAGCAGGCGTTGTCCAGTGAGATCAGGCCACCAGCCTGCGATCCGCTCGCCCAACACCTGTGTCGAGCGCTGTCCAAGCGGAGAAGCGTAAAAATCCAACAGATCAGTGGCAATTATGTCCATTTACTTCCGGTGCAGGATGGCGAGAGGAGGCTGGGTCGGTTAAAGGTCAGTTAATCACTCATGACGAAAGACGGAAGATGCCGCTATGAGCCTCGACATCCACATTGTTCCCATACTCTCTGATAACTACGTCTACTTGGCCAGAGACAGTGAGTCTGGGAAGGTTCTTTGTGTTGATCCGGGCGAGGCTGCGCCGGTTCTGGCGAAGGCTGAAGATTTGGGGTGGGAGATTGATACGATCCTGATCACCCACCACCACGGCGACCACGTCGCTGGCGTGAAAACGCTCAAGGCAGCGACGGGCGCAACGGTGATTGGCCCGGGCGGGGACAGCCAAGAGATCCCCGGCTTGGATCAAAGCGTGGCTGATGGCGACACCTTTGCCTTTGGCAGCGAAACCTTTCGCGTGATGGGCGTCTATGGTCACACGGCTGGTCACGTCACGTTCTTTGCCGAAGGCGATAAGGCGCTGTTCTCCGGGGACGCGCTGTTCAGCGTCGGCTGTGGTCGGTTCTTTGAGGGCACAGCGGCGGACATGTGGCCGGGTTTGCTCAAGCTGCGGGAACTGCCGGATGCAACGCGGGTTTACTGCGGCCATGAATATACAGCGACCAACGTCGCTTTTGCCGCTTCGATCGATGGTCAGAATGCCGAACTGCGCCGCTATGCAGAGATTGTTGCTGTGCTGAGATCCGAAGGAATGCCCACGATTCCTGCGAATTTGGGCTTGGAGAAGAAAATTAATCCCTTTTTGCGCGCGGATGACCCAGCTTTCGCCGAAATGCACGGCTTCAAGGGACAGGAAGGCGTGGCCTTCCTGGCGCATATCCGGGCCGGCAAAGATTCATTTTAGGGCATTACGAGAAAAACTATGGCTAAGCTATTTGGCACCGATGGCATTCGAGGCACCGTAAACGCGCATCCCATGACCAGTCGGATCGCGATGGATGTCGCGGTGGCGGCCGGGCATATTTTTCGGGAGAACCTGAGCCACCGCCCCACCGTTTTGATCGCCAAAGACACCCGTCTGTCTGGCTATCAGATCGAACCAGCGATGGTGTCGGGTTTCACCAGTGCCGGTTGGGACGTCCTGTTGCTTGGCCCCATGCCAACGCCGGCGGTTGCGGCGCTGACACGGTCGATGCGCGCAGACATGGGCGTGATGCTGTCGGCGTCGCACAACCCCTATCAGGACAACGGCATCAAACTGTTTGGGCCACAGGGGTTCAAGCTGTCTGACGAAGTCGAATCACAGATCGAAGCAACGGTTGAGCGCATGGCGCAAGAAGGCCCAGAATTTGCCTTGGCCGACCCCGACAAGTTGGGGCGCGTGCGTCGGCTTGATGGTGCTGCGGGGCGGTATATGGAGTTGGTCAAAGCCTCCTTCCCCGACGACTTGCGGTTGGATGGGATGAAGGTCGCGGTCGATTGCGCGAATGGCGCAGCCTACCGGATCGCGCCGCGCATCTTGTACGAGCTGGGCGCTGATGTGATCGAGTTTGGGGTCGAGCCGAACGGTTTGAACATCAACGATCAGTGCGGCGCAACCGCGCCCAAGGGCTTGCGGCTCAAAGTGCTGGAAACCGGCGCTGACATTGGCTTGGCGCTTGATGGCGATGCGGATCGGCTGATTGTTGTGGACGAGCAAGGGCGGGTGATCGACGGCGATCAGATCATGGCGCTGATGACGTTGAATATGAAAGAGACGGGCCGCTTGCAGGGCGAGGGCTTGGTGACAACCGTCATGTCGAACTTGGGCTTGGAACGCTTCCTCGAAGCTGAGGGCATGAAAATTGAGCGGACCAAAGTTGGCGACCGCTTTGTGCTGGAGCGCATGAAAGCGCTGGGGTGGAACGTCGGCGGCGAGCAGTCGGGTCACATGATCCTGTCTGACTATGCCACCACCGGTGATGGCATGGTTGCCGCGCTGCAGGTTCTGAGCGTCATGGTGCGGCAGGACCGTACGGCCAGCGATGTGCTCAACATGTTTTCACCCGTGCCGCAGGTGCTCAAGAACGTCCGGTTTAGCGGGGCAAACCCGCTGGAAACCCAGCCTGTGCAAGACGTGATAAAGGCGGTGGAAGCGGACTTCGGCAAATCCGGGCGGCTGGTTATTCGCAAGTCTGGCACTGAACCGCTGATCCGCGTTATGGCCGAGGGCGACGACGCTAAAGCCGTGGAGAAGGCCGTGGATCAGATTTGTGACACGGTGCGAAAGTCTGCCGCTTAGCGCCAGCCACCAAACCACACCACACAACGCAGGGGGAAACACGTGAAGGGACGCGTGCTCATTATTGCTGGCTCTGATAGCGGAGGCGGCGCTGGGATTCAGGCGGACATCAAGGCTGTGACGGCCTTGGGCGGCTTTGCAATGACCGCCATTACCGCTTTGACAGCGCAAAACACCTTGGGGGTCCACGACATCCATGGTGTGTCTGAGGACTTCATCACCAAGCAGATCGACGTGGTGTTGGGCGACCTTGGGGCTGACGCCATCAAAACCGGCATGTTGCACAGCCCTTCGGTGATTCAGACCGTTGTGTCAGCGCTGGAAAGCTGCGTAGCGCCGATCGTGGTTGACCCTGTGATGCGGGCCAAAGGTGGCGCAGCACTGCTGCAGCCAGAGGCACAGGCGGCATTGGTAGACCTGTTGCTGCCTCGCGCAACCTTGCTCACCCCAAACGTGCCTGAAGCCGAAGCGCTGACGGGATTGAGCATCAGCTCCGTTGCGGATTTGCGCACGGTCGGTGAACGCCTGCTGGCCATGGGGCCAAAGGCAGTTTTGATGAAAGGCGGTCATCTGGACGGTGCCGCGATGACGGATGTGCTGGTCACAGAAGACGGCGCAACGGTGATTGGGCTGGGTCGAGAGCGGCTCGATACGCCCCACACGCACGGAACAGGCTGCACGCTGGCGAGTGCCACGGCGGTGGGCTTGGCGCAGTCGATGACCATGCAGCGCTCGGTCGAACGGGCGGTGGCCTACGTTGATCGCGCCATCCGGCTTGCGCCGGGTTACGGGCAGGGCCACGGCCCGATCAACCATGCGCATCCGTTGGAGCGTGCTGAGCCCGAAGACGATTGGTTTGAGGGAGACGACGATCATGACTGAAAAACTGTTTCTTAAAGATGCGTACCTAAAATCCTGCGAAGCCCGGGTAGAGACCATTACCGCCGAGGGCGGGATTGTTCTGAACCAGTCCGTGTTTTACGCCACGGGCGGTGGGCAGCCGGGCGACAGCGGTTCGGTCACGCTCAAGGATGGGCGGAGCGCGGCAATCAACACCTGCATCAAAGGCGAAAATGATGCGCTGGTGCTGTTGCCTCGTGATGGTGCCATTGAAGGATTGGCGGCTGGGGATACGGTCGAGGCCGTTCTCGATTGGGACCGTCGCTTTGCGCATATGGCCATGCACACGAGCTTGCATTTGCTGTGTGCCAGTATCGATGCTGGCGTTACAGGGGGATCCATTGGGGCGGAGAAGTCGCGCCTTGATTTCGACCTTGAAGAGGCACCGGACAAGGAAGCGCTCGAACAGCGGTTGAATGCGTTGATCGCGGGGGAGCACGATGTTTTCGCCTCGACGATCACAGCCGAAGAACTGGACGCGCAGCCGGAGCTGGTCCGCACCATGTCTGTTGCCCCGCCCCGAGACGCTTCTGGCTTGATCCGCGTTGTGCGGATTGGGACAGACGGGGATGCCGTTGACTTCCAACCTTGCGGCGGCACCCACGTTGCCAACACCCGCGAGATTGGCCGGGTGCGCATCGGCAAGGTGGAGAAAAAGGGCAAGCAAAACCGCCGGATCAACATTCATTGGGAGCCAGCGACCGCGTGAGCACAGAGTACCGAATCTTCCAGCTGAATGCCTTCACCAACGCATCTTTTTCAGGCGCACCGGCGGCTGTGGTGCCGATGGAGGCTTTTCCGTCTGATGATGTTTTGCGCGGGATTGCGTCGGACAACAATCTATCCGAGACCGCTTTTACCGTGCCGTGGACCGGCGATGACGCAGACTTTCACCTGCGGTGGTTTACGCCGACGGTTGAGGTCAATCTTTGCGGTCATGCGACGCTGGCGACGGCAGCGCTGTATTTCACAGTGTTGGCATGGGCCGAGCCGAAGTTGCGCTTCATGACGGCTTCCGGCGTTCTGACGATTGAGCAACGGGGTGATTCGTTTGCTATGGATTTCCCGGCTTTGCCGACCAATGCGCCAGTGGAAAGCCCACCGTTCCCCTGTGTCGCGGCGGCTGGGGGTGAGGTGTTCAACATTTATGAGCTGGCAAGCTCGGCCGACGTGCATGCCTTCAAGCCAGATTTCAAGCAAATCGCAGCCCTGCATCACGACAGTATCATCATTACCGCCAAGGGCGATCCGTCGCTGGGGGACACCACAGACATTGTTAGCCGCATGTTTGGTCCGAATATTGGCATCCCTGAAGACCCTGTTACCGGGGCTGCGCACTGCGCTTTGGCGACTTTTTGGCCTGAAAAGTTGGGGAAAACCACGCTGACCGCCACGCAAGTTTCGGCGCGACGTGGAAGTTTGCAACTCAGCCTCAAGGGGGACCGGGTTGAATTGATCGGTCAGGCTGTGCTCTATCTCGAAGGTAAGATCACAGTGTAGAGGGCTGCCGCCATGAGCGCCGCGCCATCCTTGCTTCCCGCTGGATTAGAAGATCAGCTGCCCCCGTGGGCAGAAACTGAAGCGCAGGCGCTCAGCACGATCCTCGAAACCGCCCGTGTGTTTGGCTATGACCGCGTCAAGCCACCCCTATTGGAATACGAAGAAACCCTGACGGCTTTCGCGCCGGACAGTCTGCGCAAGGGCTTCAAGCTCGCCGATCCGCAGGCCGAAGGTTTGCTGGTCGTTCGGTCTGATAAGACCGGGCAGGTTATCCGTATTGCCCAAACGCGCCTCAAAGACGAACCGCGCCCGTTGCGCCTGTCCTATGGCGGGCAAATCCTGCGCGCCAAGGGCTCGCAGTTGCGTCCTGAGCGGCAGTTCACGCAGGCGGGTGTCGAGTTGATCGGCGTGCCCGATGGCGCGGAAAGTCAGGCGCTGATCGAAATCATTGATCTGTGCATGAGCGCCTTGACCAATGCGGGCGTGCAAGATGTGACCGTTGATTTGACGCTGCCACAAATCGCGCGAGCGGCTGCGCAGTCTGATCCGGTTTTGATACAAGCGCTGAACGAGCGGAATGCTGCGCTGGCTGAGTCCGTGGGCGAAGCGGCGCGAGGCGTTGTTAATTTGATTGATGCCTTTGGCCCGTGGCGGGGCGCGGTTGAGATCATGGACCAAGTCCAGCTTGGCAAGGACGTTCGCGAACTGGAAACGGTCGCACAGGCTGTCGAGGCGCGTCATCCAGCGGTTGAAGTGCTGGTCGATCCCGCTGAACTGCGCGGTTTTGACTATCACACCGGCCTGTCTTTTGTGCTGTACGCCAAGGGCGTGCGCGGGGAGTTGGGGCGCGGTGGCCTGTATCAGGCCGGCGACGAGCAGGCGACCGGCTTTACGCTTTACATGGACTCGGTGCTGCGCGCTTTGCCGGCACAAAACCCGCCTGAAAAGATCACGGTCAGCGCGGATACGGATACCAAAGAAATTGCGCGCCGCCGGGCCGCTGGGGAAATCATCGTCGTGGATTTGGCCTAAACGCCATTCGCGCCATCTGAGCAAAGAGAAGTATTTTTATGGCTAACGTAGCAGTCGTGGGCTCCCAGTGGGGTGACGAAGGTAAAGGCAAAATCGTTGACTGGCTTTCTGAGCGCGCTGACGTCGTCGTGCGCTTTCAGGGCGGACATAACGCAGGGCACACGCTGGTGGTGGACGATGTCACCTATGCGCTGTCATTGCTGCCGTCGGGCGTTGTTCGCCCGGGCAAGCAGGCGCTGATTGGTAACGGTGTCGTGCTGGACCCTTGGGCGCTGGTTTCTGAGATTGAAAAATGTCGCGACCTTGGGTTGGAGATTGACGAGAGCCGCTTGGGCATCGCGGAAAACACGCCGCTGATCCTGCCGGTCCACTCTGCGCTGGATCATGCGCGTGAGCGTGCACGGGGTAACTCAAAGATTGGCACCACCGGTCGCGGGATCGGCCCTGCGTACGAAGACAAGGTTGCGCGGCGCGCGGTGCGGCTGTCTGATTTGGCGGATGAAAATCGTCTGAAAGCAGCCTTGACGGAAATGCTGCTTCATCACGCGGCGCTGGCGCGCGGCATGGGTGAGCCTGAGCCCGACTTTGACGAGCATCTGCGGATGCTCAAGGAAATCGCGCCGCAGGTGCTGCCTTACCGTGCCCGTGTTTGGCAGAAGCTTTCTGAGGCTAAGCGTCGCCGGGATCGTATTTTGTTCGAAGGCGCGCAAGGGGCGATGCTGGACATTGACCACGGCACCTACCCTTACGTCACCTCCAGCAACACTGTCGCTGGACAGGCTTCGGCAGGCGCGGGTGTTGGTCCGGGTCAGGTTGGCTATGTTCTGGGGATCACCAAAGCCTACACCACCCGTGTGGGTTCTGGTCCGTTCCCAACCGAACAGGACAACGAAGCTGGAACTCGCTTAGGCGAGCGGGGCCGCGAGTTTGGGACGGTCACAGGGCGGAAGCGGCGCTGTGGTTGGTTTGATGCTGTCATGGTCAGGCAGGCCGTGCAGATTTCCGGCATCAGCGGCATCGCCTTTACCAAACTCGACGTTCTCGACGGCTTTGATGAGCTGCGGATTTGTGTCGGTTATCGACTGGGCGATGAACGGCTCGACTACTTCCCCACCGCGCCGGATGAGCAGGCAGCGGTTGAGCCGATTTATGAAGTTGTGCCGGGCTGGTCGGAAAGCACCTACGGCGCGCGTTCGTGGGCCGAGCTCCCTGCAAACTGCGTCAAATACGTGCGCCACGTCGAAGAACTGATTGGCGTTCCAATCGCGCTGCTGTCTACCTCGCCAAAGCGGGAAGACACCATTCTGGTGCGTGATCCTTTCGAGGACTAAGACCGAGACGCGAGACAAGGGTGAACGCTGGTTTGCCTTTGTCACGCGGTTCTGGCTTAACTACGCTGCATTTGATGTAAGCAGAAGCAAAACCAGAAGCGGTCCGCGTGGCTAAATCGATAAACACACTGCCAACCGGCAAAAAGGTCGCTCGCCGTGTTGGTGAGCAGGCAAACAGGCTGCGCTTTGTGATTTGGGGCGGCTGCCTTGGGGTTCTGACCTTGGCGATGGTCTGGTTGGCTGTCTCTTCGGGTGGTGATCAGTCCTACTCGGTCCGGTCTCCCGTGCGTGGCCAAACCGCTGGCGACCAATCACTCCATGCCTACGCTTATCAGGGGCTTGCCCGCTTGCTTCGCGCAGAGGGGTTGGGCGGCAACAGCATTCAGGGCAACAGTCCCCTGGGTTCGGTCGGACTTCGTATCCTGCTGGAGCCGCGATTGATCAGCGAAGACCAAGACGCACGACGGGCGTTTAGAGATTTTTTGACCCAGTCCGATGCGCCTGTGTTGCTGGTGCCTCGTCTGCGAAACAGTGCTGATAGAAACTTACGCCTGAACCGCCAAAACCATTTGGACAAGGTGCTGCCAAAGCCCCGTGGGGGATTGGGGCGGCAGTTGAACAGCGATCTGGGCTTTCCAACAACGATCCAGAAGCACCAGGGCGTGACTCAAGGCCGCGCGCTGGGCGCCACAGTGCAAATTACAGACTTGGTCTCCTTCAATCTGTGGGGGCGTGGCGCAAAGGCGTGGGCGATTGATGGGCACGCGCTGATCCATGCGCAGCGGGTCAAAAATACCGAGGTCTATTTTCTCTCTGACCCCGATTTGCTCAATAACGCGGGCTTGGCGCAGGCAGAAAATGCTGATTTCACGCTGGCGTTTCTGTCAGAAATCAAGCGTCGCGGCCCGGTCGTGTTTGACAATCGCGACATTCGGGTTGGCGGGGCGTCAGGCTTTTCCTTTGTGGGGCGTTTGTTTGATTGGCCTCTTGGGATCTTTACAGGCTCGGTTTTCGGCCTTGGGCTGGTGTTGTTCTGGTTTTCCTTTGGCCGGTTTGGTCCGATGCTGCGGGACGTGCGGCACCTCGAAGCCGGTAAGGAGACCGCACTCGAAGCCGCGGTTTCTATGCTGGCCGGCAAGGGCAACAATCGAGAAATCCTGCGCCGCTACCTGAATGGTCAAACCCGCCAACTCTCGGCCCGGCTCGGCGGTCCAAAAACCGGGGATATGCAGCGCTTGCGCGCTTGGCTGGATGCCATCGCCAAGCGACGCGGGGTCGATAAAGCCTTGCGCCTTTCCCCCATTGCGGACCTGTTGAACGCGGGCGATCCCTCCTCCATTCTCAGCGAAAATCAAGCTGCGAACGCCGCCCATACCATCCACGCATTTAGAAAAGCGTTGATCCATGACACTTGATCTTTCCGACCTTTCCGCAGCGCGGGCCGCCATCCATCAGCAGATTGGCAAGGCCGTCATCGGTCAAACTGAAACCATAGACCAACTGATCGTTGCCCTGCTGGCAGGGGGGCATGTGCTGCTTGAAGGGCCACCGGGCACAGCAAAGACCCTGCTGGCGCGGGCTTTCTCTGCCTCGCTGGCGCTTGATTTTGGACGGATACAGTTCACACCGGATTTGATGCCCGGCGATGCGCTGGGGACCAACATTTATGACTTCCAGACGGGTAAGTTTGTGCTGACCAAAGGGCCAGTCTTTACCGAAATTCTGCTCGCCGATGAAATCAACCGGGCACCACCAAAAACGCAGGCCGCGCTGTTACAGGTGATGAACGAGCGAACCGTGACCATTGATGGTGCTGATTACCATATGGGCGATAACTTCATGACCATCGCCACGCAAAACCCGCTGGAACACCAAGGCACCTATCCTTTGCCCGAAGCGCAGTTGGATCGGTTCCTGTTCAAGGTTTTGGTGGATTTCCCTGCCGAAGACGACGAAGTCCAAATCCTGCTCAGCCATGGTCAACGCAGTCAGATGACCAGTTTCGACGCCTTGGGGATTGAGGCTGTGGTCCCAGCCGAACGCCTAACCGCGCTCCGTGAGTCTTTGCGCTCCGTGCTGATCCAAGAAGACGTTGCCGAATACGTCATCAAGCTGATCCGCGCGACGCGCGAAGACCCCTCCCTGTCCTATGGCGCGTCCACGCGAGCGGCGACGGCGTTGGTGCAGGCCGCGCGCGTTTGGGCCGCCTTTGATGGGCGGGATTTCGTGCTGCCCGATGATATCAAGCATCTGCTGATCCCGTCCTTGCGGCATCGAGCCATGCTCTCGCCCACCGCAGAAATCGAAGGACGCACGACGGACGAGGTGCTCGACAGCATCCTCGCCGCCGTTCCTGCGCCGCGCTAGTACTGATGGTCCGACCCGCCCCGCGTTCCCTGTGGATTTGCCTCTGGCTCACGCTCGCGTCGCTGTTTATTGCGGCGTTGGTGCCGGGGGCTTGGTGGGTGATCGCGGGGGGCTGGCTGGTACTGGCTTTGGCGATGGTCGTCGATGCTGCGCGGGCGATTCCGGGTGCGGGGCTTTGGCTGACGATTGACGCACCGCCGGTCTTATATATTGGCGAAGATGATCCGCTGGTGCTGACATTTGCGTCCGAATCCCACCATGCCAAGACGTTCCTGCGCGTCGCGCCGGATGTTCGGGGGCCGGTGGATGATTTGCCAACGCTCTCGGATGCGTTTGATCCTGAAAGCCCGCTGCGGCTCGAATACCGTGTTCGTCCCAACGCGCGGGGCCGGGTGAGCCTGCCTGCGATCCATTTGGGCTGGTTGGGGCCGATGAGTCTGGTTGAGCGGCGGCGTCTGATCAAAACAGAGTGGGAGGTCGCTGTTATCCCGAACGTGCGCGCTGTTCAACGCGAAGCGGTTCAATTGCGAAAGCTGGCGCAAGACTTCGGCGCCAAGGTTCAGCGCATTATCGGCAGTGGCAGCGAATTCGAAGCGCTGATGGAGTTCCAAACCGGTCACGAAAGCCGTCATATCGATTGGAAGCACTCGGCGCGCCATCGCAAGTTGCTCGTTAAAGATATGCAGGTGGAGCGCAATCATCAGATCATTCTGGCGCACGACACCGGCTACCTCATGCGAGACCCCATCGATGGCATCCCCAAGCTGGATCATGCGATCAACGCAGCGCTCAAGCTGGCATGGGTCGGGTTTAGCACGGGGGACAATGTGGGCCTCTACGCCTTTTCGGATCGACCAAACCTGTTCGTGGCGCCGCGCGGCGGCAAGTCTGCGTTTGCGCCCCTGCGCGTGGCGACACAGGACATCGAATACGCCAGCCAAGAAACCAATTTCACGCTCGGCTTGTCTGCGCTCAACCAGCGGATTGGCCGGCGCAGTCTGGTCGTGCTGTTTACCGATTTTACGGACACCATCACCGCCGAGCTGCTGATGGAAAATATCGCCGCGCTGACGCGGAAGCACGTGGTCGTGTTTGCCGTGCCCAAGGATCCGTTCGCCGACTCCTTCCTCGACAGCAAACCCAACGGCCTAACCGATGCGACCCGTGCCGTGGTCGCTGAAACCTTTGCCAACGAGCGGCGCGTGGTGTTTGACCGCTTGCGTCGCTTGGGCGTGGAAGTGTTGGAGGTTCCGCCCAAGGGCTTCTCGACGGCTTTGCTCAACACCTATCTTTCGGTCAAAGAAAGGAGCCTGCTGTGAGCGAAAACCGGCAAGGGCAGTACGGCGGCTTTGGTGCGGACTTGAAGTCGGTGCAATTCCGGCAGGAACGCGAACCACTATGGCGAGAGCTTGAGCGCCTGATGGCCGTGGTCGAGCAGCGCGGACCCGATGGGTTGAGTTTCGACGAAAGTCTGGCATTCGCGACGTTATACCGACGCACGCTGTCTTCGCTTTCCGTCGCCCGAGAAATATCGCTCGACAGCGGGGTTCAGAGCTACCTCGAAGCCCTGTCTGCGCGGGCATACAGCCTGATGTACACGCGCCCAAACCGCCCCGGATTGGCGATGATTGATTTCTTTGTGCGCGGGTTGCCGGTTGCCGTCTGTGCCATGTGGCCCTCGCTGCTGGTTGCTGTGGCCACGTTTGCGCTGGGGGCCATATTCGGCTTTGTGCTGTACCACGAAGATCTCGGTTGGCTGACGGCTATCATGGGCACAGATTCCTTCGGTGGTCGCGGGCCTGAGAACACCGTCGCGGAACTGCGCGAAACCATCTACGATCCCGGCGGCGTGGCGCAGCGGACCCAAGGTTGGGCCGCGTTTTCGATCAGTTTGATGATCAACAATGTCGGTGTCGCGCTGCTGGCCTTTGCCCTTGGTGTGGCGGGGGCTGTGCCAACATTGGGGCTGCTGTTTTACAATGGTTTGGTGATTGGGCTGTTCTATTCCGTCTTTCATGACAAAGGCTTGGGGCTGGATATTATAGCGTGGCTCTCGATCCACGGCGTAACCGAGATTTCGGCGATTTTCCTTGGTGGTGCTGCTGGCATTCACGTGGGTCGCGGCGTGCTCTTCCCCGGTCGCAAAAGCCGCAGCGCGCGCTTGCGCGAAAATGGTCGTCGCGCGGGTGAAGTCGCGATGGGGGCAGTGCTGATGCTCATCTTGGCCGGATTGATTGAGGGCTATTTCCGGCAAGCGGTCGATGTCTTGAGCTGGCGGTTGTTCATCGGATGGGGGCTTGGCGCGCTGATCTTCGCCTACTTCGGCACGGGCGGATGGTGGCAAGCGCTGCGCAGGAACCGTGAGCCATGACCTTTGACCTGCAACGTATTCGCGAAGGCCGCTCGGTACACGGCGTTCGTCGTGTGATGACGCCCGAGGGCGTCGAGGTCGAATTTGTGCTGGCTGACCGCGCACAAAGGTTGGTGGCGGTTATCATCGATCTCACGGTGCAAGTTCTCGCCAGTCTTGCTCTGTTTCTGCTGATTTTATTCGTGTCTGGCCTGTTGTTTGGCGAAGGCATCAATGGAACCGAGTTCTTCTCCGTTGCCTTGGGCTTGGTCTCCTTCTTCTTCCAGTTCTTCTATTTTCTGACATTGGAAGTCATGTGGCAGGGCAAAACCGTGGGCAAGCATGTCATGGGCCTGCGCGTGATTGGGGCGAATGGGCAGCCCTTGGCGCTGAGCGGTTTGGTTGCGCGCAATTTCATGCGACAGGTCGAGCTGTTCTTGCCGCTTGTCGCAGGTACGGGTCTGGTTGGTCCCACGTCGGCGCTGACCAGTCTGGTGTCGTTGGCGTGGGCGTTTGGGTTGTCTGCGTACATTTGCTTTGATGCGGACCGTCGTCGCTTGGGGGATCTGCTTGGGGGAACCATTGTGGTGCAACAGGCGAAACCGGTCCTGTTGCCAGACGTCGTAATGCAGGCGCAAATCACCGAGCCGCGCTTTCGGTTCACCCAAGATCAACTCGACACCTATGGCCGTTTCGAACTGCAAGTGCTCGAAGGCTTGCTCAGAGACCAGCATCGCCCTGATCAAGAGGATGTCTTTCGGCGTGTGGTGGAGCGGATTTCATTGAAGATTGGGCTGGATTCGAGCATTTCTCCTGAATTCCACCGTGACTTCCTGAATGACTTCTATGCGGCTCAGCGCCAGCACTTGGAACGCGAAGCGCTGTACGGTAAACGCAAGGACAGCAAGTCCGACGATTCCGACGATCCCTAAAACCCCGTAAACGCAGAGAGTTCCCTCATGGTTCAAATCGCCCCCTCAATGCTCGCCTGTGACTTCGGAAACGTAGAGGCGGAGGTGCGCGCGGTTGAGGCCGGGGGTGCCGATATGCTGCACATCGACATCATGGACGGCCATTTTGTGCCAAACCTTTCCTTTGGTTTGCCGGTGGTCGAGGCGATGAACCGGGTGGCTTCGATCCCGCTGGACGTTCATCTGATGATCGCGCCCTACGAACCCTATCTGGAAGCATTTCGGGATGCAGGCGCGGCGCGGATTGCTGTGCACGTCGAGGCAGGCGACCATCCCCATCGCGCGTTGCAGGCTATTCGAGACATGGGCCTGAAATCCGGTATCGCGCTGAATCCCGGGACACCCGTTGAAAGCGTTTCCTCCTTGTTGAGCGTTGCGGACCAAGTGGTTGTTATGTCGGTTAATCCGGGCTTCGGCGGGCAGAAATTTATCCCCGAAACCTTTGAACGCGTTGCGGCGCTCAAGTCCATGATTGGTGACCGTGCCATCGACATTGAGATCGACGGCGGCGTCGGCGAAGGCAATGCGCGCGCTTTGGTCGAGGCGGGGGCCAGCATCCTTGTGGCAGGCACGAGTATCTTCAAGGCTGACGACTATGGGGCAGCGATCAACGCCTTGCGCTAGGCGCTGACGTTATCGATCAGCCGGGTTGTGCCCAGCCAGGCAGCGGCCAGCAAGCGTCCTTGACCAACGGGCAAAGCCCCCTGTGGCTGCGCTAGATCCTTTGCGGCTCGGTAGTCGAGGTAGTCCACGGACGCAAAACCGGCGCTCTGAATGTCTTTGGTGGCTTGCTCGGTTACCAGCCGAGGGTCGGCACCCGCCGCAATCGCGTCCGTCGCGCTGGTAAGCGCGCGATAAAGGTGCGGTGCGATATCGCGTTCACTGGGGCTCAAGTAGGTGTTGCGTGACGAAAGCGCGAGACCGTCTTTGGCGCGAACTGTTGGTGCGCCAATGATTTCAGTGCCAAGCAGCAGGTCGGCGGCCATCCGCTCGATGACTTTCAGTTGCTGGTAATCCTTTTCGCCAAACACGGCGACATCGGCTTGCGCAGCGGCCAACAGCTTGGTTACGACCGTTGCAACGCCACCAAAGAAGTGGGGCCGGTGGGCGCCTTCTAGGGTTTGGGTGAGGGGGCCATTGACGGTGACAGTTGTGGCCGATCCGGTTGGGTACATGGTCTCAACAGCAGGAACAAAGACGACATCGCAGCCGGCATGCTCGAGGGCTTCGAGATCGGCGTCCAGCGTCTTGGGATAGCTGGTGAAGTCCTCACCTGCCGCAAACTGAGTTGGATTCACGAAAATCGTCGCTGCAATACGATCGGCTTCCCGCTGCGCTGCGGCGATCAAGGACAAGTGGCCATCATGAAGGGCGCCCATTGTTGGGACCAAGCCGGTTCGATGCGCTTGTCGGCGCCCTAAAAGGCTCACGCGGAGGTCTTGAATGCTGCTAACTATGTCCATGAAGGGCAAACGCTCCGCGTATAAGTACAAATCACAGTGATCGTTATCACTGAAATGAGGAAGATCGACATTGATGAAAACGCTGCACTACTATTTCGGTTTGATATCGCCCTTTACGTATCTTGGACATGATGAATTCATGGAAATTGTGGATCGGGCTGACGTTAACGTCGAGTTTCACCCCATCAAATTTGGGGCGGTCTTTGCCGCAACCGGGGGTGTGCCGCCAGCGAAGCGTTCACCTCAACGTCAGGCGTTGCGTTTTCAAGAACTGCGTCGCTGGTCTGCCAGAAAGGGCATTCCGCTCAACCTCGAGCCCAAGCACTTTCCCGTGGATGAAACGCTGGCAGCGTGCTGCGTGCTTGCTCTGGTAGAGCTTGGCGCGCGCCCGTGGGACTTTATTGGGCTGGCACACCGGGCCGTATGGGCCGAGGAACGGGATTTGTCTGATCCCGCTGTGGTGAAAGACCTGTTACAGGTAGCAGGGCACGACACGGATGCTGTCTTGGCGCTGGCCCAGGCCGAATCCACGGTTGCTGCTTACGCCGCCAAAACAGAAGCGGCCATCGAAGCCGGAGTCTTTGGCGCGCCCACGTATCGGCTCGGTGAAGAGCTTTTTTGGGGTCAGGACCGCTTGGAATGGGTCGAAGCGATGCTCAATGAGTAACAGGTGGCACGTGAAGCAGCTTTTACAGAACAATTGCTTGCAGAAATGATAGCATTTGGTGTAGCCCTTTGGATGTGAAGAGTACTTTCGAGCGGTCTTGTCCGCTTGGGCTTTTTTCGGACCCCGAGTGTCGTGGCAGCGGCACTCGGGGCTAAATCACCCTCAAACATTCTGGTTTCTCAACGTGACATGATGCTGGCCAGACCGGTAAGGGCCATTCCGTGCGCCGTACTTTGCGCAGCAGGCTGAGGCTTGCGAAAAAGGCAGTCCCACTGAAAACAATCGCGAATTTACAAAAAAACGTCGAAAAAGACAAAATTCTCAACAGAAAAACACCCTATGGGCGAAAAATGTTGGGTGATTCGCGTGGTCGTGGTAAGCGGGTGCTGAGAAACCGCGTGCTCATAATTGATTTATTTAAAATTTTATATAATAAGATAAATACCGAACCCGTAATGGCCTTTGCGCTGAGGATTCTTCTGGATGACAGGGTCAACGACCGTTGGTTTGTCGAGCAAAAATAGGCTTTAGGGTTATGATGACACAACAAGATCTCAGGGAGCATGATTCGATGCCAACCTCTCAGAAACCTATGCGAACGCGAGCCCGTGGTGGGCTCCGGGCTTTAACCGCTGCTGTAACCGGTGGGCTGTTTGTATTGGCAGCGGCTGTTCCAACCGCTTCGGCGCAATCCGAGCGGTCCATGTGCAGCGGCGACGGTAATCGTTTCTTCCGCTTCGTGGGCGGTTCTTACGTTTCCAAGAACAAGTTTTGTGACGTAGAGCAGCAGCTCGCCGCGCAGGAAGACGCCGCCAAGCAGGCAGAAATTCGTGCTGGTGCGATGCGCAGCGAGCGGGATTTGGGTTTGGCGCGTGTCGCTGAACTCGAAGCGCAGCTTACCGCCGCTGGCACTTGCCGCGAAGATGAACTGCAAGCCGCGTTGCAAGCCGCCCGCAGTCAGAACATTGAATTGCTCGATGGACAGGACAGCCTGACCTCACAGATTGCCGGTCTTGATCTGCAAATCGACCAACTGCGAGGCACCATCGATGGCCAGCAAGTCCAGCTCGACTCGGCAATGTCCGGTGAGGAGGGGATGTCAGCTGAGATCGTTCGCTTAACAGCGGCGCTGAAAGCCTCAGAGACCGAAGCATTGGCCGTCCGCACAGAGCGCGATAGCGTGCAGGCTGGCTATGAAGCTTTGGGCGAGCAAAGCCGGGCTGACAAAACCCGCTTGGCCACAGAATTGGAAAACACCGTCGGTCTGTTGACCGCTTGCCGGGCTGACTTTGAAGCCCACAAAGCAAACGTTGCGCAGGCGACGAGCGCCTCGGGTGATTTGCAGGGACAGCTGGCCTTGGCGCAGGCCAATGCAACGGACTTCGAAACCAAGCTAAAGGCGATGCAGGCGGATAACACCACCCTGCGCGCAGAATTGGCAACGCGTTCGACCGAGCTTGAAACCTCAGCAGCCCTCGCCAACCAGCTGCCAGATACGGCGGCGGCCTTGGCCGCGTCTGAAAAGACCGTCGAGGGGCTCAAACTTGAGCTTGAGCAGCGTCAGGACGCAGCAAAGACCGCGCAAAACGTTCTCAATGGTCAACTGGCCAACGCGCAAGCCACGCTGGCTGAGCGTGACGCCTTGATCGCGGACCTGCAAGCACGCGTCGCGCAGTCACAGGCTGCGCGTGATGCGGATGTTGCGTCACTTCAAAACCGTTTGTCGGACCTGAGTGAAGCGGCGAGCAAGGTTCCAATGTTGACCGGCGACGTTAAGAGCCGTGATAACCGGATCGCAAGGCTTGAGGCTGATTTGGCAGCCGTCCGGTCAAGCTCCGGTGACACCAGCAACCGCATGGCGGGGCTACAGGCTTTGATCGGCAAGCGCGGTTCCGATCTGGATCGTGCGCAAACATCTCTGACCGCCGCATTGGCGTCAAAGGCAGCGCTTGAAGGTCAGTTTGACGAATCCAGCAAGAACCTGAACGCCACTGAAGCGCTTTTGGCGAAGGCGGAAGCTGAGCTCAAGCTGCTGAAAACCCATATTGCCAGCCTTGATGCGTCCCACGAAACAGAGCGTGCTGCAGCGACCAACAGAATTCGGGTGCTTGAAGCCCAGTTGGCGGGCATGTCCAGCAATAGCGCTGAGTCCGGTGAGCTGTCTGCGCAACTGGCCGCGGCGCAATCGGAAATCGAAACCCTGCGTGCCGCGCTGCGGAATGTGGGTCACAATCAATCCTCTGGCACGCTGAATTCTGCCCTTCGCCAATGGATGGAGCGGAGCCGTGCATCCAATGATGATGGCTTGTTCCTCAATGGCGATCGCTTGGTGCTGTCCAGCGGTGCATCTCTGTTCCAACCGGGCAGCGCGCGCCTGAGCGAAAACGGCCAAGTCTTGTTGCAGGGCATGGCCACCGATCTGCAAGAGGCGATTTCGACCTTGCCAGAAGACGAAGAGTGGCAGCTGGAAGTCCTTGGACATGCTGATGCAACGCCGTCGGGCAGCCGCTGGCCATCAAACTGGGAGCTTTCATCCTTCCGTGCCGCAACGGTTGTGCGGACGCTGGTTGACGCCGGCTTGCCACCTGAGCGCTTAGCGGCGGTTGGCATGGGTGAATTCCAGCCTTTGATCGATGAAGCAACACCAGAAGCCTATGCCCAGAACCGCCGGATCGAACTGCAGTTCCGCTAAGGGCTTATCAAAGAAACAATTGGGTCAAAGGATAACTTTGACCCAACTTTTAGGGAAAGGAATAGAAAATGAATTGGAGACGTATCGTCGCCATCATTCTCGGTATCGCGGCGCTGTTAAGCATTTTGTCCCAGCTGGGCATCTTCTCTGCTGCGGGATTGTCTGAATATCCGTTTTGGCTGATTTGGCCACTGACCATTTTTGGTATGATCGGCGCGATCATGCTGTGGTTCTGGGGCGCGCGTGAAAACAGCGCGAGTACTTCCACATACACCGTTGCTGGTGGCGCGGTTGTTGGTGGTGGCGTGGGTGCTGTCGCCGGTGCTGCTACGGGTGCTGCTACGGGTGCCGCTGAATTGGCCGAACGCGACGCGCAAATTGCGGCTCTCGAAGCCCGCTTAGCGACCGCACAAATGGCCGCTGAGGACGCAGGTGACACCTCGGCATTGGAGGCAGAGAACGCTGCGCTCAAGGCTGAAGTTGCAAGCCTGAAGGACGAAATTGGTGAAACTGCCCAGACCATGCACGCGACTGAGCGTGTCGAGTTCCGGGGCAAGTCCCAGACGGACTTGAACACCATGTTTGGTGGCGACTTCGTTGACGGTGCAATGGCGCGCCATTTCCACATTGATTACGTGGATTCCAAAGGCCAGCCGTCCGAGCGTGAGATCCTTGTCTACGCCTTGGTTCACCGGAAAGGGAACTTGAACCTCGATAGCTTCCCGACGGACGGCTACTCGTGTTTGACCTTCCGCGCCGACCGGATCCAGAAGCTGAAAGACCTTCAGACCGGCGAGGTCGTTTCCGACGACATCGGCGATTGGATTGTTACAACGTCCAAAGAGCGCGCAGCGAACTAACCCTTCGCAGGTTGCGTATCGAAAAAAGGGGAGCCCGGCCGGCTCCCCTTTTTTTATGACGATATGGGCTTAGGGCTGAATGACGACTTTGCCGACGGACTTTCGGGTCGCCAAGGCTTCCAGCCCCTTGGTTGCCTGATCCAAGGGAACAATGTCTGAGACATGGGGGTTCAGCTTGCCTTCCTTGAGCCAGCCCATCAGCTTCATCAGCGAGCCCATCATGACGCCCGGATTGTGGCGTGCGTAGCTGCCCCAGTAGACGCCAACCACTGATATGTTTTTCACCAGCAACAGGTTGGCGGGAACCTTGGGAATGTCGCCCGAGGCATAGCCAACCGTCAGCAAGCGCCCTTCAAACTTCATGCAGCGCAACATGGTGTTAAAGGCATCCCCGCCGATAACATCATACCCAACATCGGCCCCACCAAGCGCTTTCACTTTGTCGCGCAATTCCGGGTCGGCCACGTCGAAAACATGGTCCGCGCCCCGGCTGCGTACCAGCTCGCGCTTTGCTTCCGTGCTGGCCAGGCCGATGACGGTGGCGCCCATTTGCTTGCCGATTTCAACCGCCGTGAGACCCACACCGCCGGATGCGCCATTGATCATCAGCGTTTCGCCAGATTTGAGCTGCGCGCGCGTTTCCAGCGCAACGTGTGAGGTGCCGTAGGCGATGGTAAAGGCTGCTGCATCGGTAAAGGCGATACCCTCAGGCAGCGGAATCAGCGTCGCGGCATTGGCCAAAGCGATTTCCGCAAAGCCGCCGGTGGACACAAGCGCAATAACCCGCTGTCCAATTTCCACGCCCTTCACGCCTTCGCCCAGAGCCAAGACCTCGCCCGCGACTTCGGCGCCGGGTACAAAGGGGGTCTCAGGCTTTTCCTGATACAGCCCCTGAACAATCAGCGTGTCAGCGAAGTTCACCCCACAGGCTTTGACCCGAAGCGCAACTTGGCCCTTGCCGGGTGTTGGATCGTCAATTTCCTTAACAGAGTGGCTCTTGATTGGACCTAGGGTCTCACAGACCAAAGCGCGCATGTTTTGCTTCTCCCACTACACGGCGTGATGCAACAGCACGCGCCGGAACAAGATCCGTCGAGCGCTGCCTCAGTTGTGCTTATATTGGCAGGCCATTGTCACGCGCTGCAAGCCATCGCTCAGTTTCTGCGGTTCAGAAACGGGAAAAGCATAGTTTGGTGGGCTGCCTGGACAGTTTTTGTGACTGTGCCAGAGAACCCCATCATCCGATACGACCTTGGGATTATAGACAGCATAGAAGGTCGGGCCGCTAATTTCGATAAACCGGACGGGGTCGTTTTTGGTTAAATCCGCAGCAGCGGGAAGGCCCTCGATCACCGTTTGCTCGCCATCGCCGTCAGCCGGCTCAGTGGCGTCACAGGCGGACAGTGCGAGCAGCAAAAGCGCGCCCAAGGCGAAGCCTAGCCGCGCCGCCATGTTGTGCCTCCTGCGCTGTCTTCGAGCACCACGCCGGCCTCGGTCAGCTGATCGCGGATTTCGTCGGCACGGCCAAAGTTCTTGGATTTCTTGGCGTCGGCACGCTCAACAATCAGCGCGTCGATGGCGTCAGCGGTCAAATCGTCCGCGCTACCGCCCCCTTGGAACCAGTCTTCCGGCGACAACTTGAGCAAGCCAAGGAACTGTGCAGCCGCAGCAAGCTCTGCTGGATTGCCCTTTAGGGTGTCGATCTCGGCGAAGGCTTGCGGCGTGTTCAAGTCGTCTCGAACGGCGGTCAGTACCGCTGCGGGGACGTCGGTAGCAGGTGTTGCGCCGTTCCATGCGCGGTACCAGCTGTCCAACCGGTTCTTGGCTTCGGTGAGCTTGGCTTGGGTGAAGTCCAGTGGTGCGCGGTAGTGGCCGGAAAGCAGGGCGAGGCGCAGTGTTTCTCCCCGATGGCCTTGGCCCAGCAAATCGCGAACGGTGAAAAAGTTGCCCAACGACTTGGACATTTTCTGCCCTTCGACCATCAGCATGCCATTGTGAAGCCAGGTCTTGGCCATGTGCGCCGACTCATTCGCGCACCGGCTTTGGGCAATCTCGTTCTCATGGTGGGGGAAGATCAGGTCGTTGCCGCCTGCGTGGATATCAAAAACGTCGCCGAGGATCGATTTCGACATGGCCGAACATTCGATATGCCAACCCGGTCGACCCGGCCCCCACGGGCTTTCGAACGCAGCACTGGCTGGTTCATCGTCTTTCTTGGGCTTCCAGAGGACAAAATCAGAGGCATCGCGCTTCGAGGCGCTGATTTCAACCCGAGCGCCGGCGATGATATCATCTTGGCTGCGGCGCGAGAGTTGTCCGTAGTCCGGCATCGATGGAACGTGGAAGAGCACGTTGCCATCGCTGGCGACATAGGCGTGACCCTTGGCGATCAAGACTTCGATCATCGCAATCATTTCGGCGATGTATTCCGTCGCGCGCGGCATGTTCGTCACGCCAAGCACGCTCAACGCATCAAGGTCGTCGAGGTAGTCTTGGGTCGAGGCGGCGGTCAGCTCGCCAATGGGCTTTCCGCTTTCGATCGACCGGGCGATGATCTTGTCATCCACGTCGGTGATGTTCCGCACAAAGGTGACGTTCTCCACCCCGAAATCATGACGGAGCAGGCGGTGCAGCATGTCAAAGTTCACCGCCGAACGGGCGTTCCCGAGGTGTGCCAAATCGTAAACCGTCGGACCACACAGATAGACGCCCACTTGACCGGCAACGAGGGGTTCAAAAACTTCAACCTGCCGCGTCAGCGTATTGGTCAGGCGGATATCGGTCATGTGTCAGGAGTCCTTTTGGCGGCGGTGTTAGGCGGCTTGCCCACTCAGGCGAGCGACGATTTTCGTACGATCAATCAGCGGCAAAAGAACGGCCATTTCGGGGCCGCGTGCTTGCCCTGTCAGAGCGAGGCGAAGTGGCATAAACAGCGATTTGCCCTTAGCGCCCGTCGCGTCCTTGACGGCATCGGTCCAAAGTTTCCAACTGTCGCCGTCCAGCGTACCGTCGGGCAGCAGCTCGGCCGCCTTCGCAGCGAAGGACGGATCTTCGATTTCAGGCGTTACTGGGCCGTGGATGAGGGCGAGCCAGTCGGTGACGTCGCTGAGCTTTTCGAGGTTCGGCTGAATGGCGGCCCACTGTGCCTGTGTCATGCCTTCAAAGCGATCAGTGACGGACTCAAAAGGCAGCTGGCGGACGATTTTACTGTTCAATGGCCCCAGTTCTTCGGGATCCATGCGCGGGCCGGAGCGGCCAAACCGTTCGATTTTAAAGGATGACGCCAGTTCAGTAATATCCGAGACAGGCTGCGGACCGTCAGGAGTCCCCAAGCGGCTGAGAAAGGCGACGATCGTCAGTGGCTCCAGCCCGCCATGTTCGCGTAACTCGCGAATGGACAGCGCGCCGTTGGACTTGGATAGTTTTGCGCCATCAGCGCCGCTGACCAGCGGCATGTGTGCAAATCGAGGCATCTGGAAGTCGCTGAGCCCGGCCTGATCGGCCAAGGCTTGGAACAACTGGATTTGCGCTGCGGTGTTGGAGGTGTGATCTTCGCCACGGATGATGTCGGTCATCCCAAGGTCGATGTCGTCCAACACTGAACACAGCGTGTAGAGGTAAGATCCATCGCCCCGGATCAGCACCGGATCAGACAGATTTTCTGCCATGAAGCTGGTTTCGCCGCGCGCCAGATCATCCCACTTGATTTCGCCGGGCGTGAGCGCGAAGCGCCAGTGCGCGTCGCGGCCTTCGGCTTTGAACTTGGCTTCGTCGTCGGCTGACAAAGGATAGGCCGTCCGGTTGTAAATGAACGGCTTGCCCTGAATTTGCGCGGTTTTGCGCATCAACTCCAGCTCTGGGCCGGTCTCGTAGCAGGGATAGAGGCGACCGCTCGCAATCAAACCATCGCGCGCTTTGTCATATTCGGGGAAACGCTCGGACTGCTTGGCGTAGCTGTCCCACGCCAAGCCCAACCACGTCATGTCTTCCTCGATGCCCAAGCGGAATTCTTCGGTGCTGCTTTCAGGATCGGTGTCGTCAATCCGCAGCAGGAATTCGCCGCCCACTTGCTGTGCGTGCATCCAGTTGATCACAGCGGTGCGGATGTTTCCAAGGTGGAGCCAGCCGGTCGGGGAGGGGGCAAAACGAACGCGAGGGGTCAAGGGAGTAATCCTAAAGGTCAGATGGGAGCCGGTAGCGGTTGGTCAGGGGGTAGGCACGATCACCCACCAGCGCACGCTGGCTCAAGCGAAGAACAACGGGGGCAACCCGGCGTTTGTACTCCGATAGCGAAATCCGCTTCCACAGGTCAATGCAGGCTTCCACGCGAAAGCCCTCGTCTTCAAGGCTGTTCAGGCACAATTCGTCCTCGATCAGCGCTTGAAGCTGCCGATCGGTCTCGGTGTTGCCCACGGGCGGGGCGTCTTCCCCCATCGCTTCGGCCAGTGACGATAAATCAGAGCTGTAAACGTCACCAAAGGGCGCCATGCGCGGGCCATCAATGCCGTGCCGATTCTCGAACTCGCCCAAGGCAAGATCTGTTTTCGACCACGGCAGGAGCGTTAGCGTATTGCCCGCTTTCCAATCAACGGTTGGAACCAAGGCTTTGAGCATCTCTGTCGCCGGGTGCGCGACGTCAGCGACTTCGACCGACAGGCGGTTCTTGCTGGCGAAATCTGCTACGCCGAGCCGAATGACTTTGGCAACGGCGTCCCAGCTTGCTTCCAACTCATCCTTGGGCGCAGACACGCAGCGCCACTTGCCTTCAACCCGCATCCAGCGCGTGTTGAAAACCCCAGTTTCGGCCAGCGGAAAGCAACCGGCAAAATCGCCGCCGGGATTGATGCAGAAGCCCCCGCCGTCGAACACCATCCCGTCCTGTCCACCCACAAGGTTGGTGTAAATGATGGGATAGCCGTGAACGTGACTCAGCCGACTCATGGCCGCAAGGCGCTGGTCCATGATGTCGGCGGTGTAGCCTGAGCCATTGAGAGCAATCATCATGTCCGCGCCGGTTTCTTCCAGCGTTTCGGGACCATCTTCGCGCCATGCATCGTCGCAGATTTGCAGGCCGATTTTAGCACCGCGAAACATCACTGGACCCTGCAAGGGACCGGGTTCGAACCATCGTGCTTCGTCAAACGGGCCAAAGGTTGGCAGGGAGCGCTTGTAGCGCTTGCCAATCACTTCGCCGTTTTCAGCCATGATCGCTGCGTTAAAGGTCTTACCCTTCATCCGGCGGTGCTTTGAGGCATAGGCGTAGAAAGCCGGGTCGACCGTTTCATCAACTACGATGCTGCCAAACAAAATTCCGGGACGGCCTTCGCCTTTGGTGCGTTCAACCAGCTTGTCGTTTGCCGCCATGCAGTCCATCAGGAACTGCTCGTGCAAGGCGAGATCGCCAATCGGGTAGCCCGTCAGCGAGGCTTCCGAAAAAACAACCAAGTCGGCGTTTTCAGCGGCTTCTTCATAGGCAGCGATGTGGAGATCGAGATTGCGCAAAATATCCCCGGCTACCGGGTTAATTTGCGCCACCGCTATGCGGAGTTGGTCCATTCAGACGTGCTCTACAGCTGTGATTGGGGCGGCGTGAACCCCGGACGATGATCTCGCCAAATTCCCGCGCTTTTTAGCCGGAATCTGCCGCAATGCAAAGTCATGCGTGCCTTGTGTGAAGCCAGCCCAACGAAATATCCCCGGCCAGAGCGATGCTGCTGGCCGGGGGATGGACTATGCTTCGAACTTCAGCAACAGGTCTTTGGCGTCCACTTGGTCGCCTGCTTTGATAAAGACTTCTTCCACCTTGCCGTCTTGATCGGCATAAACGCTGGTTTCCATCTTCATGGCTTCAAGCGAAAGCAGGACGTCGCCCTTTTGCACTTCGTCGCCAACTTTGAAGTTAACCGTCACGATCGCGCCCGGCATCGGCGCGGCGACTTCGCCCGGTGCACCGGTTGCAACGGGGCGCGCAGTGCTGTCGGCGGCGGCATGAACGTCTTGAACCACCACGTTCCGAGGCTGACCGTTCAGCTCAAAGAACACCGTCCGGCGGCCTTTGGCGTCGGGGTCGGATACGGCGAGCAAGCGAATGATCAACCGCTTACCCGCATCGATTTCGACAGAAAGCTCTTCGCCGACTTCTGGGCCGTAGAAGAATACAGGGGTGGACAGCAGCGACGTATCGCCGAAGTCGCGGCGGTGGCTGGCGAAGTCGAGGAAGACTTTGGGGTATAAAACGTAGGCGGCAATGTCCTTGTCGCTGACGTCTTCTGCGGCCCGGCCAAAGGTTTCGGCCAGTTCCTTGCGGATCTTGCCAAAATCAACCGGTGGCAAGGATGCGCCAGGGCGCTCGGACAAGGGTGCCTCGCCGCGCAGCACTTTGGCTTGCAGCTTCTCAGGGAAGCCGCCCACCGGCTGGCCCAAATCACCACGGAAGAAAGAGACGACCGAATCTGGGAAAGCGACTTCCTTTTCCGGATCAATCACGTCTTCTGGGGTCAGGTTGTGGGAGACCATGAACAGCGCCATATCGCCAACGACTTTGGACGAGGGCGTGACCTTGACGATGTTACCAAACAGTTGATTGACTTCAGCATAACGCTTCACCACGTCGGGCCAGCGGTGCTCAATCCCCAGACTGCGCGCTTGCTGGCGCAGGTTGGTGTATTGCCCGCCGGGCATGGCGTGTTCGAACACGTCGGACGAGCCAGCGCGCATATCCGCTTCGAAAGCCGCATAGTGACGGCGTGCGCCTTCCCAGTAGTGGCTGATTTTGTCGAGTGTATCGCGGGGAAGCTGGGTGTCACGATCCAAGCCACGCAGCGATTCGACGATGGTGCCAAGGTTGGGTTGGGAGGTCAGGCCAGACAAGGGGTCCATGGCCGCGTCGATGATATCGACACCCGCATCGCTGGCTGCGAGCACAGCTGCGACTTGACCGCCAGAGGTGTCATGGGTGTGGAAATGGATCGGCAGGCCCACTTCGCCTTTCAGCGTTTGCACCAGCTTGGCGACCGCAGCCGGACGGGCGACGCCAGCCATGTCTTTGATCGCCAGCGTATGAGCGCCAGCGGCTTCGAACTGCTTGGCCATATCGACATAGTAACCGAGCGTGTATTTGTCTTCGGACGGGCTGAGCACGTCGCCGGAGTAACAGATGGTTGCTTCACAAATCGCACCGGCATCGATCACGGCATCAATCGCGACGCGCATGTTTTCAACCCAGTTCAGGCTATCAAACACGCGGAATACATCGACACCTTGGCCACCATCAAAGGCGCGGGTCACGAAGTCTTTGACCACGTTGTCGGGGTAGTTGGTATAGCCGACAGCGTTGGAGCCGCGCAGCAGCATTTGGAACAGGTGGCTTGGGGCCGCCTGACGCATCTGCGCAAGGCGCTTCCACGGGTCTTCTTTGAGGAAGCGGTACGCCACGTCAAAAGTCGCCCCACCCCAAACTTCGAGGCTGAACAGGCCGCGCAGGCCGTTTTCATAGGCCGTCATTGGCGCGACCAAATCGGCGGTTCGCATGCGTGTCGCCAGCAAAGACTGGTGCGCATCGCGGAAGGTCGTATCGGTGACCAGCAAGCGGTCTTGCTGCTTGATCCAATCCACCAAACCGCTCGCGCCATCGCGGTCAAAGACCATCTTAGCCGTTTCGCGGTTTTGAACATCAGCATCGACCAGGGGCAGACGCTGCAGCGGCGCGCGTGCGACGGCTGGGCGGCCTTCCATTTCCGGGTTCCCATTGACGACAACTTCGCTGAGGAAACGCAGCAGCTTAGACGCGCGGTCTCGGCGGGTTGGAAAGTGGAACAGCTCGGGCGTGTCGTCGATGAATCGCGTGGTGAGCACACCGGTGCGGAAGTCGTCGTGACGGACCACGCGCTGCAAGAAAGGCAGGTTGGTCTTGATCCCGCGAATACGGAATTCCGCCAACGCCCGGCTCATGCGCGCAATGCCTTGGTCTCGATCCGGTGCGGTGACGGTGACTTTCGCCAGCAGCGAATCATAGTGCGGTGTCACCACGGCTCCGGCAAAGGCGGTGCCGCCATCCAAACGCACGCCGAAACCAGCCGGTGAGCGGTAAGCGACAATCTTGCCGTAGTCCGGGACAAAGGAGTTCTCTGGGTCTTCGGTGGTCACCCGACACTGGATCGCAACCCCGCGAGGGCGCCGCGCTTCCTCTTCCGCTGGAATGCCGGCTTCTTCGAGCGTTGCGCCACCAGCAATCAGCAGCTGCGCTTTGACGATGTCCACGGACGTGACTTCTTCGGTAACGGTGTGCTCCACCTGAATGCGCGGGTTGACCTCGATGAAGTAAAACGCGCCGTCGTTCACGTCGTAGAGGAATTCGACCGTACCCGCGTTCTGATAACCGGATTCCTTGGCCAGTCGAACCGCAGCCTGGCACATGCCCTGGCGCGTTTCTTCATCCAACCAAGTGGCGGGCGCCATTTCAACGACCTTTTGATTTCGGCGCTGAACCGAGCAATCGCGCTCGAACAGATGGGTGACGTTGCCGTGCGTGTCGCCAAAGACCTGAATCTCTACGTGGCGCGCGCGCTCGATCAGTTTTTCGAGGTAAACGTCGTCCTTGCCAAATGCAGCGGCAGCTTCGCGCTTGGCTGCGCCCACTTCGTCGGCGAGTTTGTCAGCATCATAAACCCGGCGCATCCCACGACCGCCGCCGCCCCAGCTGGCCTTAACCATGACCGGCAGGCCAACCCGCTGGCCCGCTGCATTGGCGGCATCATCGCCGTCGGGCAGGGCATCGGTTGCGGGGACTGTTGGGACATCGGCGGCCTCGGCGAGTTTCCGAGAGGCGACTTTGTCACCCAGATCGATCAGCGTTTGCGTCTTTGGGCCAACAAAGATGATCCCGGCTTCTTCCGCCGCGGCGGCGAGCTCTGGGGATTCAGACAAAAAGCCGTAACCGGGGTGAATGGCATCGGCGCCTGAAAGCTTGGCAACGCGGATGATTTCGTCGACAGAAAGGTAAGCAGCAATCGGCTCCATGCCAACGCCAATTTCATAGGCTTCATCGGCTTTGAAACGGTGCAGAGCAAAGCGATCTTCATGGGCGTAGACAGCTACGGTCTGAATGCCCAATTCTGTAGCGCCACGAAAAACGCGGATGGCAATTTCGGAACGATTGGCGACAAGCAGCTTGCGGATGGGGCGTGGGGCCATGGTGGTGGTCCTCGTCGTCGGTCTATGTTTCGATTGCGACATTTATGAATGTTTTATGAAGCCGAGCAACGCTCACAGAAACGCATGCGCCATGCATGAGCAAAGGATGGAGTAATCAATGTTACTGGAACAGGCCCAAATGGTCAGCGCAACACTGGTTAAACGCTATAAACGCTTCCTGTCTGACCATCGGTTGGCTGACGGCTCCGTGGTGACGGCATCGTGCCCTAATACGGGGGCCATGCTGGGGCTCACGACGCCTGAGAGCCGGACAGTCTTGGTGCACGCGCCTTCGCCGACGCGGAAATATGATTATCGCTGGGAGATGATCGAGGATGATGGCGGGTGGGTCGGCATCAATACCGGGCGGCCAAATGCCCTTGTCGAAGAGGGAATTGTCAGCGGAATAATCGCTGAATTGCAGGGCTACAGCGCACTCCGCCGGGAAGTAAAGTACGGCACCAACAGCCGGATTGATCTGCTGCTCGAATACGAAAGCCAGCCGGCGACGTACGTGGAGGTCAAGAATTGCCATTTGCGGCGTGATGGGCGCTTGGCTGAATTTCCGGATTCAGTCACCACGCGCGGCGCAAAGCACCTGGATGAACTGTCAGAAATGGTGCGTCAGGGGCATCGCGCCGTGATGGTCTTCTGCATTCAGCGTTCGGACTGCGATGCCTTCAGCGTGGCTGGTGACATTGATCCCGGCTATGCTGAGGCTTTCAGCCGTGCGCGAAACGCAGGGGTGGAAGCATTAGCCTATGGGTGTCATGTCTCCCCACAGGAAATAAAACTATCGCATTCGATTCCCATCAAGGACTAGACCAAGCCCATGCTGCCTGCTCAACGCCAGCTCTACAACCATCCGGATAGCGCCGGACCGATCACGCTGCACACCGCCGACGATTTCGAAGGCATGCGCGCTGCTGGGCGCTTGGCGGCTGAGGCCTTGGACATGATTACCGAATTCGTGGTCGAGGGCGTTTCTACCGCTGCGCTCGACAAGCGCATTCAGGATTTCGTCGAAGGCGCCGGGGCCGTGAGCGCGACCATCGGCTATCGCGGTTATCAGCATGCATCTTGTATCTCGCTCAACGAAGTCGTGTGTCACGGCATTCCCTCAGACAGCACCACGCTCGAAGACAAGGACATCTTGAATATCGATGTCACCGTGATCGTTGATGGCTGGCATGGCGATACCTCTCGCATGTACGTCGTCGGTGGCTCCAGCTTTCCAACGCGGGAGAAGCTGATCCGGGTCACCTATGAGTGTCTGTGGAAGGGCATTCATGCCGTCAAGCCGGGGGCAACGCTGGGTGATGTTGGTGCGGCGATTCAGAAGCACGGGGAAAAGGCTGGCTTTTCGATTGTCCGCCAGTTCGTCGGACATGGACTGGGCGAGCAGTTCCACATGTCTCCCAATATTTTCCACTTCGGCAAGCCCGGTAAGGGCGTTGAATTGGTGCCGGGGATGCTGTTCACCATCGAGCCGATGCTGAACGTCGGCACGTACAAAGTCGATATCGACGAAGAAGACGGCTGGACCGCCCGAACGCGCGATCGCAAGTCTTCGGCACAGTTCGAGCATTCCGTGGGCGTGACTGCTGATGGCTTCGAGATTTTCACCAGCTCGCCTCGTGGGTTCGAGCAGCCACCGTATTTGTAGTCTTCCCCTGTGGGTTGAATAAGATTGCAATCAAAACATGAAATTGCACTATAGGTAGATATTCGCTTTTTTACCGTGGTGCCCATGTCCCTGAACGAACCCATCTCTCCGCCGCCCGATGCTCTGGGGCATCGTCAACGGCTTCGCGCGCGCCTGATTGATGGCGGGCCAGACGCTATGGCGGATTATGAAGTTCTGGAGGTCATGCTGTTTGCTGCGCGTCCCCGTGGTGACACAAAGCCCCTCGCCAAATCCCTGATCCGGCATTTTGGAACGCTGGGTGACGTGCTTTCCGCCTCTGTCGATGAGCTGCGCGTGGTCGATGGTGTGGGGGAGGCCGCGATTGCAGCGATTGCCGTGGTGCGAGAGGCCGCTCGACGGTTGGCCGCGACGCAGATTGCCGACAAGCCGTTGCTGTCCTCTTTTGACGCTTTGCTCGAATATTGCCGCATCCACATCAGTCACGCCAAAATCGAGGAGTTTCATGTGCTGTTTCTCGATACCAAAAACCGTTTGCTCAAGCATGAGCGGCAAGGCGTCGGCACTGTGGATCAGGCGCCGGTTTACGTCCGTGAAGTGCTGCGCCGAGCGTTGGAGCTTGGGGCGTCGAACATGATTATGCTGCACAATCACCCCTCCGGCGATCCCACGCCATCGCGCGCAGATATCGAAATCACCAACCGCGTGATCGAGGCGGGCCAACCGTTGGGCGTGAAGGTGCATGATCATCTGGTCATTGGTAAATCTGGGCATGTCTCGCTAAAGAGCAGGGGATTGATCTAAGTTTTCCTTCGGACTGAGGCCACCACCACCATGATCCCCCGTTATTCCCGTCCCGATATGGTTTCCATCTGGGAGCCCGCGAACAAGTTCCGCATCTGGTACCTGATCGAAGCCCACGCCACCCAAGCCCAAGCCGACCTTGGCGTCGTTCCCCAAAGCGCTGCTGCAGCCATTTGGAAAGTCCGCGCGCAGATGGAAGCGCGTGATATCGACGTTCCAGCGATCGACGCGATCGAAGCGGAAGTGAAGCACGATGTTATTGCTTTCCTGACCTACCTTGCTGATTTGGTCGGCGAAGAAAGCCGTTTTGTGCACCAGGGCATGACCTCTTCAGACGTGCTCGACACCACGCTGGCCGTTCAGCTGAAAGAAGCGGGGGAGCTGTTGCTCGCGGGTTCTTCGCGCTTGCTCGCAGCACTGAAAGACCGCGCGCACGAGCTCAAAGACGTGCCAACCATCGGCCGCTCTCATGCGATCCACGCTGAGCCAACCACCTTTGGCCTCAAGCTCGCAGGCTTCTACGCGATGGTTCAGCGCTGTCACAACCGCCTGTCGGACGCCATCGACGATGTCTCCACCTGCGCGATTTCCGGCGCGGTTGGCACCTTTGCCAACATCGACCCTGCGGTTGAGACGCACGTGGCCAAAGAGTTGGGTTTGACTGTTGAGCCGCACTCCACACAGGTCATTCCCCGCGATCGGCACGCCAACTTCTTTAACGCCTGTGCGCTCATGGCGTCCGCGATTGAGAACATCTCGGTTGAAATCCGTCACTTGCAGCGTTCAGAAGTCCGCGAAGCTGAGGAGTTCTTCTCCAAAGGGCAAAAGGGCTCTTCTGCGATGCCGCACAAGCGCAATCCGGTTTTGACGGAAAACCTGACCGGCCTCGCGCGTTTCGTGCGGGCTCAGGCGCTGCCAGCGATGGAAAACGTCGCGCTGTGGCACGAGCGGGACATCTCCCATTCATCGGTCGAACGCATGATTGCGCCGGATGTCAGCATCACCCTTGATTTCGCTCTGCACCGCTTGGCCGGGGTGATTGAAAAGCTGGTCGTTTACCCCGAACGGATGATGGCCAACCTCGACGGTATGGGCGGTTTGGTGCACAGCCAGCGGATCTTGCTGGCCTTGACCCAAGCGGGCGTGAGCCGTGAAGACGCCTACCGGATCGTTCAGGTAAACGCGATGGAGACCTGGCACAACGGAGGGCAATTGCTCGACCGTCTGCTTGAAGACAAGCAGGTAGTGGATGCGCTGGGTGAAGAGGCTGTGCGCGGTTTCTTCAACCTCGATTATCACTTCAAGCACGTCGATACGATTTTCGCGCGGGTGTTTGCTTAGCGTTTGTCGTGGCGCAGGTCTTCGGACCTGCGCACCCTGCCATGCAGGCGCATAAGAGACTTTGCGGTTGAGTCTCCCGGGCTTGGCCTTATACCCACCCTCGACTGTCCAAGACCGCAGGCGAGTCTTCTTGGCTCTTAATCACCGCCCGCGCAGACGAGTAAGAACACTGCCGCACCGCCTCAGCGTTTCAGACGCCCTAAGAGTTGGTGAGCCGTTTTTCTCCGAAAACTTGTTGTTCAGTCGTAACCACGAACCGGTTGGCCTGCGCGCTTGCGTGCATGTCGGCTCAACAATGAAGGAGGCGTTCCCTTGGATCGTTCTGAAAAGGAAGCCCTCGTTGCCGAACTCAAGTCGGCCTTCGAAGAAAGTGCAATCGTGCTGGTATCTCGCCAGTCCGGTATGACCGTTACCGAAGCTCAGAACCTGCGCGCGCGGATGCGTGAAGCGGGTGCAAAGCACCGTGTTGTGAAAAACCGTCTGGTAAAAATCGCTGCTGAAGGCGGCGAGTTTGACGATATTCGTGACATGCTGACAGGCCCAACGTCGATCTCGTACTCCGATGATCCCGTTGGTCCAGCAAAGGCGCTGTCTGAGTTTGCCAAGGAAGTCGATAAGATCGAAATCCTCGGTGGTGCGATGGACGGCAAAGTGCTGTCCGCTGCTGAAATCGATAAGCTGGCCAAGCTGCCGTCTCTCGATCAGCTCCGCGCTCAGCTCATCGGTCTGCTGAATGCACCTGCATCCAAAATCGTTGGCGTTGTGGACGCTCCAGCTGCGAAGCTGGCTCGCGTGTTCTCCGCTTACGGTGCGAAGGAAGACGCCTAGTCCGGCGACCCTCACACTGAACTCAACTCTGTTATATCTCTTTAGATAGGAATTAAAAAATGGCTGATCTCGACGCTCTCGTAGCCGAACTGGGCAAGCTCACCGTTCTGGAAGCTGCTGAACTCGCAACCAAGCTTGAAGAAGAGTGGGGCGTATCCGCTGCTGCTCCTGCTGGTGGCATGATGATGATGGCACCTGGCGCTGACGCTGGCGGTGCTGCTGCTGAAGAACAGACCGAATTTGACGTGATCCTCAAGTCCGCGGGCGAGAAGAAAATCAACGTCATTAAGGAAGTTCGCGCGATCACAGGCCTGGGCCTGAAGGAAGCGAAGGACCTTGTTGAAGGTGCTCCGAAGCCTGTTAAAGAAGGCGCGTCCAAGGACGAAGC
>ENA-OQVM01000387-OQVM01000387.1-marine-metagenome-genome-assembly--contig:-NODE-387-length-70739-cov-5.259319_pt1 | contig 70739 bp, 83 predicted proteins | sample MGYA00237776_ERZ505498 | MGnify/ENA primary metagenome ERZ505498 (study PRJEB26159, sample SAMN06265151) | marine metagenome | isolation source: Helgoland LTER site | place: Germany:Helgoland, sampling... | reverse complement strand
AGTATTTCACGGCTGGCGCACCTAGGTGACCTTCGGGTTTTTATCCAAACTAGTTTAAATTCATTTAATTAATTATAAATTCAACAAAAAAAAATCGATTATTTGTTAAGTTTATGATTAATAGGTTAGTAGGTGGCGGCAAACTAAGAAATGAGGTTGCCTCTCCATGGGCTGTTCTTGATGTGGTTGTCGCTCGTGGCGGAAGGCCTCCAGCAGCTGGGGCGAGGGCGCGTCGGCATCATCGTAACAACTCGACTATAAAAATAATATAAATGATGTCTATAAAAATGATATTAAAAAATTAGAAAAAGGAAAACAATTTTATACAGATGGAAATTATAATGAATCATTAAAAATAATTAAAAATATAATGTTTAAATATGAAAATTATGAAAAATATGATAGTTTTTATATAGATTTATTATTTTCTTACTCTAATATTTGTTCTATGTTTAATATAACATTTCCTTATTTAGATAAAATATTTTACATAATAGAAAATATAGATAATATACCTATATCAGACATACAAAAAGAATTTTGTAAATTTCAATATACGACAATATGTTTGTATATGAAACACTATTGTAAATCATATGATTATATAGGATATATAAATCATATTATTGGACCAAATATTAATAAAAATAATATGAGTTTTTTTCATAAAAAAGATATAAATAAAACATTATTAATTTATGATGGAGGGGGGTTAGGTGATATAATAATGTTTTCTAGATTTATTCCAGAATTATGTAAAAAATATAATACAAATAAAATTAAATTTTTATTAGATGATAAATTAGTTTGGTTGTTTACAAATATATTTAAATATATAGATAATTTAATAATAATTTCATATAATAATAAAAATATTATTGGAGAATTTAACTATCATTGTTCATTATTATCATTAATTAAATATTTAGAGATTGATTATAATTCAATTAAATTTACACCTTTATTTAAAAATATAAAATATAGTAAATCAGAAATATCTAGTAAAATAGTAAATGAAATTAATAATAAAAAAACATATATATTAAATTGGAAAGGTAATCCGAATAATATGCATGAAAAAAACAATAGATCTATGAAATTAGTAAATGCAATTCCTTTATTTAAAAAAAAAGATATTAACTGGATTGTTATTACACAAAACATAGATAGTAAAGAAAAAAAAATATTAAATAAGTATAATGTTAAATATTATGGAGATATTATAGATAAAAACAAATCATTTTATGATACAATTTCTATTATGAATAATATAAGTGGTGTAATATCAACTGATACATCACTCGTTCATTTATCTGCAAATTTAGATATTCCTACCTATGTTTTATTAACATTAGGATGCGAATGGAGATGGACGCGAGATAATACTACTAACTGGTATCCAAATGTTAAATTATATAGGCAAACTGAAATATATAATTGGGATAATGTAATCAATAATGTAATAGATAATTTAATAAAAGATATAAGTTAAATTTAAAAACTGAATAATAAAAACATAATAAAAAAAAATATTATAAAATGACTGAATTGAAAATGGAACACGTTCTAATTCTTGTAATTGTGTCATTCGTACTTTATTATTTTATGTCTAGATGTAGTTGCGGTAATGGTTTTAGTCTTGGTGGTGGAAATGAACCATTACTTCACCAGTTCCACAGTGCGTTCCCATGGATACCTTGTCCTTTTGATGATTGCCGTGGAAATGAACCCAGATAATATTAAAGTTGAAAAAATGTTATAATTTATCAGAATCTGAATGTCTAAGTAATGAATATTGTGAAACATATTAAAGTTAAACAAAATAATTAATATATTTATTTAATATATATATGTCAACTCCATTTTGGTTTAAGGATATTTCAATATTATATAATAAAAACTATTTATTAGAAATCATACCTAAAAAAGAATATGATTTTAGTCGTAAATTAAATTCTGTTGTAAGATTTGCCGTATATTACAGTATATTACTATATATATTTAAAAGAGACGGTAATATATTATGTTTTCCATTTATAATAATAGTTATTACTGTATTTTTACATAAGACTAATCGGGATGAAACGAACGATGATGCAATGAAAGGATTAATGAGTAGTAAGAGTCATACAAGTATGGAAGACATAGATGCTATGATTATGGATATAAATAAAGATATTTTTAGAGAACCGGACGATGACAATCCTATGATGAATCAAAACACATTTGATTTATATGAAAATAAAAAAGCAGTTCCAACATATAATAATCCTGGTATGAAACGTAAAGTTGAAGAAACATTAGATAATGGTATATTTAAGGATTCGAACGATTTATTTAATCGTAGAAATTCGCAAAGACAATGGTATACAATGCCAAATACTGAGGCAATGAATAAACAAACTGAATTTGCGAAATGGTGTTATATGACACCACCAACATGTAAAGAAGGAAATGGATTACAATGTGCTAATAATTTACATAACAGATTAAATAGAAATAGTGCTGATATAGCACCCACACCATCTTAATTTATATTTTTAAGATGAGTTTATCATATTATTTTATAAAAATAAAATAAAATATATTAGTATAAATATAATGCCAGAAATTTTAAATAATAGTCCAGATGTAAAAATTCAACATTCCGCAAATTTTACAGATGTAGGTGATCCAAAATTACATAATTTAAATAATATTGATAGTGATAATTATAATCAAAGATTAAGTACAGCACAATCTATGAGTGTTGGTGCTTATGAATTAACAAATTTTATACCAAATGATTGTGGTCAAAAGAAATCTAGAGATATTCAAACAAGTCAAGTTGGTATTAATTTTAATGCAGGACATGAAGGTGGTAAAAATGGTTGTTTAATGGATCAAAATAATGTATTAAAGTTTGAAGAGTTAACAAATAAAAATTACATTAATCAATTATATGAAAGATTGACATTAACTACACCATATATTAGAGGTTTATATGATGTTGATGTTGAATCTGTATTACAACCTGGTGAAAAATCTGATTTAAAAAAACCATGTAATACACTTGCAGGCAAATCATTATTAACACATTATTATACACCTATGGTACCTAAGTTAAAGAAAGAAGTTCAAAATACAGATCATATTATTCCGGAAGATAGCGAAAAGACATGGATTAGAGGTGGATTACCAACAAGACAAATTATGCGTAATATTGATTATGAAAAACGTTGTGAAACGAAGTAATGAAACGAAGTAATGAAACGAAGTAATGAAACGAAGTAATGAAACGAAGTAATGAAACGAAGTAATAAAGTTAAATCTTGAAATTAAATAAATTATTTTTTTAAAAATTTGATATTTTATATAATTATTTTCAAAGTGTAATTATATGATTCAAATAGGTACTGATTGTAGTGGCATTGAAGCACCAATTGAAGCATTAAAAAAAATATGTGATAAATATGATTTAAGTTTTACTCATGTATTTTCATCTGAAATTGATAAATATGCATTACAATATATTAAGGATAATCATAACCCCAATATTATTTTTGGTGATATGACTAAACGCAATATTAATGATGTACCAGATATAGATTTATATGTATCTGGATTTCCCTGTCAACCATTTAGTAGAGCAAATAAATTTAAAACAAGTGTAGATCCAAGATTAAATTTATTCAATAATTGTTTAGAGGTTATTCGAAACAAAAAACCAAAAATATTCATATTAGAAAATGTAAAAACATTAGCGACATTAAATAATGGCAAATATTTCAATGAAATATTAGAAATATTAAATAGTTTAAATATTTATCACATACATTGGAAAGTAATAAATAGTAAAGATTGTGGTATACCACAATGTCGGGACAGATTATATATTATTGGTATAAGTAGAGAATATAGTAAATATGATTTCTTATTTCCAGAAAAAAAACAAATGAAAGATATAAAAGATTTTATAGATGATACAGACAATACAATCATGGAAATTAAAAAATGTAATGAGACATTATTTCAAAATATACCAAATGATAGTGTATTTATAGATATTGGTTTTAGAAAGGCAAAGTTTCCAAATTCAAATAAATGGGCACCATGTATTACAGCACAACCAAATATGTGGTGTGTTCCAAAAAATAGGAAAGCAAATATTAAAGAATATTTAAGTTTACAAGGATTTCCTACAAAAAATATAGTTCAAAATATATCAGATCATCAATTTAAAAAAAAAATAGGAAATTCAATGACTGTTGATGTAATTGAAGGATTATTAATAAATTGTTTTAAATCAATTAACATGATAAAATAATATTATATATAATATAAAATGACAAAAACTTCTGATAATGGTTTAGCATTATGTGTAATAATAATTGTAGTAGTAGGTTTATTCTTACACTATGAAATGGGTTATAATTTAGATTTTTTCTCTGTTGGTGGTAGAAATAGACATAGAAAACATGATAGACATCCATATTATGGACATCGTTTTAAAGAAGCACCATTGCATTATAGATTTTATCATGCTATGTTTCCCACTGAACCACATCCACAAAATATTACTAAATATATAGATCCATTATTTAAAGAATATGATTTAAATAGTAGTGGAGGGATTGAAAAAGGTGAATTTAGTAGTGCTTTAGATGGTACTTTAGGTAGTATGATAAATGATAAAAATAAATACATTTTTAGTGCTTAATTAATATATTTATTTAATATATAATGAGTGATTTTTGTAATATTGATTTTGAATATAAAAATGATAGATCTAAAAATGTTGTAAGTATGTTGAATCATTTAGAAAGTGGTATTACTGAAAAACCTATCAATATGGCATTAAATAGTAAATTGAATGTTGATGTTTTTGATAAATATTTTAATGATAAAACTATTGATATGAAAACAAAACAAAAGGACAGTGTTGAATTTGAAAACAAAACTATATTAAATCCAGAAGTACAAAAATGGTCACAAGTTGGTCCAGAAAAAACAATTAGAGGATTAGGTAGAAATCCTTGGTATAATTTATATAAGAATCCTCAAGATAATTGTATTGAGGATTTTCCAAGAATAGGTATGAATAGTGTATTAGATGTATTAGATACTCATAAACCTTGCAAAGTAACTCAAGAAATGTTAGATGGTTTTAGTATGTAAAATAAATAATATATTAATTTGATTTTTTAAGTTTGTATTTTTTATCGATTAATGAATCATGGATTAAAATCATGGATTTTATTTTTTAAAATCATGGATTTTATACAAAAAATCATAAGTTTACAAAATGATGAATTATTAATTAAAATTGCAATGGATAAGTTTGAAGATTTAGAATCTAGAAAAAAATTCATAAAAAAATATGATAAAGTTAACTTTCGTAAATTAAAATTATCAAAACATAAAAAATATGATAGCTATGTCAAAAGAATAAAAAAATTTAAATAATACTATATTCTTATAATATAATTATTTAATCATATGTTATAATATATATGCCATCCACACTGCGCCAGAAAAACGGCAAATTACCTAGATGTCCTAATGGTTCACGTAGAAAACCACCTAAAACTGGTATATGTGTAAAAAATAGTATTAAAAATAGTATTAAAACCTTTAAAAAAACTTGCCCTAGTGGTAAAATATTAAATCCTAAAACAAATAGATGTATCGATGATACATCTGCAAATCGTAAACGTATAAATATCTCTAAATCTAAACCTAAGAATAGCGATGATATTAATACAATTCATTGTAAAAAATACGGTAATATAAAAGATATAGATTTAAATGCTTTAAGTGTTATAAAAAAAAAATCAAGTGGTTTTATGATTGAATATAATAAAATAATATTAGAAGATGTTAAATTTTTAAGTAGTGGATCATATGGTGAAGTTTATAAATATTCAAAAAATAATAATGCTATAGCAATTAAAACATATAAATATGACGATGATGAGGAAATAGGTATAATAAATATGTTAGAGAAAAAAAAGATACCTTGTGAAGTAATAAATAGTAGATTATTAAAATTAGATGGTAAATATATATGTGCTATGGAATTAATGTCTGGACCATTAAGTAAAATGAATGGTAAATTAACTATGGATAATAATATTAGATGTATAAAAAATATATGTAAACATTTAAAATGTTTAAATGATCATGGATTATCATATACAGATTTAAAAACAGCAAATATATTATTTAAATGTATCGATGAAAAAAATATTAAAATAGTGATGGGTGATGTTGGTAGTATATGTAAAACTGGTCAAACACATATAGCAACATGGCCTCCATGGGAATATAGAAATGATGTTGGACATGTAAAATGCAATGAATCTACAATGGTATGGTGTTTGGGTGTTGTATTAACTGAATTATTCAGTTTAAGTACAACAGTTTTTTATTGGGATGATATTTATAAATTTGATGAAAATAGTATAAAAGGATATATAGATACTGTTTGTAAATTTAAAAAATTAAACGATATTTATATTGATAAAAGAAATAAATATAGTTTAGAAGAATTATATAAAGATATGTTGAATTTTGTTCCAAGTAAAAGAATAAAATTAAATACTATATTAAAAAGAATTGACATTTAATTTTTTTTTTGTTTAATGTTTTCGTTTATTATATTCATAAATAGTATTATGAATATCTTAACATATAAAGACCTTATTAAAGGTGAAGATAAGAAAAATGATAAATATGAAAGATTACAAACAACATCATATATAAATACTAGGGAAAGTTATGATGATAGTAATAAGATAATAAATGGATTAAATGAAGAGATATTATCATTAAAAAGAAAAATGAAATTTGTATTTGAAAAAGATAAAGAAATAGAAAAATTAAAGTATAAAATAACAGAATTAGAAAATATTGGAAAAAATAGTGATAGTAAGTATTTAAATGAAAATATTGCATTAAAACAGTTAAATGAATCATTAAATATAAAAAATTCAGAATATTTAGATCAAATTGAAGCATCATTATTTAGTGAACGCGAAGAAAATCATATGATAAAAAAATGTAAAAATGAAATATTATCATTAAAAGATATTATTGCTGATTTAAATAAAGAAAATGCTATATTAAAACGTAAATGGAATAGAGATAAAAGTGAGTATAAAGAAAAAAATGATATTGATTTATATGATGATTTAGATACTATAAATTTTGATGTTGAACCTAAATTACAAGAAAAGATATACATAGATATAGAAAAATTTAAAAAAATATTAAAAAATAAATTTAAAAATAAAAAATATGATAAAATTTTACATAAATATGGTTTAAATAATAAAAGTAAAAGTATTGATAAAAATATGATGAATGATATAATTAAAGAAATTATGTTAAATTAAAAATAAAAATATATATATATAATAACTATAATGGAAACAGCAATATTATTAGGATTAATTGGAATTGGATATTTACAAAAAGAGAGTAATAGAGATGAAGCACACCCCGAGATAAGTGCTGATTTAAATTTACCAAAACACAATAGTGTATATGATCAGAATAATTTTGATGAGAGTAAAAAAATTGAGAAAACATTAGCAGAAGATGTTATTAGACGTATGAATGATGATAATACAAACATAGTAGATGTAAATGGAATAACTAATAATGCGCATAGATTGACGGGATTAAATGAACAAATGTATGATGGATTAGAAAATAGAGAAATACCAAGTGTAGATGGTATTGGTTTTCAAGGAACTATGGATAATGATGAAGATGTAAGTGAATATGTTTATAGTCAATCATTGGGAGCATATGTTAAACGTAGTGATTATTTAACAAATGATCAAGGTATTAATAATGGTGTACCATTTATAAGTGGAACCAATTCACAGGGATCAATAAATTATGATGATGTATCAACATTAGAAGCCCATCAAGGTGGTAATAGTTCAAAGTATTATGGCGGTAAACGCGAAATACCAAAAATGTTTGAACCTACACCTGAAGATATATATGGTAATAAGTTTGTTGGTCCTATGGCAGACCAAAATAGATATATACCAGGACAACATAGAACTGGGGAGTTACCTTTTGAACAAGAACGTATACAACCTATAGATGTAAAGAGTGAATTAAATCGTGAAATAGATTTAGCAATTGCTAAAACTAGAAGTATAGATACATTACGAACATTAACAAATCAAAAACATACATATGAAGGTAGAGTAATTGAGGGCGAACATATTAATCGCAGGGGAATTCAAGCAACAGTAGATAAAAATGCACCATACAGAGATTATAAAAATAGTCCAGAAAGATATTTTACAACTGCCACTGATGTTAAAGCTTCTACTGTCAGATCTAAAGAAATATTACCTTTTACAAATCGTCAATATTTAAATAGAACATTATTAGGACATGCAGCACCTCAAAATGGTACAAGTGCTGAAGAAAAAAGACCTGAAGTATTTAAGGGTTTAAAACAACAATTAGGGGTTCAAACAGAAAGAAATGTTGTTGGAGAAGTTCCAGCGAATATAGATCATGAAAGATTAGGATATGAAGCATATCCTAATGAAAGAGATGTTACTGTTGAAAGAACATATGAAGGAAATGTAAAAACATATATACCAGAATATGAATTAGGTTTACAAGATCCTGTAAGAAAGACGAAAAAAGAAACAACAATTGAATTAAATAGAAATGGTATTGCTGGAACAACTGTATCACAAGATGTTAGTAGACAAGCAGAACTTAATAGTGATACAAATCCAACAAAAGAAATAATCGCACAAGGTAGAGAACCAACATTAAGTAATGTTAAATTATGGGAAGGTAAAGAAAGTATGAATATTGATATTAAAAAATTAGATAGTGATTATATGACACAATATCAAACTGGATTAACAAAAGTATATACTAAACTATCTAAAGATGATTCTTGTCAATTAACAAGAGATAAATATCAATTAGATGACGCAGACTTATTAATAGAGCAAATAAATCCAGATTTATTGAATCCATTCAGAGAAAACCCTTATACACATTCATTAGCATCTGCTTCAATGGCATAAATCGATGTGATTTAATTTAGTAATTTTTTTCTTTTTAATATTTATATGAAACTTTATATAAGAATTTTAGCATTTATTGTTATATTATTACTATTATGGTGGTTGTATAATTATTTAAATAAACAAAATTATGCGAATTTATCACCGATTGATAGATGTAGTTTAAAATATGATAGAGAAAGAGTATATGAATTCGACAATATATTAAGTCAGAATGAATGCAATATGATTATAGAAATGGCAAAACCAAAAGTCACTAAAAGTGCTGTATTAAGCGCAGATAAATTTCATCCTGGTAGAACAAGTAGCCATGTATTTTTATCATCAAATCATCCATTATTACAAAAAATTAACAGTATAGTATATAGTTATTTAGAAATACCAATAGAAAATTATGAAAATTTACAAGTTGTCAATTACAAATCAACACAAAAATATGATGCACATTATGATGCATGTGATCCGAAAAAAGAAATATGTAAAAATGATATTAATACTAGAGGTGGTTTAAGATATGCAACATTTATATTTTATTTAAATGATAATTTTACTGGTGGTGAAACAGATTTTCCAAAACGTAATATTAAAGCTAAACCTAAAACAGGTAAAGCAGTATTATTTTTTAATTTAAATGATGATAATACTGGTAGAAGAGATAAATCATTTCATGCTGGATTACCGCCAAATACTGGAGAAAAATGGATGTGTAATAAATGGATAAGAATGAATTTACATACTTGATATAAATTATTCTTATTTTTATATTTAATATATTTATCATTAACCTTATCGTAATTATCAAAATATAAAAGATATACTACTTCATATATATATATATTATTTATTATATTTATTATATTTATTATATTTATTATTTTATATGTTGAAAACTATATTTTATATATTCTGTAGTATATTTTTGATAATAGTTTTACAAAATATATTTATACAAATATTCAATATTAAAATAGTTAAAGAAAAATTTAGTGTAGGATATCAGACAAATGCTTCACAAAGTGATGATTTAAATGCATCAACAACGACGCCAGAAAAAAATGCTTCAGCAACAGAAATATATGATTCAGATATAAGTGCTTCAAGTATAAAAAGTATATTCGATACAAAAAATTATAGTAATAAGAATAATGTAAAGATGGATTTAAGAGATTTGTATACAAATTTATGTCCATTAGATTATCATTTAAATATGATAAAATTGAAAAATATGGTTACAAATGTAAATGGTTATCCAGGTTATACCGATAATATATTTATAGATATTACTAGACAATTAAAAAGCGATATACCATTGCCAATGTCAGCAGATTTTTTAAAATAAAATAGTAGATATAATATAAATGAAACTCGGAGATTTTATAAATTATGAAACATTATTTTTAACAATTTTAATTATGATAATGTATAAATATGTTTCAATGAAACCTAAAACTATTTTAGAAAAAAAATAATATAAGAATATTATATGAAAGAATATATTAAAGATATGATATCAATCATTTTGGGAATAATATTAATTCAATTGTTGTGGTCATCATTTAATCCAGATTTTATGATAATAATGTAAGCGTTTATATAATGAATAAATTATAAGTTTTTTAAATAAATGAGTGGAAAAGAAACTAAATTAGATGATTTAAATGTTGAATTATCTAAAGAAGAAGAAGATATTGTAGATAGTATTATTAGTGAATTAAATGGAGATGAAGAACCTAGTAAACAACCACCTCAGCAACAGCAAAGACCACCTCAGCAAAGACCACCACAAGGACAAATGCCACAACAGCAACAGATGCCACAAGGACAACCTATGCCACAGCAAATGCCACAAGGACAACCTATGCCACAAGGACAACAGATGCCACCAAATATGATGCCACCAAATATGATGCAACAGCAACAGATGCAACAGCAACAGATGCAACAGCAACAGATGCAACAGCAACAAATTATGCAACAAAAAATGATGGAAGAGCAAATGAAAGAAAAAGAAAAAGTCGAAGAATTGAGTATGACAGATAAAATTAAGCGTGATATTCGTGAACCTGGTATTGTAATGTTTTTAACATTAATTATGTTATTACCTCAAACAAATGGTATATTAACTTCTACAAAACTATCTTTGTTTTTAAATGCTGATGGTTCAATAAGTATTTATGGTTTAATGATAAAAGCATTACTTGCTGGTATATTCTTTTTTCTATTTAAAAAGTATATGTAAAAATTTAAGATAATTTATCTTTAAAAGTTAATATTTTTTTATAAGATTTATTTACTGTTACTTCAGAAATTTTACTACAATTTGATATATGTGTTTTATTATAATCTATATCATTTTCAATACAATAATATAATATACATCCAGAAGCAAACGAATCTGGACGAATATCATTAATAATATTTAAAGTTTCAATTTTTTTTGCTAAATTTTTTATAGTTTTAATATCTGTAATTTTCATATTTAAATTATTACAAAATCTATCAATAAAATCAAAAGGACTAATAGATATAGAAACATCAACTCTACTTTTTTCTTTACTTAATTGTAGTACATTTTGAAAATTTTTACAACCTTTTGTAAATACACTTATTTTTATATCAAACATTTCAGCAATTTCTTTACTACTACGACCAACATTACAATTTTTACAAGCAAAATATACACATGCTGCAATAATACCTTTTCTATTATTACCTCTTGATATTTTTGTTTCGCATACAAGTTTATATAATGATTTTGATTCTGTTATAATAATATTTGGTATATTGTTTTTATTACATATACTTTCTATATCTTTGAATATTTTATATCTACTACGTTCTTTATATGTCATACTAGTCCAATTTTGATATTGTTTGACTTGATACATTCCTGATTTATTAGAACCGCGATTAATATTTGTTCCAACAGATGAATCAGGCAATAATAAATTAACTGCCATACCACATCTAGTAGGATCACAGTTTTTACTGTCATCACTTCCATAAAATCTCCATTCAGGGCTATCTATTATATTAGATACAGTAGAATTACATGATTTACATATGATTATAGATTTTTGTAAAATATAATTATCATTATTATCACAACAATTTTTTATTGTATCTGGTAATTTTTCTTCAAATCTATCGAATAATGCATCATAATCCATATTCCAATATATGTTTATCAATTTAATTTTAAATATTTTTCAAATTAATGCTAATTCAATATATAGATGGAATATATGTTTGTGATATTAAAACATCATTTGAAAAAAAATTATATGAAAAATACGATATAGATATCGTTTTGAATTTTACTATAGATTATCCTTTTATTGATTCGGATTTAAAAAAAACTAGAATACCAGTATCAAATATATTAAATTTTCATACAGATATACCAATAATTAAAAATAATTTATCAAAAATATTAAAATATATATATGATAACTTTATAAATCATAATATATTAATTTGTTGTCATGATGGTAATACTATATCACCAACAATAGTAGGTTTATTTTTACATAAATATGGAAATATACCATTAAATATGGCAAAAGATTTATTAGTTAGTAAAAACAAATATGTAAATATTGAATATGATTTAAATATTTTTTTATAATATTTACTATTTCCAATTTAAAAGTTTATCATCTATAAAATCGTGTCTAGGTTTAGGTAAATCAGTTGAACCATATCTTAATACGCCATATTTATCTAACATATTATTATGTGTTTTACATAAATTATTTTTTTTAATAGTATTACTACATTGTAAACCATGTCCATTGGACCATGTTCTACAATTACAAATATTTTTCTTTTTTTTAATATTAGAACAACCATATTTTTTATCTATTTTGACATTTTTAAAATTTATTTGTTTCATATATGTTTTAATTCTCATTTTACATATTTTTTCAAATAATTTATCATCTATATCGTATTTGGATTTATGAGATTTTAATGTTTTAAAGATATCATCCATAATATATTTTTCAATATATGTTTGCATTTTCTATATTTGTAATAATATCTTCAACAACAGTATTTATAATAAAGTCTTCTAAATTTATATTTTCTATCATATTTTCAATATGATTTATCAAATTATTTATTGTTTTAGTATCAGTATTAAATCTCTTTTCAATATATAATTTTAAATAATCAGTTTTATTTATAATATTTTTAGATTTTAAGTGTTCATGATTTGCTATTAATCTAAAATAAATATTATTTATATCATTCATATATTTAATATATTTATAAAATATAAAATATAGGGACGTAATTATAATTTTTATACTTAATATTTTTCATATATATTGTAATATTTTCTACGTTTATTAAATTTTTATTATCTATACTATTGCATATTATATATTTTTCTTTTTTATCATATCTTATTATATTAAATAAATTTACAAAATTTTGTATATATTTTTCTATATCGTATAATATTTTTAATGTTTCTAAATCATCTATAATTATATAGTATAAATGATTAATTTTTTTATATTTTTTAATTTTTATATCTATACTTATACCAATACATTTTATATAATCAGTCTTATAATATATATTATATAAATTGTATATTTTATTATATTTAATATGTATCTGATCTATTATTAATTTTTCTTTTTTATTTAATAAATACATTAATATTTTATATATTTAAATGTTATTTTACAAACATATATATATGTATGATTTAAATAAATTATTGTCTCACAATGATCATCCAAATATAATATTATACGATTGTGAAAATACTGAATATATAATAAATTTAATAAGCAATAAAAAATCAAAAAAAATAGTGGAAAATAATATAGATATTATAATAAATATAGATTATATAATTTTTGATATATCTATAATTAAAAAAGAAGATATAAATAATTTTAAAATATATATAAACTATACAATAAATAAAAAAAATATTTTAAATAATAAACAGTATATAATATTTAAAAATATTGATTATAATAAAAAATTACAAATATATTTATTTTCTATAATTGAAAAAAATAATAATAAGTTCTTATTTTTTTGTAATAACAAGTGTAAAATTTACAATAAATTAGAAAGTATATGTTTAAATATAAGATATAATGTTAAAAAAGATACAAAAAATTTAAAAATTATTAGTAATAATATATTAGATAATTATTTATGTAAAAAAATAAATTATAAAAAAATAAAAGAATTATCTTACATATTGTGTACATTAAATATAAAATTTGTAGATACGATAAAGATATTAATAAATGAAATAATAGATATATTTGAAATAACAAAAAAAAAAAAATATTCTTGTATTAAATTTTTATGTGATATTGAAGTTTTTTTTTTAATGAGTTATAATAAATTAATATATTATGAGTATATATTATTAAATATTTACAATATACTTTTTGATTTAAAATTAAAATAAATATAATAATTATGAAATTATATAAATTAAATGAAAATCACAAAAGATGTATAATTAGAGATTACTGTAAATACAATTTAATATATTTTAAGAAGTATTATGATATATTAGTAGAATGCAAAAATAATATAGACAAACATATTATTAAATGGGATAAATATAAAAAATTTATTAATGATTATGAATATATTTATACAAATTATAATATGAGTATGAATATATGTAATATACAACCAGTTAGTAGATCTTATTTTAAATTATATGAAATACTAAATGATTTTAATATAAAAAATATAAATAAAGTTGTATCTATTGCAGAAGGACCTGGGGGTTTTATACAATGTTTATATGATAATTACAAAAATATTAAAAAAATATATGGTATAACTCTTATATCAGATGATAAAAGTGTTCCTATATGGAATTATAAAATAACAAATAAAGATAAAATAGAATTATTAGATGGTGATGGAACTGGCGATATATGTAATAAAGACAATATAAAGATATTTTTAAATATTATAGGAGAAAATACTATTGATTGTATTACTTGTGATGGAGGTATAGATTATTCTAAAAATTATACAAATCAAGAAAATGAATCATATAATTTTATATATCATGAAGTATTACTTTCTTTACAATTACAAAAAAATTCAGGTAATTTAATAATAAAGATATTTGATATCTTTAATACTTCAACAATACAATTAGTATATTTATTATATCTTTGCTATGACAGTATTTCAATCATTAAACCATATACTAGTAGAAATACAAATTCAGAAAAATATTTAATTTGTCAAAATTATCTATATGACAAAAATATTATAGACTTATTATATGAAAAATATGATAATAAAATATTAAATATACATATTCCTGAATCATTCTTAAATGATTTACAATTTTACAATGATATATATATTGATATTCAAAAAAATAATATAAATGATGTTTTAGATAAAATAAATTCAAACAATATATACCTAGATAAACCAAATAAATATCAAATAGATAAAGCAATAAAATGGTGTAATACTTATAATTTACCAATAAACGAGAAATGTATATATTTATAAACAAGTTTGAATGTCATTTTTATTGTAATTTGATGATCTTAATTGCGAATCATTGCTATAAATTACACCCTGAACATCCCCATAAAAATTAGATCCATTCATTGCCTTTTCATTTTCATAATTATATGCTATATATGACTCTCCATTAATCGTATTCATTTCTTCAGATACTACATTTTTAATACTACTTTTACCATCTGGTCCAACATTATATAATGATATTGGAACTTTCTCTAATTTATTGTTAAAATTACAAACATTTGTTCCATTTACATCAGTGTAACAACTTGGACAATTTGGGCGTTTCATATCATAATATTTTCTATTGTCTGGTAATTCTCTATATACATTTTCATTATCAAAAAATTGTTTTAAATCATAAATATTGCTAGTAAAATCGCTTTTATAATATCCTGGATATTGTGATATATTATAATCGACCCATGCTTTACTTGGTTTATTTGATTCAAATTGTCCAAATCTATATTCTGTGCTACCTAAATCATTTTTACCCATTGTATCTTTTGGTATATATTGTGGTTTATAATACATTGTATTTTCACCAGTGACTTGTCCTTTATCTCTAATAATATTTACAACTGGTTTACCACCAACATTTTTATAATTAGTACTGGATATAGCACTATCATTATTACGATTATATAAATCTATACTAGAATTATCAACTATTCCAAAGTATAATTTTAGTTTATTTAGTAAATTTGAACCATCTTTATTAAAATATAAATAAAATGGAACAATTAATATTAATACGAACAATAATATATCATTTCCTTTTAAATCCATATATATACTATTAATATTTTATTTATCGATTAATTCTAATATTAAACGATTTTTGTAACATTTTAATATATATTTATCATTCATATATTTTTCATATATTGATTCATCATGTACATCATAAAATGAAAATGGTGCTATATTTTCTATATTATATTTTTTATCATTAATGTATTTATATTTTTCAAAATTTATACTATTACCATTACTATGTATATATGTATCAAATATATTGTAACATTTATATTTATCAATAAATTTTAAATTGTATAGATTAATAAACTTATCTTTTTTAGAAATATCTTTAATATTTTCTAAAATTGTAATATGCATCTTAAATAAATAATATAGTTATAACTTTAAATCTACTATCTAAATGAGCCATTCAGAGTAACGTATGGCTTTAGATAAGCCATTCAGAGTAACGTATGGCTTTAGATAAGCCATTCAGGTGCACCATGAGGTACACGTGGTCCTTTGCCAGTTAAATGTGGATAAGGTAATGGTATTCTTTTGTTTTGTCTAGAATTTGCTTTTCCATATAATACATTATTCCAAGGAACACTTGGTCTAATGCGATACACTGATCTAGATGCTCCAGAGATATGTTTAAAAGTGTAATATAATAAGATTAATATTACAATTCCTACAAAAAGTTGCTCCGTATCTATTTTCATTTTTATATTTAAACAAATATTTTAAAAAAATATTAATTGGGCGGTAGACTTAATAAATCAATTCTCCTAATATGTTCTGGAATAATTGGATTATTTTTATCAAAAAAATTACAAGATTCTTGATTTCTACAAGGCCACGAACCAGTTGCTGGTCCAGATGGAACTACACCAGGAAAAGGATAATCTTTTGCTTTATTATTAAAATCATTATAATTAAAATAATTTTGATCTAAACTTGTATATGCTTTAATCATACATTCTCCTTCTAAAGTTCCTTTATTATAATTGACAACATTAGGTGTAGTCATACAGATATTACTCATTTATATTAATTATAATATTTTATTTTTATCGAAATCATTAAAATGCTTTCTTGCCTAAATTAAATATATAATCAATCATTATTAATATAAATATTCCAGTAAATATATACAATAATAATTCATTAAATTGATCATTATCAAATGTTATTTTATTTTTAAAGTTTTTAACAATATTTGAATCAATATTATAATTTACATAGCCTTCTTTAATATCTGGTTTAGATTCTCTTACTTCTGGTTCAACATCAGGTTTATTAATATTTTCTGCTAAATCTTTTACAGCCTTAGATAATTCTAATATATTCATTCTCATTTCTTCCATTTCTTTTTTTGATTCCATATTTTTTGTATTTTGAATGTCATTAGGTTTAGCATCACGATTAATTTCTGATAATAAATCTTTTTCACGATTTTGTACAAATAAACTGTTTTCATCATATGTATCTGCTATACTATTTACATAATCCATATCTGTACTCATCTTAGGTCTCGGTTCTCCCTGTTTAACATCTGTTTCCATTTCTCGACCTCTACTTAGTATTTTTTCTAATGTAGCATTATCTATTTTATCATCTACTTTAGCATATCTGCTTTTTCCTTTTTTTTTTAATTTAGTAGTATTATTATTAAAAGCATCTTCTAAACTACAAAAATTTAATGATGACATATAATTATATTTATATAATATAAAAAAAATATAAATATTAAATATATGAGCAAATCTACAAAATCTATGATTGAAAATTTTGCAGAAAACAAATATTTTATTGGTGTTGTTATGATTACTATGAATATTGGTGCCAGATTTTTAATTGATGAATTAACACCAGAACAAAAAAAAACTATAAATAGTCAAAACTTTAGAAGATTTATTGTTTTTTGTGCTTTTTTTGCTGCCACAAGAGATATATTAGCAGCAGTGACATTAACTATAATATTCATATTATTTGTAAGTGAAGCATTTACAGATACTGAAGATATGAAAAATAAAAAGAAAAAAAAAATAACAACAACAGATATTCAAAATGAATTAAATGGTCTTATAAATAAAGTTAAAATGATGGAAATGGATAGGGGTGAAAATGAAAAATGAAATTCAATCTAATTAAATATTCAATGTAACACCACCACTATCACCACTCACAATTGATATATTATCTAAATCAATATTATCTGTATCTATATTCATATTATTAATAATATCATCTATATCATCACTTCCTTTCATTTCACTACGTTTTGGTGGCATCTTAGGACCTGTTGGCATATTTCCTGACATTGCTGCCATAGGATTGCCCATTGGATTTCCCATAGGACCGCCACCACCCATCATGCCACCCATTAATCCACTCATTAAATTACCCATTCCAGGCATACCACCCATACCTCCCATACCCTGTGGTTCAGGTTCACTCTTAGGTGTATTTACTGCTGCTTTAGCAAATTGTTGCATTAATTCTGGATTTTGCTTTAATATATCATCCATTCCAGGTAATGATGTCTTAAACATTGTATTTGTTAAATGAAACATAAATGCTGAACCACCTACCATCAACATTAATTTTATTTCTGGTGCCATATCTGCTCTACCACCATACTTTTCATGTAATTCTTCAAATATCTCATCATAATCATTTATTCCCTCATTCATACTCTCTGACCATCCATCTAATTTAATCGCAAATGGATCAAACTTTCCATTTAAAAATTCAACACCTGTTATACATGCCATCAACATTTTTCTTTGAAACTTAATACTATTCTCAGCTTCTCTTTGTTTTTTAAGTTTCACATATTCATTTCTCATATCATCTAATTGTGAATTCATATTGTAATTCATAGTTGTTCTTACACCCTGACTTTCTAATCTTTTAAACTTATATATTAAATCAATTTTTTCATTTTTTATATCTTGAGGACTTAACATATGAATTGGTTTAAATTCCCCATAACTTTCACTCTTATTTTCATTACTTAATATAGGATCATTTTCCATTTTTGCACTTGGTGTACTTAAACCAATTGATTTAATACTATCATCCATATCCTTTTTTTCTTTTCCAAAATCAATTATTGGATTATCATCTATTTTTAAATCTTTTATATCATTATCATTAAAAAGATTAAATTCATCCCGTTTAGGTGATGGTACTTTTTCCTCACCACTACCATAACCATCCGTTTTTGCTGTTTTTTTTGGATCTGCTAATAATTCAATTCCTAAACTATCATTATTAATTGTTGTATTTAAATCTAAATCTAAATTAATAGTTTGTATGTCATTATCCTCTAATATATTTAAACTATCTGTCATATTACTTTAATATAGAATATATTGATATATTATATACGCATAAAATTCTTTAAATAAATATATTAAAAATAAAATTTACAAATAATCTGCTAAATTTTGTGGCATCTCATCTATCTTTGTATTATAAAACTTTTGTATCTCATTCATATGATCTATATCTTCACTTGTTACAAAATTAATTGCTGTTCCTTTTCTACCATACCTACCACTCCGACCAATTCTATGAATATATGTTTCTTTATTTCTAGGTAAATCAAAATTAATAACTAATGATAATTGTTGAATATCAATCCCCCTAGATAATAAATCTGTTGATAACATAATCCGGGTTGTTCCATTCTTAAAATCATTTAAGTTTTTCTCTCTTTCACTTGTTTGCATATCTCCATGTATATATGATACTGGAAATTCATCACGACTTAATCTGTCATATAAATTATTTAATACATTTTTACTATTTACATAAATAATACTCTGTGTTACATTAATTGTTTCATATATATCATATAATACATCAAATTTCCAATTATATTGCTTTAAATCTATATAAAACTGTTTAATACCTTCAAGTGTTAACTCATCCCTATTAATTAATAATTTTTCCGGATTATTCATAAAATTTTCCGTTAAATCAATTATTTCTTTTGGCATTGTAGCACTAAATAAACACATTTGACTAGTCTTAGGAATACATCTAATAATATTTTGTAATACTTCCATAAATCCACTACTCAACATCTCATCCGCCTCATCAATTATTAATGTTTTAATATTATCTGTAAATATATGTTTTTTACTTATCATATCAAATAATCTTCCTGGTGTTGCTACAATTATTTGTGGGTCTCTACTTAATTCTCTAATTGAATCATTTATATTTGTTTTACCTATTACCTTACATATACTAATATCCATTCTAGCACCTAAATTTTCTATGACATTATATATCTGTTTCGCTAATTCATGTGTTGGTGTTAATACTATATATTGTGTCTTTTTCATTTTAATATCTATATTATTCAATATACCTATACTAAAAGCACCCGTTTTACCAGTTCCTGATTGTGATTGTGCTATCATATCTTTACCACTATCAAATATTGGTAAACTTTTATATTGGATTTTTGATGGTTTTTCAAATCCATAACTATATATACCCCTTAATAAATCATCATTAATATCTAAATCTTCAAATGAATACTCTATAATGCTTTTATCTTCCCCTTCTGACATAATTATACTATACTAATTAATTATTCTTTAATATCTAATTTTTTAAGTTTTTTATTATAATCATTAAATACAGTTACAATCATTTCAGATAATTTAGTTTTATCTGCGCCATTTAAATTCCCTAATAAATCTTTGCCATTCATAATAAAAAATGTTGGAACACTTCTTATATTACATTTATCACAAAATTCTTCATTCTTATCTATATCTATCATATAAAATTCAATATTGTATTCTCCACTCTTTTTTAAAGATTCACTTAATTCTTTTAAAAATGGTTTAATTTGCTGACATGGTCCACACCATGATGCTGTAAAATATAATAATGATAGTACTTTTTTCTCCATATTTTCTAATAATACACTTGTTATATCATCTTTTTCTGTAAACTCATTCATTATTAAAAATATATATATTATTTTCATTTTTTATACTTGTTCATTATCACTATCATCAGATTCTATATCATCAAACTCTGATACACTATTCTCCATAATTTTTAATTGCATTTTTGCTCTTTCTGGATTCATATAATAATATACATTTAACCTTTCATAATATTTTTTTAAACTTTTATCATCTAATTTCATTAACTCCTCATTTGTTAATATCATAAAATCATTCTTTTTATCTGGTAATATTGGTCTTAAATCAAAGAAATCATTCTTATTAATAACTTTTGACCACAAATTTTTGTCAGTCATATTCATCTTTCCATAACATAAATAACTACATATGTTTTTTTTAATAACATCTTTATATATTGCCCATGGTTTACCATGACCTCTCATATTACAACATTCGCACCTATATCCAGTATTATAATCTATATTCTTTTTTTTGATAGCATCCTTAAATGATATCATTATTATTAGTTTAGAATGATTTATATTTAATATATTTTTCAAATTTTAATTTATTCATTAAATAAATCTATCATTAATCTTTGTAATGTAGCATCATCTACAACACTTATATCCCCACCATGTTGTCTTAGAACAAGTTCTCTTAGAACAAGTTCATAATCTGATTCAGTAAAATCTCTACCAATATTTATATCTACATTACTATAGTATAATCTTTCAAGTCTCTCATAATCTGATTCTATACTAGTTATAATATTCATTATAACACTACAAGGTGATATTTATATTATATATGGACATAATATACTATCATCATTATCACTTACTAAACGATCAAATAATGCTTGTGCTATAGCAATATTATCTGGGGTTACATAAATGCGCATAAGAATCATATGACCGGAAAACAAGTAAGTTATAAAATCATCGTGATTTCCTTCTTTATAAATAGTATCGCTATTCATTATAAAATCTGATAAAAAATTTATCTATTGTAAAGTTAACTGGCCTCTTGACATACATATCTTACTATGGACATGGACATATTGATTCACCACACTGAGGGCAGGGAATTTGCCCTGGACACAATTGTGGTCGAGCGCCTCTCGGATCGCAAAAGGCTTGTGGTGCTGGTGGTGCTGGTGTTGGTAGTGATGGACATGATGGACATGGTGGTGGTGATGGACATGATGGTGGTGGACATGTTGGTGGTAATGGACAATGCTTGCTTTCTCGACAATCATCTAATAAATGGACCAGCTCGTTTTTATACTTATACAGCTCATCGCGCTCATCGATAATTTCATCCATCAATCTGTCGTGCACGCTCTCCTCAATGCAGCCATTAGGACAGTTCTGCTGCTGCTCGAACCCTTCTACTACACATGATGATTTAAACATAAATAAAAGTAGTAATAAAAGTAGTAATAATAATATTATAATATTTAACTTGAGCATTTTATAATATATATATATATATTTTTTTTTTTATATTAAATATATATTTATTTTAATATATATTTCCAAATTTTAATTTGTCATCCAAATTTTAATTATCATTATTATTACTATCGTTGTCACTATCGTTGTCACTATCGTTGTCACTGTCACTTTCATTGTCTTCCATCATACCAATTGTCATCAATAATCTATCACGATTTAATGGATCATTTGGATTTAATCGATATGCTATTTCACAAAATATCTCATGTATTAATTCTCTATCTACAATAAATCTATAATCTCTTTGAACCATTTGTAAATAAACTCTTGTCATACTTTCTTCAAAATTTATGACTCTAATATTATTCTCACTTATAAAGTCATATGTATATTTATGTATATTTTCTAATTTTACTATTATTGGTTCTTCTGTAATTGTTGACATTTTTAATTTAAAACTATAATAATATCTTTAAATAAGTATGAAATTTAATATAGATGATTTGAGTAAAAGATTAAACAATATTAATAATAATAAGAATAAGTTGAACGATGATTTAAAAAATACTATCAATCATTATGCAGATTTAGATATATCTAATATGACACGTGAATTAAAATACAGTATGTATACTGGTATTGAACGTTTGTATCAAATTGAAAATGATAAATATCATGATTTAATAGATAAATATTCACAAGCATATTTAGATATTTGTGATTTTTATGTTGGTAAAGATTTACCACGAGATGATTTTAAAACAAATTTAATGGATATTTATATTTTTGTGGATTATGTCATCAAAAATGTGAATGTTATGAATGAGTATGATGTTGATTAATATATATTATCATAATCATATAATGATTCAATATTTTCTTTTATATTATCACTATATGATAAAAATGTTTCATCCCGTTTAATAGTCATATGTAATAAATGTAATTCAATATCCTTTTCACAATTATAAACATTCTTTCTATCATTTTTATTTATTCCATAAATACATAATAATTCAATAAATCTATATAAAAATATATCATGTATATCTTCCAAATTTATTAATTCTATATCTTTACATTTTTTGATATTTTTTTCACTCATATGTTTTAATCTTTCAAATAATTCACTTTGTTTTTTATCCCTATCTAAATTTTTATCATTTAATATGTCATTAATATCCTCAAGTATACTATCATATGTATATATGATACCAATATTTTCTAATATATCTGTAGTTATTATATTTGTTATAGTTTCACCTTTATATTTTTTACCTATACTATATTTATCTATATTTTTTGTATCTAAATATCTTTTATTTTTATTTTTAAATTCTACTAACATAAATCCTATATAATCTTCAATATTTTCCATTATAATATCAATATTTTCAATATATTCAAAATTTTTATCATTTTTATCATTTTGTAAACATATTTGTTCATCTAATTGAAATAAATTTTTACCATTTGTAAATTTTTTAAATTTTCCGTATTTAACGGGTATGTATGAATCATTATTAAATACTAATGTAGAAATTTTATCACTAACAATTACATCTTTTCGTATATAATTTTTAAATAATGGATTTTTATAAAATTCTATAACATCATCATATTCTGGTTTTTTTATATTTTCTATATCAAATATTAATTCTAAATCCAAATATTCTATGTAACATTTTTGTATTGGTATAAAAATATTGTCCTCCGTTATTAAATGTGTCATAAAATTATTATTTATATATGCTTTATTTATATCAAAATTATCTAATATAATTTTTGCATTTATTAATATGTTTTCGTCTTTTACTTTTATATCATCTATTATAAAATTTACATCATTTATATCATATATATAATTATATACTTTTTTCTTTTTAAAACATAGTGGTTCATAATCTTTTCCTTTTTTATATATTATTATAATTTTACTATTATCATCTATATCGTAATATTGTTTTTTTATATAATTAGTATTTTTTACATTTTCAAATACAATTGAATTTATATTTTTTCCTAATGATTTTAAATAACTTTGAACTATAGGCAATATATAAATATCATCTAAAAATTTTGAATTTTCTAAATATTCGATATATTTTTGTGATGCTGTAAATATATTAAAACTATTAAAACTCATCATATCATCTTGAAACTTTTCATACATATCATCTATATCTTTGTAATTTTTATTGAATATTTTATTATATTGTTTTATATCATCCATTGAAATGTTTTTTTTATATTTTTTAAATTTATCCGTTATATAACCATTGCCACTTTTACCAAAATGTCTAAAATTATCTGATTTTATAAATTCTATACATTTTTGTTTAAATATATACTTTTTAATATATATTACAAAACTATTATAAACTTCATCAATATTATTTAATATATTTGTTAAATATTCTATACCATTTTGTATATCATCTAAAGTTATATCATATTCTTTACATTTTTCTTTTGGATCATATTCTACACATATTTCTAGTGCTTTTTTATATGGAATACTATATAAATTACCAGTAGTATCATAATTATTTGTACCAGGTTTACAACAAACACGATAACTTTTTGGTGTGATTTTTTCAACAACACCAGTGCGTTCTTTACCTTTATTAGAAAATTTACATATTATACATTTATCTTTACTAAAATTTTGATTTTCTATATTAATACATTTACGTATAATATTACGATCTAAATCATTGTATACTACATTTTTTGTTTTTTCAAAATATTGAATTAATAATGAATATTTTAGTATTATTATTTTTAGGGACTTATCAAATGTTTTTATTTTGAAATAATTTAATATATTATATTTTACAATATCATAATCTAATGTATCATTTGTATATATTCTATTTTTTACAGATATATTATCAAAAAATGATTCAATAAATTTTGTTTCTATATTTGAATTTTTTAACATTTCATCTGTATCTATTATATTTTCACTATTTAATATATGGATTAAACTATCTAATATAGTATGTTCGCCTATACCTTTTTTTAAAAATATATTATCATTTTCTTTATTAAAATTTAAATATGTATTTAATCCATCATTTAATTTACAATAATTTTTATAACATAATTCATTTTGTGTTATAACTTCTGTTTCTGCATTAACATCTTTTACCATATTATTAAAACAACATGGTACAGGTAAATTTAAATCTGGATTTTTAATATCAGCATCTTTTACAATAGGTGGTAATGTTGTCCAATATTTATTACTTCTTTCTAATATAGTATTATCTGTATTTTTAATATTTTCTCCTTTTTTGAATATTTTATTTCTGTCCCATTTATCAGAATTTGGATCTAAACTTAATTTTTCTTTAGCGTCCCAATATTGTGGGCAAATATAATTATATTGACTATTCGGATCACTCCCATATTTCATTACATTCTTATATGATTTTCTACCTGAACCTAAATCTTCGCTCATATTTATACGTTTTAATTCTTCATCATTTACTACAATAGGTTGTCTTTGTGTTGTAGCATCACATGTTTTACTATATTGAACTCTTTCTACACCATTAGATTTTGCCGACCATAAAAATAATTTTTTATCATAATTTTTTAATCTTTTTGCATAATATCCAAATAAATTCTCACCTCCACCACTTTGTTCTTTTACTAATTTGACAATATTTTTATCTATCATATAAACTGATGCTTTTTCACCTCTAGATTTCCCCGGTTTACAACATACTTTGTATTTTAATTTTGTTATTTTTTCAACAGTTCCAATTACTTTTTTCCCACCACTTGTAAACTCCACTGTAGATCCCTCAATTATTTCTTCTGGTTTTGGATCAGATGATTTTTCTGTTGGTGGTGAATCCTGTTTTTCTTTTGATGTTGGATCAGATGATGATTCTTCTGTTGGTGGTGAATCCGGTTTTGGTGAATCTGGTTTTGGATCAGATGATGATTCTTCTGTTGGTGGCGAATCTTGTTTTTCTTTTGATGTTGGATCAGATGATGATTCTTTTGATTTTGAATCATTTTCTATATCTTCTAATATAGATTCTAAATCATCCATATTTTCTATGTCTATATCGTCTTCACTGTCTTCATTATTATGTACATATACATCTTCTTGAATATTATATATACAATTTTTTTTGTATGTATTTAGTAATTTATTTTTTTTAAAATAATCTGCATTTTTAGTATCATCATTATTGTATAATGTATTTATATTTGTAAATATTTTATATAATCTATAATATTCATCTATAGTTTTTACACCATTAATATCAATATTAATATTGATAGTATCAAAATATATAATAATTTCTGGTCCAATATTATTTTTATTGTATCTGCGTTTATTTATAAATTTTTCTCTATATCCATTCATTCTTTCATCTAATCCATCATCTTTAATTAATAATTCATCAATTATATTTTTTTTTATTTCTTTATCATCAAAATTGTATGGTGGATTGCGATATTTATAATATAATATCTCTTCAATACTTAACTCATCATAATCATTAACTCTTTTAAATATATATTTAAATATATCATTTTTTTCATTTATAGGTCTAAAAAATACAAATAAATTATTTAAAAATACTATATATTTATCACTATTAAAACTTGTATTTTTTTTAAATTTTAGTATATAATTAAATAATTCTATATTTTTATCATATATGTATTTTTTAGACCAATTGTAATCTATGTACTGAATATCTTCAACTGAATAAATATTATTTTCATTTATATTTTTTTTTATATAATCATTACAATATTTTATGATATCATTTAATTTTTTACTATTTATACTTTCATCTATAATTATACTCATATTACCATCAATACTAATATTACATTTAAAATATGTATTTTCTAGATTAAAGTATATGGTTAATGTATTTTTTTGTGATATATAATATAATCCATCATTAATTACTATTGGTTTATTTTTAATCCATGAATATATTTTATCACTATCAACAATAAATTTTTTATAATAATCATTGTATAATTTATAATATGACTCTGTAAAATCATTTAAATATAATTTAATAAATGGTACATTTATGTTTGTATTCAATTTTGCAAATATTTTTACAATATCAACATCATTTTTACTATCATCATTATTTATTTTTATAAATTTAAAATGAAACTCATCCGTATTACTATCTGAATTATTATAAATTAAATTTGATGTATCATTAGAAATTTCTAAACATCTACGTTGTTTTTCAATTTCTTTTATCTTTTTTTTTGTAGGTTTTTTATTTTTAGTAATATCTAATATAGTTTTATCATTTAAATTTGGAAAATATTTTTTTATTAAACCATTAATATAAATTTTATCACTACTTATACCATTTAATAATTCATGTATTGTTATAAAATATAAATTATTATCTTTTATATCAATATTATTTATACAACTATTATTATATATAATTGTTTTAATCATAAAATTATTATCATCATCTAAAAATTTTACATCTGGTGTATCCTCTATTGGATTTTTTATCATAATATCATCTGTATAATCAAAATACAATGATTTAATTTTATTACTATTATCTAAATACCATACATATATTTCATCGATATTAATATTTTTATTACAATTGTATGTTATTTTCTCAATAACTGTTACTATATTATCATCAAATACAATTTTATTACTATCATTATCATATATTTTTTGTTTGATATCTATAACATTGAATTTGTTTTTATAATCTATATTTTTTAAAAAATCAATAGACATATGCTTTATTAATATTAATATTAAATAAAAAAAAATTAAAATGGATACGGTGTTTTATCAACTAATACATCACAATAATTTACTGGATTTTTTGAATAGTCTATAGCATCATATATGCCAATACTATTTGCTTTTTTTAATAAGTAACCCATATTTTGCCAAAATATTGGTGGATGACCATTTTCAACTGTCATAACATGTGCAAGTTCATGAATTAATACAAATTTCATAGTATTTTTATCTTGTATTAATTTACCATCTTTATCATGTAAACATAATACAATTTCTTCTCCTTTATTTAGTGAATATGCTTTATATGATTTATATTCTAAATTTTCACCCAATCGATCTGGATTATATCTTTTACATAATCTTTTAACATTTGGATCATCTTCAGATTTTAAATGATCTATTAATTTTAATATATCTGTATTTATTTCTGCTAATAAATCTGCAGATCCTTGTGGATCAGAGTTTTTATCAACTCTGTATTTTCTACCATCTATTTTAGATTCTACAACAACAACATCTTTATTTTTAACGTAATAATTCATACTTGTCATTGCTAAAACAATAAAAATTAATAATCCAGTTGCATATTCCATATAATTACACTTATATTAATTTTTTTAAAAATTTGATTTTTTTTTATTTAAAATTTTAAACATTATAGTATAAAATATTATATGACAAATTTATGTATACATATCATTGATTTACAGAGCGATGATATAGATAATGTATTTCAAATTACTATTTATGGTAAAACAATAGAAAACAAAAATGTAGTTTGTCATGTAATTGATTTTAAACCATCATTTTATGTTAAAATACCTGAGAAATGGTCAAAAAACAAATTTGAATCATGTATCATAAATACTATAAATTTTAAACTTAAAGTATGGGAAAGAAAATTTATAAATGTTGAAGTAAAATCTCCAAAATACAATTATGATTTTTATGAATACAAACATGATTCCAATAATGATTGTAGAAAAAAAGAAAAATTTGTAAAATTGGTATTCAATAATTATCGTTCTTTTAATAAATATAAATCTGAAATAAAAAATTTATATAATGATAAAAATAATAATTTAGATGATTGGAGAAGTATTTGCAATGATGAATGTTTAGCAAATTTATATGAATCAAATATACATCCTATATTAAGATTTATTCATACTAGAAATATTAGTCCTGCAGGATGGATCGATATTAGTGGTAAAAGTGTTAAAACCATAGATGATAGAGTATTTAAATGTGATATGGAATATAATTGTAAATGTGAAAGTATTAAACCAAATAGTGATATGGAAAGTTTAAGTGATATTATAGTTGCTAGTTTTGATATTGAATGTGATAGTCTTACAGGTGATTTTCCTAGAGCTACAAAAGATTTTAAAGGATTAGCAAGTAATATATATGATATATACAATAATAAATATGATCCATTACATGAAATAGATAGTAAAAAAGATTTAATCAAATGTATTATTCAACAAGCATTTACTAGTGAAGATATATGTGGATTAAAAAATGATGTTGATCTAATTGTTACAGAAAATGATATACCAACAAATATTGAAAAATGTAGTATTTTAAAGGATGAATTTATTGAAAATCTAGATAATAGTTTAAATGATAAAAAGTCTAGAAATGATATAATAGATAAAATAAAAAATATATTAGATAATGAATTAAAAAATAGTAATAGCAATTTTATAATTATTAAAGGCGATCCAATTATTCAAATAGGAACAGTATTTTACTATACAGTATCTAGAAAATATATAAGAGTAATACAAGTGATTAAACCAGATGATTGTGATGAAGATATTTGTGATAGTTTAGAAGAATATGATATTATTGTAGAATCTTGTAAAAATGAAAGAGATTTATTAAAAAAATGGAAACAATGTATTAATCGATATAATCCAGATATGATAACAGGCTATAATATATTTGGTTTTGATTTTGATTATATTAGACAAAGAGCAAATAAATTTTTTGAATGTGATGATAAAAGTCCTAATTCAGTATTTTATAATTTTGGTAGATTAGATATGGATCATGAAAATGCAAATGATCACTATATGAAAAAATGTAAACCATTAAATAAACGTTTATCATCATCCGCATTAGGTGATAATGAACTTAAATATCTTAATATGGATGGTAGAGTATTATTTGATGTAGTTAAAGAAATACAAAAAGGTCATAATTTAGAATCATATAAACTTGATAATGTAGCATCACATTTTATGAGAGGTAAAATATATAATTATAAATATATTTTATATACTGGAGACACTAGTATATATACTATTAAATTCGATACAAATACTATAGGTCATTTAAAATGTGGTGATTATATTACAATTAATATTCATAGTAATATTGGTGAAGTAAAATTATTAGATGGAGAAAAATTTAAAATATGTAAAATTAAAGATAAACAAATAGAAATAATAATAAATATTGATAATAAAAAAAGTATAAAAAAAACATTTAAATCATTAAAATATACAAAAATTGAATGGTGTATGAATAAAGACGATGTTCCACCACAGGAAATATTTGATTTACATAAATATGGTGGACCAAGTGGTAGAGCAAAAGTTGCTAAATATTGTATTCAGGATTGTGAACTGTGTATACATCTTATAAATTTATTAGATATTGTTCCTAATAATATTGGTATGTCAAATGTATGTTTAGTTCCATTTTCATATATCTTTTTAAGAGGTCAAGGTATTAAAGTAACATCATTTGTATCTAAAGAATGTAATATAAAAAATACACGTATGCCAACATTAAAAGATTATAAAGAAACTACAGATGGATATGAAGGTGCTATTGTATTAGAACCTAAAACAGGTATATATTTAGATGATCCGATTGTTGTATTGGATTATGCATCATTATATCCATCATCAATTATAGAAAATAATTTATCACAAGATAAATACTTAAGCAATGATAATCCATATTTGGAAAAATGTAGAAAAGATGGAACATTTGAAGAACGAATACAAAAGATAGAATATGATGATTATAAATATGAAAAACGAGGCAAAGGAGATACTGTTACAAAAATTAAAACTGGTGATACGATAAAATGTCATTTCTTAAAAGATCATAGAAATGACAAAGGTGAAATAATAAATGATAATTTAGGTATTGTACCAACTGTATTACAAACAGTATTAGAAGCTAGAAAAGAAACCAGAAAACGTATTAAAACAGAACCAGATGAATTTAAACGTAAAGTATTGGATGGATTACAATTAGCATATAAAGTCACAGCAAATTCTGTTTATGGTCAGTTAGGTGCTAAAACAAGTAGTATATATATGAAAAAAATAGCAGCATGTACAACGAGTATTGGTAGACAAAGAATTGAAGACGCTGATAATGGTGTTAAAAATTGGGCTAAAAGTGAAGGATATGAAGAACCAGACATTGTATATGGTGATACAGATTCTGTATTTATTAAGTTTAGTAGAAAAGATAACAATGGAAATGTTTTAAGTGGCGATAAATTATTAAAACATTGTATAATATGTGGTAAAGAAGCAGGTGAATTTGTTGATGATACATTAAGAGATCCTCAAAATTTAGAATATGAAAAAACATTCTTTCCATTTATTTTAATATCAAAAAAACGATATGTTGGTGATAAATATGAAAGCATTGATGATGTAGATAATAAAAATTTTAAAAGAACATCAATGGGAATTGTAATGAAACGCAGAGATAATGCACCAATAGTTAAATATGTATTTGGAAATATTATTGAAAAAATCATGATTGATAAAAATTTTATGGAAGCAATACAATGGTTAATAAAAACATTAAATGATATTGATAAAGGTAAATTTTCTAATAATTATTTTATAATATCAAAATCATTAAGAGGATATTATAAAAATCCTAAAAGTATAGCACATAAAGTATTAGCAGATCGTATTGGTGAAAGAGATCCTGGAAATAAACCTAAAAGTAATGATCGTATACCATATGCTTATGTTAAATTAACAAATTATGATAAAGTATTTGATAGAAATTCACAATATAAAAGTGGAAAAAATAAAGGTAGAGATAGAAAAAAGAGTATATTACAAGGAGATCGTATAGAACATCCAGATTTTATAAAAAGTGAAGTATTAGAATTAGATTATCCATTTTATATAACAAATCAGATAATGAATCCAGTTAAACAAGTATTAGATTTAAATGTAGAATATAGGGATAAAACAAAAAGCATATTTGATAAATACAATGTTAGTGATGATATGTTATATGAATATATGGAAAAATTCAAATGAATTTTAGAAGATTTAAATAAAAATATTATATATTATAAATGATTGCTGGATTTGTTAAAGGTAATAAAATGAAAGTAGATAGTGTATCATTATTTTTAATGCTTATACTAACATTTTTTATTAAAGTTGTATTAGTTCAATGGTCATATAATAGAATCTTTCCTGTACTTAGATATAATGCTGTTGGCAATACTGTTAAGGATTTTAGACCATTGACATTTGTAGAAAGCATTGTAGTTGTTATATTGTTTAATAATTTGTTTGGATATTAAATATTTGTTTAATTTATTCAAAAAAAAAATCTATGTTATAATATAAAACATGGGAGGAGGATTAATGCAACTCGTAGCTTATGGTGCTCAAGATATCTACCTTACTGGTAACCCACAAATCACCTTTTTCAAGGTTGTCTACCGCAGACACACTAATTTTTCTATGGAGTCAATCCAACAAACTTGGAATGGTACTTTAGGTTCTGGTGCCAGACTTACAGCAACTATTTCTCGTAATGGTGATTTAATTCACAAAATGTATTGCGAAATGACTACTAATGGATCAGGTTCAAATATTAATAATAGAGGTGCTGTAGCATTAAAAGAAATTGAACTTGAAATTGGTGGTCAACAAATTGATAAACATTATGGACACTGGCTAGAAGCTTTTGCTGAATTAACTGAACCAAATACTGCTGGAACTGTTGGAACTCAGGATGATAGTGATGGTACAAAATTCCAAAATATGTCTTGTATGGGTGGAGTTAAAGCAGATGCATATGCTACTAAAGCATTTGTTCCATTACAATTTTGGTTCTGTCGTAATCCTGGTCTTGCATTACCATTAATTGCCTTACAATATCATGAAGTTAAAGTTATATTAACTATTAGTAGTGAAGCAGATGCAAATCCAACTGCTTTAGATTTATGGGTTGATTATATTTATCTTGATACTGATGAAAGACGCAGATTTGCCCAAGTATCTCATGAATATCTTATTGAACAATTACAATATCAATCTGGTGGAAGTGATGCAACAACTCATGATTTAAATTTTAATCATCCTGTTAAAGAATTAATCTGGACTGGTGGGTTTAAAGAATCAAGTGGTTTATTTGCATCTTTAGAGACTGGTGATTATTATCTTAAATTAAATGGACATGATCGTTTTGCTGCTAGAGATCTTAGATATTTTACTAGAGCTCAAGTATGGCAACATCATACCGGGCCTGGTGGAATTGATTCTAATACAGCTGCTATGGGTGGACAACTTACAGATACAATTGCTGTATATAGTTTTGCACTCAAACCTGAAGAACATCAACCAAGTGGAACTTGCAATTTCTCTAGAATTGATAATGCTCAATTAATTGGTCCTAGCGATACTTTAGATATCTATGCCGTTAACTACAATGTTCTTCGTATCATGTCTGGTATGGGTGGTCTTGCTTACAGTAACTAAGTAGTTTACTATTTAAAATATTTTTTTAAAATATATAAGTATAATAATAAATTATTAAAAAATAATTTGTTTAATTTATTCAAAAAAAAAATCTATCGTATAGTATAAAACATGGGAGGAGGATTAATGCAACTCGTAGCTTATGGTGCTCAAGATATCTACCTTACTGGTAACCCTCAAATTACTTTCTTCAAAGTTGTCTATCGTAGACACACTAACTTCTCAATGGAACTTATTGAACAAACTCTTAATGGAAATGTTGATTCTGGTGCCCGTTTAACATCTACCATTTCTCGTAATGGTGATTTAGTTCACAAAATGTATGTTAACTACAACCCTTCTGCGACTATGGTTAATACTCCAAGTTTTTGCTATCCAAGTTTTACTTTATTAAAAGAAATTGAAATTGAAATTGGTGGTCAAAAAATTGATAAACATTATGGTCACTGGCTCACTGCTTGGCACGAACTTACTTCACCTAATACTGGATGTAGTTTCCCTGCAATTAGTTCTGCTGGAACTAAACATGCTACTGCTATTCCTATTGGAGTTGCCACCGGAGCTGAAATACAACTCAGACCTACACAGGAACAAGCTATGGCATTTCACTGCAAAGGTACAACTGTTGGAACTTTAGAAGAATGTTCTGCATGGGTTCCACTTCAATTCTGGTTTAATCGTAACCCTGGTCTTGCTTTACCATTAATTGCTCTTCAATATCATGAAGTTAAATGTATTATTCAATTATGTACTAATGATGAATTAGGATCTGCTGCTGGTCCTACTATTGCAACAAGTGAACTTAAATTATGGGCCGAATACATTTACCTTGATACTGACGAACGTCGTAGATTTGCTCAAGTATCTCATGAATACCTTATTGAACAATTACAATTCCAAGATTCTACTGCTAGCACATCTATTAAACTTAACTTTAATCACCCTGTCAAAGAGTTAATCTTTGGTGGTGGTAGGGCTAGCACTCCTGGACCCAATGGTTCTATTGCTACTTTCACTCGTCTTGAAGTAGATGGTGGAACTGATGCTAGAACTGTTGCAACAAGCAATGCTTCTGGAACTGCTGTTGGTCTTAAATTAAATGGTCATGATCGTTTTGCTGCTCAGCACCTTGATTATTTTACCAGAACTCAAGTATGGCAATATCACACTGGTAATGGTGGTGTCCAAACTACTGATTCCCTTGGTGTATACTCTTTTGCCCTTAAACCTGAAGAACACCAACCATCTGGAACTTGCAATTTCTCCAGAATTGATAATGCTCAATTAACTTTTAGCAAAGCAACTACTGGTCAAAGTGTAAGAATCTATGCTGTCAACTACAATGTCCTCAGAATTATGTCTGGTATGGGTGGTCTTGCATACTCTAACTAAACGATTAAATAGTTAATATATTTTTATAATTTCATTTTAAAAATTATAAATAAAAAAAATATTTATACAAATAATTTATAATTCATTAATTGCTTCACGAATTTTTAACATATCACATGTCCATCTATATTTATTATCATCATATTCAAATTGTGAAAAACTACTTTTCAATATTTCAATAATTTTATCTACTTTTTCATCAGTAGTTAATGTAGGAGCAGATACAGGTTCAGAAACTGGAGCAGATACAGGTTCAGGTTCTGATTCAACTTCAGATTCAGGTTCAGATTCAGGTTCAACTTCTGCTACTTCATTTGTTGGTTCTTCAGTTACCTCTGGTTCAGTTACCTCTGGTTCAGTTACCTCTGGTTCAGTTACCTCTGGTTCAGTTACCTCTGGTTCAGTTACCTCCGGTTCAGTTACCTCTGGTTCAGTTACCTCTGGTTCAGTTACCTCAGGTTCAGTTACCTCAGGTTCAGTTACCTCAGGTTCAGTTACCTCAGGTTCAGTTACCTCAGGTTCAGTTACCTCTGGTTCAGTTACCTCAGGTTCAGTTACCTCAGGTTCAGTTACCTCTGGTTCAGCAGGTTCAGGTTCAACTTCTTCATCTGAAACATCTTCAACATTTACAGTAATATTAGGTTCTTCTGATGAAATAGTATCATCAGTCATATCTAAGGTACTCATTTATAATTTATACAATATATTATTTTTTAAGTATTTAAAACTATTATATTAAAATATTAGTAATATGGATTATGGATTAAAAAATCTTGGAAATACATGTTATATGAATTCTATAATTCAATGTATTCGTTATACTGGATTATTAAGTACAGATAATGATGATTTTATAAATAATTGTATTAAAACTGAAAAACGCAATGAATTCAGTTTAATGAGAGAATGGTTAAGATTACAAAAGAATTTTATGATAGAAAATGACACAGGATGTATAAATCCTATCAATTTTTATAAGTCATTTGCACAAAATATTAGTCATAGCGAATATACATTTGTTGGATTTGAACAAAATGATGCTGGTGAATTTATAACAATACTATTTGATTTATTACATAAATGTTTAAAATATAAAATTAAATTAAGTGTTCAAGGCAATATTCAAAATAATTTAGATCGTATAGCAGTTGATAGTATCAATTATTGGAAAAAATTTTTTGAAAATGAATATTCATATTTAATAGAATCTACTTATTCACAATTATTAAGTATAACAAGTTGTACGAAATGCGATTATTCTGCAAGAAATCATGATCCAACACAAATTGTAACTTTACATATTAAACCAAATTTTGAAACTGTTTATGATATGCTGTCACATTATACAAGTGTTGAAACATTAGACAGCAATAATACTTGGAAATGTGATAAATGTAAAAAAAATGTTAATCCAGAAAAAAAGATTGTATTTTGGAATTTAAGTGATGTTTTAATCATTCAAATAAAAAGATATGATAGCAACTTAAGAAAAATAGATAGACACATAAGTTTTCCAAGAATATTAAATATGGGTAAATTTTGTATGAATTATAATGAACAAAGTATGACTTATAAATTATGTAGTATGAGTGTTCAAAGTGGCTCATTAAATGGAGGTCATTACTATGCTGTTTGTAATACGAATATTGCTAAAAAAGGTAAAGACAAATGGAAAGTATTTAATGATAGTAGTGTTTTTGATATTTCTGAAAGTGATATGATGAGTCAAAAACCTTATTGTTTATTTTACAAAAGGATTTAAATAATAATATAAATATATGGGTAATAAATTTTTAGATCAATATACATATTTACATTTTGCTACTGGTATAGTAGCATATTTTTTTGGTATAAGTAAAAAAAATTGGATTATAATAAATATTTTATTTGAAATAATAGAAAATACAAAGTTTGGTATAAAAATGATAAATATGTTTCCATATTGGCCAGGTGGTAAAAATTATAGTGATACATTAAATAATATGATAGGTGATATAATAGGTGCTATATTAGGTTGGTATAGTGCTAAATTATTAGACGAACTAGGTAATAAATATGGTTTATATTCAAAACATATCAATTAAATTATTATAATCTTATATCTACTTGTAAAATCTCTAAATTATTAATATTATATGTATATGTTTCCTTTAATGATTTACGAACTTTTTCTTTCTTATCTTCAGAATTAAATATTAAATTATCATTATGATCATATAAATCATTAAAAAGATCATTTAATGTTTTGAATGGTCCAGCACGTAATATATCTGTATATCTATATAAATAAACTATATAATATCATTATCATAATATTCATCTTTATTTTCCATCTTTTTCAATTATTTGTAATATCATCAATAATTATTTAAATATCAAATTTTATTTTTTCTTTTTATTATTATTTTTAGAATTAATCTTTTTTTTTATTCTAAACCACCTCTTAGTTTTCTTATACCGTTTATTCTTATACAAATTACCATCAGAACCTTTCATTATTATATTCAAGTTTGATTTATTTGCTTTGTATCCTAGAACAGATGGATCACTTTTAAGTTTTTTCTTTTTTGTCCGTTTTTCTTTTAATAAATCACTAAATTTATAAGAACCACCAATCATTTTTTGTGTTAACATATAATATAACAATTATAATATATGTGATTATTACATATATTCCATAATCATATTATCAACATCTGGCGAATCTTCTAAATCACCATCATCATTATAAGGGTCTACATAATCACATATATCATAAACAAATTGTACAATAGGATAACTTGTATCATCTTTACCATGAAATAATTGTGAACCAAATTGTTTTGTATAGTCTTTAAAATATATAAATATATCATTTATATCATCGCTATATTTCATATTATAGTGTTCATAATATTCATCTTCTATGTAATCATATGGATATGTTTGTAATGGTAATATATATTCACAGTATATAAATTTTGTAAAGTTATCATAATATTTTTCATCATCTATGAATCTATTTAAATCAGTATTAGAATCTATCCATATTTTCATATAATTAGATAATATCAACATTAAATACTTATTATCAAAAGATGTAAAGTTTATACTTTGTGTTAACCATTTATTCATTGATATTTTATTTACAACAATTATAGGTAAAATCATATTTTCCATAATAAATATTTATATATTTTTATTATTTAAAATAAAAAAAAAATATAGTATAAACATATAGATATGTTCATATTTGATATTTTAAAAATAATATTGGTTGCATTTATATATGGTATATTACTTATATTCGTTGGTCCATTAATAGATCATGCTTTCACTGATTTACATAAAGATGAAGATAATTTTGAAATATTGTTTGAAATAATAATTCATATTATTGCTATTGCTATCATTTGGTATTACTTAAATAATACGATATTAAGTATACTTAATCCATTATTTAAAGTCAAAAATGTTAAAAGCATAGATACAGTTATTAGTATAACATCTGGTTTATTATTAGTTGGTTTACAAACACATCTTAAAAGAAAATTACAGTATATTACTCATGAGCATCCATTTAGAGTATTTCAATTTTTCGATAAATAATATATAAAAACTTATAAATATTATTATAAAATGAAAATTGCTATACATGGAAAAATGTGTTATGGTAAAACTACATTAGCAAATATTATTAAACAACTTGATAATAGTTATGAAATATTATCATTTGGACAAAAAGTTAAAGATATTGCTAAAGATTTATTCAATATGCAAAATAAAGACAGAACACTTTTAACAAGTATTGGAACTAAAATGAGAGAAATAGATAGTGATGTATGGGCAAATTATACAATAGAGAAATCAAAAGATTATGATAAAGTAATCATTGATGATTTAAGATATCAAAATGAACACGATTTATGTATGAAAAATGGATATAAAATAATAGTATTAACTTTGCCAAAAGATATACAAATTGAAAGATTAAAAACTTGTTATCCAGATAATTATATGGATCACATAGAAAACTCGGAACATATATCTGAAAATGGAATAAAATGTAGTGATTGTTTAATACTTGATATGAGTTTAAATTTAGATATCATAAAGAGTATAATTTATAAATATTTATTGAAAAATTAATATTCATTATCTGATAATGGGACCATATCAACTAAACTAGTTTGACTATTACTTATATTACATGTGAACCTATTATAATTATTGATATAATTGAAGTAGTTAACATATTATAACTTATTTCTTTAATATTATTTATATGTTTAATATTTTCCCATTTTTTACATTGAGCATTTGTTACAAACAAGTAAATTAATAATGATAATATTACAAATACACTTAATCCACTAAATAATACAGTTATACTTTTATCTTGTGGTATAGAAGATGTATCTGATAATCTAGCACCTTTAAATCCATCTACTAAAAAGTATATATATAATTGCCATAAACATAACATTATTATCACACCTAGATCCATACTAATATTATCTTTATCATCTTTATCATCTTTATTCCAAATCCAACCTCGACCATGTAATTTTAAAAAATTTATACTATTATATACAACTATATTTGATAATAATAATAAAAATAATATATTTTTATCACATAATAATTCATTTATATTTTGACAATCGCCCATAAAACTATTTAATATATAAGCAATAAAGCCAACTATTGTAAATAATATACCAGATGTCATTGTTTTAGTTTTTAAAGCATTTATTTCATTTTCAGAAATATCTTTATCATCGATAGTTTTTTTAATATTAATTAAACTAAATGTATAACCGATTATGAGTATTATTCCAAATAATAATAAAAATAATGAATTATTTTGAGTTTTTAAATAATAATATACTAAAGCAGATAATGATATAAATCCTATAACTCCACCAACTATCATATGTATTAATACATTTTGATCTTTATCTAATACTGATAAGGTTACAATATTATAAAGTATATAAATTAATGTTATTATAAATGTAAATATACTATTCATTATATTATATAATTATAAAAAAATATATATTAAAGATTTATCTATTATAAAATAAAAATGCATTTATTAATTAAAACTGAAAATGTTGAACTTCAAGAAAAATATATTCATCATACAAACTATCATGAAGGCGATAGTGGTTTAGACCTATTTTGTCCAAATGATATTTTAGTAAAAAGTGGTGAAACTGTTAAAATTGATTTAGAAATTTGTTGTGAAGCATTAAAAGATAATCGTAATAATGTATCATATTATCTATATCCGCGATCATCTATTGTAAAAACACCTTTAAGATTAGCAAATAGTGTTGGTATTATTGATGCTGGATACAGAGGTAATATTATGGCATTTGTTGATAATATTAAAGGTGAAGATTTTCTAGTAGAAAAAGATACACGATTATTTCAGATTTGTTCTGGCGATTTATCACCAGTAACATTTGAACTTGTCAATGATTTAAGTGATACGACACGTGGTACAGGTGGTTTTGGTTCAACAAACGATTTAAATAGAAGTGAAGCAGTAGATTTACAAAATAGTGTGGCAAACGGAGCGGCAGAACCAGATGTATCAAGTTTACCAGAGATTGTACTTTAATTTATTTATTTAAATTTAATTCTTAATATTATTTTATTTTTTGTATTTATGGATAGTAAATATATTATAGTGGATTCACGATTAATGGAAAGTTTTAAAAAATCTACATTTAGTGGATATAAAAAAACAGATGTAATATTAACCTTATTTAAGAGTATAGATAATGGTAAAATAGAAAATGCTTGTAATTGGTTAGCAGAATGTTTATGTTCTGGATATACATTTGATATATGGCAAAGATTATTGATATATAGTACTATTAGTATTAGTATAAATAATCCAAACTTAACATTATATTTATATAAAAAAAATATTGTAATCAATAATATTTATAAGAGTATAGATAAAAATGATAGATATGGTATTTTAGAATGTAGAAACAATGATAAAATGAGGAATATTTATTTTAGTATTGTTACGATATTATGTATGTCAAATAAAACAAAAAAATATGATAAATATCCAAAATTAAAGGAAACTGATTTTGATTTTGAAAATATACAAAAAAGATTTGTTGCAAATGTTTATCTTTTAAACAATGATTTTATACATTTTAATGAACCTGAAGAATTAAAATTAGTTATGAATGAGATTTATACTTATCTTAAAGGTAATAATTATGATATGTGTTTATATTGGATATTTTGGGTATTTGAATGGGAAAAACGTAACTTAAAAGCAAATAATAGTTGGCATATTGATTCGCGTGTAGTAGATGTACATCCTAAATTTCAAAGTGATTTAGTATGGATAATTTGGGATTTAATACATTTACAATGTGAAAATGTAAATATTGAAAAAAAAAGACACATTAAAGCATTATATATGTTATATTTAGATGACTTTAATAGCAGAAAGCGTAATAAAAGATTACCATATTTATATATGAGTATATGTATATTAACACACAATATAGATTATACTACACCATTATTACGTGATAAAATGACACTTATAGTATCAAATATTAAAAATGGTGAAATGTTTAAGATACGTAAACCTAGGGAAAATCACGATGTTGTTAAGGATTTAGAAGTCAATAAAAAACCACAATCACAAAAACGTGTTGAAAAACGGATGGACACAGAAAAAACTGATGATAAATTAAAGTTGTTTAATGATTTGGATAGTTTTTTAAATAAATAAATAATATGTATTATATATATGCCAAATATTAATAAAGTTATAGATGTTGCAGAAGATGTTTTAGAAGATACAGCAGAAAAACTTGAAGATGGATTTGAGTTTTTAATGAGACCAGAAGTCATTTTATGTATATTAAGTTTAATAATACTTGTTTGTATAATGATGTATTTTATGAAAAGCGATGATAGTGTTGAAAGTTATAAATATAGATAATATTACAAATAATTTTTACATAATGTTTTAAAATCCCACCCTTCACATTGTGCAATATATTTTAGTAATTGAATATTTTGAACTTTAATATAAACTTCTAGCATTTCAAGTATTTCTTCATCTATATCCATTTTTTTTATTTTATATTTATTTAAATATAAATATCAAATTATATATATCATGATAGATAAGTTACCATATGATATTATAAAAAAGATTTTAGAATATACAATAAGTATTAATTCTCCTTTATTATCATATAGATTAAAATTTGTAAATCGTAATTTTTATGATATTATAGATAAATATGATAATAAATTGCCACAGAATATATGTGATAATAATATTGATAAATATATATTATTGAAAGATGGCAATATTGAAATATTTCAATGGTTATTCAATAAAAATTATGATATTGTTTATACAGATGTATCAACTATGATATTATGTGATAGGTTAGATATATTAAATCTTATGATAAATTATAAGAAATACAATAGTATATTATTTAATCGTTTTTATTTAAGTGATGGTAATATTTCAGAAGATTTTGATATTTTTCATTTTGGAAAATGTAATCGTTCATATTTATTATTAGCATGTGAATGTGATAATTTAAATATTGTAAAATTTTTGTTAGAAAACAAAGTTAAAAGTAATAAAAATGTAATTTATTTTTTACAAATAAATGCAGTTGTAGATTATTGTTTAAAAAATAAAAATTTGAAAATATTAGAATATATATACAATAATTACAAATATAAAATAAATCAAAAAAATTTAAATAAAATCAAAATATTTAAACAGATAAATATAATATAGTATATAAGATATGATGAAAGTAAAAAAACGTGATGGATCTTTAGAGAATGTCAGTTTTGATAAAATTCAAAAAAGATTATTAACATTATGTGAAGAACCTAATCTTGAAAAATTAGATATTGATCCAACAATTATTGCACAAAAAGTATGTTCTGAGATATATGATGGGGTTACAACAGAAATACTTGATATTCTTTCATCAGAGACGAGTATTTCATTATATTCAAAAAATATAGATTATAAAGTATTAGCATCACGGATTGTTGTATCAAATTTACATAAAAATACAGAAGGTAAATTTAGTGATGTGATTAAAAAGTTATATAATTACAAGAAAAATGGTAAAGGAGAACCATTAATTAATGAAAGATTATATAATTTAATTTGTGATAAGAATTCATTACATCGCGATATGATTGACGATAAGATAGATTATATTCGTGATTATAATTTTGATTACTTTGGTTTTAAGACACTTGAACGTAGTTATTTATTAAAAATTGATGGAAAGATTGTAGAGAGACCTCAAGATATGTTAATGAGGGTATCATTGTCAATTCATAGAAACAACTTAGAAAAAGCATTTGAAACATATGATAATATGTCTAAGGGCAATTTTATTCATGCCACACCAACATTATTTAATGCAGGAACAATGCGAGAACAATTTTCAAGTTGTTTTCTATTAGCAATGCAAGATGATAGTGTTCAAGGTATATTTGATACATTAACAGATTGTGCTAAAATTTCAAAATATGCTGGCGGAATTGGTTTAAGTATTCATAACATTAGGGCAAAAGATTCATTTATTGCTGGAACAAATGGTATTTCAAATGGTATAGTTCCAATGTTAAGGGTATTTAATGATACAGCAAGATATATAGATCAAGGTGGTGGTAAACGCAATGGTTCATTTGCTATTTATTTAGAACCATGGCATGCTGATATCTTTGATTTCTTAGAATTAAAGAAAAATCATGGGAATGAATTAGAAAGGGCGAGAGATTTATTTTATGGTTTATGGATAACGGATTTATTTATGGAACGTGTTAAATGTAATGGCAAATGGTCATTATTTTGTCCGGATAAATGTCCAGGATTAGATGAAGTATATGGTTCAGAATTTAAAAAATTATATAGTAAATATGAAAATGAAAAATTATATAATCGGCAAGTAGATGCTCAGGAATTGTGGTTTGCTATTTTAACATCTCAGATTGAAACAGGAACACCATATTTAACTTATAAAGATGCTGCAAATCAAAAATCAAATCAAAAAAATTTAGGAACTATTAAATCATCTAATTTGTGTACTGAAATCATAGAATATACAGATGCGGATGAAACAGCTGTATGTAATTTAGCATCATTATCATTAAAGAATATTTTAAAATATAAAGATACTAGTGATTTAAAATTACGTATTTATAGTAAAAATGATTGTATGTATTGTGAGGCATCAAAACGTTTATGTGATAGTAAAGGTATTGAATATATTGTAGAAGATTACAATAATTTAATATTGGCAGATATGGAACCATGTAATGTTAAGTTTCCACAAATTTATATACTTGATAATTTTGATAATAATAATACACATATAGGTGGATTTGTAGAACTAGAACAATATTTAAAACCAGAAATAGATTATGAGATGCTTCGTAGTACAACACGTATTTTAGTAAGAAATTTAAATAATATTATTGATTATAATTATTATCCTACTGAAAGAACTGAAAGATCGAATTTTAAACACAGACCAATTGGTATAGGTATTCAAGGTTTAGCAAATTTATTTTATGAAATGAAGTGTAGTTTTGATAGTGATGAGGCAAAAATGTATAATGAAAATATATTTGAATGTATATATTATGCAGCATTAGATGAATCTTGTAATATAGCAAAAGATAGGGAAATTTTAATGTTAAAATATAAATCTATGTGTGATGAATATGAAGCAATAGAGGAGGGTAAAGAAAAAACTATGGAAGAATTACATAAAGAAATTGAATTTAAAAATTTAAAAAAGATTTTAAATCCATTAAAAGAAGAATATATGAGAGATGAATATTTAGGTTCATATAGTAGTTTTATTGGATCACCTGTATATAATGGTGAATTACAGTTTGATATGTGGCGCAATGAAGTAGGTCATAAGTCTGAAGTTAAAAGCGATTTAAATGATTGGACAACACTTAGAGAAAAGATTAAAAAATATGGTATTCGCAATAGTTTATTATTAGCACCAATGCCAACAGCATCAACATCACAAATTTTAGGAAATTATGAATGTTTTGAACCAGTTATGTCAAATATTTATACTAGAAGGGTATTATCTGGAGAATATTTGGTATTAAATGATTATTTAGTCAAAGATTTAAGAGTATTCAATATGTGGAATGATGATATGAAAGATATGCTTATTAAAAATGATGGCAGTATTCAAAAGATTGAGGGAATTCCGCAAATGATTCGAGATAGATATAAAACAGCATGGGAATTAAAACAAAAACATATTATTGATATGGCTGCAGATCGTGGAAAATATATATGTCAATCACAAAGTTTAAATTTATTTATGGAAGCACCTAATTTTAGTAAATTATCATCAATGCACTTTTATGCTTGGCAAAAAGGATTAAAAACAGGTATATATTATTTAAGAAGCAGACCATCGAGCAAAGCAATTCAATTTACTATTGCTCCAGAAACTTGTGAAAATTGTAGTGCTTAATATTTAAAAAAGAAATATAATGTAATATATAGTATGTTAATATATGATGAGGATGGGTTGAATACTATATTCAATGATCCTACTTTTTTATCCAATTATGATGTATATAAAAAAGATAATATGGATAAAATAGACAGTTTAATAATTTTTTTAAAAAATTTAGAAATAAATAAAAATTATCATAAATGTAGTATTAATAAAAATAAAAAATACTTAACTCCTGAAAGTTTAAAAATCAAAAATATTAATATATTACTTAATAAATGCAATCAGAATAATATTGATGATATAAAAAATAAAATGATTGAAATATTATCAGATGAAAAAAACACAATGGTATTAGTTGTTGATAATATTTTAGAAAAATGTATATCACAAATTCAATATATTAAATTTTATATTGATATAGTATTAGAATTATATCAAAAATGTGATTATGATATAGATAAAAAAATACAAAAAATGAAAATGTTACATTTTAAAAATGATAATATAGGAAACGATTATAATGGGTTATGTGATTTTAATAAAAATGTTGATGATTGCGTCGGATTATGTATGTTAATATCTTATTTATATGAAAAAAAATTAATCAATGGTGTAATAATCGATACAATAGATATATTATTCCATAATATTATCTTAGATGATGATGATATATGTTTTAAATATATATCTTGTATGTATAATATTTTTGAAACATTAGACAAATCTTATATAGTAAAATATGATAGTAGATTAAAAGATTTAAAAGATAGCAAAATATCTAAAAAAAATAAATTTATAATTATGGATATCTTAGAAATGGTTTAAAGATATATATATATAAAATATCATATGGAAACTTATACTGGATTTGCTCCAATAAATTACAATAATTCAAGCGACGAGTATATATGTAATACAGATAATTATCCATATGTTACAAATACAATGGAAACAATTGAATCTATAAACAATAATATAGATATTCAATATTTGGACAAAGATAAAAATAATAAATTATTTAGTATTAAAAGTGATTTATTAGAATACTTAAGAAAAGATTATAAAATAGAGAAAAAAGAAGACTTTATAGGAAAAAACTTAGTAAGTGAATTTGATAATTTCATGAAATACTTTAGTTTAAAACAAAATGAATTGTTAAAAGCAGAAAAAGAATTAATGGAAGAAATGAAAAGTAATAAAGATGATCTTAAACAAATGGATAGTTTAATAGTATATTATGATAACTTGAGTAAAAAATATGATGAAGATGATAAATCAACTATTGAATGTATGGAAAAATTAGCAGAAAATATAAAAAAAAATAGTAGAATAAATGAAATTAATGAAACTTATATATTAAGAAAAACTGAGATGATGCAATATTTAGATATAATAAAATATTTAAATAAAGCAAATTTAGGAAATACATGTAGTATATGTTTAACAAATAATGTAGATATATATTTTAATCCTTGTGGGCATACAACATGTGAAGAATGTTATAAAAAACAAGTAGAAAGTTCTAATTCACAAGATATGGAAAATAAATGTGTATTTTGTAGAAAAGTAATATTTAATACTAATAAATTATATTATATTTAAGTACTACAACCCATAATACCTCTATAATATGTTACACCATTACAAGTTGCCGGGGAAAATAGCAAAAATAGTAAAAGTATAAAACCTAAAATTGAATATAATATGTTTATTGCCCTCATTTATACTTATATATATATATTATATTTAACGCATTAGAAGGACTAATAATACAAACAGCATCATATCTCTCTTCATACAGCAAGCATATATGAGTAGGAAGAATAATACTAATCTAACAAGATGATGATTCATAAAGTTTTGAATAGGGCGAGTAATTGGCGAGATGGTTCTGTTTAAGTTAAAACCAAACAGATTCGTTGGAACAAACTTAAGAACAATCAAAAATATGATGAAATTTTTGATGAGGGTTTTATTCGAGAGAAGGAAGGCATCGACGGTTTTATCAATAATCATTTTATATTATATAAAATATTTTTTTTTCATAAAATAAGGCACTTTGGTCTAGTGGTATGATTCTACCTTTGGGTGGTAGAGGTCCCGGGTTCGATTCCCGGAAGTGCCCATATTTTTTTAATATTTATTATTATATGATAATAAAAATTAGTATATTTTTAATATTTTTAATCATTTTGATATTTTTTTTATTATACAAATTTTATAATAATAGTGATAATATTCATAAAGTTTATGGAAAAATAACAAAAACTGATGCGGAAAAAATAAAAGGATTAATGCATAGAAAAGATAAATTAAAGTATAATGAAGGTATGTTATTCCCAATGGACTATAAACATAATAGTATGTGGATGAAAAATACACATATACCACTTGATGTTATATTCTTAGATGAAAATATGAGAATATTAGGATATGTTGTTGATACTGTACCATTCTCATTAAAGAGTATAAGTATAGATAAAAAATCTAATAATGTATTAGAAATGAACGGTGGTTCAGTAGATAAATTCAATAAGAAAATTGGTGATAAAATAATATTTATAGAAAAGGATTTAAGTTAATTGGTATCGCATACCTATGGTTGCATCGGATCTGTACAGAGGTTCGATAAATTGCATTACACATACGCCTTTTTTATCTATTGAACAGCATCCGCATCTTAGATTGTTATAACGGCGTTCACGTCGTTTTTTTCGATAATTTTTAATAATTTTTTTCCAAGAAGAATTGAGTTCATCAATTAAGTTAACACGAGATATGGCGGCATCGATCTCCAGGCATTTTTGTCGCCAGAGCCAGTGGATCTTCCATAGTGGGCGCACCGTGTTGATCTGGTGGCGGAGTTGGGGCGATACCTGCTCCAGCAGAGCTACCGTACCTCCGCGTGCCGAGATACGTGCCAACTCTTGACGCCTGGGATCAGAATGAAACTCCCTTGCTTCTTCACTTAAATAAGCACATCTCTCCTTAATTGCAATCTTTAAGATGTATTTGACTACTTCGGGTTCTTCAATCTTTGCCAGGAGCCCATGACACACAAGTTCTTTCCAAGATAGAGTCATTTTTATGACTAATTTTAATATTCTAATAAAAGTTTATATTTTTTTCAAATTACACCTCTTAAACCAAAACTCCTTTTTCCAAATTCAATAAAAAAATTGGTGATAAAATTATATTTATAGAAAAGAATTTAAGTTAATTGATACCGCCACGCTGCGACTGCATGCTACAGCTCTGGCGCCTACACTCTGAGTTCTCGCATGCAGTCGCAGCAGGGCTGCCGCCGCGGATCAGCAAGCTACATCGCCGCCACCGCACCTCTTTTTTAACATTATTGTATTTTAAGTGGAATGGCCAGGTCTCATCTGCTAGCACACACGCAGGCGGTCGGACCCAGACACCGCGGGGCCTGCGTAACGAAGACATATATATATTGATAATCGGTCCAATACTCTCCGAATGAAACTCTCTTGCTTCTTCACTTAAATAAGCACATCTCTCTTTCATCACCATTTTCAAACAGAGTTTAACTACTTCAGGTTCTTCAATCTTTGCCAGGAGCCCATGACACACAAGTTCTTTCCAAGATAGAGTCATTTTCACGATTACTTAACATACCAATATATGTATTGTTATTTTCAAATTATACCTCTATAAATCAGAATCTTCTGATTCGAGTGATGGTAATTTTTTTGGTGGTGATTTTTTCCTTTGACGTTTATTACCTATTATTAAACCTTGAAATAAACTATCTAAACTTGGAGTAGTTTTTTCTTTTTTTCTTTTTGGTTTAGGTTTACTAGGTTGTACATTATGTATTACTGCTTTACGTTTTGTTCTTTTACTTGTTCTACGTTTTTTATCTAATCCACTCATATTACCCATAGTTTGCATAATATCATCTATATCATCATCTGCTTTTGTTTTTTCTTTTTCTAAAAGTTTTCTTTGACGAGTTTCTTTTGCTTTTTTTGTTCTTCTTGATTTTTCTTCTTGTTTAATATGATTTTTCAATACTTTAAATTCTTCATCGCCTAATCTTGATATATCAGATTTTATCTCGTCCACTTTTGACATAATACTTGGCCCTTCCATTTATATTAATATTGTATATATTATTTTAATTGTAATTTGTAAAGTAAATTACTAAAGTAATTTGGATGGTAAATTACTAAAGTAATTTGAAAAGTTTAAAGATTAAATTTGTAATAACATAAAGTATTACACTTATAAAATGGCCTCATCTCTTGATTTTATGCTTGCGAAAGTTTACACTGAGGGAATGAAAGCACCGAGGAATACCAAAAATTACAATCCACCAATTGGATGGCTCATGTCTGAAAAGTTGGATGGTTACAGATCTCGATTCAATCCAAAAGACAAAACATTTGTATCTAGGCAAAACAAATTATTTAATGCACCAGAATGGTTCGTTGATTTTATGCCAAATCACAATTTTGATGGTGAATTATTTGCTGGCAGAGACAATTTCAGTAATATGGGTGTTGTCAGAAAGAAAGTTCCAATCGATGAAGAATGGTTCAAAATCAAATATTATGTATATGATTGCATTGACACAGATCTGGAATTTTATGACAGATACGAAATGCTTGTTGAAATTGTCAAGGAGGCAAATGATTCTTGGGACAAATACAAATCTACACTTGGATCTAAATTTGAGAATGTGTCTTGTCCAATTGTATTGTGCAAACACATTGAAGTTGAATCTATGGATCAAATGAAAGAATACTACAAATCAGTACTTGATAATGGTGGTGAAGGTATTATGTTCAAAGACCCATGGTCAAATTATGAAAACAAACGATCAAACTATCTATTGAAATACAAACCTAATTTTGATGGCGAAGCAATTATTGTGGGTCACAAAGATGGTACAGGTAAATATGATGGTATGCTTGGAGCATTTGTATGTAAACCATTGATTAACAAAGGTGATCATTCAACAATTGATGAAGATCCTAACCATGAATTTGCTATTTCTGGAATGGATGATAGTATTCGCGAATCTTACGAGACAACTCATCCAATTGACACTATTATTACATATGAATATTCAGGATTTACAAATACAGGCAAACCTCGTTTTGCTAGTTATTTAAGGATTAGAGATGATATAGTATTAAAAAAAGAAAATATCAAAATGGAAAATGATGCGAATACTAAACTATGTATACACATCTTTGAACGTATGTCAATTTATGAAAAATGTAATGATTCGCCATTCAAAGCAAAAGCATATGATACTGCATGTAAAGCATTGAAAAATATGAATGATACTGATTTGGTTTCAGACGAATTGATTAAAATAAAAGGCATTGGTAAAAGTTTGCTTGAAAAAATAATGACAATTGTTCAAACAGGAACACTTGAACAATATGAAAATATCAAAGATTTTAAAGATCCAAAAGAAATATTGATGGGTGTTCATGGTGTTGGTAGTGTCAAAGCAAAAGAACTTATTAGCAGAGGCATGAAAAACATCGATGATCTTAAGAATTGTGAAAAGATTGATGAATATTTGAATGATGTTCAGATGAAAGGATTGAAATGGTATGATGATATACAACATCGTATACCATATGAGTGGATCAGTATGCACGAAAAGTATTTGAAAGATATATTATTTAGTATTGACGAATCATCAGAACTTACTATTGCTGGATCATATCGCAGAAAATGTAACAATAGTGGTGATATTGATGTTTTGATTAATACGCCAAGCATTCGAAACAATAGTATCTATAATGCATTTATGGATGAATTATTCAAACGTGAATATATGGTTGAAGAATTATCCAGAGGACCTAAAAAATTTATGGGAATTTGTAAACTTAATAAAGATGATATTGGTATTCGTATTGATATTATGTATACAAAACCTCAAGAATATCCATTTGCTATCATGTATTTCACAGGATCAATGGAATTCAATGTAAAGATGAGAAGTGAATTGCTAAAAAAAGGATTATCATTAAATGAATATGGAATCAAACGAGACAAAAAGAATGTAAAGCATGATTGTAAAACAGAAAAGGAAGCATTCAAATATTTAGGATATGATTATGTTGAACCTGAAAATCGTTAATTGTTGATCATTTTATGAAAAGCATATTCACCACCCTGAATCATTAAACTAATAAAAAAATACTGAACATATGGCAATAAACCTAAAATTATAAAAACTATACCAACATATTGTCCAAATTGTAATTCCTTAAAATGTTCAGTATTTTTTTTATTGAATCGATTTATTAAATATAAACCAATACCTACAAAGAATAGTGAATATAATGCTACTAATATATATGCGGATATAGCACCAAATGTTCCAACTAATGCATATTTAAATACATCAAAAAAAGGAATACTTATACTACTTTTATTTTTTGCCATTATATTATAATAAATAAATTAATTTTAATCTGTATCTGGTCACTCCCTTTTACTGCCTGAGCATATTAAATCTTTCAGTTAAACTATCGTCGCTACCGCTGTCACTGTCGCTATTGCTGCCGCTGTCGCTGCCAAATAATCTTCTATTTACATTTTGTATAGGATTACTTAGTTGTGTCATTCTTCTACGTAATTCACTGCTATCTGATGGGGCACTATATTCTTTTAACATATCTAAATAATTAGAAACATAATCTTCTTCTAAAAATGGTTCATTTAAATAATCTACAAAGTCTACCATTAAAACATCTTCATCGATTGGTACTAATTTATATATTTGTATTGGTTTTTTTTCATTACAATGGTCAGCACTTACTAATGGCCAATCTGGTTCCATCATATCTATTTCTTCTTGTGGTAATCCATCATTTTGTGCTCTCTCTACTTCTACATTATAATTATGTAATGCAATCTCATCTAATTTGTCTAAATAATGATATAATTTTGTGCTAACTAAACTATTTACTACTTTATATTTTTCTAATTTAAATATTCTAGGTTCAGGTATTGGAAATCTTTCAGTCCTATAACCAAAATTACCAAAAAACCATTCTGGAACTAATACTGGTATACTAGCAATACCTAATTTCATAAATTTTTCTGTAGTATTTACATTTTTACTACCATTTTGATAATCATTTATATCATATTTATGACATTCATAAAATGTATCATATGCTCCAATCCTAAAAAATTTATATAAATCATCAAGTCGTTTCATTTTTAATAAATCATTTAAATTTAATGTTTCGTATTTATCACTACCAGGTAATTGAATTACAAAATTTTTACGATCACTTTGTAAATATTCAAATATGTCTTCATCTTCATACATTATTGGATCAAATGCTTCAGTTCCTTTCCATGCTTTTTTTTGTGTTAAACGTCTTCGACTTATATTACCACGTGTTCTACTTTGAATACGTTTTGCTGCCCTATTACGTTTTTTAGTACGCTTATCTCTAAAATTACGTTGAATACTTTGTACACTTTTATAATCTCTTAATAATTGTACAACACTATCTAGTCGTAATCTTATAGCAAAGTCAATTACAGTTCTTCCTTTATCATCTTTAATATTAGGATCAGCGCCACGATCTAATAAATATTTAGTCACTTCGTATGGTATATATACATTGTTAACGGCATAAAATATTGCTGTATCATTAAAAGAATGAGCATCTTTTAATATATAATTTGGATCAGCACCATGGTCCAATAAAAGTTTGATTATATCTAAAGTTTTATTACTATCACAAGCTACTGCTAAAGGCGATTCACCATTCAACACAAAATTTAAACCTTCTGGTTGATTATCTCTAAAATATCCCATATATGCTTTAACATTATCATAATCATTTATAAATATGTAATCTATAAGGTCAGCACTTACTAAGTTTTTTTTTGTTTCTTTATTTATTTGTTCAACTGTTCCACTCATTATAATATTTGTATATATTATATTTTCATATCTTTCATTAAATCATCTACACTATCATCACTTGGTAATGTTATTGTGCTTGATTTAGATTTAATACCTCTTTTTTTTCTAACTAATTTTGCTCTACGTGTTTTCTGTCTACGTTTTGTATTTGCTATAGTTTTTGGTATTTTTTCTATTCTTTCAGCATTAACATTTAATGTAGGATCATATTTTTTTGATGCTTTAGGAAATTTAATACTAATTTTTTTTGGCGTCATATATTTAACAAACTTCATATTTTGTCTTTGTTTACCAGTTCTTAAACGAACAATTTCACCACGTTTAAATTTTATACGACCACCACCTTTTTTTTTACTATTTTTTTTCTTTTTTGTAAGTTTTTTTTTAGATTTTTTTATTTTTTTTTTAGGATTAACAGACTTATATACACCATAACCGACAGTTCCAATAGCAGCAGCAGCAATTCCAGGCGGTCCAGCAGCTAAACAGGGTGCACAAACCATTATATTATATGTTATATTTTATATTTTATAATATTTTAATAAATTAGTATAGATGGAAAATAGTGATTTTATTAATTTAATGAAGCGACAACAAGAAATGATAAATAATCAACAAGCACAAATAAGTCAATTATTAGAAATGCAACAATCACAAAATATGGAAAATGAACATAAACAATATATTGATGATACAAATTCAACATATAAAAATGAAGTAAAATATGATGAGACTAATGGTAAACCAAATCTTAAAATAGATCCATATAAGATATTAAGTATGTCAAAAAATTATGATAAAAGTAGTCTGAAAAAATCATATTTAAAAATGGCAGTTAGATATCATCCAGATAAAGGAGGTGATCCAAAAAAATTTAAGATTGTAACATTAGCATATAAAATATTATTGAAAAAACTAGATGAAAGAGATAATGATAAAATACACGATGATTTAAAAAATGGCAGTAAAGATTATATAAAGGAACAAACGAGTAATAATAAACGTAATATAAATATGAAAGGAGACAACTTTGATATAAATAAATTTAATAAAACTTATGATGAAAACAGATTAAGCGATGACTTTGCAGATGATGGATATGGTGATTGGTTAAAAAATGCTGAAGAAGAAACTGGTGTTAAAATGGATCAATTTAATAAAACAAAGTTTCATAATGAATTTTTGAAACAAAAAAAGAAGCAAACTAGCAGTCAATTACAAAAATACAAAGATCCTGAAGAATTAGTAAGTATGGGTAATCGTGATAGTATTATGATATTAGGTAAAGAAAAAGTGAGTAGTTATAGTGGTGAATCGAATGGATTAGGATATCGTGATTTAAGAGAAGCATATACTGAATCAACATTAATAGATACTGGTAGTGTTGATTTAAGTAAACGTAAAAATAATATAATGGAATATAAAAGTCAACGAAAAAATGTGAATCATCAAATGAGTGAAAGTGATATTAGAAATCAAGTAATGAGAGAAGAAGAGGAAAAACGCGAAGAAGTTACTAGACTTGAACGAATTAAAAATAGAGATTCAGAAATAAGTAATCATTATGAAATGATGCATCAAAGATTAGTTGGTAATTAAGTCTTTAGATTATAATGTTATACCAGCATTTCTTGTTAACATATTTATTGTTATAAATACTAAAAAGAATAATATACCAGATTTAAATATTGGATTTTTATCATTACTATCATCATAATTTTTATTATAATATATCATCGATATAATAGATGAAGTTATAAGTGCTAATATTATACATGATGTTGAAGACCACTTAGATTTTTTTCCGGATAATATATCAATCGTATTTTTTATAATTTTATTAAACATATAATATATCATAGATAAAATTTAAATTTCATTATATTATAGAAAAATTTTAAAAATTATTATTGCATCTAGCAGCAACATAATTTATTTATTAATTAGGATCCACATATTCTGGCATTTCACCTAATGTTGTATATTTTAAAAATTCTAAATCACTATAATCCATAGAATTATATATTATTATTATAACTATTGTATCTGGTGTAAAATAACTATTGAAAGTATCTAACATATCTTTATAATAACCAAGATTTATACATTTTGAATGATATTTATCATTTGTATAAAATAATAGTGCTGCGGGTAATGGTTTATTTAGATATTTTAACATTGCTAATCCTTTATTTATTTCTATTCCATCATCATCAATATCTTTTAAAAAAACAGCTTCATTATATGTTTCTTTTATATTTTTTAAATTATCAACTATATAATTAAAACAACCTGAACTATTTTTAATTGGTTCTCTATATGGAGGATCACTATCAGTAATATACTTAATATTTTGTTTACAATTTGTTGGATATGGTTGATTACCCAAGTCATACTTTTTTTTTAGATCAATATAACTCAATAAACCTTGACTACATCTATCAGGTGTCAATCCATCATTGGATGTATTTGCGAGTTTACATCCATCTATATTAGAGTTAAAACATTTATTATCATAACACCATGTATTACATGTTTTTATTGGAGTTGTAGCACTATCAAATGGAAATAAACAATCAACTAAATTTTTATCTAACCAATCAGTATCCCATATAAAACCAAATGTACAATAAAGTCCAAAAAAATTTGTATAAATGTCTTTATGAATAATAGAACCTGATCCATCAAGATATAATAAACCATTATACCAAACAGAAGACAAATCGAAAATCATGGAAACAAAAACTCCATTACTACCTTCTGTATTATATATTTCATTGAGTCGGGTTAGTAGTTGTTCTGGATTTTTCGGTCTTAAAGTTATTTTATTACAATTAATATTTTTGTAATAATTTGGTAAATTTTCTGGTAAATCAGTATCCGTTGACATACACTGCATATTATCATATTTACACATTTTATTTATTCCTATATCATTTGTATAAAAAACATTATTGCATTCTAGGTAATCCGGCCACTTTTGTATATAAGTATAATTCGAACAATTATTAAGTTCTTTAATCCTCTCAACCGGCGACTTATTCATATAAGCACAATTATATTTATCTTTTCTTTGAATACCAACACTAAAACAATCACAACTATTACTTGATATTTTATATATCAAGTAAACTATTAAAAAGATCAATAAAATAATACAAACATTATTATTCATTTATTATATTAAATATAAATAATTTAGAAATTATTATTGCCTCTAGCAGCAACATAATCCATTTGTTTATCAGTCGTACAAAGACATCCAGTAGAAGTTGAAAAGGTTGATGGACAACACATAGGAGAACTTTGATTATTTGCAAACATAAACATTTTATTAGGTGAATTAGGATCTCCATCAATTGGAGGACCACTTAAACTGGATGGATCAGATAATACTGGTTTTAATGGTGAATCATGTCCCATAACAGTATATAAATTACTATCAGATACTAGGGGGACATTTGCTGGACTATGTCTCCATGCTTCAGGATTACCAGTTTTTAAACACAAACCATCATAAGCACTGACATTATTATATAATAGTCCAGGATCATTATCAATATTAACTACTGGTGGATTTCTAGGTTGTTGTTTTTTAGCAATACTATCAACAACACTCGCAAAATGTCTAGGCATACTATCAACATTTTGAGGACTATTACTATCTAAATATGCCATTTCACCAGGATGAAAACTTTCTATAAAACGACCTCTACGCTTCCAACACAATACAATACATACAACAAGTGTAAGTATTAACATACTTGAATAATCTTCTTTACCAATCATGGTAAATAATACATATAAATATGCAGCAAGGATCAACAAAGTTATAGTATCAAGAAACATTTATATTATAATAAATATTTTTTTTATTATTTAAAATAAATCTAATTTATAGATTATATAATGTCAGAATATAAATTACAATCTCAATGGATTTTATGGAATCACGGATTAAATGATAAATCATGGTCAAATGATAGTTATAAAAATATTTTTACATTTGACAATTTAAATGATATTAAAATATACAATGATAACTTAGATTTATTACAATTACAAAATAGTATGTATTTTTTAATGCGTGAAGATATATTTCCAACTTGGGAAGATTCTAATAATAAGAATGGTTGTTGTGCTTCATATAAAATTCCATCAAATGATATAGTAAATACATGGCATAAATGTATTCAAAATATATTATGTGAAAATCTACATAAAAATAATGATAATTATGATATTATAAATGGTATATCAATAAGTCCAAAAAAAGAATTTAATATTATTAAAATATGGTTTAAAAGAAAATTAAAAGATGTGAATATATACTTAAATATTGATGATAAATATATAACTAAAGAAAATTGTATGATTAAAAATAATTAATAGCCTATACATTTACCAGAGGTTATATATTAATTAACCAGAGGTTATATATTAATTTACTTTAGGTGCTAAACATAATTTAATAATACCTAATGAAGCAATACTATATTGAATAATTAATGGATAATCATTTTTTATAAATAATTGTATTTGATTACATAAATTAGTACATTTAGTAAATAATGATAAATATTTTAAGGAAAATATACCTTGAACTAATGAATCATTTTCACAATTATTAATAAATTGTAATCCATCTTGTGTTTCATTTAATATGGTACTTTGAGATGCAAAATCACCATCGCAATTAAATAATAAACTTTTACCATAACTTTTAATTTCACATTCTTCGCCAATATTAATCATATCTCTAATAAGTTTTTGAAAATCTTGCGATGGCATTGTTAATTCAGTTTCAAACTCTGCTGGTGGAATAGTTATATCATCATTATTAATATCTAATAAATTTAAATAATATATTGTTTCAATATTTTTTTCACTATTATTAATTTTAATACCTAATTTATTTGTATCTTTTTTATGAATAAAAAAAGTAATTGTATCTGTATTATTAATTGTTTTAATTAATTTAAATAAATTTAAAAAATTAATACCTATTTTAATTTGTTCTTTACAATAATATGATTCAAATTTACTACTATCAAGTTTTAAAAATATTAATACAGATTTTGTACTATCCATAGCAATTAATTTAATACCATCATTATCAAAAATTAAAGTGCTATCAGTTAATAACTCTTTTAGTGCTTCACATAAAATTTTAATAGCAATTGATTGAACTGTTTTAATATCTAATATATGATCTTTATCAATACTTATACTATTTTTCTCTGATTTAACAATACTCATAAATACTTAATAATTTATCCATATATTATAAACTTTAAATATAAACTTAAACAATATATCTAGGAACAATGCTCATACTTTGTAATTCTTGAAATAATAATTTACAAGAATATGGTATATTAATTTTAGTAAAATTTAAATAATTATTACAATTTTTACAATAATAATCTTTATTACATGGTATATTTACACATGTCATATTACATATATTACAAATATAACAAGTAAATTTATCAGATACTTTCATAAATCTTTCTTCTAAGAAATATGATGCTCCATGTGAAATCATACAATCACGTTCCATTTCACCAAATCTTAAACCACCATATGATGATCTACCTTCACTAGGTTGTCTTGTCATTGATACAATTGGTCCAGATGCTCTTGAATGAACTTTATCACCTGACATATGTTTTAATCTTTGGTAATATGTTGGTCCTATAAATATACTTGTATGTAATTGTTCTCCATTTATTCCACTATACATTACTTCATTACTTTTACCTTCAAAACCTATATCTTCTAATATTTTAGATATATTAGATATATTTTTATCTTTAAATACAGTACTATCTCCATTATATCCATATAATGCACAACTTTTTCCTAATAAACATTCTAATAATTGAGCGATTGTCATACGACTTGGAATAGCATGTGGATTAATAATAATATCAGGAACAATACCATCTTTTGTAAATGGCATATCACACTGTTCTAATATCATACCAACAGTTCCTTTTTGTCCATGACGACTTGAAAATTTATCACCAATTTCTGGAATTTTTACATCTCTTATTCTTACTTTACAAAATTTAAATCCATTTCCATTTGTATCTATATAATTCTTATCTATATAACCTTTATCATTATTTTTCATACTAATACTTGTATCTTTATATTTATATTTATTATGTTTTGTTGGAATGATTTTTCCAATAACTATATCATCATCATCTACATATGTATTTTCTGGAACAAACCCATCGTCATTTAATTTATCATAATTATTATTTTTTGGAAATAATGTCTCATTAAAATCTGGTTTACAAAATATATCTTCTTCCCCAGTCAATTGATTCTTATTTACTTCTTCCTTATATGTTCTAAAATATGTTGAATTAAATAACCCTCTTTCAATAGCTCCTCTATTTATCAATACACTATCTTCTTGATTATATCCAGTATATGTCATAATGGCAACTACTATATTGATTCCATTTGGTAATTTATCCGCATTAAAATATTTCATATATTTTGTTCCGATTATTGATTTTTGAGGATAATGTAACATATGAGTAAATGTATCATATCTATTGTTAATATTTGTAGTATTAATACCAATTGCTTGTTTACCCATTGCCGACTGATATGTATTCCTTGGTGCTTGATTATGATGAGCATATGGAATACATGATGCCATTAATCCAAGTATTAATGATGGAGATATTTCACAATAATTATATGATTTATTTATTTTTTTAATATTATTACATAATAATAAATTATTAATTTCATATGTATCAATATATTCTATGATACATTTCTTATCATTATAATTTAATAATAAATCATTCCAATCATATTTTTTATCCATTAATTTTTTCTGAATCTTTTTATTATATACTAATTTATTTTTTGTAATTTTTAATAATGGTCTAATACATCTACCTCTATCTGAATGTATATATATAATATTATTATTATAATCCATATAAATTGAAACATAAATGTTTATTATACATTGCATTCTTAATTTTTTAAATTTATCTAATATATATTTATAATCAGTAGAATAACCAACCCAATTGCCATTTATAAATATTTTTGTATTTTTAATTTTATCATATTCAAATATATCTATATCTAATATACTATTAATATCATCATTAAAATAATTTAGAATTATACTATCATTTGATTGTTGTGTTATTTCACAATTATTTGCTAAATTTTTTACTAATCCAATTGCTTGACCTTCAGGTGTTTCTGACGGACATATATATCCCCATGAACTACTATGTAATTTTCTAGGTGGTATAAGTTTTCCAGTAACATCTCCACTTGTTGAAACTCTTCTTAAATGTGATAAACCACTTGTAAATGTTAGACGATTTAATACTTGCGATACACCAGATCTATTATTTGATAAATTATTTTTAATACCCCAATTACCAGTTGCTAAACTAGTTTTAAGTGTAGTTTCTAAATATGTTGGTTTTAATATACGAAATATATTTGTATAATTAATTGTATTATTTATATTATCTAAATCATTTGTATTAATAAATTTTTTTAAAATTTCATTTTTTAGTAAACCTATAGTATCTTTGAAAATTTTATTATAACATAAATATGTTATATTTGCTAATAATATACCGGGTGTTTCAATACGTTTATGTATATAATTATCACGATCAGTTAATTTATCTATTTTAAGATAACATTTTAATAATTTATTAATCATATATCCTAAATATAATACTTTTGCTTTTCTATCACTAATATGTGGTAAAATATTATTTATGACATTTTTATTAATATATTCTATCTTTTTCTCTTCTGTTATAGTCTGATATATATTCATATTATTTATTAAATATCTATATGCATCTAATTCATTTTTAATATCTATACATTTTTCAAATGATGGCAATAATATATTTGTCATTATATTATCTATTTCTGGAATAGAATTATCAATAATATTATATAAAATTTCTTTATCTGTAATACATCCAAATAATTTAAATATTACAAAAATAGGTATGCGATTTGATATACTTGGTACATTAATATATATATCATTATTATATATATCTTCTCTGTCTGTTATACTTATACTTATACATTTTGGTATACTAAATACATTATGATTTACTGATCTAACCTCAGCATTTAATGCAATTTTTTCTTTTTTTGATTTAAATACTTGTACTATATTTGGTGCTATTTTTTCTTGAGATATTATTACCTTTTCATTTCCATTTATTATAAAGTATCCACCAATATCATATTTACATTTTAAAGGTTTATTATATTTTGTTGTCATACAATATTTACTTCCTACCATTATTGGTATAGTACCAATTAATATGTTTTCTAAATTTTTACCTGGTAATTTTGTAATATTTTTAAATTCATCTATTATATCTATTTCAATATATATATCTATTAAAACATTTGACATATATGAATAATTTCTCCTATTTGCTATATCTGGATATAATATATTTTTAACTCCATTATTCTCTGTATATAAACAATCCTCTACATGTATAGTATCCTTCAATAAATATAATTTAATATTTTTTAATTTTATATTATTTGTATCATTTTCTATATCTAAATTTATATTTATTGGTGTATGTTGTTCTAATATATTTGGTATAATATTATCTATATAATCATCAAATGATTCTATTTGATGTTTTGCTAAAATATTTTTTTGATCAAAATAAGTCTGAACTATCGGTTCTGTAGATAATTCAGACATAATATGTATATATATTTATCAAAAAGAGTTTAAGTATTTTTTTCAAATTATAATAAATTAAATTATTATAATTTAATTTAATTTATTATAAATTAATTTATTATATTATATTATAAATGAATAATAATATTATAATATTATTATTACTACTTTTATTTATTATTATTTATAGTAATAATTATGAATATTTTAATGTAGGTGGTCAAGGTGATAATTTATGTTCTGAATATTGTACACCAAATTTAGATAAAAATTACTGTTTAGTTTTATGTAATAAAATACATGATACTACTGGTAATTATATGAAATTTAGAACTAGTAATTATAATAAAAATCAATGCGATCAAAGTATTATTAAAGATACTACTTGTAAAACAAATAATGGCGTAAATACATCTATACCTATAAATCCAATATGGTGTCCTAGTAATTGTATACCAACACCTGGATATGATGAAAATGGTCCACCGGAACCTCCTACTGATCCACCGGAACCTCCTACTGATCCTCCGGAACCTCCTACTGATCCACCGGAACCTCCTACTGGTCCACCGGAACCAGAAATAAAATATAGTTGTAGTGGATCTACATGTATAAGTGGTAATAGTGGTAGTTATACTACTAGTAATTGTAATAATATGTGTGGTTTTTCTTGTAGTGATACAAAATGTATACCTGGATCAAGTGGTAGTGGTAGTTATGATACAGAGGATGATTGTAATAATGTGTGTAATCCCACAAGATATTGGTTATGGGGTCTTATTATTGGTTTAATTTTTTGCGCATTAATAGGTGGAGGTATAGGTGGAGTTATGGGTACAATTGGTGGTGCATGTATAGGTGCAGGTATAGGCGCAGGTATAGGTTGGGGTATAGGATATATAATTGAAAATAACGATGATGAAGAAGATTAATTAATAGTATTTTGTCGAGGTATTGGTTCATTATACGCGGGTTCAGTTATATTGGATTGATTACCTCTTGTAGAATTATTACTAATTAAAGATAATACAATTAAAATTAATCCACCGAAAATAAAGATACCTCCACAAATTAAACAGAACATATAAATAAATCCTCTCTGTTTATATTCAGTATCGCTTACATTTTTACCATCAACTACATCTGGACATACACATTTTATATTATCTTTTTCTTTACCTTTTTCATCTAAACATTCAGATTTATTTGTTGGATCTACATCATTTAAACAACTTTTATCAATAAAAAATGAATATGTAATCATAGCACCTCCTAATAATAATAATAAGAATCCAAATATTATTTTTAAACTTTTATTTTTACTAACACCTGCACCAATACCACCTCCACCACCAACTACACCAACTACAATTGCAATAACAATTGCTACAGTTGGATCTAATCCTTTTTGTGTTTGATCTACAGTTGTTTTTATTTTATTTTCTAATTCAGTTATATCTGTATTATTAGATAATATTTTATTTATCTTATCACCTATAACATTTGCGATACTTTCAGATAATGAATCCGCAGTAAAATTACAATTATCACTAGTTAATTTTCCTAAAATTGTAATATCTAATTCACTACTCGATGATGTATTTTGTTTTACACTATTTTTCATTGTTGTATTTATAATTTGTTTGATTTCATTCTCATTTTCTTGTATTGCAGTAGTAACAGTATTTGCTACATTTGCATCAGCAATTTGACCTAATATACCACCTTCTTGTTCTTGTTTTATTTCATTTTCAATATCATCTGTTAATTGAGCAAATAAATTATTATCAAATTCAAATTCATCATTTTGTGTTATTGCTAATTGAGTTTTTGCTGAAGTTGATGCACTTGCATCAACTATAAAACTAGTTGCACAACTAACTTCAGCACTTTCACCAATTACTACTTTAATCTTTGAATAAGATTCTGATATATTTTTGACACTTGTTTCAATTTTACTTGAATGTTCTTGTTCTATTTTTTTTTTTACTTTTTGAATAGATTCATTAATAGTATTTGTAAAATTTAATCCAAAAATAAATCCAATATAACCAAATCCTATTTTACCCATATTATATTATATAATATATAATATTAATTATTTATTACAAAAATTCCAATTGTTCCAATAATTAATATTATTACAAAAATTACAATTAATCCTATTAACCAATACTTTTCTATAAATGATTTTTTCTTTGATGGTTTTTTTTTATCATTTTCATCATTTATATTAATATATTTATCTATATCGTTACACCATTCACAACTATTGTATTTTTTTATATCTAAATAATTGCAAATTGATTCTAATATTTCTTTATTACTACTTTTATTATTGCAAGTTCTATTTTTAATATTAGTAAATTTTTCACTATCTATAAAATTATCTATATCTTTACAAAAATCACATTCATTATTATTACATATCTCTTCTAAATTTTCTTTTTTTTCTAATCCAGTAAGATTACAATTTATTATTTTTTCTTCACATATTTCTTCTTTATTATTTTCATTTATAGTTCTACATGTTCTATCTTTATTACAAAATTTACATCCTAAAATATCATCTTTATTATCCATTATATTACTTCTATATTCATTACAAGCATTTGCAAATTGTATCACATTATTATTTGTTATTCCATATAATGGTGCATTTCCACCTTCGCATGATTTTATTTCTTCTTCATCTACATAAGGATTAATGTTTTCTTTAATATCTGCAACACATTTACTAACTAATTTTAATTCATTTGTATTTATTGTTCCTTTATTTGTAAAATCTAATTGACTTCCACACAAAGCTGTATTAACTGTTGGACATCTTGGGTCAGGTTCATTTGGTATTAATGAAGTTTTATTACTATCTATACAAGGCTGAAACCAACATCTATTATTTCCTTTAGTTTCTACATCTGATGCATATTGAAATACTTGATTTAATTCATTTGAAAAATTTAAATTTTTTAATTGTTTTATTTTTTTATCATATAAATATGATGGACTTTCTTTTAAATCTTGAGACCAATAACAATTACAAAATTTACTATATTTATTATTTAATTTATCATAATTATTTTCTGTAAAATTAAATGGTTTTACTTCACCTTTATTATTACAAAAATTACCCATATTTTTATTAAATGTATCTGTCGATTTTAAAGTTTTAACATATTCTTGAGCACCTTCGGTATTTAATATATTTAAATATTTTTCTATATTATTTTCATCTGTATCTGTATTTAATAATTTACTAATTTTTTCATAAAATGGTCCTAATTTTGTACCATAATATATCCTATTTTCATTTTTTGAATTTTTCCATTTTAAACAATTAGATTCATTTAATAAATTATTTGCATAATTATAATTTGTTTCATCAATATTATTAAATGTATTTTCATCTAATTTATTTGTACACCATTTTAAAGGATCACTATCTGGACCACTACATTTATTTGAATCTATACAATAATCAGGTGGGCATTTTTCCATTTGTGTTTCTGTTCCACCTTCTTTTTCTAAACAACATTCTAATCTTTGTTTTGGTATATAATTATAAATATCTGTATCTTCTATATTTGTTTTTTTTGGTCCAGTCGCACCCCAAATATCAGAATTCCAATCTTTTAAATATGCATATCTCCAATCATTTGGTAATATACAACCTTCTATTTTTTGTGGTTCTTTGTTTTCAAACATATTAACAAATATATTTCCACCATAATCACTTTTTCTAATAGCTTTAGCATATCCACTTCCATCTATCTGTTCATAACCTTGTATATTCCTACCATTTTTATTAGATGGTCCACGTATACATGATGTAAAGTAACCATCATATTTTTTTAAATTTTCTTTTGATGGATTAACGATTTCACCTTTTAAAAATGGTAATTTTAAACTATTTTTAATAATTTTATTTGGAGTTACTCTACTACATTCATTAATAGAATCATTATATATACTATCACTTAATGAAGTACCATAATATTTTTTTTCTTTTATTTTTTGATTTATAGATGACATAATATATTATCTATTATATATTTATTTTTTTTCTATATTATCATCTATTGCATCCAAAAAATCTGTCATTAATGTTTCGCTATCTTTATCTTTTTCTGTTTGTGTATCTTTAGTATTTGTTAATACAACATCTACTACAGTTGTATCATCTACAACATCATTATCATCATCATTATCATCATCATTATCATCATCATTGTCATCATCTACAACAATTTCTACTTTTTTCTTAGGTATTAAGTCATCTATCTCTTTAATATTATCAATTTTAATATCTAATGGCAATTTTTTAGGTGAATCATTTTCTTTATCCACTAAATCTTCTATACCATCTTCAAACTCTATCTTATCCATTATTATAGTTTTGTCTATCTTATATATATTACATTTATCTAATCCATTACATATTGATGGTTTTGATACTTCATAATTTTTAAACTTTTTATTAAATTGTGCTATTATTCCATCATCTACTATAGGTCCCGCCTCAATTAATCTATCATATTCCGCACGACTTAATTTTAAAAAATCTGTTTGTAATACACGTCTTTCTGGATCTAATGCTAATTCAATTGCTATATTTCTTTGTAATTTTCCCCATGATACACCAGCAATTCTATGACCTTCCATTAATTCTGCTACCTTTAAAAAGTTTTGTAATGTTGATACAATTCCAGCAAAAATGTTAACACCTCCAACAATTGCTGATGCTATACTTTTACTTTCTGCTGGAACAAATGAATCCATACCAACATTTGCTGCACCAGTTAATGTTGATAATATAATTACTGGAATTGAAAAACAATAATACCATGTTCTATAACTTTTTTCACTTCTTCCATGTAACCAACGATAACAACTTGCTTTTTCTGACCATTCTGCTAACAATGCTTCACATTCATCCGTCCATTCTTCTTTTTCTATTATTTTAGTTGTCATTTACTATTATTAAACATATTATTTTACAAAAAAAAACTTATTATTATTCTACTATTATTATCATTTTTTGCCATTATCATTCTACTATTGTTATCATTTTTTTACTATTGTTACCATTCATTTGTTTGTGCTTCAAAACTTTCTACAATACTTCTATCCAAATCATCTAATTCACAATATCTGTAACAATTTTGAATCATATAAATTGTAAATGCATCATCAATATCATTATACCAATAATCAGATAAACGATCATATGTCATAATATTTTTCAAAAATTCTCTGACTTTACTTTTTGTAACATTATCTTCTGGTGTTAACATTTCAAATAATTTACTATAAACTTGTGGCATATGCATCTCATCTAACATCATAAATGTATTCAAATGTTTTACCAGTTTGTCTTGATCCCTAAAATACAGATAATTATGATCTTCCTTAGGTTTCCATTCTCTACCATTCTTAACTACTGGTTGTAATTTAGGTTCACCTTCAACTTCACTTCTATAAAATTTACATTCTGGTGTAATCATTTGTGGTTCAAGTGATACTCCGTTAAACATTTCTGGATTGTATGTATAATTCAAAATATTCACAAATCCTATCATATCTGCCATATATGTATTGTATCTTGCACCTTTAGTCGATTCCCTAAATTTTTTCATTTTGTCCAAAGTAATACCATATGAATTTAAAAAATCATTGAATATATTTGTTTCAGTTTCAAATAATGTATCATCTTTATTGTTTACAATGTTTACTTTACCATCTTCCAATAGTTTAAATGTCATGTAACGAGCATCTCTCCCTACACTTGTAACAACAACTGGATTCTCGTTAATATTATATGCTTCAAATACTTGTAGCCACCTTTCAACAACACTATTGTTAATGGCAACATCATGTTTGTATCTGAAATTACTTGCTACATCACCAGTTCCTAATTTGGATGGTGTTGCTGGAATATACAATACTGCGTTTGACAACTTCAACTTTTCTAAAATTTCTGTCATAAAATCTTGATCACATTCTTCACATAATAGTGCTGAGGCAATATCCATTACAATTTTTTCACCATTCATTTTGGGAGCAAAAGATTGATAAGTGACACATTTATCCATTTTCTACCTTTATTTTTATACTGTTGTAAAAAGAATGTATCTTTTATTTCAAATTATAATTTATTGTCTTATATACAATATATCATCGTCATAATCTATATACATATATCCATGATATAAATCATTATATCCTAATATCTTTTGCCCTACACCAACTAATTCTCTTGGTAATATTTTAGCATTATGCATTTTTATTGTTCCTTTGCTACCTTTTATATCTGAGCCTTTAAATGTTTGTGGTCCCCTTGATAAATATTGAGAATATAATGTTCCAGTATCTACTAATAATTTATTAGTATTACCATCTTCATCTACTATAAAAACATCCATTCTCATAATATTGTTATCATAATGCATCTTTCCCTTGAATATAAAATCAGTTGGTACAGGATGACCTACAATCATCCGTTCATTTTTAAAATCTATCATTATACTACGTTTTGATGCTGTTTTAAATAATACATCAGTAACAGCATAATTTTTTAATGGATGTCCATCATGTATATGCGCTAACCCAAATACACCATTTACTATTTCTCTTTCTCTTAACATATTTTTTTGTTCACCTAATGCCATTAATCCTACAGGCATATTATGTGATTTACCATCAACTCTCACATCTTGATTTATATTTATTGGTGGTGTTCCTCCTTGTAAATAAGCATAACCACTACTATGTAAATCATCATATTTTACTCCATGTTTGTCTAAATTATTTTTTAAATCATTTCTACTCATCATTAATAAATCTGTTAATAAATGTGAACCAGTATCTAATTGATAAAATCCCGAGTATTTTTGTGGTTTACGTTCCCATACAAATTTATCATTTATTACATCACCCGTATGACTAGATGTCATTAAATCTTTTATCATTATTTGTGTTCCCCATGGATAAACATGTAAATCATATGTATTTGGATCATCATTTGTCATAATTTGAGGATGACTTTTACCAAAAAATGATTTATACAATAATATCAAAAATACTATTATAAATAAAATAATTGATATGTATTTAAAATTTTGCGAATTAAATTTCATTATAATTATTAAAATATATTAAATATGAATAATATTTTTTTTATAATTCAAAAAGATTTAAGTAAAATTAAAAAATATGATTATAAAATAAATTATGATTTAGATTTTAGAAGTATTATTGTATTTGATTTATGTTATTTTTAAAATACGTTTGATCCGATTATAGTCTTTTGCATTATAAATTGCTCTACCACTTTCAATTTCTTTAATCGTTTTTTCAGGCATATTTAATCGTGTTGCTAATTGTTTTTGTGTCATATTTAATGTTGAAGTCCTCTTTTTAACCATTGCTAATCTAAACTCTTTAGTATATTTATCATGTTTTAATATATCATTATCTGCTTTAGTTTCAACTTTAATTAATTTTTGTGTTGTATCATCCATTTTCTTTTTCTTAGGTTTATCTTTAGTATCAGTATTATTTTTTTTGACTACAATTGTTTTCCAATCTTGGTGATCAAAGATTCTTTCAGTATCAAAGATTCTTTCAGTATCAAAGATTCTTTCAGTGCCTTCCATTTATTAATTATTATAAAATATATTTTTAAATCTGTTAAATATTTATAATTGAGTTAATTACGCGATTAAAAATCACGAGATTCATATTGTTTATCATATGGAATATTTTGTATAAGAAATTTTGTTTTTTCAATTACTTTTAATTTATACATATGTTTTGGATTAAAATCAAAATCAATAGTTTCATATTGAATTTTTTT
>ENA-OQVM01000386-OQVM01000386.1-marine-metagenome-genome-assembly--contig:-NODE-386-length-70747-cov-20.600241_pt1 | contig 70747 bp, 76 predicted proteins | sample MGYA00237776_ERZ505498 | MGnify/ENA primary metagenome ERZ505498 (study PRJEB26159, sample SAMN06265151) | marine metagenome | isolation source: Helgoland LTER site | place: Germany:Helgoland, sampling... | reverse complement strand
CGACTGCTACGAGTGACTGACTGGGTGCGCTGTTCATAAAGCGGGTGCCGTTGTGTGTTGCCTAGCCAAGAGGCGACTTGTCTAGATCGTTTCAGATCCAAACAAGCAAGCGGCGTTAGCTGAACGCGCTGTCGTGCGCACTGACTACTTGGCTATCAAGCGAGCAGGAATATCAACACCAGCCTCTTTGTAGTACTGCACAGCACCAGGGTGTAGCGGTGCGACGAGACTAGCGAAGCGGTCTTCAGCCCTCAAAATGGCCAACATGCTGTTGCCTTTTTTGACCGTATCAAGTGACTCAAAGTAAGTTTTTGTGAGCTTGTAGGCGACATCGGTACTGAGGTCTTTGTTCACCATCAAGGTCATGATGCTGACCCATGTCGTAATGTCTTGGTCTTTATTGACTTGGTCAGGGTAGGTGTTTGCCGGAATCACTGTACGCGTGAAACCTAAACTTGGCTTGGCTTCTGCAGGCACGCTCAACAGCCGGAATGGCCGCGCCATACCCAACTCAACCAATGCCTGCGAGCCGACGGGTAGTGTGCTGACAAACATATCGAACTGGCCATCTTTGAAATTCTGCATGGCTGTGTTCCATGGCGCTTTGATGCCGCTGTAGTCCTTTCCATCCTCAAAGCCAGACCCGGCTTTGACGATAGAGCGGATCATGTTGTTGGCAGCGCCCGCTGGCGGCCCAATAAAAACACGCTTACCTTTAATTTGACTCCAGTCGGCTGAACCTGAATCAGCCCAGACCACCATGTGGTAAGTGCTTGAGCCGAAGCTAAAGAGTGAGCGTACGTTGTCAGCCAGCGCGGCGCCTTTGTCGCCCAGCGATGAGTAGGGCCCCACCCCTCGTTTCAAGGCCCCAAACGCTGTTGGCGGTACGACTGCAGTGTCTAACGAGCCTTTAGTCATCTTTAACAAAGACTTCGTCAAGGTCTGCCCAGTAGCCAGTTGTAGCGATATGCCCGCCTTTGACCAAGCCGGAGCCATGCCTTGTGGCATCAGCCCCAGCACGCTGCTCGCGCCGGCGGTTTCCATGGCAATGGTTTGAGCGGCCGCCGGGACGGTGAAGGCCGCGCAAAGGGCTAGTGCGGCTAGTTGTCCTGCTTTTTGTTTATTCATCGCTGTTGTCTCCTGTCGGTTTGGTTCGTTTTATGACGCTACAAGATCGGCTCCAAATGACCAATGTAAACGTAATGAGCACCCATGTAAAATGCTCATTTGGAACGTCAACTAAGCATAAATCGATGGACCCAAGGCACTTGTTACAACTAGCCGCTGTGTTGGACACGGGCTCGCTCACGGCCGCCGCACGCCATTTAGGGTTAACCCAGTCCACGCTGACCCGCAACATGGCAACCCTAGAGATGCAAGCCGCTGGGGCTTTGTTTGCACGCAGCCGCTTCGGCGTTAGGAGCACACCGCTGGGTGAGGCATTGGCCAGAGAGGGGCGACTGGTTCAACAAGGTCTGCTGCGTAGCGAAGAGCGCATTGCCGCCACCAAGCTGGGGCTGAATCGCCAGCTGCGCATTGGCATTGGTCCGATTATTGGCTATGCGGTAGCCCCCACCCTCATTCGCCACATGCTAACTAAGCTGCCTGACCTATCAATCTCATTGACTGTTGGACGCCCGAGTTTGTTGGTAGAGCGGTTGGCCGCCGCTGAATTTGATTTGTTAATAGCACCGTCCATCTACGAACACACGCCCAAGGGAATTAGTCGTGACTTGTACCTGAAAGACCGTTTGGCTGTTTTTTGTGGCCCGGGGCATTCGCTTGCAACGCAAGCAAATGGAGGTCCGATTTCGGGCGCGCTGTTGAGCGCAAGTCCATGGTTAAACATTGGGTTTGCGTCGCCGTTTGAGGATATTGAAACAGACTTCCTCAGCCATAACGGCGTCACTGAGCGGCGTATTGAGCTGGCGACCGTGGGCGACGCAAGCATATTGCTCAGTGTGCTGATGGACGGTCAGCACCTGTGTGTATTACCAAGACACACCGTGTCCTTGCTGACGCATGTGTTTGCGTTGGTCGAGTTGCCTGTGAAGGTGGCTGCTGGACGGCGCGATCTATATCTGTGGTCTCACACCGGCGATGCTGGCGATGAAACCATTCAAACCCTCTTGCAAACCGCGCATCAATTGTTGCCAAAGGCATACCGAGCGCTGAAGGCATGATGCTTTCTTAACGCCTTAGGCATCGAAAGCATCGCAGGCAAACACAGGGTAATCGGATTCGCCGCCTCACTCAGGCCAGCGTGACGCGCGCTTCAAACAGATAACCGGCCAGTGCCTGTTTAACGGCTGGCATCGCGGCTTCTGCGGCAAGGGGTAAGGTCACGTTCACGATCAACCCCCTTGTCCCCCCGGCGCTGACCTGCACGTGTGCATCCGATTCAGCCAGTTGCTCGCGCAACACCCCATTGACCAGTCTGGTTGCGGCATCGCAGCGCAGTTCTGGTTTGAATATTTTTCCAACCGAGGTGGTGGGAATGGCATCAATGATATAAAAATGTTTGGGCCACGCGGGTCGTTCACCGATAGTCTCTTCAGCGTATTGGTGCAGTTCGGCTTCGGTCACGCTGGCCCCTTCGCGCAACATGACGTAGCACACAGGTAACTCGCCGGCGTAGGCGTCTGGCATGCCAACCGCGGCTGCCAACGCAACGGCGGGGTGCGCAGCGAGGGCATTCTCTATCATCACCGGATCAATGTTATGGCCGCTTCGAATGATCAAGTCCTTGGATCGCCCAGCCATGTACAGGCGACCCTCTTCGTCTGTGTAGCCCAAGTCACCGGTGTTCAGCACGTCCTTGTCTAAGATGCCAACACCGTGTTCGGCGTTGCGATAGCCGGGTGAAACATGCGGGCCGATCACGCTCACCACGCCCACCTCCCCTGCTTGGCATAGGACCCCCAGCTGCCCATCGGCACCGAGTTGACGAACCTCTACGCGTGTATAGGGCAGCGCCCACCCGACTGAGCCGGCTTTGCCCGCACCCGCAACCGGGTCATACGCGATCAGACCTGAGGCCTCGGTCATGCCGTAGACCTCGTAAAGGTAACCGCCCGTGACTTGCCGAAAGCGTTCGCCCACTGCGGGCGGCAACAAGGCCGCACCGGTTATCCCAGCGCGCACGGCACTGATGTCGGCACCATCGACTGGCACCTCAAGGACTGCGCCCATCGCAGTCGGCACACCCGCCACTCGGGTCGCTTTGTACTGTCCCACCAAGCGCCAAAAGCCCTGCACCATCGCAGGCGTACGTAGGCCACCGGGTGACATCACCAGCAACTCCGTACCTGCCAAGAATACAGCCAGCCCTGCAGCAATAGTGCCAGCCACATGAAACAGCGGAAAGGTGGCGGTGAAAATATCGTCAGGCCGGTAATTACCCATAGCTGCCCCGCCCAGCGCGGCGATCAGTTGCCCACGATGGGTATGGGCCACCAACTTAGGCGCGCCCGTGGTGCCGCCAGTATGAAAGTAAGCGGCAATGTCATCGTCCTTACCAGGCTCGCCAAAAATCAAATGATCGTCTGGTTGGGCAGCCAGAGCGGTATGAAAATCGATCACGCCCGCCTCCTCTGGTGAGCCGGGTGGTGCGACGCGAATCAAGACCAGGCCAGGCAGGCGCTCGCGCAGAGCCAGCACTTTTTCCCATATATCAAGCACGGGGTGCGGCCCAAGAGCCACGAGTATGCGTGAGCCAGACTCTTCAAGTAATGCGGCAATGTGATCAACTTGCAGCAGAAAGTTAATGGGGACTGCGTAACCCGCCGTCTCTGCTCCCCACAGGGTGGCGTGCGTCTCGATCAGGCTGGGTAGCATGTAGGCCACACCGGGACGCGGGCCGCTAAGGCTATGAAACAGGTTCGCGGAGCGCCGCACCATGCCTAACAACTGCCCGTAGTTGACGCAACGAGGCACTTCGTCGGGCGCACCGGTCATGAGCATGGTGATGGCCGTGCGATTGGGCTGCTGCTCGGCCGCCCGAATAAACACATCAAGTACGCTGCGCTCGGGCAAGCGCTCTTCCAGCGTCATAGCCGCTTCAAAGGCTCTTAGGTCATCGCGTGTTTGGATGATTACGTCGTTGAAGGTCGCCACGTTGTTCTCCTGTTAAATAGCCAATTGCGCCTAACGAAGTTACCGCAACGTCAATCTAAATTACCAACGAACTTACAGCGCGCCGCTTCTTCAGACACTATAAACAAGATTGTTGCCTCCTTCATCGCATTCATATTACGATAACTTACTCTCTCTATAACATCGAAGGCGTTAAACGTATGGTCTGCCGCCTGGCTGCTGGGTTTTCAAGCCAGCGCGTTAACAGTCGCACTGCGCGTGCACCAAGCTCTTCAACAGGTTTATCGAGGCCAAGGGGCCGCGCCTTTGCGCTTGCTAAGGGATGAGTATGCTTGCCCCTAGGGTGTTTCCAGACTCGATTGCCTCGTGGGCCTTGACCGCGTCTTTCAATGCATATTCGTAATTGATGTTGGCGCTGAGAATACCGTCGCCTATGGCTTTAAACAAGTCACGTGCCGTCCATTCGAGGTCAGCGCGTTTTGCGACGTAATGCATAATTGCTGGCCTTGTAATAAACAAAGATCCACGACGCCCGAGATCTTGAATCACGTCGATAGGGTCTGGCGGTCCGGATACATGCCCATAGGCCGCGCAGACGCCCATGAGCCGCAAGCTGTCCAGCGATTCACGCATGGTGTCTTTTCCGATGGCCTCGTAAACAACGGCACAACCTTCTCCATTGGTGACCTCACGAACCACCTCTAAAAAGCTATTCTTTGACCGCACCACGGCGTAATCACAGCCGGCAGCCCGTGCCGCCTCAGCCTTTTCCTCGGTGCTCACGGTGCCAACAATCGTCGCACCCATAGCCTTCGCCCATTGACACAAAATGAGCCCCATGCCGCCTGCCGCCGCATGCACCAGAATGGTGTCGCCAGGCTTGACGGCATAGGTTCTGTGAAGAAGGTAGTGGGCGGTCATGCCTTTCATTAACAGCGCGGCTACCTCTCGGTCATCTAGGCCCTCTGGCAGGTGTAGCAGTTTGTCAGCGGGGTAGTTGCGTATCTCGGCATAACTACCCAAGGGCGGTATCCCGTAGGCCACACGCTCACCCACCTGGAACTCCGTCACACCGTCACCAACGCCCTCCACGATACCCACCCCCTCAAAACCAATGACTACGGGGCACGGTGGCACGACCCACGGGTGCGAAATACCGGCTCGGTGGTAGGTATCGGCGTAGTTCACCCCCACGGCGGTGTGACGCAATCGGACCTCACCGGGTGCGGGGTCGGGCACCTCCCAATCCATCCATTGCATCGCGCTAGGTGCGCCCAATTGGTGGATAACTTGCGCTTTAGACATGCTGATATCTCCCCTCTTCACCGATAAAAATCTAGCAACCGGCCCTTTTTTAGCATGTCCACTGTGTCGTTGCAAATGCCTGCACAAGTGCCGGCAGGTAGGAGGACGCGCAAGACGCATGTACATAGGTATTTGTCCCATTATTTAAACTAGACCGATTGGTACAGAATGCGGTTCATGAGTCAGCAAACGCGACATATTCTGGTACAGCACGGGGCAGAGCTTCTGACCGAGTTCAGCTACAACGCGCTGGGAATTGACCGCCTACTGCGAGAGACTGGCGTTTCCAAGGGCTCTTTCTATCACTTCTTTGACAGCAAGCAAGGCTTCGCGCTAGAGGTAATTGGATGGTACGAGGCCTACTTTGAAGAGCGCTTTTGTCGCATCCTGGGTGACTCGGAAACGCCGCCACTGCAACGACTTGCTCAGTGGATGAGGACCGGTCGTAATCGCTTGGCGAGGCACCAGTTCCGCCGCGGTTGTTTAGTGGGCAACCTGAGTCAGGAGTTGGGGTCAACGGACCCGGTGTTGAGCAAAAAATTGCAGGCAGTTTTTCGAGGTTGGGAATCGTGGATCGCTGACGTTCTGGCTCAGGCGAAAGCGAGAAACGACTTACCGGCTGACGCAGATACCGAGTCGCTTGCCCGTATTTTTTGGATCGGTTGGCAAGGGGCCATCTTGCGAGCCAAGCTAGAGGGGAGCGGCAAGCCTCTGGATGATTTTTCTAACTTCTTCATCGCCTACGCGACCCAAGGCGGTAACTTTTACATAGAGAAAGTGCGTTGATGTCCAACCTCGCTCAATACCTGTTTCAGCGCGCACTGGCGAACCCAGATGCCATTGCGATCATCGACAGCACACAGCAAAAGCACGCGCAATCAAGACCGCCGCGCATGGCGACCTACGGCTACGGTGCATCTGAGCTTAGCTTTCGCGACTTTTCAGCGCGCATTAAACAACTTGCGGGAGGGCTGGCGTCGTTGGAGGGTATCGCTAAGGGTGACCGGGTTGTGATTTACATGGAGAACTGTCCTGAGTTTCTGGACTTGCTTTTTGCATGTTGGACTGCCGGTCTCTGCGCCGTGCCAGTGAACGCCAAATTACACGCCAAGGAGGTGGTGCATATCGTGAACGATTGCAGTGCGCGCATCGCATTCATCAGCAAGAGCTTAGCCCCAGATGTCGCAGCGGAGCTGGCGCTAACAGGTTCACAGGTCGACTTGTTGACCACCCACTCTGAGTCTTTCGCTGATCTATACCAAGCCTCACCGATTGCCTGTGCCTCAGTGGAGCCCACTGATTTAGCTTGGATTTTTTATACATCGGGAACCACCGGTCGCCCCAAAGGGGCCATGCTAACGCACCGTAACTTGCTATTTATGTCGCTCACCTACAGCGCCGACATTGAGCATGTAAACGTTGGGGACATGAAGTTGCATGCAGCACCTCTGTCACACGGCAGTGGCCTCTACAGCTTGCCTCACCTGTTTGGAGGCGGCACCCAAATGATTCTCGATGGGTTTGACCCGGAGCAAATACTCGAGACGTTTGAAACCCAGAAAAACGTCACCCTTTTCGCCGCGCCAACGATGGTAACGCGGCTGCTAAGCCATGCACAACCTGATCACGCCTACCCGGGACTGCGCACCTTGTATTACGGCGGTGGCCCCATGTACGTGAGTGATACGCTACGCGCAATCGCCTGCTTTGGGCCACGCTTGTATCAGCTGTATGGACAGGGTGAAAGTCCGATGACGATCACGGGCTTGTCGAAAGCAGACCATCGCGCCGATGAACAGGGCCTAGACCACGATCGACTGCAGTCCTGCGGTGCTCCGCGCTCCGGCGTAGAGGTGCGCATCGTGAATGAAAACGGACAAGTACTCCCCGCAGGCGAGTTGGGCGAAGTCATTACGCGCAGCGATGCGGTTATGAGCGGCTATTGGAATAACCCAACAGCCACGAACAACGCACTACGCGACGGTTGGCTATGGACGGGGGACATCGGCTTTCTTGATGCACGCGGCTATCTGTCGCTGCGGGATCGCTCCAAAGACATGATCATCAGCGGTGGCTCTAACATTTATCCGCGTGAAATCGAAGAAATCTTGTTGCTGCACCCGAGTGTATTGGAGTGCTCTGTGGTGGGTCGATCGCACCCAGATTGGGGCGAAGAGGTCATCGCCTTCATTGTCCCTCGCTCCGACAAGAAACCCACGCAGGAAGAACTCGATGAGATTTGCTTGGCGCATATTGCACGTTTTAAGCGTCCCAAGGAATTTAAGTTTGTCGACATGCTGCCAAAAAATAATTACGGAAAAGTACTCAAAACGTCGCTACGCGACATGCTTGAAAAGGAGACGCCACATGCGTGATGTTTATATCGTTGGCATTGGGTCAACGACCTTCGGTCGACACGCCGATGAGTCAATTGAAAGTCTGGCTGTGGGGGCGGTGGTGGACGCACTCATTGAGTCAACAGTGGACAGGGGCGACATTGGCGCACTCTATCTTGGAAACTTTATAAGCGGTCCGCTGAACGGCAAAGAAGTCTTGGCGGGTATTGTTGCTGACCGAATTGGCCTACCCAATGTGCCGTGCACCAAAGTGGAGGGAGCGTGTGCCTCTGGCGGTATCGCCTTTAGGCATGCCTGCATGGCTGTCGCTTCTGGCGAGGTCAATGCCGCCATCGCAGTGGGTGTTGAAACCATGACGCACGCACCTACCAAGCAAACCACGGCTGCGTTGAACTGTGCAATGGATAACGAAAATGACGGTCCCAGCGGACTGACGTTCCCCGGCCTATTCGGTTTGGCCTGGCGCATGCATGCGGATCGGTTTGGTACTACACGCGAACATGTCAGCGCCGTTGTTCGGAAAAACAAGGGTAACGGCCTCCATAACCCACTGGCGCAAATGGGCGCTGAACTAAGCGACGCGACAATTGCAGATAGTCTGCCCATCTGCGACCCCATTCAACTGTACGACTGCTGCCCAACGAGTGACGGTGCAGCGGCGGTGGTGGTGGTCTCAAAGGCGGTGGCCGAGAAACTAAGCGCCACACTCAAGCACCCACTCGTTCAGGTCTTGGCGGCCGTACAAACAAGGGGCTCGCCAAGCATTGGCGGGCACGCGGATCTTATATCGTTTGATGCGACCGTCGTTGCCGCACAGCGTGCCTATGAGCTGGCAGGTGTGAGCGCTCAAGACATTGACTTGGTAGAGCTGCACGACTGCTTCTCTATAGCGGAGGTCATTGACAGCGAAGACCTTGGCTTGGTTCCCCGAGGTCAGGGCGGGTATTGGGCACATGAGGGACGTACGGCCGTTGGCGGTGATGTGGCTATCAACGCCAGCGGTGGCCTGCTAGCAAAGGGCCACCCGGTTGGCGCAACGGGTTTGGGACAGGTTTTCGAGGTTGTTAGTCAGTTACGCCATACGCATCCCAATCAAGTTCAAAACGCACGTATCGGCATGACGCATAACCTCGGGGGCGCCGGCGTTGCCTGTACGGTGTCCATACTGCGAGGCGTGCAGTAATGACTATGCAACGATGCACCAATTGCAAAACGACACTCACCGCAGCTGCGGTGGTTTGTGTTAACTGCCTCTCACGTGAATTCGAGAATTTTGATGTGCCAACAGAAGGCCACTTGGTGTCTTGGACGACGATACGGCGCGCGCCCGCAGGGTACAGCGCCACGGCCCCCTACAACGTGGTCGTCGTTGATCTCGCACCAAGCATCAGAGTGACGGGACGCTTAGCCCCAGAAAGCCCACCCCCCTCTATGGGCGGGTTAGTTCATCAGGTCGGGGAGGAAAACGGCTGCCGATTGTTCGTCGTTGCCGGCATATGACAACGCGTATTTTCACTGAGCGGTTAGAAAAGAAAACCTGACCCATACGACTCAAAAAACACCATCTCTACAAAGGTACAAGAACAAATATGGCCGATATCACCTACGAAAAAAATGGCGCCGTCGCCGTTATCACCATTAACCGCGCGAGCAAAATGAATTCGCTCAATTTTGACGCTAACGAGGCATTGGTCGACGTGTGGAAAGACTTCGCGGCGGACGATGACCTACGGGTGGCGGTCATTACGGGCGCGGGTGACCAAGCCTTTTGTGCAGGCGCTGACCTGAAGACCTACACCATGGCTTTTGCTCAGACCTCTGCGCCCGAGTTTCGCCGGCGTTTCACCAATGGCCCAGGGTTTGGAGGCATCACACGGAATCTCGATATTGACAAGCCCATCATTGCGGCGATCAACGGATTTGCGATTTCAGGGGGCTTTGAGCTCGCCCTTGCCTGCGATATTCGTTTTTGCGCACCTCATGCCGAGTTTGCGCTACAAGATGCCAAATGGGGATTTCACGCATGTGACGGCGGACTCATTCGACTGCCGCGCATTGTCGGACTTGGCCATGCGATGGAAATCATTTTGTCAGGCGAGCGTGTGGACGCCGATCATGCACTACGCATTGGCTTGGTTAACCGAATCTATCCAGCGGCGGAGTTACTGAGCCGCGCGTTGAACTATGCGGAAATGCTAGCCTCAAGGTCCCCGCTCTCGCAACGCTTTGCCAAAGAGGTGATGCGACGCTCAATCGGCATGCCTGTTGATGAGGCGCTGCGCATGGAGTCGCGTTCGTTCTATGACGTTGGCCTCACCGAGGACTTGGCGGAGGGCACCACATCATTTAAAGAAAAAAGAAACGCTGAATTCAAGGGGCGCTGAGACAGCGTTAAAACCTGTGGCCTCTGACGTGTGAATACGTGTTAAACAATTAAGTATTAATTCATGCCCCATTAAGAACTGGGCAATAACGTCACAATGTGAGAAGATAAATCGCGCGAACGCGTCCCTTGCTAAAGCTAGGATCAAAATGCGTTTTGTTCAAGAATAAGGAATAAAGTTATGCCTAAACACACCGGAAGTTGCCACTGCGGTCAGGTCAAGTTAGCCACAGATCTTGATCCCATGCTCACAATGCAATGCAATTGCACGTCATGTCGTAAACACTCAGGGTCTTTCACGCTGCACACATTTTATGCAGAGACTGAAATTGACATTGAGGGACCAACAAACACCTACGAATACACCGGCGGCAGCGGTCATAAGATGACCGCCTCACACTGCACGAAGTGCATGACAAAGGTGTCGGTAAGACCTGAAATATTCGAAGGTATGTTGGGCGTACCTGTTGGGATGTTCGACGACGCCAAGACCTTGACACCAAAAATGGAGATGTGGAACAGCGAGCGCCTGCCATTTTTAGCATCGAGTGAATGCATGGAAGACCGCTTCGACGACTCTGCGGTCGCTGAGCGTTTGTCAGCGTTAATCGAAGCCCTAGAGAATAGATAGCCTTGGGCCTATTCTGTTAGTCAACTTAATGGACAAGTGATTGACTGAAAACGAAACTGTCCCTGATGAGCTAGGCCAACTCAAAAAGGAGATTGGCAAGCTGCGCCTGCAAGCAGGGCTGCGTAAGGCCTTGTCTGCGGAGCTTGCTAAGCAAAAAAAGATCTCTGAAGAGGCCACAAAACAAGCAGAAGAGTCGGCTCGAATACTTGAAGGCCTCTCGAAAAATTTGTCGCGGTATGTTTCGCCCCAAGTTTACAAAAAATTATTTGATAAGAAAGACAAGGTTGAACTAAGTAGTCAGCGAAAAAAGCTAACTGTCTTTTTTTCAGACATTGTTGGGTTTACGCAGCTAACGGACGAGTTGGAGTCTGAAGACCTCACAGACTTCTTGAATGACTACTTGAATAACATGGCAACGATTGCCGTTCGTCATGGCGCCACTATCGACAAGTACATTGGTGACGCTGTAATGATTTTTTTCGGCGACCCCGAATCAAACGGACCCGACCTAGATGCTAAAAAATGCGTAGACATGGCCTTGGACATGCAGCGTTATGTCCGCGAAAATGCGCCAACATGGGCCAAGCGGCACTCCTTCGACAGAGTGCTAGAGATGCGAATTGGCATCAGCAGTGGTTACTGCACCGTTGGTAACTTCGGTAGCGAGGATAGGCTGGATTACACCGTGTTGGGAGGCGTCGTTAATCTGGCAGCGCGCTTAGAGAGCGCTGCCCGCCCTGGGTCAATATTGGTCTCAAACGAGACTTATAAGCTCACTCAAGATGTCATTCATTACGACATAGGTCGAAGTTACAACTTAAAAGGTTTGCACAACCAAGTAACGGCCTACGAGGTGCAAGTACTCGACACGGACGAACGCCCACACGCTTTTTCAACGGACAACGTCGCCCTAACTATTAAAACGCAGCATCTATCCAAGGAAGAACTTAACTTGGCCATTGCATTTCTGCAAGAAAAGGGTCACCGGCTGAACTAGCTTTGTCCGAGAAGATAGCTGCCGTGACCCCCGCCGTGTCAAGCCACCTTGTTATTTCTCATCAACCGCATCTAAGGGCACTTCCTCACCGCTAAAATACGCCTGCGATCCTGGGTGTAAGGGAATCCCATATGTTGCCTTCGTGGGCTTTAAAAACTTGAGGTCACGCGACTCATGCATCAGTGCGGCCGTGATGACGAAAGCATGGCTTTTGGGCAAGCTTTCTCTGGCAATCAAAAAATACTTGCCATCATCCAGCAACACCTGAATAGGCATCGGGGCAAAGAGCTCAAAAGGCGGCGCGCCGCTAAACATGTCCCGCGCTTGCTTATGGGACAAAACAGCGAGTTTTGACTGATCCGTCTTGAGGAGGCTAGCTACACGAGAAAAATTTCGCGCTCGGCTCACCATGGCACGGCTCAAAGGGAGTTCTTTTCGTAGTGTCGCCACCCAAATCTCAGCCAAGTCATCCCCCGTGTAGTCCTCGTGTGACGTGAGTATTTGTAAGTTTTGCTTTCTAAACGCATCCCATAGGCCGTATGGCGTGTGCGCTAAGGCCTCTTTTGCACAGGCAGCCATCACGGCAATAATGCCTATTGCATTTCTTCGGTTGTACATATTGACGCTTTATATATAAAAAAAGCGAGGAAATGAGCCTCGCTTTTTCTAGTTGCTAAGTAGCTTACTTTTTATCAAAAATTTCCATAGGGCAGATCGTCGTCACCGCATAGTTTGGAACATCAACCATATTGCTGATACGTACATCACAAGCGACACTGGCGATCACCAGTGCCTGTTGTTTGCTGAGCCCTTTGGTGGCGACCAACCAATCGATCATGCTCGTCAACGAGTGTCTAGCCGCAAGCGTGAGGTCATTTGATAAGTTAGTGAGTGGTTTAATTTTCTCACTATCCAAGTAGGCCCACTGTGGCGGCACTTCGCCCGCTTTCTTCAAAGGATAACCCACCACGGCGTGGAAGCGATCAGGCTCCAAGGCCTTAATTTGTGAGCCCCCTTCAAACATTGGCTGCTTCACGATGGACGCCATTCCTTTGCGGATTGATGTTTTTACCGTTACGACAGCACCCATTTCAATGGCTGTACCCGCGACTTCCCCGTCACCCTGTGCATAGTGAACATCGCCAATAAAAAATCCACATCCATCAATAAAGCAAGGTAGCAACAGCGTCGTACCGCGAACCATTTGCTTCACATCCATATTGCCACCGTTTTCACGCGGTGGAACGGTGCGCAAACACCGGTCTTTATGGCTACCGTTCGCACCACATATTTCTGCGGGACGCGCCCCGGTGGGCTCTGGTGGCAACGCAACGCCGCCTACTTTGCCGAGCGCGGTCTCACGTGCCAGCCACGCCTCAACTTCTGGCTCGCCCGGCATCACACCAACGGAACCCATGAAGGCGTTCATCTTGATCCGGACACCCGGAATTTGTTCCGAGACGGCCTCAACCCGGTTCAATTTCCAGTTCGCAACAAATGGCTCTTTGTACAGATCAGGCAAAAACCCGAATCCCGGGATGAGCGTTGTATATCCGTAGTCGTCGGGGTTAATGTCCAACAATTCGACGGCCAGTACATCCCCTCGCTTGGCCCCTTCGATGTAGATTGGCCCCGTCATGGGGTGAATTAAATTGGTATCAATCGCCGTGACATCTTTCGGCTTTGAATTAATGTTTAGGTTTGAGTCGAGCGCATCGCGTGTATGCACCACGATATGGTCCCCAGGGGCTGCACGTGCAACAGGCTTAATTGCGGGATGGTAGCGGTTGAAGCAATTGGGGTCTTGTTCACAATGCTCCCCCTTCTTCTTCACCTCGACGATCTTGTGCAGCTTCACACTGGTTGTATCTGCGTTTGCGTTGGAACTTATTAAGCAAACAAGTGACGCAACCACGATTGAAAAATTTAATGCTCTCACAACGAATCCTTTAAGTAGTAAAAACTTACGATTTACGTTAACTTAAAAATTTATGACCGTCAATCGCGTAGGTGCACCACAGAAAGACCGCTAACTCAGCGGGCCACAGCTAAGGCCTCACGCGTGAGCTATCGGTACTTAAAGTAAGTAGGCTGGTAACTAAAAAAAATTCAAACGCGCTGGTTCGATTATGGGATTCGCACATCTGTTAATTATAAAAACCTACTTTGACGCGATCTGCGTCGATTTTTCAAATCACATAACCGCCCTCCCCCCCCCGCACATAAACAATCATGCTTACACTATGATTTTCGTTAAATACATGGAGACAGACGATGATAAATCGCATCATGCTGGATAACTTGTTGAAGCCAGTCAGCCACTATTGCCATGCGGTCGAAGCCAACGGCATTGTCTGGGTATCGGGTCTCGTGGGCATGCGTGCGGACGGGTCGATTCCCGCGAATACGGTCGATCAGTTTGATATTGCAATGGACGACGTAGAAGCCTGCTTAAAAGCGGCTGGCAGTGGCTTAGACAAGGTCACCAAAGTTCGAATTTTTATGACCAACATCACAGAGCGCGCGTCGATCAACCCGCGACGCATACGCGCATTTGGTGACAACCTGCCCGCGTCGACCTTGGTCGAGGTCAGCGCCTTGGTTGATCCCCGCATGACGGTAGAGATTGAGTGCGAAGCCATTCTCTGATTTAAGCCCTCCCCTCAACGACGTTCCTAAGGCACTACCTACCTGCCTACGTACCGGGCTGCCTACCTATTGACCAGGTCCGCGTTGCCAACGGCAAAACAAGCATCCAAATGAATCAATCTACATACTCAAGCCGCCTGACGGGTTTTCACAAAAAAACGGTCGCTGAGCGCATCGCGCTGATATCGGAAATCGCCGACCTTGATGACACACAGCAGGCATTGATGGCCAACGCTGGCAACTTGGGGGCGGAGATTGGTGATCACATGATCGAAAATTTTGTGGGCACGATGACTATTCCTGTCGGCGTTGCCACCAACATGAAAGTCGATGGACGCGACGTACTGATTCCGATGGCGACGGAAGAGTCATCCGTGGTTGCTGCGGTGTGTAACGCGGCCCGCCAGTCTTACGACAACGGCGGCTTCATCACCTCCATGTCTGGGACTTGCATGATTGCCCAGATTCAACTGGTCAACGTCCCCGATCCTTACAATGCGCGGCTCTCCATCCTCGAGCGCAAGGCCGATATACAAGCGATTTGCGATGGGTGTGACCCCTTGCTCATCCAGCTAGGCGGGGGCTTCAGGGACTTGGAGGTGCGCATCATAGACACGCAGTCAGGTCCCATGGTCATCACGCATATCATCATCGATACGCTGGACGCGATGGGGGCGAACGCCGTGAACACGATGGCAGAGGCCTTGGCCCCATCGATTGCGCAGTGGACAGGTGGGCGGACCTACTTGCGTATTTTGTCCAATCTAGCTGACCGCCGGCTGGCGCGTGCGCGGTGTGTCTGGCGCACAGCGGACATCGGCGGCGAAGCGGTTCGCGACGGCATGGTGATGGCCTATCACTTTGCCGAAGCAGACCCCTACCGCGCCGCGACCCACAACAAAGGCATCATGAACGGCATCAGCGCCGTGGTGCTCGCAACGGGGAACGACACACGGGCGGTCGAGGCAGGAGCCCACGCCTATGCATCGCGGCTGGGCCGTTATTCCAGCCTGACCCGCTGGGAGACAACAGCCGATGGTGATCTTTCTGGCTCGATTGAAATACCTATGGCGGTCGGGTTGGTTGGCGGGGCAACCAAGCTTCACCCCATGGCCAAAGCCGCATTAAAAATACTGGGCGTTCAGTCTGCCAGTGCCTTGGCTAGGATCATTGCGGCGGTGGGTTTGGCGCAAAATTTTGCAGCCATGAAGGCGCTGGCGACCACGGGCATACAAAAAGGACACATGTCCCTGCATGCGCAAAATGTCGCCATGATGGCAGGCGCGTTGGGGCCAGAAGTTGACCAGTTGGCACAGATTTTGGTCTCTAATGGCACCGTCCGCGTGGACGCCGCCGAACAGGCGCTCGCCACCATGCGCGGTCAGTGAATCACGACGCGCCAAGCACGTCTGTCTCTATGGGCGCAAACCTGCATCCTCCACCAGCAGTTTGAGCCGCGTGACTTGTTCACGTACGTGGGCGTGAAAGGCATCACCCGAAAGCGAGAACTCAAACAACCCTTTTTCATCTCGAATTTTTCTGAATGCCGTGCTTTGATGCGCCTGTTTAAAAGCGTCTACATAAAACTGATAGGCCTTTGGCGACACGTCTCTTCCCATGTAGAAGCCGCGAAACGACGCCCATGTCACGTTTACACCAGACTCTTTTGCCGTTGGAATGTGACGAAAGACACCTGGTAGCCGTTTATCCGCGAGGACCATCAGAATGCGAAACGCGCCACCAAGCATGTGCGCACGCAGCTCAGACACATCGCCTGTATAGACCTCGATATTGCCTTTTGAGAGGTTGTTGAGTGCCTCCCCCCCACCATCGAAGGCGACATAACGCATTTGTTTTGGCGAGCGGCCAGCCTCCTTGAAGAGTAGCGCCGCCTTCACCCAGTCTTGGCTGCCAATAGAGCCGCCACCGCCGATAACCATGCGGTTCTTCTCGTTGCGCAGCCTAGCCATTAGATCCTCTACGGTTTTTATAGGCGATTGACTGGACACCACGACCGCGCCGTAATCTGCGCCCGCCGATGCGACAAAGCGCACGTCATCTACACCATAGGGGCCAAACTTACCGACTGCGATATTCAATAACGATCCAGATGAGTGCGCAACCAGTATGTTGGCATCCCCTGTGCGTTCGGTGGCAAATAATTTGTACGCGGCAGATCCGATACCACCCGGCATGAACCGCACCTGCATCGGTATGCCAAATTCTGACTCAAACCATGCCGCCGCAATACGGCAGGTTAAGTCAAAGCCCCCGCCCGGTTTCGCTGGGGCAACACACTGGGGACTTGGTGGTGGTGCCGCACGCACGACGAGAGCAGCAAGCAGCAAGGCGGCAGGAAAAAATAACTTGATGCTTTTCATCTGTGCTCCTATGCCGCGTCGGTCAAAGCCGTAATGGGTATTGTGAATGCGGCGCGCAGTCCGTGACCGCTCTTTGGCCGAGAGAACTCAACTTGGCTTTTCAGCTTAGTCAATATGGTGGTGACGATTGACAGCCCCAATCCACTGCTCCAATAGCTGGTCTGGTCAGCCTGATAGAAGCGCTCGCCCAAATGTGCCAATACCTTGTCACTTACCGGTGGGCCACTATTCTCCACAGCAAATAAAATGCGCGCGTCTGGAAACATCGAGTCCGAATCCAGACGCGCGATCGACAGGGTGATCTCGCCCGGTGCGCCGCCATGGCGAATGGCGTTATCAAGCAAGTTTTCGAGTACCTGCTGTAACAACCCCTCATCAGCCAGCACGCAGACCGACTGGGGCATGTTGGGCGCAACCGCGATACCCATGTCGATGTCCCGAGCGTTTGCCAAGTCCTGCATTGCCATGACGATACGCGTGATCAATGGATGCACGGCGACCGCTTTTAACTGCAGTGTGTCACTGCCCTCCGCACGCGCGAGTTGCAGCATCTGTTGGGCGTGTCGTACTGTCTGATCTAGTTGATCCTCAAAGCGGTTTAAGAAAGCGACCGCATCTAGACCTGAGCCTTGCAGACGCGCCCAAGCGACTTGTGTTTTGAGAACCGCTAATGGTGTGCGAATTTGGTGTGAGGCGTTATCCAAAAAACGGCGCCGTTGCGCCTGCTCCTGTTGCCCTCTGGCCAAGTGGAAGTTGAGCGCCTCAATGAGTGGCCGCGCCTCAAGCGGCAAGTTGTCGTCCACGGGTAATGCCGTCAGGTCGTCGCTGCTGCGGGACTTAATCAACTTGGACCATCGCCCTAAGGGCGACAAACCGCGATGAACGATGAACACCATGAGAAGTGCTGTAAACAGCAGCAAAATGCTATCGCGTATGAGGGTGCGCCAAAGGAACTGTTGCAGATAAGCCTGTCTTGGCGCCAAGTCTTCGGCCACAATTAAATCAACGGTCATTGCCGCTGTATTGGCGTTGGCAGGCACCAGCTCTCGGCGCATGGCAGCGACCCGCAAGTGTTGGTCGAAATAAACGTTCTCCGCCAATAGGACGCTTTCCAATGGTGGACTCTGTGGCCACGGGAAGGCGAGATCGGTGAATCCAGCCTCAAGCAAGCCGTCGCTGGTCACGACATGAAAAAACACCGTTCCACGAGCGTTGCTTTGCAAATAATTTAGCAACTGAAATGGCTTGTCCACAGCAAAGCCGTTTTCATCAAATTTCGTCGCCAAGCTCAGTGCCTTAACAGCACTTTTTAGGCCTCGGTCATAGGCCTCATCAATGGTCTGCTGCGCAAGGCGGTAGGCCAGACTGAACTCAACGACAATAATTAAGACCAGTGATGGGAGCAGCCAAAAAAGCAAACGACGACTAAGGGACTGCTTTCGCCACGAGGTGTGTGAGGGTGCGCGACGCATTAGGGGCTTGGGTCTAAATAGAAGCCAATGCCGCGCACACTCTGTACACGCACATTGAGTGGGGCAAGCCGTTTTCGCAGGCGATAAATCAACACGTCTATGGTGTCGATGCTGACGTCTTCATCTTCGGTAAATACACGGTCAAACAGCGCCTGACGTGACAAAGGCTCGCCTTGCGCTTGCACCAAAGAAAGCAAGGCTGCGTGCTCGCGTGGGCTAACGCTAAGGGCGTGTTCATTGCAGAAAAAAATCCGTTTGGCTTGCTCATAGCGAAGCCCTGCCCATGTGAGCGTCGCGCCAGACCGGCCCAACCGTCGGCGTAACACCGCAAACAAACGGGCTTCTAACTCGTCCGGGTCAAAAGGCTTGCTCAGGTAATCATCTGCACCCGCGTCCAATGCGCACACCTTGTCGTGACTATTGTCCCTTGCCGAAAGAACTAAAACCGGTATGCCCTGCGTATGCCCATAGTTGCTTTGCGCCGTATCAGCTCTTAGCACCTGTAAAACGCCGCTACCGTCTAGGTGGGGCAGACCCAAGTCGAGGATCACGGCGTCATAACGCTCTAGTTGCAATTGCCGCAGTGCGATGCGACCATCTGCCACCCAATCAACGCGATGGCCTTTTGCTTTTAGCACGGCGCACAGGCTCTCTGCGAGCGGAGCCTCGTCTTCAACCAGCAGCAAAAACACAGCACTCCCCTGTAGGCGCATGCCCCTATATTGCGGCGGGCACGCGCACGTTTATTTGTCTTCCTTGTAACGCAAGTATCGTCCGATGACTAGAGGTAGCAAGAACCCAATGATCGCCGCGCACCATAAACCGAGGGCAAGCGGCGACTCCACCAAAGCAGCCACTTCACCGTCAGCAATCGTCATCGCTCGACGAAGATTGTTTTCCATTTGTGAGCCCAACAAAAGTCCCAAGATGATGGGTACAAGCGGCACCTCCAACTTCCTCAGGGCCCATCCTAGAACACCAAACCCGACCATCACCATCAGGTCAAAGGTAGATCCAGAAATACCGTAGATGCCCACAAATGAGATCATGGCCACGCCTGGAATGAGGTACTTACTCGGCACCGAGAGCAGTCGAACGAACAGACTAACCAACGGAATATTCATTGCGAGCAACATCACGTTACCGATAAACAAGGCTGCAATCAAGCCCCACACCACGTCAGGATTTTTGGTGAACAGCAGCGGGCCCGGTGTGATGTCCAAGGTGAGCAACATCGCCAATAAGACCGCTGTGGTGCCAGACCCCGGCACGCCGAGGGCCAACATGGGAACCAGCGCCCCCCCAGCAGCGGCATTGTTGCCTGCCTCCGGCGCTGCAACGCCGCGCGGGTCGCCCTTCCCAAAGGTGTCGTCCTTGTTGGACACCTTCTTCTCGACCGTGTAGGCAATGAAGGACCCTAAGGAGGCTCCGGCACCCGGGAGAACGCCGGCGATAAAGCCCAGTAGGGTGCCGCGCCCCATGGCGCCGCGTGTCTGCTTGAGCATAGCCAGTGGTGGCGTGACCCGGCCCAGCTTGAACCTGCTCGCACTATCTGTGCCTTGACCAGTGCCGTGATTTTCAACAAAAACCAGTACCTCTGAAACAGCGAACAAGCCGACGATGGCGACCAAAAAGTCAATGCCATCATAAAAGTGTAGGTTGTTAAAGGTAAACCGCGGCACGCCGGTTTGACCGTCCACACCAATCATTGCGATGGCCAAACCAATGGCTGCAGCGACCGCCGCTTTCGCTTGGTTCTTGCTAGACAGGCCACCCAGCGTTGCGAACGCAAGCGCAAATAACGCAAAGTACTCCGCTGGGCCAAATAAGAGCGCCACTTCAACCAGCTGTGGCGCTAATAAAACGAGACCGCAGGTTGCGAAGACAGCGCCGACGAAAGAGGCGATACCCGAGATCGCCAAGGCCTCCCCGGCTTGGCCTTTCTGCGCCATGGGGAAACCGTCAAGCGTTGTCATCATGGCGGGTTCGTCCCCCGGTATGTTGAGCAAGATGGACGAGATACGACCGCCGTACATGGCCCCGTAGTAAACGCTAGTGAGCAAAATCAGTGCAGGCGTGGCCGCCAGTCCAATACTAAACACCAGCGGTATCAGAATGGCTACGCCGTTTGAGGGACCGAGCCCGGGCAGCGCGCCGATGATGGTGCCTAAGAAACAGCCGAGTAGGGCAAGGCCAAGGTTTTGCCACGTGAGCGCGATGGCAAAGCCATTAGCAAGTGCGTTTAAGGTTTCCATAATGTCTAACGTCGCTTAAAAACCGAAGGGGCCGCGCGCCAACGACAAGCCCAAGATGAGTCGAAACACCACGTAGATGCCGACCGAAATACTGAGGCCGCCAAGGCAAGCTTGACGCAGAGTTGCACCCAGTTGCCAAGAGAGAAAGGCGGCGCCCACTGCAGTAGAAATTAGGAAGCCCACGACAGGCAGAAACTGGACATACAAGACCATTGCACCGACCGTCCAGAGTAGCTGTATTTGCTTGCGCCGCGTTGGCCAGATAGGTTCACCGTCGGGGCGCAACAGCATCGCCACGCCACAGGCGGCCAGAACAAAGGCAATGACCAAAGGGAAAACCTTTGGCCCCAGTGGGTCTTGGATAAAGCTCTCTTCAATAACCGTAGCGCCCCAGGTCATGAGGCAGGCCAGCGCCAAGCATATAAAGGCAAAAATCCGGTCGCTCATAGCGACTCCTTTGACAGGTAATTCACAACGAAAACAGGGGTGAAAGGCCAGGCCCCACACCCCTGTTTATTGATTGGCCCTAGGCCAATCGAGGAGACGGTGACCGGTTACTTGATCAGACCGATTTCTTTAGACAACGACTGAATCGAGCCAACGGAGTCTTTCACGAAGCTCTGGAAGGCGTTGCCTTGCAGGTCCAGAGGTGCCAAGCCGTTAGAGGCCATGGTGGCTTTCCAGTCTTCGGATGCGTAGACGGCACCGATCTGCTTCACCCAGTAGTTGTAGGCGTCGTCAGACATGTCGCCCGGTGCGTAAAAGCCGCGCCAGTTGGCACCGATTACGTCGACACCTTGCTCTTTAGCCGTTGGAAATTTCGCGAAATCGCCCGTCAAACGCTCTGGTGCCATGATGGCCAACACTTTGATTTTTCCGGCGTCCACGAAACCCTTAGCCTCTGATGCATCGCCTGTGAAGGCCTGTACTTTACCGGCCAGCAGTTGGGTCACCGCTTCGCCGCCACCGTCAAAGGCAACGTACTTGATGGTGCGCACATCGTCGATCCCAGACTTCTTTGCAGCCATCAAAACCTTCAGGTGATCCCAGCCACCAACGGCTGATCCGCCTGCAACGGAAATGCTGCGTGGGTCCGCTTTGATCGCCTTGAACAAGTCGGGCAGGCTGTTCAGTGGGGAGTCCTTTGAGACGGCGATGATGCCGTAGTCGGCGCCCACTGCGCCCAACCAGCGGACCTGGCCCATGTTGTTACCTGGGTAGGCGCCAGTTGCCAAGCGTGTTGCCGTGGCGGATGACGCAGCAACAATCAGGTTGTTATCTTTACTGCGCTTGTTCACAACCTCTGCGTAGGCGACACCCCCACCTGCACCCGCCATGTTGACGACTTGCATACTGCCAGGAATTAGCTTTAGGTCTTGCAATGTTTTACCAACTTGACGGCAGGTAAAGTCCCAACCGCCGCCTGCCCCTGCCGGCGCAATACATTCGGTGTTACTTGGCTCAAAGGCGCTGACTGAGGTCGTCAAACCAGCTAAGACGAGACCGATAGGGGCTGCAACACGCAGCAAGCTCTGACGGAAAATGCGATGGCGCATAGTTAGTTCTCCAATAAGTTAAAAAACGCATCCAATCAACGAGTGATGCACACACTGCAACACTCTAGGGATGTGCACCTGTCAACTGCCTGTCAGTTGGTTGGATCGTTCCAGTAGATGCGATCAAACAAGGGAAAACCCTTTAAAGTCCGTCACATTGACTAAAAAGATATTGTCTTCAATATCGATGCGCGTTCTTTTGTCCGAAGCCACACAGCATGCACGCCCAGACCATAGAAGTAGGGCCCAGCCAACATCACTAACCCATTCATCTGTTTTTGCGACGTCATAGACCTTGAACGCCTCGCGCCAGTGTCATAAACTGTTTCTTCTGGCGCTTGCAGCCGCGGTCGTCGTGTCGCCCTGCAACACGCGACCCACAAGCAAAGAGAGGCAACATGACCAACACGAAAAATCAGGCCGCGCAGCCTTCGTATGACCACGGCGCCAGCAACACGCGACTAATTGGCGACACCATTGGACAAGCCTTTGACAAAACGGCAACGGCGTATGCAGAACAAGAAGCGCTGGTGGTGGTCGACCAAGGCATTCGATGGACTTGGCAAGAGCTGGCTGCGCGCGTGCAGGCATTGGCCGCCGGTTTTCTAGCGCTCGGTCTGGCGCCAGGCGATCGCGTAGGCATATGGGCACCCAACTGCTCGGAATGGGTCTTAACGCAATTTGCCACCGCTAAAGCGGGCCTGATTTTAGTCAACATCAACCCCGCCTACCGCCGCGCTGAGTTGGCGTATGCTCTGAACAAAGTTGGCTGCAAGGCGCTGGTCTTGGCGCCCGCATTGAAGTCCACGGATTACCTCGCCATCATGACTGACTTGGCGCCAGAGCTCTCGAGCGCCCAGCCCGGTGCTTTGCAGTCCCGGTTGTTACCAGACCTCAAGCACGTCATTCGCTTGGGGACATCGCAAACCCCTGGTATGTTCAATTTTGCCGATATCAGCGCACTGGCGCGGCCCGAAGACGTGGCACGTGTTGAGGCCTTGGGTGCGCAGTTGCAATTTGACGATGCCATCAATATTCAGTTCACCTCGGGCACGACAGGCCAGCCCAAAGGCGCTTGCCTCACCCACCAAAATATTCTCAATAATGGCTATTTCGTCGCTGAAGCAATCAAACTGACCCACACAGACCGGCTGTGCATTCCGGTGCCGCTGTATCACTGCTTTGGCATGGTGATGGGGAATTTGGGGTGTCTGACACACGGCGCCACCATGGTGTATCCCAGTGAGGCATTTGAACCACTCGCTGTTCTAAAAGCAGTGCAAGACGAACAGTGCACCGCGCTTTTCGGCGTCCCCACCATGTTCATCGCCGAACTCGAGCATCCAGACTTCGCCCAGCTTGACTTGCGTAGTTTGCGCACGGGCATCATGGCCGGCTCGCCCTGCCCGGTCGAGGTCATGAAGCGGGTGCAAGCCGAAATGAACATGAAAGAGGTCACCATTGCCTATGGCATGACGGAAACATCGCCCGTCTCCACGCAGAGCGCCACAGATGACCCTCTGGAGCGCCGCGTCTCCACGGTTGGCCGCGTGCAACCGCACATTGAAATCAAGATCGTCGATACCGATGGACGCGTGGTTCCCCGCGGTACCACTGGGGAGTTTTGTACCCGTGGCTACTCCGTGATGCTGGGCTATTGGAACGATGAGGAAAAAACCCGAGAGGCTATTGACGTTGCAGGCTGGATGCACACGGGCGACCTGGCCGTGATGGACGATCAGGGTTATGTCAATATCGTGGGACGCCTAAAAGACATGGTTATTCGCGGGGGCGAGAACATCTACCCGCGTGAAATTGAGGAGTTTTTATACAGCCATCCGCACATTCAAGACGTACAAGTGATCGGTGTACCTGATGAAAAATACGGCGAAGAGCTCTGCGCATGGGTGAAATTGCGAGAGGGCCAGTCAGTAACGGAGGACGAGATACGCCGCTTTTGCGACGGTCAGATAGCCCGTTACAAAGTGCCGCGCCACATTCGGTTTGTAGACGAATTCCCCATGACGATCACGGGAAAAATACAAAAATACATCATGCGCCAGCAAACGATAGAAGCACTTGCGCTCACTGAGCAAAAAACCGCTTAGTCACGCTACGCGCCACCCGCACCAATGAACGCCATAAAGGCATGTAAGGACAAGCAACCTTGAATCCGAGAAGCAACATTCATGAGCAGGTGCTCACAGCGACCACCACCGATGCCTTAATGGACACCTACGGTGGCTGGGCTGAACAATATGATCACGACCTCACGAAAGCATGGGGCTATCCAGCGCCAGAACGCGCGGTGCAACAGCTCAAACGGTATGTGCCAGACGCCAACGCGACGATTTTAGATGCAGGGTGCGGGACCGGCTTGGTTGGGCAACTGCTGCGCCAGCAGGGCTTCACCAGCGTCAATGGCCTAGACTTCTCCGCCGGTATGTTGGCGCAAGCCAAGGAAAAACAGGTCTACGGCACCCTGCTTCAAGCCGATATGAACCGGTCTCTGGCCATACCTGATGGGGCCTATCAGGCCGTGACCTGCGTGGGCACCTTCACGTCGGCACACGTGAAGCCTGACGCACTCAGTGAGCTTGTCCGGATCACCTGCACCGGCGGCTTTGTGGTCTTTACGGTGCGCGACACCTACTGGGCAGAAACCAATTTTGACCACCACATCATGTCACTCTGTCAGTCGAATCGTGTGCGCTTGCATGAATGCCGAACCGAGCCCTACATTCAGGAGGAAGGCTCTGAGTGCAAGCTGTTGGTGCTAGAAGTTCTATAAAAATACCGTCGTCTAACAAAAGCTGATCCGGGCTTGCGGGCGTTTTTTTTCTAGACTAAACTGATAAGTATCTGGCCTAACGAGCTTACAGAGAGCGCGCGTGCGTCACCCCCACCCCAACATGTAAAGGGAGTACTTATGTCAGTCATGGTCACAGTAGAGATACCCGTACAAGCGGGAAAAATGGCGTCACTCTTAGAGATGATGACCCAGGCTTTACCCGCTACACGCGCTTTCGACGGCTGTTTAAAAGTCGAGACATTCGCCGAAGACGGTGAGCAGTCTCTGATTTTGGTTGAAATGTGGGAGACGCTGGGTCACCAAAAAGCCTACATGAAGTGGCGCATGGAAACAGGCTTGGTGGATGCGCTCGCGCCGTTCGCATCCGGCCCCCCCATTGTCAGAAGCTACCAACCCTCGGACGCTTAGATTTTGGGTGCCCCCGTGTCGATAGCGCAGGCTAGCGACACCATGGGTGCGAGAGGAACAGCGATGGCCATTTCTATCTTTCCGATCAACGCTGACTTTGCAGCTGAAGTCGGCGATATCGATTTATCACAGGGTATTGACGAGGTCGCCGCGCAGGCCATGCGCGACGCCTTTTGGCGATACGCCGTCTTGATCTTTCCCGCACAGTCTTTGAATGAGTCCGACCACCTGCGCTTTGCCGAGTTGTTTGGCCCGCTGGAGACGACGATTGGGTCTTTTCGCGATGATGTCAAGCTGCGGACTGGGGACAAAATTGCTGACGTATCTAACTTAGATACCAACAACCAAATCTGGGACGCAAGCAGTCGGCAGAGAATGTTCCAGCTGGGCAACCGTCTGTGGCACACCGATTCTTCGTTTCGGCACACCCCTGCCCGTGCCTCCGCGTTATACGCGAGAAGCATTGCGCAAATTGGCGGCCACACACAGTTCGCAGACCTGCGTGCGGCCTTCGACGCCCTACCTGCCGCGCGTCAGCAGACACTGCGGCCCTTGATCGCTACCCATTCTATTTTTCACTCGCGTGCGAAGTTGGGGTTTCATGAGTTCTCAGAAAGCGAGCGGGCAGCCTTGCCTGAAGTCAAACAGGTATTGGTGCGCAAGCTACCTGAAAGTGGGCGAGAGTCTCTTTATCTGGCCAGTCACGTGTCAGGCATCGAGGGGATGCCATCGGAGGAGGCAGACGCCGTCATTGCTGAACTCACTGCGCATGCGGTGCAGCGACAGTTTGTCTATACCCACCGTTGGCGAGCGGGTGACTTGGTCATCTGGGACAACCGCTGCACCATGCACCGCGGAACAGAGTTTGAAGACCTGCGGTGGCGCCGAGATTTCCAACGCGCCACGGTAGCGGACACCGCTAATTCAGTTGAGTTGATGCAGGCTTAGCGCGGGTACTTTAACGGCCTTGCGTATTTTTGTTACGCTATCGTTATGTGCCCTGCCACCCTTGCGTTCGCGCCCCACCACCGCCCCTACACCGGCACCGGCACCCGCGGCTATTTTCCCCCTCCATGAGTGCACAGCTTGTCTGGTTTAAGCGCGATTTACGCGTCGCTGACCATGCCCCCCTCATCAACGCGGCCAAGGCAGGCCCCGTTTTGTGTCTCTACATCTTGGAGCCTGCGTTATGGCAACAACCAGATGCGGCGCGTCAGCATTTCCATTTCACGCTGGAGTGTTTACGTGACCTCTATACGGCGCTACGCAAACACGGCCTCACGCTACAAATCCATGTGGGTGAGGCTACCGACGTCTTAGACGATCTCCACCGAAGCCACGGTATTGCCGCACTCCATAGTCACCAAGAAACCGGCAACGGCTGGTCTTATGAGCGAGACCTTTCGGTCCGCGCTTGGTGTCAAACTCAAGGCGTGCTGTGGCAAGAAACACCACAATTTGGCGTCCTCCGGGGTTTGCGTGACCGCGCTCTTTGGCAGCCCGCTTGGCAGGCGCTGATGGCGCAGGATCTCGCGCCCAAGCTCGACTCGGTGCGCGCTGTCAATGTCCAAACACAGTGGGTGCAGTCGCCCTTGCCCTCGGCAGATGATTTAAAACTGGCGCCTCACGAGCCCGCACAGCGACAAATCGGTGGGCGCACCTCCGCTCTCCACGTATTGAACAGCTTCTTATCTGTACGCAGCCGGCAATACCGAGGGGGCATTTCGTCACCGTTATCAGCGCCTGCCGCATGCTCTCGCCTGTCTCCCTACCTCGCGATGGGTTGCGTCAGCATGCGTGAGGTCGCTCAACAAACGTGGATGCGTGCAAAGGATGATCAACTTGCCGCATCACACCGCAAAGGCTTACGGGCATTCGTCAGCCGCTTGCACTGGCACTGTCATTTCATTCAAAAGCTGGAGAGTGAGCCCGGGATCGAGTGGTACAACATGCACCGCGGCTATGACGACTTGCGCGAGCACGCGTTCAATACCGCACACTTTCAAGTCCTGCAAGAAGGACGCACAGGCTGGCCGATGGTGGACGCCTGCGTCAATATGCTGCACGCCACTGGTTGGCTGAACTTTCGTATGCGTGCCATGCTCGTCTCCGTTGCGGCCTACCCGCTGTGGCTGCATTGGCGACCCGTGGGCGAGTGGCTCGCGCGCGAGTTTCTGGATTACGAGCCGGGCATCCATTGGAGTCAGTTACAAATGCAGTCGGGTACGACCGGCATCAACACAACGCGTATCTACAACCCCATCAAGCAAGCCATGGATCAAGATCCACACGGTCACTTTGTACGCCAATGGGTCCCGGCGATGCGCCTCGTACCGGATACATGGCTGTTTGAACCTTGGCGCATGCCAGCGTCCGTCCAACAGCAGTGCGGCGTCGTGGTTGGCAAGGATATTCCTGTGCCACTAGTCGATGTAGAGGCCGAAATCAGAATCAACAAGGCACGCTTATACGCCCGCAAGCAACAGCCCAGTGTTCGTGCAGGGAAGAGCGCCGTGATTACAAAACACGCCTCTCGAGGCACCACCCAAGCGCGGCGTCAACGCACCGCGCGGGTGGGCTCTACTTCAGCCGCCGCCGATACTGATGTCCAACTTTCTTTGCTGGGCCCCTCATGCTGAGCCTCTGGGCCACACAGACCTATAAAGACACCCGAACATGAAGCAAACCTGCGTGATTTACTGGTTTCGACGAGACCTGCGCCTAGACGACAACCCCGCCCTTTGCCTAGCCATGGCTAAGGCGCATGACCTTGGTGTCGGTGTGCTGCCGGTCGTGGTTAAACGTCGTGACACCGTTGACTCGCTTTACGGCGAAATTGAGAGAAATACCCATGCCCAAGCTTGGGCGGACGACGCTGAAGGGGCACTGGCTGCCAGCTTGCGTGAACGGGGATCGGACTTATGGCGTTGCGAAAGCATGGACGCCCTGCGCGCACTCATGCGCAGCACGCAAGCAAGCCACCTGTATGCCGAGCATATTGAGTTGCCTTTTGAGCGAGAGGCGCAAAGCAGCCTCTCACGCGATGCCACATGGCAGACCCATTTCATATGGCAATCGGGACTCTTTGACCAAGACCTGCTGCCCTTCTCATTGAACGCGTTGCCAAAGGTGTTTACCGCCTTCAGAGAAAAAATTGAAAAAGCCAGCTTGCGATCTATTGCACCATTGCCTGAACCCGAGTCCTTAGTACCCACTCCCCTGTTCGCAGAAAACAGCGTGATTGCGCGCGTTACAGACTCGAGTGCATTTAAGCCATCAACGCCTGGCAGCATTGCGCATGGGCGTCGGTCTGGCGAGCAAGCGGCCCGCCAGCATTGGCAAGCCTACCTAGACCGAGGACTCCCGCATCGTTACTTCGAGACACGCAATCAGCTCAGTGGGCCTGACTTTTCCAGTCAGCTGTCACTGGACTTGGCTTGGGGCACCCTGTCGGTGCGCCGAGCAGCTCAGATGCTGGATGCGTTCGAGGCAAGCGACGGCAGGACCAAAAGTAGCTACTGGCTGTGGTTCGAGTGGATGTGGCGAGAGCACTTCCGTTGGATCAGTCACGCCTACGGTCGGCAAATTTTTGCAGCACGCGGTCTATCCGAAAGTGCTCCCAAGCCAACTGCAACGGTGAACGACTGGCAACGATGGACAGGCGGCACAACCGGGCACGCCTTCATCGATGCGGGCATGCACGAGTTGGCAACGACTGGTTTTTTATCCAATCGCATGCGCCAAATTGTGGCGAGCTATTGGCTCAATGACTTAGGGGGGGACTGGCGCGCTGGCGCAGCGTGGTTTGAGTCGCAACTCATAGACGACGATGCTTACAGCAATACGGGGAACTGGCTCTACATCGCAGGTCTGGGTACTGACCCCAGAGGCGGTCGCCGCTTCGACCCTGACAAGCAAGCAAAGACACACGACCCTCAGGGCCACTACCGCCGCTTATGGGCGTAATGCAAACCGTTGGCACCGCCATGCGCGTCGCCAACGGCCCATTCCGTTAGCGATCAGTACAGCGCGACGGGATTGATGATCATCTGAACCGTACCGCGAATACGCGCTTGCCCCAGGACAAACATGAACTCCTTGACGCCATCACGCACCAAGGGTCCGGTATTCATGGTTTCCAGCAAGTAGATACCGTTCTCCTGCAACAGCACCACGTGGCCGTAGAAAGCTCCGTCGCCAGGTGCTGGCGGGACGGGCTCAACGCCCCATGTGTCCGCACCCACCGCCATCACGTCGAGCGAGGCCAAGTACCGCGACCCGCTGACGTTCAAGCCGGGTTCGCCGGAGACCCAGGCTTTGGGGTCGCTTTCCAAAGTCCCCTCGGTCCAACCGGTGTGAAAGAGCACGATATCTCCTTTGCCGATGGTGACGCCCTGCGCTTTTGCCGCTGCTTTTATGTCAGCCTCGCCAAAGTGCTCACCCGCTTTCAGCATTTTCTTGCCCATATGCGATGCCATATCGATGACCACTCCGCGGCCAACCAAAGGCGGAATGTCATGCACACCAAGCTTAGTCAGACCGGTAATGGCTGAGATTTCTTTCTCATCCAAGCAGTTGTAGTAAAGACCGCCCTCACCCAAGTGACCCAGTCCATCAATTTGACTGCCGATACCCACCCACGTCTGCAACACGTCATCGTTGTAGTTGGCAGGGTAGCCAAATTGGCTAAGTTTTTTGCCGCCTTGTTGGTTGGGTTGAACCACTTGCAGGCTAAGACCGCGCGGTGCAAACGCCGGTGTATCCGCGTCAATGACGATGCCCAAGGGCTGAGACTTACCTTGTTTAATGAGTGCGGCGGCTTTCAATGTGTTTTGCGCCGACACAAGGTTAGCCGAGCCCAAGGTATCGTTCTTTCCCCATTTCGATGGCGTACAGTCGGTGGCAGCCGCAGCCACCCCAGCCAACATCGCCGCGCCTATGGCGATGACCCCTATCTTAAATATCTTACGCATGTCGCTGCCCTTTCGTGCTTCGGTTCTCTAGGTTTGAAAAACTAACTTGCTAGAAGCCGCCTCATGCAGCCTCACCTCATCAACTAAAACTAAAGGTAACAATAAAAGGGTGCCGTTTACTGGTCAACGGGGGATTACCCTGCTGCTACTGAACCAGAACGGCAACAAACAGGACTGACTTTGATCAGCGCTCGCTCGTCCAAAGCAGGGCAAACGAGTTAGGACAACAAAGGGCCACCGACCTCTGCGAAAAGAATCTCTGCCCATCGGTTGTCAGGCCTCTGTGGCTAGTTCGTCACGCCACGCAACTGGGCCAGCATGGGGCCCTGACTCACGTAGGGCTGCTTAGGTGCTAGCCACGTCACGCCCGAGTTTGTAGCCCATTTCGCAAGCCGCCCGTCGCTGATTGCTGATGCAATTTCCGCAGAGACTTCTGTAAGCAAAGGCTTCTGTGTAGCCAAAGCGACGAAGCCTAGGTTTAGGCGCAATGGATGCAAATACCCCGTGCTCCGCATACGGTTGCCGGGGTTCTCGCGAGCGAAATTATCTAGGCGACTTTGACTCACCAACATCGTCTCAACGACACCAGAATTGATCATCTCAAAAGCATCGTCATCGCGCGACAAATGCCGTACACGCTTTGTGAGGCGCCCGTTATCAAACAACACCGTCGCAGCGCCAGCGACCGTTCCTGCCAACGCACCAATTCGCGCCTCGCCTAAATTACCGAGGGTCAAATCTGCCAGTGCGTCATCTTTGACCACCAAGGTCATCGCGACGGCATGGTAGGGCTGGCTGGGGATCAACGTCCCCAATGTAATCCAAGGTCTTTGCTTGTAAGACTTCGCACCAGGATACTCAGAGGTTCGCGACGTAACGCGACTAGGCGGTCCTAAATCTTGTTGCAACATGGCAAAGCCACTAGCTAACTCACACACGTTAGAGCTGAGCATGGCATTGACTTCTTGCGACAGCGTACTCTCGTCTTCTAACTCAGACTCAAAAGGGACAATCTCAAGTGGCCGACCCAAACGCGCGGCGATCGCGCCCGCAATCGCCACGTCTAGCCCCTTCACGGGACCACGACGCGCCTTATGAGAAAAAGGTGCGTTATTTTCCGCCATACACACACGTAAGGGCGCTGCGGTGCTTGCGGCCCATACATTCGTGGCGAAGACAACTGGCACACACAACATCAGTTTAAAAAGGGCGCTTGTCATAAATTCACATTTCTTTGCCACCGCGGGTGGCTACGTAAGCCCAAATCGCTTGGACATCGGACTCTTCCAGACGCCCTCTCCACGACGGCATGTTGCCAACCCCGTTGTAAACCGACTCGAAAAAGCGATCGGGATCATTACTTGGGAAACGGCGCAAGTCGTAAGTGGTTGTCCCTGCGCTAACCATGTTGCGTCCGTGACAACGGACACACGTGCGGTCGTACGCCTGTTTACCTTTCGCGACTTGCTCCGCGGTAAAGGCATCCGAGCCGAAGCTGGGTGTCATGACAACCAGTCCGCTCAGTGCCCCCACCAAAATTGCCCGAATGCTCACTTTAGTCCAAACGTCCAAAGCGTACCGCCTGCTGGAACCTGTCCAGCACGCTCGTCGCCCAACAACGCCCAAACGCCACCACCGCCAGAAACGATCGATACGTACTGCTTGCCTTTGTGTTCCCAAGTCACTGGCAAACCGATAATCCCTGAGCCAGCTTGGAACTCCCACATCTTGGCGCCAGTGTCGCTATCGAAGGCCATGACTTCACCGGTAGCGGCACCCGTAAATACCAAGCCACCTGCCGTCACCAAGGTACCAGCCATACTAGGCTGGCCGGGCCACGGTACTGACCACTTGTCTTGCCCAGTCATGGGATCAATCGCACGCAAGTAGCCGTGGGGCTGATCCTTGGGCATCGTTACACCGCGGAAGTTCATTCCCAAATACCACTCGCCTTGCTTGTACTCAGCCTTGGCGAGTTGATAGGGCCAGCTCATATTTAAGGTGTTCGCATATGCCAAACCATTGCTTGGATTCCAGGCCATAGGCGTCCAGTTCTTACCGCCCAAAACTGATGGCCAGACCTCTTCATCGCTACCGGCACGGATGCTTTTTGTAATAGCTGACTCAATGGGTCGCCCTGTCTTGAGGTCAACTTTGTCAGCCCAATTGACTTTGACATAAGGGTTCGCTGCGATCAGTTTTCCGTTAGTTCTGTCCAATACATAGAAGAAACCATTGCGATTGGCTTGAACCAGCGCTTTTACTTTTTTGCCTTTGATAGGCATGTCGACCAACATACCCACCTCGGTGGCGTCGTAGTCATACAAGTCATTCGGGCTGAATTGGTAATGCCATACCAACTTGCCTGTTTTGGGGCGAATCGCCAACACAGACGCAATGTACAGGTTGTCACCTTTACGCAGCTCCGCATTCCAAGGGCCACCGTTGCCCGTTCCCCAGTACACGAGATCTAACTCTGGGTCATAAGCACCCGTCAACCATGTTGGCGCACCACCACGCAAAGCGGTCTCACCGGGCCAAGTGTCTGCACCCTTTTCTTTGCCATAGGCAGTGGTATTGAAGCGCCACAACTGCTTCCCTGTTTCAGGGTCGAGACCATCGACAAAACCGCGTGTTCCGTATTCTCCACCAGCGATACCGGTCAGCAATACGCCGTTCGCAATCATCGGTGCGCTGGTAATCGCATGGCCCTTTTTGTAGTCAGCAATTGTGGTGCTCCACAATTCCTTTCCGTTGGCTGCGTCATAGGCGACGATACGAGCGTCTAAGGTTCCGCGAAAGACCTTGCCTTTGTACACGCCCACGCCGCGGTTGAGCAAACCGCAACAAGCCATGGCAAATACATCTCGTTTGTACTCAATGGTCTGCTTCCAGATCTGACGCCCGGTTAAGGGGTCAATGGCCACGGTCGAGTCGTGAGTCGTCACGAACATCACGCCGTTATGAATCATCGGTTGCGACTCATGGCTCTGCGGGTTATTTAAGCTGTACGCCCACGTCGGCGCCAGCTTAGCGACGTTCGACTTGTCAATTTGCTTGAGGGCACTGTACCGCTGGTTGTTGTAACCCATACCATAAGTGAGGATGTCACCAGGGGTCTGATGGTCTGCTTTCAAGTCATTCAAGCTTTGCGCATGCGCAATGCTTCCGACGGTGCAAGCACCGGCCAGTAGTAGATGGATCAGTTTCATAGTTTTCTCCAATTTCGAGCCACGAATACGCAACATCCAAAAGCCTTTTCGTTGCGACCAGTTTTATGATCGTTGCATTTAAAGCCTCAACCGATAGGGGAAACCCCATAACGAGGGTCGTGTCGCGGTGCGCGCCACCCCAAATGTCCCACAAGAGACACTGTTAAAACTAACGCGCGGGCCCGCCTTGAAGTTGGCCCAACAGGCCGCCTTGCAATAGGCCAGGCTGTGCCATCAACAGACTATCGGCTATCGCTTGATGCGAGCCCAAATCTAAGTCGCGCGGTCGACTCAACGCGCAAACATGCTCAAAGATCACGCGCGCGGGGCGCGCAGACATGAAGACGACACGATCCGCCAACGCCAAGGCCTCGGTTAGTTGGTGGGTAACAAATAAGATGGTCGGTCTCTGTTCGCCCCACAAATCCAGCAGTGAACGGCGCAAAGCCTCCGCAGTAGGCGCATCAATTGAGGTGAATGGCTCGTCCATCAACAAAAGTGATGGCTGACAGATGAAGGCCCGCGCCAACGCGGCACGCCTCCGCATACCGCCTGACAACTGCGCAGGATAAGCTTGGGAAAAATCCTGTAGTCCCATCGTGCGCAGTATCCGGTCTATCGCGGCATCATGTGTTTTAGGCTCACTGAGGACCAGCGCAATGTTCTCCCGTACGCTCAACCAAGGCATTAGCCTTGGCTCCTGAAACATGAAGCTCAGCGCGCTCGGTGACAAACCCTGGCCCTTAGAGGGACGGCTCGGAGGACGCACGAGCTCTCCGTCAAAGTCACGATCTAGACCAGCAGCGATATTTAGTAGCGTGCTTTTCCCGGCCCCAGACGGCCCCACTATTGCAACGAACTCACCGGGTGCGGCACTAAATTGACAGTCGCGCAACGTCTCAACACCGCCCGGGTAGACCTTGCTGCGAATATTTAGCGCTAGCCCAGTCATGCCCGCCACCGGTTAAGCCGTCGCTCCAAGGGGCGCATCAACAAGGCCTCGAACACCAGCATTACGCTGGTGAAAGCGATGGTGTAAGCGAAAATGCCTGCTACGTCAAAGTCGTGAAAATAATTGGCCAATGCAAAGCCAACGCCACTGCTGCGCCCGAGCAACTCGACCACAAGGACTATTTTCCAGACCAGCGATAAACCATTGCGACCGGCACTCAGAAGGTGCGGATAAAGCTGTGGCAAATAAATGTGTCGCCATGTGCGCCAACGCGACAAACGATAGACCTCCCCCACTTGCATCAGTGCGTGGTCAATAGCCCGGGCTCCCTCTCGTGTGGCGACCACGACCACGGGAATTTTGTTCACTGCCACGGCAACCACTGCGGCCACTTCACCCAACCCCAACCAAACATAGGCCAAGATGATGATGACCAACGCTGGCACATTCAGGGCAATGATTAGCAGCGGGTCTAACCACTGATTGGTCGTCTTGGAGGCCCCCATCCACATGCCCAACGCCACCCCCACACACATGGCGATCGTAAAGCTGGCCACCACCCGCGCCAGGGTCGCACTCAGGTTAAGCCAAAGATCCCCGCTACTGGCCTGCTGGACAATCACTTGAGTTACCGCCCAAGGCGTGGGTAACGTCAGGCTCTGCGCAGCGGCGGCCAACAGCTGCCACGCAACCAAGAGTGCTAATAAGCTGCCAAGCCGGGCACCGCTCTCACGCATGGATCACTTGGGACAGTAATTGGGGGCGAACTTCGACCAGAACATACCGGGATCCAAGCGCGCCACGGTTCCGACCAAAGCTTGCCCTCCGAGGCGCGAGAAAATACCGAACGCATCCGCCGTCGCTTGACGCTCAACAGGACCAAAACAGCCTGGAATGCCTTCGCGATAACCCGCTCTTAAAGCTGCGAATGTGATGTCTTCCTTGGCCTTCATGCGTTTTCTCAAACCGTCCCAAGCCTCATCTGACGTTTTGAGGAGTTGCTTGGCGTCATAGGAAGCAGCCAAGAATCCTGCAATTGCTTGCGGCTTGGCGGCGGCCCACGCATCACTGAAAACCCAACCAATTAGGGGTAGCTCGCCTTGCACGCCAAGCCCCTGTAGCGCTTGCTGTGTACTCAGTAACGGGCGCATGCCAGCGGCGCTCAACCTCGCACCAAAGTGCCAAAAGGTCAGCGTCCCATCCAAGTCACCCTGTAGCATGAGCCGGTTTAAGAGTGGGGGCGCGGCGAACTGCGGCTCCACCATATCAGCCAAATCTTTACCCAAGGTTTTTTGCGTGTAAGCACGCATCAAAAGCCAGCTCTTGTCGTTGGCCCCACCCGCAATACCGACGCGCTTCCCCGTCAACTCTTGCAGATTCGCTGGCCCTTTAAAGGGGTCAACCATGAGGCTACCCACCGCGTTGGAGTATGGGTAGAAAGCGTAGTCCCTTCCAGCTGCGCGTTGTCGTGCCACCCACAACCAGTCGCTGACCACGATGTCTACCGCACCACCCTGCAAGGCGACCCTAGACGCATCGCCGGAGGCCAAAGGGACAACCTCCAGCTCAATACCGTGTCGACTGGCCAAGCCATTTTGCTTGATGGCGTCCAGCTCCCAGTTGACGGTCCCAAACGCGAGAACACCCACGCGAACCTTTTCGAGAGCCAAGGCACTTCCCCCGAGAAAACTCAAGGCTAATCCCAGCGCGAAAGCTGGAAGCACTCTTTTTACCTGCTTCATTGTTGTCTCCAATCCGATCGCCGCAGCGATCGTTTTTCTAGTTTTCGGCACCGCGATAATAGGGCAGAATCTGACCTCCTCGGTGAAGGGTTGCTTTGCAGGCGGAGCACTTTAAAGTCAGACACACGACTCTTTAGCGGCGACAGCCAAACGACAGCAACCAATAAATGATATTCGATGTGGTCAATTTAAACTTGATCTTTGCGCTTCCTGCGGAGGGTTTTACTTGACATTTGCAACAACCGTGAGGTCTGCTACGCGCGGCTCAGCCGCGTGGCCGCTGACGCATCCAACCTCTTTGCGGATCATAGCGTCGCAGTGAAATGTAGAAGCACGTGGCACTGCCAACGATAAGAACAGCGATGCTGGTCGCGTTGAATTGCCCATAGAGAGCAAATCGCATGGCTTCAACCGCATAGGTGAATGGGTTGCAGTTTGCAACAGCGTCAAGCCACCAAGCGCCAGACTCCTCTAATTTCCACAACGGATAGAGGGCCGGACTTATGAAGAACATAGGGAAAATAACAAAGTTCATCGTGCCAGCAAAGTTCTCTAGTTGACGCACATAAACTGACAGCATCAAGCCCAAAGCGGCGAGTAACGTGGCCGCCAAAATCATGACAGGTACAGCGGCCAACAGGTGCAACCACTCGAACTCCACATCAAATAGCCACGCAACGCCTAAAAAAACCAGCATTTGCAAAAGCGACAATGTGGTGCCCGCCAACAATTTGAAGCCTAAAAGCACGCTACGCGACAGCGGCGCCGTGAGCAGAAGCCTCATGACACCCATCTCCCGGTCATAGACCAGCGACAAGGAACTTTGCATGCCGTTGAATAACGCAATCATGCCCAATAGACCGGGCACCATGTAAACCTTGTACTCAATGTACGTCTCATAGGGCGGAATGATCGCCACGCCGAACACATTGTGAAAGCCTGCGGCGAAAACCACGAACCACAACAATGGCCGCACCAGCGCGGAGGCTAGACGCGTGGGTTGACGCACAAACTTAAACAGCTCACGACCGACCACCGCATAGAGAGCGCGGAAAAAATGGATCGCTCGCCCAACAGCAGGACCGCTTATGGTTGTCGCTTGCACAGACCCTCCGATTCATCAAAGCCAAGTGTGTCCATATTTTCGGTCGGGTGGAGAACGCCATCGTCTGGTGCGGCGGTGATCACGCCGTCTGCGTGCGCGATGAAGATGGGCTGACGTAATTGCCCATCCCACGCGCGAAACGATAAGCTCGGGCCCTTGTAGCCATCTATATTGATCGCGCTGGAAAGCGCGGCAGCTTGCTCACCGATGGCGCGTGTCTCAATCGAGGTAAGCAGCCGCACAATCGCTTTCACAGAGAGCCAGGCCGCCCAATCTTGCGCGACCATCTCACGTTGTGCAGACTTGCGAAACCGGCGCGATAGCTGGGGGCCGCCATTGCGCTCCCACTGGGGGTGCCACGCGAGGGCCACTAGTCCGTTACTCCCGATAACAGGGCGTGGCCACTGCGTGGCATATGGCAGGGTCCTGGCGAACTCACCGTCGGCATCCCACACGGCCACAATGTCATGGCCGCGCTCACCCGTCAATAAACGCGTGTTCGCCATGTCACGTTCCGCCGGGTTTCCTGAGAGTTTGAATGTTTTGGTTGCCGTTGTCTGGATGCCATAGCGGTTAGCCGCGCGCCGCCATGCTGCAGCCAATGCCTGATCGGCGGGTGTTGTGCCTTCTAGCACCAGCGCTTTCCGCCAGTTGCGCGCGGCCACGTACTGGGCTAAGGCGTCACTGCGCATCGCGTCACTCGGAATGACGTGGAACAAGTTGTCCGCACAACTCGCACCACGCAAACTATCATCCCGCGCACTAACGTTGAACATGAGTGCATTACCGTGAGCCGCCTGAACACTCTGAGTCACTAAAGGTGCAGGCAAATCCAATAGCCAGTAGCGCACACCCTCCCCAATTAGCTTTTGCAGCGCAGCACCTAAAGCTTCTGAGTCGGGTACAAGGACATCTCGCATAGCGAGGCTTAACCCATCGGCACTCAAAACTAAACGGCCATCTTGCAAGGCCAGCTCTGCAGCACGCAGCAAACGTCCGCTTGGGTGACCAAGGTAGTGGTGCTCTATGGTGCGCGATTGGTAGCGCGGGTCACCTCGCAAAGAGATCAGCGCGATGGTGATGGTTTGTGCAGGTGTGACCTTACCAATAGCCGAGGCTGACTTTTGAGCCGACTGCGCCAGCGCCGCTGCTGCCCCAAGACACAGGATAAAGCCCAGAGCAAGACCGCGATACACCCGCTTAACACCGGTACAAGCTGTTAATCGGCAACCAAGGAGTGCTGGGGTCAGCTGGCTCATGGTTTCGCCGCCACTAGCGGTGTATGCGGTACCCGCCCAGTCGCCACCGTCCGAAACGCCTTACGCTTTTGGGTATCGATTAGGGTCATGTCATCGGACAGGCCATTGGTCACATACAGCGTTTTTTGATCAGGGCTGAGGGCCAGGCCCCAAGGGCGTTTTCCAGTGAGCACAGTTGCTAACACCTCCTTGGTTTTGATATCGACTTGAGCCACACGGTTAGCTCGCCCTAAGGCGACCCAGGCTGTCCGATTATCGCTGGACATCACGATGCCAACCGGCGTGATGCGGTTGGCTCGTATGCCGCTGATTTCAAAGCGAATGGTGTCTTTCACGGTCTGCGTGCGGGTATCGATCACGCTCACGCTGGCGCTCAACTCATTGGTCACCCAAACCTCTTGGCCATCGTTGCTAATGGCAAAGCGCCTAGGGCGATCGCCCACTTTTAAATTTTTCGTAATTGTTCGCGTGGGCAAGTCAATGACGTGTACCAAGTTCGCCTCCTCTGAGGTGACATAGGCTATCTCCCCGTCGGCAGCGATCAATACGCCCTCAGGCTCCCCTCCTGTCGAAATAGCAAAGATTTGTTTTTTGGTCTTGCGATCATATGCGGCCAACACCGCGTCATCCTCAATGGACGCATAAACGGTTTTCTGATCGGGGCTCAACTCAAAAAGTTCTGGGCTCTTTCCTAACGGCATTTCGTCTACCGTGGTGCCGGCTACCATATCGATTTCCACCAGCAGGTCGCTGTCACCGCACAGCACCAGAAGCCTGGTTTGGTTTAAGTTAAATTGCATGTCTCGGGGTCGCAGGCACGTCTTGTAGGTGGTGAGCAGTTTTCCTACAGGAGTAAAAACAGCGATGCTGTCGTCTTTCTCACTGGAAACATAAACGTTTTGCGCCGCCACCTTCGTAGCACTCAGTGTGAAAGACAAAAGCACAATAAGAACCAAGGACACAGTTTTCATGGGTAGACTACATCAGGTGATCGAGCGGTTGCTCACGAGACAAGCGCATGACATGCCAATTAAATTGGGACGAAGGCATCATGATCGCTCAGAAAAATTTACATCAAATATAAGTATGCACCATGCACGCATTGAATGTTGAGAAAGTGACCAAGGCCTATGGGGCGAATCGGGCATTAGATGGCATTGATCTCCAACTAAGAACAGGTGAGTTCGTTGCGTTACTCGGGCCCAATGGCGCAGGTAAATCGACGCTGATGCAACTCCTCACCGGTCTATTTGTTCCTGACCTCGGTCGCATCGACGTCTTGGGTGTAGACATGGGTATCGACGCTCCCCGCGCTCTGGCAGGTCTCGGCGTCGTATTTCAGCAAATGGCCTTGGACCTGGACTTAACGGTGCAGGCTAACTTGAGCTTCCACGCGCGGCTGCACGGAATGTCGAACTTTCACTTGCGAGAACGAACGGCGCAATGCTTAGCCGATGTGGGATTAAGTGACCACGGCAAAACGGTGGTGCGCACGTTATCAGGTGGTAACCGACGGAAGGTCGAGCTTGCCCGAGCGATGTTGCATCAGCCGCAGCTGTTGCTGATGGACGAGGCAACCGTCGGTCTCGATATCGCCTCTCGCCAGCAACTCATGCAGCGAGTGCGCTCGCTGCAACAACGTGAACAAGTGGCCATTTTGTGGGCCACTCACTTGGCGGAGGAGGCGAGCCAAGCTGATCGCGTGATTGTCTTACACCGAGGTCGAGTGCGATTCGAAGGACCGGTAGACGCATTGCTGTCGTCCACTGAGTGTGAAGACATCGAAACCGCCTTCATGCGCTTAACTGAAGCCTGAGCTAGGCTGACCCCCTAGGAGCCACCTTGAGCTGGCCCACCGCGGCAACAGAGCGGCCCTTATCGATGACTCGCCTGACGGTCTGGTCCTTGAACTTTAGACAACTTACTGCACGGCCCAACCGTAGTAACATTCAAGCGTACACCGTTGTCGGTTTTGAAGGAGGTTCACGCATGCGTAATAGATCCGAGGTTTTGGCCGCCTACCATGCATATCTAGATGCATTTGTCGCTAGTGATGAGGACGCCATTCACGCCCAGTTTGTATGGCCATGTGCTTTCATCATGGACAAAGAAACCGTCATGTTCGACAAATTTCCATTTAGTCCGCTTGAGATGAAGGCCAGAAAAAATTGGGCAACCAGCACGTCATTTGAAATTGATGTGATTGCCGTTTCTGACAGTAAGGCGCATTTGGTTTTGCGTAACTGCGACAGACTGCGACCAGACGGCTCATTGATTGAGAACGCCACTGCTTTTTATGCCTTCACCAAAACACCCGATGGTTGGAAAATTTTTGCAATGTCCGCTATTGAGTTCCCTGCTTAAAACCGCGTCACTCCTGCAAAGAAACTGACCTCACCCGCGCAGGAGTGTATGAATAGTTTTGGGCGTTGCGGTTGGGCGTCAAAAGCAACCAAGCTTGCTCTTAGGTGCTTGAACTTGGCAACAAACTACTGGCAAGTGGTAGCGGGTTTGAACCTGCACCACCTGCCGCGTGAGTAAACAAATCACTCACCGTACTGATTGCGAGTGCCAGGAACATCAGCGCGCACATCCGGTAAGTAATGGCCACCCACTTCTGGCCGGCTTTCTTAAAGAGCCTGTCAATCGCCGCCGCACAGAAAACCGCCCAACAGACCGAAGCGATCATGAATCCAGTGAAAAACATCAGGTACTCAGACAGACCAGGATCAGATATGCCCAGCGCCCCCAATGCGCTGCCCAGAGCAGCCCAGTAAGCGAGATTCTGAGGGTTGGTCAGAGACAGCGCAACGCCAGATCTCAGCGCCGAACGGGCTTGCTCGCTGTCAGTTTGCTGCACATTGAAGTTAACGGAGGCTGCCTTCCATGAGTCCCAAGAGAGCCAAAGCAGATAGGCGCTACCAGCCAGACCCACTGGCCACTTGAGTAGATCAACTTGAAGCAAGAGACCCACACCAAGCAGGCCCAAGATGGCCCACGTGGCATCTCCCACCAGAGACCCTATTTGGACGGCAAGAGCAGGCCGAAAGCCGCCTGTCGCACCACGGCGGACTGTCTCGGCAAATATGGCCCCGGGCGCGGCATTAAAAACCAGCCCAAGTAGAAAAGCGGCGATCAGGACGGACATATACATACTCAATTTAAAACATCAATTACAAGAAAACGCTGTGCACTTGCTGCAGATGGGGCGTGCCAGTGAGCCTGCCAGATAAGGACAAACAATAAGCTTTTTTTATTAAACCTATGACGCGTCAGTGGCATTTGTTCCGACGCTCGCGTGAAAGTTCTGGGGGTCAGTTCAAATCCGGGGCGATTAAATACATACTTACACACGAGCGCAATGCAATGCATCAATAATTAGATACATACACATCAAATCTTTTAAAACCAGGAGCTGAACCCATGATCCGATACCTAAAGCGCGGCCGAGACGTGCAGGCCCGAGCCGATGACGACGTCAAAGTGCGCGCCACTGTCGAAGGCATTATTCGCGACATTGAGCAACGCGGCGATGACGCGGTTCGAGAGTACAGCCGCAAATTTGACAACTGGGAGCCCAACGAGTTCCGCCTGTCGCAAGGTCAGATCGAGAAAGCCATAAAAAGTCTGTCGGCGCGCGAACTCGAAGACATCCGGTTCGCGCAAGCACAGATCCGTAATTTTGCGCAAATCCAGCGTGACTCGATGCGCGACGTAGAGGTGGAAACCCGTCCCGGCGTGATCCTCGGTCACCGCCACATTCCCGTCAATGCAGTGGGCTGCTACGTGCCCGGCGGCAAGTATCCGATGATCGCTTCTGCGCATATGAGTGTACTCACCGCCAAAGTGGCCGGGGTCAAGCGCATCGTGTCGACTGCACCGCCCTTCCAAGGCGCGCCGCACCCCGCTATCGTCACCGCCATGCACCTAGCCGGCGCGGACGACATTCTGGTGCTCGGCGGTGTGCAGGCTGTCGTGGCGATGGCGGTGGGCACCCCCAGTCTCAAGCCGGTGGACATGCTGGTGGGCCCAGGCAATATGTTTGTGGCCGAGGCAAAACGCCAGTTGTACGGGCGTGTGGGCATTGACCTGTTTGCCGGACCAACAGAGACGCTAGTGATCGCTGATGACTCCGTTGACGGTGAACTGGTGGCAGTTGACCTGCTGGGTCAGGCCGAACACGGCCCTACGTCGCCGTCCGTGCTGTTGACCGACAGCGAGGCGCTAGCGCACAGCACCATGGCCGAGATCGCGCGCCAGCTAAAGGTGCTCCCCACTGCGGCCATCGCCGCGGAGAGCTGGGCCGAGTTTGGCGAAGTCATTGTCTGCGACACCCGAGAAGAAATGCTGCAAAAGGCCGACGAACTCGCATCTGAGCACGTACAGATCATGACCCATGAGCCGGACTACTTCCTGGACAACATGACCAACTACGGCGCACTCTTCATCGGTCCGCGCACCAACGTGGCCTTTGGCGACAAAGTCATCGGCACCAACCACACCCTACCGACCAACAAGGCCGCTCGCTACACCGGTGGTTTGTGGGTCGGCAAGTTCCTGAAGACCTGTACCTTCCAGAAAGTGTTGAGCGACGAGGCCAGCGCAGAGATCGGCGAATATTGCTCGCGCCTGTGTCATATGGAGAATTTCGCCGGTCATGGCGAGCAGGCCAATATTCGGGTTCGGCGGTATGGCACGCGGCCGGAAGTGCCTTGGTATGAGCCCGTACCCCCTTTGCAGCCATGAGCGCGGTGGTTTTTCAATGACTCCGGTGCCACAACTACCACCGCCTCCCTGCTTTCGGGTTGACGGAAAACGGGCGCTAGTCACCGGCGCGAGCCGGGGCCTTGGGCTAGCCGCAGCCGTGGCGTTGGCGCAGGCCGGCGCTGCCGTCACGTTGGCGGCGCGCTCCGAAGATGAGCTGAGGGCCGCCTGCGAGGCCATCGCAGCGCAGGGTGGACAAGCTGATTTCGTGGTGCTGGATGTAACGGATTCAAAGGCCGTGACCGCCGTCATAGCGCAACACCCCACCTTCCACATCTTGGTCAACAACGCTGGCATGAACCGGCCCAAATCGCTGATAAACACGCCCGATGAAGACATTGATGCGGTGTTCGACCTGAACGTGAAGGCGACTTTCTACGTGGCGCGCGAGGTCACGCGCCGCCTGCTAGCCGCAGGCGAGAAAGGGTCGATCATCAACGTCGGCTCGCAGATGGGCCATGTGGGTGGCCCGAGCCGCACACTTTACTGCGCAACGAAACATGCGGTCGAGGGCATGACCAAGGCGCTGGCGTGGGAGCTGGGATCAGCCGGTATTCGAGTCAATACGGTGTGTCCAACCTTTATCGAGACCGCCTTTACCGCCCCCATGTTCGCTGACGCGGCCTTTCGTGATGTTGTCATCAGCAAAATTGCACTGGGCCGCATTGGTCGCGTGGAAGAAGTAATGGGGCCCATCGTCTTCTTGGCGAGCGAGGCTTCGAGTCTCATGACGGGTAGCGCATTGATGCTAGACGGCGGCTGGACCGCTGCATGAACGCGCAGCCAACGCGCCCTACCGTGCGGACGAATCGAGTGCAATAGGCGGCGGCAGAGGCAAGCCTTCTGCGATGGCGACTTGTTCGAGTGCTTTTTCAAAAAGCATTCGAGCGGACCCTGCGACATGCTGCAAGTAGGCGTGCAACCGCGCGTCGGCAGCGCTCCTGTTCGCACAGTCGCTGCTGTATTTTTCAAAAGACGAAATTTGCAACAACAGCTCTGCCAAATGACTAGGGCACTCACAAGACACTGCTGAGGAAATGCCAGCAAATTGTGTCAGGGCTATATCGTCAAACAGGGGTGGGGAAACGGTTTGCTCAGCCGGGGCTCTTGAAGCGGGGGCGGTCGCACCGCGAACATCAGCAACCTCGTTGCGCTGCAAGGACGCCAGCCATTGGCGCAGTGACTCGTCATCTGCAGGTTCGGATAAGACGGCGGCTCCGGCATGGGTTAACTCTGCTCGTCCTGCGGCACTGGAGAAGCGATAAAAAACGGCTGCCGCTGGGGCACGCCAAGCGTCTTGGGCAACGCGTAGTTCGTGGTGCGCGCCGGGCTGCAAGCTGCCGGCTTGCCAAATCAGTAGGTCTGCGGCAGGCGTATCCGCCCGCTGCGCGGCTTGCGATGCCTGGGCCAGGCTATCGAATACCCCCACCAATTGCAGCTTTGGTCCGGCGGGCCGGCGCTCGAACAACCGCTGGAGACGAGCCGCCAAAGCTTGTCCCACCACCACCGCCCGCAATGCGCTTTGCAACGGCGCTTCAGCCCAATCAAGGTCTGCAACCTCAGGCACACGCATCATCTCGCGCAGTTGTTCTGTTTCGAGCGGCGCGAGCAAGCCAATGGCATGACCCTGAGCGGTCAGCCGGCGTAACAGGGTCGCTCGCTCAACATCTGCTGACGAATACAACCGGTGTCCCGATGCCGCCGTGTTGGGTCGCACAGCTTGGTAGCGTTGCTCCCAAATGCGCAAGGTCGCCACGGGCATACCCGCAAGACGCGCAACCGCTCCGGCCCTAAAAGTCGGCTGCACGTTATTTGGAGGCAGCGCTTGAGACTGATTAGCCGGTTGAGAAGACGCCATTTTCTTGCTTCATGAGTTTAATATGAGTCGGATTATCGCATAAATTGAGTTGCTTATTGCCTTTTGAAGGCTATGATATCAACTCACGATCATGTCAAAACTGTAGCCGGAGAGGTTTTTCAACCGGCATTGCTCAGCTTTGACTTCAGCGAACACCCAGATAACAAGCCCTTGGTACTCGTTGAAATTCTCTGGCTTGTTTTTTATTGGACTCTCCATGAACACAAATCGACGCACCTTTTTTATGACGCTGGCCGCTGGCGGCTCGGTTCTGGCTACTTCTGCCCACGGCAAAACAAAGGCCGATGAAAAAGACCCACAGGCCATCGCCCTAGGCTATGTATCGGACGCCACCAAAACCGACACCAAAAAGTACCCGAAATATGCGGCAGGACAGGTCTGTACCAATTGCGCCTTGTTCATAGGCAAAGCGAGCGATACCTGGGGTGGTTGCCCATTGTTTGCCGGCAAGCAAGTCGCCGGTAAAGGGTGGTGCAGTGCCTATGTCAAGAAAGGCTAATGGTGTCTCACTCGGCCACGATACCGCTAGACGGTGAGGGCCGAGCAGCCGGTATGAGCGCCGGCTGCGCGCCCCTCTGTGCAGGTGACCCGCTCCCCAAGTGGGTGTTCGCTGACTTGCGGACAGACCATGCTGGCGAGGTCGGCGCAATCTGCATATACCGAGGGGTGCTGCAATTTGCGCGAGATCCCGCGCTCAGGGCCTTTGCCGGTCATCACTTGGCCACAGAGCAAAATCACCTGGGTCTCATTGCGGCGTGGTTACCGGCAGCGAAGCACAGTCGACTACTGCCATTGTGGCGATTGGCCGGGTTTCTAACGGGTGCCCTGCCCGCGCTGTTCGGCGCCAAGGCCGTCTACGCAACGATCGAGGCAGTGGAGACCTTTGTCAACCGCCACTACGAGGATCAGATACGTGCGCTCGCCCCGCACCCCGACCTCAGTGACCTACGCCAGACCCTGCTAGATTGCCAAGCTGACGAAGTGGCTCACCGCGATGAGGCGGCTGCTGCGCAGGGCAACACGCAATCAGGGTGGGTACTGCGCAGTTGGTGCGCCATGGTGGGCGCAGGGTCAAAGGGTGCGGTCGCCCTGATCCGCCACATCTGAGTGACGCACGCATGACTGCCATCGCGGCCGAAATCGAACGCTTTAACCGCCTTAGCGCAACGTGGTGGGACAGCCGTGGACCGATGCGCCCCCTACACGTTGCCAATGCCTTGCGCCTAGATTATGTGGTCGCACAAATAGCCTCGCACTTGGGCCGAGACACCGCCAACGCGCAGAACGGGCTGAACGGGCTGCGCATTTTAGATGTCGGATGCGGCGGCGGCTTAATGTCCGAAGCGTTGGCGCGCCTCGGTGCCCACGTTGTGGGCGTTGACGCGTCACCGGGTAACGTCGCGGCTGCTCGTCTGCACGCTGAATCGCAAAACATCATGGTTGACTATCGGCTGGGCGATCCCACCGAGGTGCTGTCACCGCAAGAACATTTTGACGTGGTGCTCGCGCTTGAAGTCGTAGAACACGTGAGCGACGTGTCTGCATTTTTGGCCACTTCCGCGGCCCGCTTGGCGCCAGGCGGCATGCTGTTTGTCTCCACCATTGACCGCACCTTGAAGAGCTTTATCTTTGCCATTGTCGGAGCGGAATACCTGCTTCGCGTTCTCCCGCGCGGCACCCATCAGTGGTCAATGTTTGTTCGCCCCGAAGAGTTGAGCGCGGCTTTGGCGCCCTCAGACTTACAGATACGCGATCTACGCGGCATGCGCTATGTACCGCTATTGCACAGAGCATCGTGGTGCAAAGACACCACGGTTAATTACATTGCCACCTTTTCTCACACATGAACAATACCGAGCAAGCCAACACAAACGAGTGCCCTCCGGCGCTGACAGTGCTCTACGACGGTGCCTGCCCGTTGTGTCGGCGCGAGATTGCCGTGTATAGTGACCTGCAACCGCTACAACCAGGCTCGCCGGTCTGCTTCGCAGATATCAGCAGCACGGCGGTGCCACTGCCAGCCGGCACATCGCGCGAGCAATTATTAGCGCGGTTTCATGTGCAAGGTCGCGATGGTCAATTACTCAGCGGCGCCCAAGCATTTTTAGCCTTATGGGCCGCCCTACCCGGCTGGCGCTGGCTGGCCTTAGCCGGACGCATACCGGGAGTTGCTTGGGTAATGGAGCGGATGTACCGGTTATTTTTAAGATGGCGACCGATGCTTCAGCGTTGGGCCGCTCGCTGGGACTGACAAACCAGGCGGCTGCACGTCCCGGCCAAGCAGCCGCTGACCCAACCACTCAAACGCTCGGCCTACATCAAGGCCATATGCCATTTGCACCGCAACTGGTTGAACGTCACCTGCTTGCAGAGGTGGTCCAATGTCAAACGAGAATACGTAATTGGGCTCTTGCCCCATGCGTAAGTCGGTGACCACCAAGTTGTCACCCTTGCCTTGCACCTTGAAGAAACCGTCGGTAAACCTTGCTAGGCGTTGCATATGGGGGTGGCTGGCGTGCTGCTGCATCAGCGCCTCACCGCGCTCAAACGCGTTAAACCGCATGGGTCTGCCACCGTCCAACAGTGCATAAAACCCCTCGTAAAATTGGTCGCCGTCAACAGCGACCACACGCCAAAGCAGCGTCGTTAGCGGCGCTGGCGTAACAAGCACTTGCGTCGTTGGTAAACCAAGCGTCTGCAAGGAGTCGCGCGCGTGTTGGGTAACCCACGCTTGGGAGCCCGCGCTCCAAACCAAGTAAAGCGTGCTGAAAGCCAACGTCCAATTGTTAAACCGTAAGCTGCGCTCAGGCAGCTTGATGCACAACGCTGCCACTAAACCAAAGAGTAGCGGCAGTGAGTACACCGGATCGATGATAAAGAGGCTACCCAGCCCATAGGCCTCGTCTGTAAACGGCTGAAACACTTGCGTGCCGTAAATAGTCATGAGGTCTAACAGCGGGTGCGTAACCAACGCCAAGGCCAACGCCGCAAACCACCAGCCGTACACATTTCGTTGCTTGTGTACACCACTGACAACCCAAGCAAGCGGTATGGCGAATAGCGTCAACAGCAGCAAGGCGTGCGTTTCCGCACGGTGGCGCACCATGTTGAGCACCGGGTCGCCGTGGTCTAACAGCACATCTAGGTCTGGCAATAGACCAGCCACTCCCCCCCAAAGCGCAGACTTCCAAACGGCGGTACGCCTGCCCATAACGGCCACGCTCACAGAGGCACCCAACAGTATTTGCGTAACGGAATCCATAAGGCCTATTGGTGGTGAAAATACATAGTGACTGGCTGTGATGCGCGCCCTAGACTTGCAGCCATTCCCGTTGCCAGCGCGGTAACGCAAAGCTGGCTTGGTGGACGTCAGGGTCATAGTGGCGACCTTGGTAATCCTTCACGGGGTGGCGCAGAGAAACCCCGTCGCGGCTATACAGGTAAAAACCAAAATCTGCGCCGGGATACAAAGGGACATTGGCGCGATACGCTTCGATGTGTGGCAGCAGCTTGGTGCGAAGCATGACGCTCACCAGATTCTCGCCATCGCCTGATTGCTCCTGCAAAAAGCCAGCGCCTTCACGTGTCAAGAAAATGCTGTCGCTGTCAACCACGACGCCCGTTTCTGAAACCAATTGTGCGAGGTCCACAAAAAAGGCCTCTGTAAAGAGACCGGCAGATGGTCCGACCGGCTCGGTCAAGTCCAACACAATGATGTCAAAGGTTTGGCCACGCGCTTTGGCATCGCGTACAAAGTTTCCAGCATCATCAAAAATGAGGTTGACGCGTGGGTCGTTGTAGTCGCCATTGACCCCAAGGAATTCTTTTGACAACTCAACCACGCGTTGGTCAATCTCAACCATGGTGACGGCGGTCACGAAGTCGTGAACCAATGACTCTCGAAGGCTGCCGCCATCACCACCACCGATGATCAGCACCGAGGTGTTCTCACGCTTTCGGCCTAATAGAGGAACTTGTAGCCCCATTTCGTGATAGATGAATTCGTCTGCCTGACTCGCCTGCAAATAGCCATCAAGAACGAGGACACGGCCAAATGCGGCATGTTCAAAAATTTCAATCAACTGATAAGGGCTTCGCTCGGCATGCAGCAGAACCATGTCTAAAGACTGGGCAATGCCCAAGTCCTCGCATCGCTCCTGCCACCAGTTATTTTGTTTTTGGTTATTCACAGTCCTGCTCCTCGCAAGTGCTCGTTAACCGTTAGGCGGCTGGGTTTGAAGGCTTCCTGCATAATTTCAATACAAGCCTCAGGTTGGGTATTACCGCACATAAAAACATCAAAGGCGGCGTAATTGCTCTCTGGCCACGTGTGCACAGAAATATGGCTTTCAGCGAGCACCGCAACCCCACTGACCCCATTGGGATGGAAGTGATGAAGATGGATATTGATTAACGTGGCATTGGATGCACTGATGCACCTAATGAGTGTTTGCTCAATGAAGTCAATGTCATCAAGCCGCTGGGCGTCATAGCAGTCAATGATGAGATGCACACCAGCAAAACGGACGCCATTGCGCACTGAGAAGTAATCTTTTTGCGAGCTGTCGTTTGGGGTGTGTTGTTGGGCTGTGGTGGCTAAATGATCGGTGTCAGGCATTCATACGTTCCGGCAGGGTTCTCTACTCAACGGCATCGCTCGCGCCATTAAATGCCGGAATGATTAGCCACCGCCTTTGGCACAGCGGTTAGCCATCATTATCCGTCAGCCTCCACCGAAATGCTGGGTGCCCGTCGTTAATTAATTAAAAATGATACCAAGCGAAAAGGTGCCGCAACTTACATCGCAGCCCCTTGCACGCGGGTGATACGACAAAGAGTCACATCTCTTGATCACAGGTGAGTTAACTTGACGCAAAAACGTCCCCCCTCACTTCGCCCGCCATATTCACAGGCATCTCTGTCGCGGCCTGCGCGCGAATCGCGCGTTGTTTCTCCGCTGCATTCGTCGCAGTGGCCTCATCTGGATAAATCGTGACCACATTGAAAGTGGTATCGGATGTGTAAATGAAGTACACCGCCGTCGCACCTAATGCCATAACACCTGGTGCAAATTTTTCTTTGGCGGCCTGTTCTTGAGCCTGTCCTTCTGTTGACTGACGGCTATTTTTAGAAACCCACTCGGATATAACTGCATAACTCATAAAAATGCTCCTGTTAAAAAAAAGGTATGGGCTCTAGCCTCAACGTGGACTAGTACTTACCCGGGTTACTGAAAGTTTGCAGATGTAGACGCCATGACGAACGAGCGGGGCCACACACCTACGCAACACGATTTAGAAACGACACGATGGTCTCATTGACCACGTTTGGGTGCGTGATGGGACCCATGTGCCCGATGCCTTCAAACTCAATCACCTGTGCGTTAGGCAAAACGGAGGTCAATACATCGGCCACCGCGTGAGCTGGCAAACGTGAGTTCTCGCCTTTCATGTACAGAACCGGGCACGTCAACTCGGCAAACGCACTCAAAGGGGTTGAGTCGTTGTGTAGCGCAGTCGCCCAATCGTCCACATCACGAATCGCGAGCAAGATTGCATCTTTGTGTCTAAGCGGTGTATTTTCCCAAGCTCCCTCGCCAGACCAAAAGTCAATAAATAGCCTTGCCGCGGTATCTGGGTCACCGCTTTCGATGGCTTGAGCGCTGGCTTTCCATACGACGCGCATGGCATCCACGCCGTTGGGCGGTGCATGGACCTGGTTCACGACAGAAAAAAGCGTGGGCTCGTAAACAACCATAGCGCTTACGCGCGCCGGGTTTGCTAATGCCGTCATCAGTGCAACAGCGGCGCCATAAGAGTGACCAATCAAGATGACCTGCTCGCCTGCCTGAGGCATGACGGTCTCAGCAAGCGCCACCTCATCAGACAGACTGAGGCGGCTGCTCTGCGACCACGCAGGCGTTTTACCTGCACCGTAGGCGTCAAAGGCGGTTACATGAAAGTGACTACCCAGCGCATCCATCAGGGCTTTAAATTGACCTGAGCTACTGCAGTTTGAATGAAAGCAAACAACGTCAGGGCCAACGCCTTGTTCTCTTACAAACGGCATATTCATAGACAAGACCTCGTTTTTCTCTCTGACGGAATCAGAATCCAAGAACCATTGCATAAAGCACCGCCGTACAGCCAAAGCCCACGAGCCAGACAATCGTGCGAACCCATGCAATACCTAGAGCGTAAAGCAGCACGTAGACAACGCGTGCCAGCAGGAAAACGAGCATGATCTGCCCCACCACATCCGTAGTTGCCTTAGTCAGGTGCAACAAGATCACGGGCGGCGCAATCAGCGCCAGTGCGAACAATGAATTGGCAGTGGCACGCTCTAAGCGCAGCGCCATTCCGGTTAGCACCAAGCCCTCACGATTACCGGCCAGCGCGGGCAGACCAACTTGCTGCGACGCTGCCAATACCTGAACAAGGATGGTGAGCAGGACGAGGCCACCGTAATAGGCGAGATAGGTGAGTTCGGGGGTCATACGGTGCTCAGTAAGTAATGGTGGTGTTCGCAGCCAGCGCAAGCGCGACCAGCTTCTCTGGCATTGCCATGGTGGCGGATTTACCATCAAGGTCACTTGCCGTGATCCCTCGGCCTTGGCTAGACATGCCAGAGACGTAGAACTGGCCGTTGGCGGCGACGATGGCATCGAAATGCTCGCGTAGCGATCCGGTTCCCAAGCCCACCAGCGTATCCAAGACCGCGCTTCGCATCAGCTGCACGCCGTCTCCAGCCAAAAATAGGTTCACCTCATGACCTTCGCTCAACGCCGTTCTTGCCACTAGGAATCCAAGCGCTGCTTTGGTTGGGTTTTCTGGGCCGCAGGTAATGTGAACTAAAAGTTTGGACATTGATCTCTCCGTGGGCTGTGGATCTCAATCGTGACGACAACATGGACGTGTTTTGATTGCGACGCTGTAAGGGTTGAAAGGTTTAGAACTCGTGAATTATTGCGTTCAACCATTTCTAAGAAATTGCGAAAACCTTGGCGGTTGATGGCAGAGCCGAAACATTTACTCTCATGTCACCAAGCCCGCCCCGGCTGAAACCGACGCAAACTGAGCAACAGTGGATTCACCAATGTTTTGCCAATGTTTTTTTAATTCACGCCGCCTACCATGTTGGGCATTTCAACCTAAGGAAATCATCATGACATCACTTGCTAAAAAATCCTTTCAGGACCCTGATGAATTAAAGACACCAGATAAAGTGCATGTTGCGACCATCAAATTCGATGGTGCTTCAATTTCAAAGCTAACCTTGCAGCCCGGTTGGAAGTGGTCAGAAATCATGAAGCCGTTGGTTGGTGGCCATAGCTGCCAAGCGCCCCACCTGGGAACGATCATCAAAGGCGTGCTGCACGTGGTTTCCGACGATGGCTCAGAGATCACCGTCCATGCGGGTGAGGCTTACGTCTTCGCACCAGGTCACGATGCGTGGGTCGTCGGAGATGAAGAGGTGGTTGCCTACGAATTCAACACCGAGGCCAAGGACTTTGCAATTTGGAAAAACTACAAGGCGTAAAAAAACCAGCGCAGGCTGTTGCAGCGACGTCTAAGTTTGTAACAAAGACCGGTGCACTTGCTGCAAGCCTTCGCTGGGTGAAACGCCCAGTTCTTCGCGCAGAAGGATACGCATCGACTCATACAGGTGCAACGCCTCGGCTCGATTACCCCGGCGTGCCAAAATTTGCAACAACAAAGCACACGTGCTTTCTCGATAAGGACTGGCGGCCATGGCTCGCCGGGCTGCACGTTCAGCCGTATGCAGCTCCATACCTCCTAAGTGCAACCCACTTGCGGCCAAACACTCATTAGCGCGCAGTTGCGCGTCCATCAATTTGCCACGAATGTCTTCTATCCATGGACCATCAAAGCCGGGCATGAAAACTCTTGCGCTGATGTGTGCCACGGTCTGAGAGGGACCCCAAGCACCAGCCCAATCAAGTTGATGAACAGCCGACTCGGCGCGATGCAGACAGCTCCAAACGACGTCTAAATCCACCCACGTGTGCGGGGGCAAAATCAAGCGGACGTCTTGTTTGCCGATTAGATTGTCCTTGGACATCGACTTTCTCAGCTTAGCCAAGAGCGCCGCAAGCGCGGTGTCTGGGTCATTTGGAGGCGTGCTATTCCAGAGCAGCTTAACCATGTCAGAGCGACTCACGCTGCGACCTTGCTGGCTCACCAGAAACGCAAAAAGCAAACGACCTTGCCGGCCGGGCAGTTCGTTTTCTATACGCTCGCCCAGGATCCGGACGGTCAAGGCACCGCACAGGTGTATTCGCGATTCACGATCAAGCATTACATTCTTATCAATTTTTTAGTACATTTGATGCATGATAAGCGAGTTGCATGACTGTCTAATGTGTTGAAGGAGAAACATGAGCAAAGTAATCAATTGCGAGTGCGGCCTGGTGGTTCAGGCGCAAAGCGACGAGGCCCTTGTTGAGGCCACAATGAAGCACGTCGAGCAAGACCACCCTGAGCTGGTTGGAAAGATCAGTCGCGATGACATCTTGAATTGGGCCGAAGAGGCCACTTGATGTCTTGTCGGGCTACGGTAGACAAACTCGAACCTGGAATAGAACAACGTTTTAACCCCGAAACCTTGGCAATCTCAGTTCATAACCAACCCGCCGTCCACCACCAAGTTTTGCCCGGTGATGCCGCGCGCCAACGGGCTCAGTAGCATGACCACTGCGTCAGCCATTTCTTCGGGCGTCGTCACTTGACGTAGCGGAGTGCCGGCGGCGATCATGTCAAAGACCTCATCCGGGGTCGCTGCGCTGGCGTCAGTGCTGCGTAGCAAACCACCCGACACCATGTTGACGCGAATGCCCTGCGGCCCCCACTCTGCGGCGGCGGTGCGTGTGAGCGCCAACAGCGCGCCTTTCGCTGCTGTGTAGTCGTGATACGGCACCACCGGGTTTTGAAATAAATTGGTACCAATATTCACCACCTGACCGCCACCGACCGTCTGCATGCCACCGCGGCAGGCCTGCAGGGTATTGAGACTGCCCCGCACGGCACCGTCGATTTGCAATTGCATGGCATCCCAAGAGATGGTGTCCAAGCTGTGTCGTGCATCACCGTTGAATTGGTAGTTGACCAATGCGTTGTTCACCAGCGCGTTGACAGGCCGACCAGCCCAATCGACGGCCTGACGCACCATGGCCTGTACCTCGGCGGCAGAGCGCACGTCCGCGCGGATCGCCAAAGCGCGCTCGCCCAACGCGGCGACCAATGCTTGGGCGGCTTTTTCGCTTTGCCAGTAATTGACGATGACGCGCGCGCCGTGACGGGATGCCGAGCGGGCAATGGCGGCGCCAAGGCCGCGGCTGGCACCCGTAATGAGCAAAGTAGTGTTTTCAAGCATGGGGATTCTCCAAAGGCATCAAAGGCCGGGGGTTGTGAAAGTGGTTGAGCGGTCCATGACCCGAGCCTAAGCGCAGGTCGATACCGGCAAGCAGAGCGCAGCGTACCCAGTGGTGCGCTGCGTCCACAGCGTCCACAAGGTCAAGGCCTTGCGCCAAAAAAGCAGCGATCGCCGAGGACAGGCTACAGCCCGTACCGTGCAAGTTACGACTGATCAGGCGCGGAGCGCTGCGTTGCCAGCACACACCGCTCGCATCGACCAAGGTGTCAGTCATGCGTGCGGTCTGCAAATGGCCGCCCTTGACCAAGACCGCGCGTGCGCCTTGGTCTACTAAGGTTTGCGCGGCATTCAAGGCGTCTTCCAGCGTGTCGATGCGGCGCTCCACCAGTAGGCCGAGTTCGTCCAAATTGGGAGTGATCAACGTGCAAGCGCCAAACAACTGTTCGCGCAAACGCCGCACCGTGGGCAATGTGATCAACGCATCCCCGCTGGTAGCCACCATCACCGGGTCGAGCACGGCGGGTAGTGGGTGGTGTTGCAGGGCTTGAGCGACCACGTCCACCGTGGCTTCGTCGTGCAGCATACCGATCTTCAAAACATCGGCGCCAATGTCGCCGAGCACCGACGTAATTTGCTGCGCCAAAAACGCCGGCGGCGCGGCGTGAATGGCTTGCACGCCTAGGCTGTTTTGTGCCGTCAGGGCAGTGACCGCGCTCATGCCGTGGCAGCCCAATGCAGCCAAGGTTTTAAGGTCAGCTTGGATGCCCGCCCCGCCACTCGAGTCTGAACCCGCGATGCTGAGAACGCGCGGCACGCGCCAGGGCCTAGCGTCGGACATCAGGCTGCGCAACTGCGTAACGGCCGCACCGGTATCGGCAGCGTCGCTGATGGCGCGCACCACCGCCACGCCATCTACTCCCGTGTCCCAAACTGCGGGCAAACGCGCAGCGTCGATGCCGCCAATAGCCACCAAGGGCGAACGCGTGGCCAAACGCGCCCGGCGCAGACCCTCAAGACCCCAAGCAGGCGCGGTGTTTGTTTTGGTCGGAGTGTCGAACACGGGACTAACCGCCAAGTAATCGGCAATAGCTACGTCCGCGCTGGCTAATTCAGAGGGGTGCTCGAGTGACAGGCCAATCACCGCGTGTTGGCCCAAGGTTGCACGGGCCTCAGCAAGCGGTGTGTCGCTTTGACCCAAGTGCACGCCATGGGCACCGGCAGCCAGCGCCACGTCCACACGGTCGTTCACGATCACCAACACCCGCCACGGCCTTGCCAAACGCATCAAGGTTTGGGTGCGCTTGATTAAGGTTTGGGTGTCGCTGCGTTTATCGCGCAGTTGTATACAGCCGACGCCACTTTGCAACGCGTCGATCACGCGGCCTTGACCTATGTCGCTATCTAGGTCGCTACCGTCCATCACCCAATACAAGCGCAGCCGCTGGCGCAAATCGCGCGGGTCGCGTGCGTTCACGCCGAAGCCTCGGCTCGCAAGGTGGCGGCCAATTCGGCCTCGGTTAGTGTGCTGGCTACGTCCAGCAAAACGGTGGCGTAGCCGCCGGTACCGGTGTGGGGGGCAATGCGTTCGGCCGCAATCTGCCCTACGACGCCCCAGTACGCCATGGCACTGGCGCACGCGCGCCAGGCATCAGGCTGCACAGCAGCAAACGCGCCCACCAAAGCGCTAGCCGAGCAGCCCACGCCAGTCACACGGGTCATGAGCGGGTGGCCATTGCGCAGCACCGCGTGACGGCCATCGGGTGCCAACACATGGTCTTCGGGCCCTGACACGCACACCACGCAGCCGTTGCGCTGAGTCAGCGCTTGCGCAGCAGCTAGCGCACGCTCCACCGGGTCGGTACTGTCCACGCCCTTGGTATTCGCAAACTCACCCGCCAAGCTCATGATCTCGGAGGCGTTACCGCGCACCAAGCTGGGTCGGCGCTCCATCAGGTCGGCCAATACGCGGTTACGGTAGTCGCTTGCCCCAGCGCCCACGGGATCAAGCACGCTGGGTTTGCCAGCCTCGTACGCGGTGTCCAAAGCCAATTGCATGGCGGGAACCCAATGCGAATCGAGCGTACCGATGTTGACTACTACCGCGCCTGATATACGCGCCAGATCAGCCACCTCTTCGATGGCGTGCGCCATTATTGGTGAAGCCCCAGCGGCTAACAAAACGTTTGCGTTGAGGGCGGTGACCACCAAGTTGGTCACGCTGTGCACCAAAGGCGCCTGCGTCCGCACAGCACAAATGTCAGCCCAGACGGCGTCAAGATAAGAATCGTTTGTTATGTTCACCGCATGCCTTTTAGATAAGAAGACAGGTCGCAGCGACAGTGAACACGGACCCCAAGGCGGCTCCGGCTTTCCTACGCTGGTATGACCCAGATCAGGTTCGAAGGGTGTTTCTCAGCCCAAAAAGGGCACCCCTAGCCAAATTGTTGAATTTTCAACAGTTTCTATTATGTCTGAAAGTGGAAAGTTCGGTGAGCGCGAATGTCAAGTTGCCTTGACTGGACGAAACCATTCGATAATTCTTTGCGTGACGAGTTGCGGTTGCTCGCGGTGTAAAAAATGCCCTGCTTTATCGATCAACTGGAAATCGTATTCAGCCTGGAAATATTGCGATTGATCGTCCATTAGTTCGGCCCGCAGGTCGTCAGCACCACACAAAGCCAACGTAGGCACGCTGATAGACCGCCCCATCAATGACCGAACCGAATCCAGCTGCGGGTCTGCATTGGGTGTGTCAAACATGGATCGGTAGTACGCCAGTGATGCCGCTAAAACACCCGGCTGTTTGAGCGTGTCTTTGACCGATCGGATGTGTTGCTCATCCGTAAATCCCTCGGTTGTCCAATAGGACCACAGGTAATCTATAAATGCCATGTCGTCGTGCAACAGCGCTTCTTCAGGTAGGTCCTTCATTTGAAAAAACCACCAATGAAACGATCGATGTAAGTGCTTGGGTATGCGTAAACTTTTAGCTACCTCGGTCGGATGCGGCACCGCCATCAATACCGCGCGCACGAAGCGCTCTGGATAGGCCGCGAGCAAGCTGTATCCGATGATGGCGCCCCAGTCTTGCCCAACCAAGTAGCATGGTTCGTCGGGACTGAGCGTTTCGATCAATGCCGCGAAATCACTGACCAGTGCCGCCTTGTCATAACGGGTTGCGTGCTGAACCTCAGTCGATGTGTAACCCTTTAAAAATGGCGCAACAGCCCAGTAGCCTCGCTCGGCGATCGCTGGTAACTGGTGGCTCCAGGTGTGGGCGTTGTCAGGAAAGCCGTGAAGAAAAAGTACCAACGGGCCAGAGCCCTGCGACAGATAGGCGAAGTCGACACCGTTTGCGCTAACCTGACTGATCATTTGGGCTATCCCCTCTCACCGTTACGCGGGAAATCGTATAAAACCGCAGGGTTCTCAACCAGCACCTGGTGGCGCTGTATGGGGTCGGGCAACCATCGACCGATCAGGTCAACAAGGTCGGCATCGTTGGGCATGGTGCCTTTCAGCATGACATGCGGCCAGTCGCTTCCCCAGACCAGCCGATCCGGCGCTGCCCCCAACAGAGCATTCACCCACTCGTCGCAGGGCGCATAGGGCAACGGCTCCCGCGTCAAACGGTAAGGACCCGTGAGTTTCACCCATGCGCGACCCGTCGCCATTAACTGCAACAGCGCCTGAAAGCCTGCATCGGCCACATTGCGGCCGATCGCGGGATACCCTAAATGCCCAAATACCACCGGTACTGCCAGCGTCTGCAACGCCATCAGTTCCTGCGGATACGCGTCGACATGAGCTAACAACTCCAAATGCCAGCCCATCGGTGCAATGCGTTCCGCCAGCGCGTGAAGCATTGCCATGGGTAACGCACCACCGGCATCGTGTCGGTCAACCAAATTAACGCGCAAGCCACGCACACCGGCCTGATGCCAATGAGCAAGTTCTTCCGGCGCCACGCCCTCATGCGCAACCGCAACGCCGCGCAGTCGGTTCGGATCGAGCGCCAAGGTGTCGAGCAGTAGCCGGTTATCCGCCTCGTAGATGCTCGGCTGTACCAGCACGGCACGCTGCAATCCGGTGCGCGACAACATGTGCAGATAGTCCTTGGCCACGCAATCGAACGGCGTGTAGACACGCGCTGCTGACAGCGGGTACCGCGCCAGCGGGCCAATGACGTGGGCGTGAGCGTCGCAGGCCCCTTCCGGTAGACGCACCCCGGGTTGCCGCGGATGAAAATCTGGAGCGGCACACGGCGGCGCCATAGCGGGTGTCGGTGCCGGTATCTGTGTTGGCGTGCTCACTGATGGGGCTTACCGGCTGACGCTAACGACGCGGCTTGGGTGGAAATAAAGTCAAACAGCAATTGCGTGAATTGTGCTGGCTTTTCGATGTTGGCCAGATGAGCGGCATCGTCGATAACATGCAACACTGCCCCCGGAATCTCGTTTTCTAAAACCTGCGACTGCGCTAGGGTGCACGCCGGGTCCTCGCGCCCTACGATCACTTGTGTAGGCGCTTTAATCTGTTTGAGTAAGTGCGTCTGCGACATATCACGGACCGCTGAAGCGCAGCCGATATAGCCGTCAAGCGGCGTCGTGAGGATCATGCGTCGGACCTCATCGATGGTGTCAGCCGAGTTGGCAACGAAGTCGGGGACAAACCAGCGCTTAATCGTTCCGTCGACCAAGCCGGCAATGCCCTTTTCACGTGCGGTGCTCAGACGGTCATTCCACATCGCTGGCGTCGGCATCTCGCTGGCTGTGTCGCACAGTGACAAGGACAGTACCTTATCCGGATGACGAATCGCCAGTTGTTGGCCGATCATGCCGCCCATTGACAGGCCGGCAAAGTGCACGGCGCCGACACCAGTGAAAGTGATCAGGGCGGCGGCGTCATCGGCGAGCTGCGCAATGCTGTACGGCGCAGCGGTCACCTCCGATTCACCGTGACCACGTGTGTCATACCGCAACACCCGAAACGCAGCGAGCAGCGCCGGCAACTGCGGCGTCCACATGCTGAGGTTGGACATCAGACTGTTCGACAACATGACGACCGGCGCATCAGGCGGGCCTTCAAGTTCGTAATGAAGTCGTACGCTGGGTAGATCGGCTATTGGCACGTTCGGAGTCCTTTATGTCGTGGTTAGAGATTTCACGAAATGAGTATAAAGACCTCAACACAATACGTCTGTCTCGTAATAACCCTGCCGCTACGCGCGGGGATTAAGCACAACTGTGATCCAGACTGGACGAATTCACACCAAGGCAGCGACTGGCCATGGCTGCATAACGTTTCTGCTTATAAGATGGCATTCCCCCAAATCAGTAGACACACATATGATGTCAAAACTGAAATGGAGAAATGCAAATGCGCCGAACAAAATATGCCTTGGGGTTCAAGGACGAAGCAGTTAAGCAAGTCATCGATAGAGGCCACCCGGTTGTTGATGTGGCCAAGCCGCTTGGGATTTCAGAGAGTGTCTTGTACACATGGGTAAGCAAGTTCGAGAAAGCGGATGCGCCCCTGGCTGCGGATCACCCGGCCGATGCTCGGCTTCAAGTCATTCTGAAGTGCCCGCATTCTCATCGCCGGCATCGAAACCATGCACATGATTCGCGAGGGGCAGATTGACTGCGCCGCTGGCCAAATTATGTCCGCAGCACAGCTGTTCTACAGCCTGACTGTTTGATCGCTATGTCAGTGACGCAACTCTTTTCGGCCAAACCCCACTAATGCGACAGAACCGCTAAAAGTACCCATTCATGCCCTACTCCAGTCTCCGTTTCGTTGGATGTGCATCGAGTTTTCGATCGACGGACGAATAGGCTGGTCGCGTCAATAAATATGAAGTTTTAGACAACGCCTCACTTCAGTGCTTCGTTTAGCATATCCCGTGTCTGCGAGCTGAGATCTGGCGGTGGTGGCGGCTCGTTAGTCTGCGGCGCTGTAGGCACGACGTTTTCGATCGGCTCCTCCCTAAATGGCGGAATATCGCTGTCAGTTTTACCTGAGGATTCAGAGTTGTCACCGGTAGAAATTACGTCTCCAACCCGGTTTCGAACTTTTTCAACGATCTCTTGAGGCGTTGCCTCACCAGCATACCAACCTTGAAACGCATCCCAACCGACATAGAGAACAAACGCCACAACTACAACACCAATCAATTGAAACAAAGCACTACTCCTATTACTTAAACAACATCATACTGACATTTCAAAAAAGCCTCTTTTACTCTCGCTATCGAGTCTGCACTTTTGCTCATGTCTAGTCCCAGTTCCTTCAGTGTCGCCTCATCGCCTTTCATTACGCCGGAAACAAATCGATCGAAGAGTGCGATGACAATTTGCGTAAAGAAGCGTTTATCGTATTCAACTAGCTTGTCCATCATGAGCTTGGCAAGCGTCGTACTTTCGATGAGTCGAATTTTTTCATCCAATAGTAACTGCGCAGGCCGATCAAAGGGCGTTCGGAAGATTTTCAGTTGAAGCAATACACCACGCATGATGTTTATTTTCTCTGATGTAGAGCCGTTTGGTTTCCTGAGAATGCCAGCAACCTCGACGTCAACGCGATAGGCAGAACCCTCCTCTTTCATTTTTTGAATCAGGTCGCCAAAAACTTGATACTTATCGAAGCGGGCGGCTAGGCGCTTACTGAGCGTATCAGTCTGGCCATAAGGCACAACAGAGGCACCAGACTCACCCCCTATTGAAGCCGTTATCGCCTGTCCGAATAGCTCCGGCGTCAGCGTTTCAGACAACCCGAACTCACCGGCTCGTCTGACCATCGCTTCAGAGAATCGCACGTCACTGACGGCGAATTTTTTAGCCACTCGCTTTCGCCGAAACTTACGCGCCACCACTATTTCTTGGAAATACCCAGCCAGGGAATCCCCTTTCTTACGCTCATCTTTTATCAGAAGCTCTCTGACGTTGACGGTAGCCGCAGCTTGATCTCCTGGAGTGACTGGTGACACCCGACTCGCTCTGAAAGGAAAGCTGTATAGCACGGCAATGGAGCCCTCGCTTCCTCCCTCGCGTGGTGGATCGTAATACAACACTTGGGAGCTGGCATACACATGTGTGACCTGGTAGTCCTTTCCAGAACCACCATCATCTGGCACAAAGAATACCTGCTCAAACTCTAGAGAAACAACAATCAAGAGGGCGGGGTCATCGTTGGTGTTTATGAGAGCGGGATTGTCAAGCCCACCTGGGTAGGCATCAGTCAGCGCAGTTACCAAGGCTTTTCTAAAACCAGACCATGAGTCAGACTCAAGGGCACTAATTAAGTTTGGAAATTTTTTATTAACCGTCGTCGCCCCGCCGGCAGCGCCATATCCCACCCCTCCCCAGACCATAGTCGCACTTTTACCGCGGGCAAAAGCTGGGAGGGGTTGCAGGAGCGGGTACAGCGATAAAGGAACGATGAGAGCCAGCGCTTGGCGCCTTGTAGCATCACACATTTCGACCCTTAAGTTAGTTGAATTCAGCATCTGCCACGGCTTGTGGGTCCATGGCCGGCGGGGGATCGCCCAACTTTTCAGCCAGCTTAATGCTTCGATCCATGACCGTGCACGCACTAACGAAGTACTCGTTCAACATAGCGCCCACATTTGCAACTTCCCCTAATTCTCCAGAAATAAGCTTGAGCCCCACCTCGCCCACGAGTCCGTAGTGCACGACAAGGTTGTCCGCGCGCAACTGGTTGGCCGCAGCCAATTTAGCCTTAGCATCACCTTCGAGTTGCGGTGATTTCGCCATGGCAGCCGCCAACATTGTCTCAGCCTCCTCGGTGATGGACGCTCTAACTTTCACGATGTTTTGTTCACCCGTACCCTCTTTTTTGACCTGGTCGATTCTTGCTTGAATCTCAGCAATCTGCGGGCCTGCACCAAGAGCCTCCGCGGTCATCTGATTGATCTCATCACCCTTGTCTAACAAAGTGACAACCCGAGGCAAAAGGTCGCTTCTGCCTCTTGCTTGCTTCTTCTTTGTCATCGACGCAACGAAGTCCGCTTGCATCTTCATCTGCTCTTCATATTCTTGGCGACGATTCCAACCGGGCTCATTTTCGAGAGCCCACTCTATCGTCATCGTTTTTGTCTTGGCCCTGGGTGTGTTGTGTGGGTTGACAATCCGACCATCAAACTCACGCAGGTCTTTGTTGGCATAATCCCCAAACAGGTAGGCACGCGCAATCAATGCTCTCGCTAGATTTGATTTCCCAGCAAGTCCATCGGCGGACTTCAACAACGGCAAGACCTGCCCCTTATTCTTTGCAAGATCTGGATATTGCATTAGCACCATGGCAAGTAGCACTTGTGCATCGCCCCACTCTGATCCCTCTTTCTCAACGAAGAATCGATCTCCGTTCTCAGCAAAGTGAATAACTTGTGCAAGCATATCTGACGACGGGTCGAGCAAAAAGCTTTCGGCGAGCCTTTTAATTTTTTTATCCTGCAGGTCGGGCGCATGCATTCTCAAAGTCACAAGCGTACCCTTGTGCCCACCATTGATACCGGCGCGTAGCGCCTGTTCAAACGCTGTTGGATCCTCAAGTTTGAAGTAGCGCTGAATCAACGCATCCTGAGACTCCTTGAGTGTTACTTTCTGAAAAGCCTCCCCAAAGACTCGTCCGCACACCTGATCAAACATCCCTCCGGCCGGCTGACTTGCGCCACCGGTGCTGCTGCCAGCTGGGGCAGCTTTGTTTGTAGCCTCTTGAAGCTTCTTCGCCAAGTCTCCAAGGTTGAATGCACTGGCATTTGTCATAACCAAGCAAATTGCACTCAAAACACTAATTTTTGCTATTTTGGTAATCATTTAAATAAACTCCTACTAGTTGAAGATGAGGGTATTTCGACCGGGCTTAGAGGTCTAGCGCGTCTTGCAATGAGGGCCTTAAGCCGCTCAGTGGATCGGCGTCGAGTCCCGGCGCAAGACCTTCTACCCAGGACAAATTTGATTCGTTCACGCTATATACAAAAACGCGCTGACCGCGACAGACAAGCTCACGGGCTTGGGCGCCGCGAATGGATAACCTTTGTCCACTGGTAGGTTCACCCTTACGTTTTTTGTACATTTCAAAAAAAGCGTCGTTTGCAGCATTTCGAGCGAGTTGCGCGAGGGCATGAGGTGTCTTGGATTTCAACCGACCTTCCACCGCCTTCTGGGAGACTTGAAAAAGGTACTGCATATCGCTCGCATGTGATATGCGCTCAGCGATTCCAACACCGAGTGTTTCTCCCGCGCTGGATACACAACGAAGTTGCGTATCCGCGCTGGCACTTGATGCCGCCATTAAACTCAAAGCCAACAGCGCCAAGGCGCCAATAAACTTAGAAGTCGTCCGCATTTTTCACGCGCTGGCGTACGCTTTGAATATTCATGGCCCCTTCCTTAAAACCTTCAGCGCCAGGCTTTGCGCCTTGCGCGGCGCTCGCGCCATTGGAGCCGGCCCCCGTCTGTGAAGCGGGCATCGCTGACTTCGCGGAATTTAACTGCGATTTACGAGCGGCAGCTTGGCTCTTACAGCTGACGCCGACCGTCATGGTCACAGTCTTCTCAGTTTTATCGATGTCACGTCCTAAAACGACCACCCCTGAGAGCAATGCTTCCGCGCTACTGCTGCTAATCTCCGCCTGCATTCGGGAGAACGACTCCTTCACGGTCTCACTTCCGTCTGCGTTGGTAGTGGCCGAGGCCTCCGACGCGTTGGCCAAGGCTTCCTTAGCTTTCTGCTTTGTACTGTAGAAACGCGCGAGCTCATTTCGGGCATTCATTGATGCCTCCTTGGTCGCTGCTTGAACTGATCGGCCGCTATTGCCAAAAATACGGCCCACACCCCGACACTTTATACGGGCATCACAATTGTTTTTTGGGGGTGCAACCGTGCACCCAGGGAAGCCACCAAGGACAATATCGCCCGGCGCACCAACCTGCTCACCCTCTTGTTGCGCTAGAGCCATTGAGCTCGCGAGTAATGCTGAGACAAGCACAAGTGCAAATTTTTTCATAGATTTCTCCTGTTTAATTAATCGTCGTCATCGTCGTCAAACGCGTCTGTGGCAAATAGCGATGCTTTCTTTTTTGTGCCGGGCCCCGTCCCTGGCGCCGTTAATTCAGCAAAAAAGTTACCGCTGGATTGGCCTGTACGGGCGACTTGATACGCCCTGTTAGATAGACCGAGATTGTCAAAGGCAAGTCCACCTTCCACCTTGGCACGTGAAATTCGTTTGTCGACAAATACGATCACCGCGGTGCCCATATCAGACTGGTCGTAGCCAAGGAACTCATCGGTATGGGGGTCTCTTAATGCAGCGCCCATCTTCTTGACCACCAGCTTATCTCCCACGGCAAAGAAGTCACTGCCTTGTGCAATGGTTACAAACCCATCGCGCGCACCGACAATCGTTGGTGGATACATAGTCTCAACCACCGCACGCGACAGGCCTTTTGCCAGCATGGCAATACGCCTCCGATTCGAGGTGTCGTTGCCAGCCTTCAGGGGCAAGCGCTTTTTCGCAGAAAACTTTACCTGCCGACTGGCATAGTCGATGATCTCCAGCGTCGCTTCCGCGTACCGCTTTGACCCACTGCCTGAGGTAATACGCGCGCCAGTTACAGCGATCACATCTGGCGCCACCTCACCCGTGAGCCGCACCTGATCCTCGATACTGCCCCCTTTACGAATACGATCCAGCTGGTTCGCTATTGCGCCCTCGTTACGGCGATCCATGATTGCAAATTTCCGCGATGAGGTGAGCAGATTTGTCAGCTCTTCATTTAAAGCCCGCGTGGCTTCCGAACGGTCTCCCGATGGGGGTACGAGGGCAATTTTTATACGATTCAGCTGCACAGACTTTTGCAGTACCACGACATTAACCTCTACGGATGCGTTGTAATCGCCCGCCCCAGAGCCTTCCAGTTCAAGCTGACGCCATGAACGCACCACGCCTTTAGTTTTCCTGCTGATACTCTCTTCGATGCTCCGTGAGGATGTTTCAGTACCATCAGAAGACGCAAAGTCTTTTGTCTTCATCTGCATGCTGGACGCCACGGCTTCACCGTTCACTTGTGCAATACCGTTAACGACCGCGTCAGCCAGGGCCTCCGCCTTGGTCGTACCGTACCCCTGCGAATTGACGGTGACAATCGTGATTTTCTGCGCCGCTGCCATGCTTGAAACAACGAGGGAAGCCATGAAAAAACATAGGCGCCACTTGCCCATGAGGCGCGGCGCTAAAATGCCTAGCGCGCGCATTTACTGGAGGCCTTTCAAGCGCAGCTGCTGAACAATATTTTGTGTCGCTTCTTTCGCAGACTTCAACAATGCATCAGTGGTCGCACCATCTTCCTGGGCACCTGCCCCGGTGTAGGCAACTGGTCCGATAGAGACGACCGCTTTGGGGAACCTTGAGGAAACGTCATAAACTTTGAGAGAGACGTTTGCACGGGCCAACACATTGTCACTATTTGGGTCTTTGGCGATACTGTCAATGTCCAGCGTACCCATCACAAAATACTTGAACTCACAACCCTTTGCTGACTTGAAGGCCGCTCGGCGAATGTCGTCTGACAACTCAGCCGCTGGCGATGCCAGCAGATCGGAACGCACCTCTTCAGTGCTTGGTGCACCGCATTCGCCAGCAAAATCACCATAGGTAACCGCTTCAAATCCTGCGTTGCTGAGGTACCGGTTAACGGCTGCGTCGACGTCACGCGCATTGCCCAGCTTCCATTTAACTTTTTGTGCTTTTCGAGTTGTTGATCCCGATGTTTTCGCCTTGGTAGACATCGTGAGCTTTTCACCCTCTACCTCGCGCTCGGTTACACCCGTATCGGATTCTTGTATATCTTCAGCACCAACCTTCTCGGTCGCCATGCTGGTTGACGCAGTTGCTTTTTTAACAACCTTTGCATCGTAACTTTTTACCTCCGCTTGTAGGCGAGGCAAGACTAAAAATGCGGTCAAACTACCTTGGCCACTCGACGTTGCAGACCCTTTCAGGAGAACATTCAATAGGTTGTCGTCAATGACCGCCTCGACCTCAAAGTACATGGTCTTCGACTTCTCATCGATCTCGGTATCGGTCACGTTCAAGCTGCTGATGACCTCTGAGAGCTTCGCCATAATGTCGCCCTCCTTTTGGAGTAGCAACTCCCGAGCCTCTGGCGAGAGTCGGGTTAGGTATTTTTTCCAAACGGCTTCCCGCATGAGGGGATCCGCCTTTTTGTAAGTTTCATCATTCGGCTTTTTACTGAAAAAACCAGTCTCGTAACCGATAGACACACTTGTCCTGACGGTAGCAGCAACCGCCTGTTGGGTGGCACCCCACGCTGCCAACGTCAGTGCCAAAGCTAAAAGTGAGCGAATCATCGTTAATCCTCCAGAAAATGATTATTTGAGCGTCGATAAATACCTTGGACCAGCAGCGCTAGGCTTGGCGGCTGCTTCCAGCGCATCGTTCGTCGATTCGATAAGGAATTGCTCTCGATCGGAAAAGCTAGGGTGCGTTGCGTTTAGCAACTCATTGCTTTTGTCTGCGTGACGCGACCCTAGTCGGTTGAGCACGGCGTACAAGGCTGAGGCGTCGTATCCAGCGCGAGCCGCGTACACCATCCCGTCCCTGTCAGCTTCGAATTCAGATTTTTTGTCTAGTCCGCGGGCAAGCACTTGAGCGGTCATGTTAGACAGCTTGTTCAATTCATCCGCGCCTTCGACACGCACCGCCTGGGCACCAAACTCAAGCATCTTTTGCTTACGCATCACGCGGTAGTGGTGTTTACGAATCACGTGTGCCACCTCGTGGGCCAGCACTGCGGCCAATTCATCCTCGGTTTGCAACTCGTTCAGGAGGGCAGACGTGATCAGAATGTAGCCGCCGGGGGCTGCAAATGCGTTGACGGCACTGGACTCAATGACACCGAAAGACCATTTCAAATCCTTACGCTTTGTCTGATTCGCAATGTAACGACCGACCAAATTTACGTAGTGCTGAGTTTTTTTGTCTTTCAGAAGCCTGTTGGCACCCAGAATCTGGGCAACAGTAGCTTTGCCCAGGTCCAGCTCTTCCGCAAGTGACTCTCGGGTGATGACTAATTTTTTCCCACCAAGCTCTAATGTTTGTGACGGCAGGCTTTGTGCCAACGATGGCACAGATGTCCCAGCCACTCCACAAAGCAGGAACGAGGCTAAGGCAAGGTTACTCAATCGCATCAGTCGTCCCCATCCTCTTCGTCTTCGTCTTCGTCTTCGTCCTCGTCGTCCCGATCCGCATCTTTTGCTTTCTTGACTTTCTTTTCCGTTCCGGACACTCCTTTTGACGCCTTCATAGGCGCTTTGGAGCCGGTGGGGCCAGATAACATGGCCAACTCACGGGTCGCAAGTTGGCCGTCTCTCGAAAATTTCTCTGCGTCACCAACCGAAACACCCAAGCCTGTGAGCTGACCGAAGGCATCGAAATCCGGTCTGGCGCTGACTAAATCCTCAGCGGTCAACCCGCGAGCGGCAGAGGTTGCCACGATGTTCCCTTTCGTCTGACGACCGGTATTGAGCGCCCTCGTGGAGCCCTTCTTGCTAGCTGAAAGCTCCTTAATTGACAACCAACCTTTCGATTCCGCAACCTTGACGTTGATCCAAAATCCCTTGCGGCCGATCAGATCCACAGGCGTCTCCTGGCTCAACACCCTCACGATGTTCCCGCTCGCGCTTGGCTCAGATCTCAACTTAGCTCCTGCTTTCGCGTTCTGCGCATATGTCGTCATCGACAGCGCTAGAGTGCTGAAAGCAACTGCCAGCAGACAGACGTGTTTCCAAATCCTCATTTGCGTTTTGCGTTTACGTTTGATTTAACTAAACTCTTTATCATATTGCTCATTATCCACATAAAGCGAGTTGGTGTAACAAACTTCATGAAAAAAAATATCAATTTTATAAGTGAACTACTGTTGCCGATGTTCGCAAAAGTCTCACGTGCTCGCCGGCAGCGGGTTCTGGTCGGCATAGGGCTTCTGGCAACGATAGGCGCCCTCATATTCAACATCGCTTCGAACTACTTGCCAGAATTCCCAGATCGCACGCGTGACTTAATATTAAAGTGGCGACTTTCAAGCCCGCCGCCTTCAGATCGCATCATCATTCTTGATATCGATGAACGTTCTCTCGCGCTCTTGGCAAGCGAACATGGGCGGTGGCCGTGGTCAAGGGCGGTGCTGGCACAGGGGCTCCAATCACTTGCTGAGAAAGAGGCAAGAGCCGTCTTGTTCAATGTCCTCATTTCGGATCCAGACACCCGCAACGAGGAAGGGGATCTTGAACTCGCGCTGACCAGCCAGCTGCTTGCAAATGTCGCCTATCCGTTGGTTCGCCTCGCCCCCGAAAATGATGGTGAAAGCGAATTACAGGTGGCGGCTATCCCGGGAAGTGTGACGACTGACGATACGAACAGAACAATCGCGGCGATTCTCCCCATGTTCGAGGGCATGGTGCTTTCCGCTGGCGTTACCAACCAGCAGCCGGACAGGGATGGCGTCATCCGAACCTATCGACGGATTTGGGAGGAAGAAGGTTTCAAGCTTCCTTCGATCGTCGAACGTACGCTGGTGGCAGGCGGTTTTGACACAGCCGCTGTACCCGAGGATTACGCGTTGAATTGGAGGAACAAAAAAGGGAGATATGAGCGAATATCGTTTGCTGACTTCTTCCAAGCTCCGGACGATCCAAGCTTTGCCGAAAAATTGAGGGGCGCATGGGTCGTCATCAACGTCTCGGCGCCGGGTCTTGGACAAACGAAGCCCACCGCGGTGGCTCCGGTCGAAGATGACGGGGAAATACTAGCAACGGCTATAGACGACGCCATCAACGGGACCTATCTCCGCGAGGTGCCTGAGGAGGTCTTGTTGGTTTTGAATATTGCAGTTGTCTGGATACTAATCACACTAGCGATACGAAATCGAGCTGGAGAAGCCGTCGACAGGATGTTTTTCATCAGTCAGGGCTCTCTTGCTGGGATCATGTATCTCTCTGCCAGCTACTCCAACTTTTACGTTGATTTGGGTGACAACATCTCTTTCGCAATCGGAGTTTTTGGCGCAATAAAGATCGTCCAATCGCTCGACGACAAGTGGGTCCGAGCAGCAAAAGGCTATAGAAAATCTCAATTTCAGTCTGCTACAGGGCGACTTGTTCTACTGGGCTACCCGATTGGTCGTGCCGTCGACGGCGGTAGCGACCTCAGGGTGATTGAACGATCAGCAGAAAGAATCGTTGGACTCGACAGTGTTCTTCGAATCGACGATCTTTTTGGTGGACAGAGCTTGATACGTCAACTTTGTGAGCCCGTAGTGGTGCTCGCTTGCTGGGCGGAAGAACACGAGGTAGCGGCGTTGGAACAGTTAGTTAAGCAGAATATGCATCTAAAGCACAAATGGCTGGCAGTAACGAGTGCGTGGAACGTGAGTGCCCCCGGGTTTCTGCAAGAACTGGCCCCGGAGGTTTTGCGCTTCTCAGCCGAGCTGGTAGCCGAACCCTAAAAAGGTCGGCAAACGGTTCTTTGAAGCTCGAGCATAGCTGGTGGTGTGGGGTACAACTTTTCATCCGGATTCATCGCGCTAGACAACATTTCTCCGGATAACCTGTGGCCGCTATAGTCTTCCATATAGGCAAGCCTAGACGCCCCCAAGCGACAAGACAGAACATAAATATCCAAAGAAGAACGGGCACCGCTGTCGTCTGGATCTCTGCGGTCACTCATGGTCATGACCTCTAGATACGGGCCCCGAGCCTTGATGTTTGCGGGAATGTAATAGACCTTCACCAATTTATTTTCGAACACAAACTCCCAATCAGAGTCGCCGTATTGGGAGGCTAATTGCGCACCAGCAGTGTGTACCGCGCAGAAAAGTAGTGCAAGAAAAGTTAACTTTTTCATAAGTGGTTGCATTTTATCTGAATAGCCACGGGTACCGAGTAGGCCTAGCATTCCCCCGAATCAGGGGACAAATTTAATGCTACTCACCATGCAACGTAGCTGGAGAAAACCTAATAAAACCAGCGCGCAAACATATGAACAGTAGAGTATGGCGTGTTTATACTACTTTTGGACATAAAAAAGCACCTAAGATTACTCCTAAGTGCTTGATTTACTTAACA
>ENA-OQVM01000383-OQVM01000383.1-marine-metagenome-genome-assembly--contig:-NODE-383-length-71052-cov-4.885608_pt1 | contig 71052 bp, 53 predicted proteins | sample MGYA00237776_ERZ505498 | MGnify/ENA primary metagenome ERZ505498 (study PRJEB26159, sample SAMN06265151) | marine metagenome | isolation source: Helgoland LTER site | place: Germany:Helgoland, sampling... | reverse complement strand
GCCGCTTATGGCGGAGTCGATATCTTAGTGAACAATGCAGCAACTAACCCCGTGTTTGCTCCAGTAGAAACCATTGAGAACGATATTTTTGATAAGGTAATGAACGTTAACGTTAAAGCCTGTTTTGATTTGGCGAAGCTTTGCTTCCCATCTATGAAAGAACGCAAAAGCGGAAGTATCATTAACATTGCCTCTGTGGAGGGAATGAAACCCAGTAATGGCTTGAGCATTTATAGTGTTAGTAAGTCGGCATTGATTATGTTAACCCAATCCCAAGCCAGTGAATGGGGGAAATATGGAATTCGTTCTAATGCAATTTGTCCAGGATTGATCAAAACAAAATTTAGTCAAGCCTTATGGACAAACGATACGTTAATGCAACAAGTCAACAATCACCTACCGCTTCGTCGTGCAGCAGAAACACATGAGCTCTCTGGGCTAGCCGTATATCTAGCCTCTGAAGCTTCTTCTTATACTACAGGAGCCGTTTTAAATGCAGATGGAGGTCATATGTTAACCTAAAAAAGAGCAATGGAACAAACCACTACCCCCTATGCTACTCAACTCAAGGAGCTTGAAGAGTTAAAAGATTATGTCGGAAAAGAATTAGGTCTGACCGAATGGATGACCATGGAACAAGAGCGCATCAATAGCTTCGCTGAAGCTACGGAAGATATGCAATGGATCCATACCGATCCAAAACGAAGCGCCGCCTTTTCTCCCTATAAGAAAACTGTCGCTCACGGCTTTTTAGTGCTTTCACTAGCCTCTAAAATTTCTTATGATGCCTTCTCGATTGAGAATATTGTTATGGGCGTTAACTATGGTTTAGACAAGGTGCGTTTTCCTAACGCAACTAAATCAGATGCAAAACTAAGGGGACGTGTCTCCTTAATGGCATACGACGCTATTCCAGGCGGTGCCAAATATAAAATGAAAATCGTCTTTGAATTAGAAGGTGAAGAAAAACCCGCTTGTGTCGCCGAATTTTTAGCCATGGCCTATACTATGCCTGCTTAGAAAAAAAAGACTATGACAAAAATAACCGAGGGTGCTTTTTACATCTCCTCTATAAAAGGACATAACTTAAACGTCTATTTGTTTGGAGAGAAAGTTGTTGAACCTGCAACTAAAATATAAAAACACTAGGTCATAGTATTGGTAAGAATTGAAATAAACCACACCGAAAATATCCTCAATGAATTATGTGATTATTTTAAACGTGTATTTAAAACGAATTAAATGGGAGTAGCATTAGACAAAGCAAAAGCAGTTCGCAAGGGAGAAAACCTCAACGAAACCGCTTTACAACAATATTTAGTCAAAAACTTAGGACAAGAACAAGGGAAACTAACGGTACAACAATTCCCTTCAGGTTTTTCAAACCTGACCTATTTGATACAATTTGCAGGAACAGATTATGTGTTGCGTCGTCCTCCCTTTGGGGCGAATATCAAATCTGGGCATGATATGGGACGGGAATACAAAATTCTTTCTGCCCTAAAAGGGAACTATGACAAAGCGCCCAAACCCATTCTTTTTTGCGAAGACTTAAGTATCCTTGAGGCGCCCTTTTATTTAATGGAACGGGTGCAAGGAACCATTTTAAGGTCCTCTACTCCTCAAGACCAAATGCCTAGTCCAGCACAATTTGAATTCCTTTCAAATAGCTTAGTCGATACCCTTGTTGAATTACATCAACTGGATTATAAATCGATTGGATTAGGAGATTTAGGGAATCCAGAAGGCTATGTAGAACGCCAAGTAGTAGGCTGGAGTAAACGCTATCAAAAAGCGAAAACCCATGACAACAAAGAAATGGAAGCAACCGCGCTTTGGCTCAACAACAACATGCCTAAAAAAAGCGGGGCGAGCCTAGTTCACAACGATTTTAAGTATGATAATCTAGTTCTAACCCCAGATGAAAACCTGAATGTAAAAGCAGTTTTAGACTGGGAAATGACTACCCTAGGGGATCCTTTGATGGATCTAGGTACCACTTTAGGCTATTGGATTCACCACACTGATCCAGATTTTATTGCGCAAAATCAACTCAATCTCACTACCCAAAAAGGGAATCCAACCCGGGGAGAGATTGTAGAAATGTATGCCAAAAAAAGCGGTCAAGCTGTAGATGACATCGTTTTCTACTTTGTTTTTGGGGTGTTTAAAATTGCTGTTATTGTACAACAAATATATTACCGCTATAGTCTGGGTCACACACAAGATCCACGCTTTAAGCATTTAGATAAAATTGTCGCCTTGTATGGTTTAGTGGCCCAGCAAGCGATACAAAAAAAGAAAATTGATCACTTATTTTAATCAACTAAACACCTTATGGAAACGACGATGAAGACAGCGTTAGAAGATTTTAGACTTGAAACAAGAAAATGGTTGGAAGAAAATTGTCCAGCAAGCATGCGCACACCCGTCAAGGATTCTGGCGATTTTTTCTGGGGCGGACGTAATGCCACTTTTCAAAATGAAGACCAAAAGATTTGGTTTGAAAAAATGCTGGAAAAGAAATGGATTGTGCCCTATTGGGATACCAAATATGGAGGGGGCGGTCTTTCTGATGTAGAAAACAATATTCTCACTCAGGAGATGACGCGTTTGGGCTGCAGAAAACCCATTTTTAGTTTTGGAATTTCTATGCTAGGTCCTGCCTTGCATAAATTTGCCAGCGAGGAACAAAAAATGCGCTTCTTACCCGAAATAACTGCCGGAAAAACATGGTGGTGTCAAGGCTATAGTGAACCCAATGCAGGAAGTGACTTGGCCGGACTGCAAACTAAAGCTGAAGACAAGGGAGATCACTACCTCATCAATGGCTCCAAAGTATGGACCTCTTATGCAGACAAATCGGATTGGATTTTTTGCTTGGTACGTACCGATTTTGATGCACCAAAACACAATGGAATTAGCTTTTTATTGATTGACATGGCCTCTGAAGGTGTGAGTACTCGTCCCATAAAATTAATCAGTGGAAAATCTCCATTTTGTGAAACTTTTTTCGACAATGTGAAAGTCCCGAAAGAAAACCTTATCGGAACTCTAAACGACGGTTGGACCATCGCAAAATATCTTTTAACCCATGAACGTCAAATGATTGGCGGTGTAGGGGAAATCGATGTTAGACGCGAATTACATGAAATCGCCAAAGAAAATTTACCTCTTCGCGATGGCACATTAGCAGATCCTGTTTTACGTTCTGAGATTGCGGTTCAAGGAATGAATGATTCCATCTTTGAAATGACCATACAGCGCATAATGGACGAGGCTAAAACAGGGGTAAATGCTGGTGCTTTATCTTCTTTTTTCAAGTACTATGGAACAGAACAAAATGTGTCGCGTATGGAATTACTGACAGCCATTACGGGCAGTGATGGATTGGTTTGGGAAAGCGAAAACGAAGACGCAAAGGTGCAGGCGCGCTTGTTCTGTCGATCGAAAGGCAATACCATTGAGGGAGGAACCTCCGAAATTCAATTGGGCATTATTGCAAAACGTATTTTAAACTTACCTTCTTAACGCATATCCTATGGCACTAATATTAAACGAAGAACAAAAAATGCTCAAAGATTCTGCCAATGAATTTTTAGCAATGAATGCTCCAGTCGAGCAATTTAGAACACTGCGTGATAATAACTACCAAGCTTTTGACGAAGAGCTTTGGCAAGAGATTGTTGAAATGGGCTGGACAGCATTGACCATTCCAGAAGAATACAACGGTTTAGATTTTGGATATGTCGGTCTTGGACAGGTCATGGAAGAAATGGGTAAATCCTTAACTAAAGCGCCTTTATTTTCTTCCATCGTACTTGCTGGAACAGCACTAGTAAATTCAACCAATCAAGGGTTAAAATCTACATGGATTCCCGCCTTGATGAACGGAACTAAACGGCTTGCCTTTGCACAAGATGAACAAAGTTACTTTGACCCTTCCAACATAGCTACGACTGCAATAGAAACAGCAGAGGGATATGTAATCAATGGGCATAAAAAAATGGTTGTTGATGGAGCTGGAGCAGATGGTTTTGTTGTGGTTGCAAAAACAGGTGAGGGAGAAGTTGGCTTGTTTTTAGTCGATGCTAACTGTAAAGGAATGGCTATAACCACCGAAGTATTGTTGGATGCAGGTACCTATGCTCAGGTTGAATTCAAAGACGTTAATGTGGGCAGCTCGCAACGCATTTGTGAAACAGGCAAAGGAGATGAACTCTTGAATCTCATCAACAATACTGCTGCGATTTGCTTGGCAGCTGAAATGTTGGGTATGATTACGGAAGCCTTCGGTCAAACTGTGGCCTACCTTCTAGAACGCCAACAATTTGGAAAACGCATTGGAACTTACCAAGCCTTACAACATCGAGCAGCAAAACTCTTTTGTGAAATCGAATTGTGTAAAAGCATTGTCATCAAAGCCCTACAGGGTCTAGACGAAGGTGCAGTAAATCTAGATGAATTGGCCAGTTTAGCCAAAGCAAAACTTGGGGAAACGATCAAAATCGTTACCAACGAAGCCATGCAAATGCATGGAGGAATTGGTGTCACAGATGACGTAAACATTGGTTTTTATTTCAAACGAGCACGTGTTGCGCAGCGTTTGTTTGGAGATTATAATTATCATTTGGATCGTTGTGCACGTCTGAACGGTTATTAAACAATAATATCTTGTCGGATTGAATGCGGTCCATTAGTCCGAAATACCTGGCTGTTTTAACACAAAGTTCTCTTCAGCCTTGGCCACATCTACCATGTCTTTTACTTCACGAAGCAAGGCTTTAGCATCATAAATCACTCCGTTGCTGATGGTGTATTTTACACCGCCAACACGAACAACCTTATTGTCCTCGGTGAGTTTAATGGCACCAGTTCCATACAATACTTTTAGGTTCTCGAGGGGGTTGGCCTCTACCAAGATCATATCGGCTAATTTTCCCACTTCAATTGATCCAATCTGATCATCCATTTTGAGGGCCTCTGCCCCATTCAAAGTTGCCGAACGAATTACTTCCAAGGGATGGAAACCAGCTTCGCGTAATAATTCCAATTCCCGAACATAGGCAAAGCCATAGAGCTGAAAGATAAAGCCAGAGTCGGAACCTGTGGTTACTCGCCCTCCCCGATTTTTGTATTCGTTGACAAAAGTCATCCATAGTTGGAAATTTTTTCGCCAGGAGATTTCTTGTTCCGTTCCCCAGTAATGCCAATAGGATCCATGGGAAATTTTAGAAGGCTGGTAAAAACGCCATAAACTTGGCAAGGTATAGTCCTCATGCCATTCGGCACGTCGCGCACGCTGTAAATCACGACTGGCTTCATAGATATTAAACGTTGGGTCAAGTGTAAAGTCAAGCGCCAACAATTCTTCCATGACACGATTCCAGTGCTCAGAATAGGGCTTGGCGGCTTGTTCCCATAATTTCCCCGCCTGTTCAAAACGATGCTGTTCATTTTGGTAATTGTAATCCAATGGATAATCCTGCACCGTACGATCATCAAAAAGCGCTTCCGGTAAACCGTACCAGTGTTCCATACTGGTTAAACCTGCGCGTGCCGAATGCAATACATTCCAACGCGCAACACTCAACTGAGCATGATGGCATGCAGAGCCCAATCCCAATTTATTATTTTCATCCAAAGCCGCCTCCATAATTTCGGGTGCTGCACCAAAAAATTTAATTCCATCAGAGCCTGCCTTGGCATTCTCACGCACCCATTCACGGGCTTCTTCGGGGGAGTTAATCCCGTATTTAGCTCCAGAACCAAAACCCGTATATTGAACAATTCGCGGGGCTATGATTTCATTTTTTTCACTTTTTCCTCTCAAATCTAGGGCCCAATCACGACCTCTTCCACTGGGCTCTCGTACTGTAGTTACACCGTGTGCTAGCCACAATTTGAAGACATAGTCCCAGTCAGCTCCCTGCGATTTTCCCCCAATATGCCCATGCATATCAATAAATCCAGGTAAAAGATACATTCCTGTTGCGTCGATTTCTTTCCCCCCTTCTTTAAGTTGAGGACGTCTCTCTGGGTTAATGACCACACCGGGATAGCCTACTGTAGCTACTTTAGTGATTTTATTTTGTTCTATTACAACATCTACTGGACCTAGTGGTGGTGAGCCATTCCCGTTGATTAGTGTAACTCCACGAATGATCAACTGATCAAAAGGCCCCTCTGCAGTTTGAGCATAAAACAGCATAGAGCAAAAGCAAAAAAGTGTGGTTAGAGTAAGAATTCGTTTATTCATTTTTGTTTGAATTTTTGTTAAAGCTATAAAAAAAACCATTAATCATAACTCTCTCAATTTTAGTAGTTGGCATGGTTTCTGATTTAAATTTATTTACTATTTTTATGAATAATTATAACCAAATTATGCACATATCAAAATCATTTAAAGTTTACCTCCTCTGCATTTCATTTTTTTCTCTTTTTGGAATTAAATCTTATGCTCAAAATGACTTTGATAAACCTGTACTGAGCTCAATCACCATTTCACCAACAAATATTGATCTCTCTTCAGGTAATGTCACCATTACGGTTACCCTTCAGGCATCGGACACTTCTGGAATAGCCACACCCAGCACCAGTCATTCTGGGGCTTACATATATAATAGTGCAATTGTGGGGGGGCATCAGTGGTTTTCTAGCTGGGAACTTATTGATGGAGACCAATATAACGGAACGTACCAATCCTACAAAAGTATTGAAGCATCTAAAGTGCCCTCAGGAAATTATGACATAACTATCGTAGCAAGCAAAATAATAGATAATGCTGGAAACATAGCTGATAATTTGCCTGCTCAACAAATTACAGTAGTAAATAATGATTCACAATACATTTACCTCGATTCCAATGGTGTGACCGTTAAAGCCACAGATGATGCTGTTGTAGGGCAATCCTATACATTGAATGGCACTTCATATTTGGTCGTGGATGATTCAACAATTGCTGCTCAGATAACAGCACAGAACTATAATTTAGTTACCACAAGGGTGATAAATATGTCTTATTTATTCGATGGCAATAGTACTTTTAATGATCCGATTGGGTTTTGGGATACTTCAAATGTGACTAATCTGGAGAGTATGTTCCAAGGAGCTTCAAGCTTTAATCAAGCTATTGGAGGTTGGGATTTATCTTCAGTAATCAACATGAATTATATGTTTTTTCTTGCGACTTCGTTCAATCAAGATATAGGCAATTGGAATGTTTCTAATGTAACTTCCATGCACAACTTATTCAATCAAGCCTATGCATTTGACCAAGCTATTGGTGACTGGGATACTTCAAAGGTTACTGGTATGTCTGGCGTATTTGTTAGTAGTAATTACAATAAAGAACTGAGTTGGGATACTTCAAGTGTGACTGATATGGGGGCCATGTTTTACAATGCAAATTACTTTGACCAAAACATAGTAGATTGGGATACTTCCAAAGTGACCAATATGGAGAGTATGTTCAGAGACGCTGGAATGTTTAATCAAGACATAGGCGGATGGGATACAAGTAATGTCACTGATATGGGTAGGATGTTTCATGGAGCACCGCAATTTAATCAGGACCTAACGGGCTGGTGTGTTTCCAATATTGGAGATGAACCAGAAACTTTTTCAAACAATGATTCTGCTTTAACAGATTACAATAAACCCATTTGGGGAACCTGCCCTGACGGGACATTTGGAGGTGAAGCTCCTACAGCTGGTGATGGATCTCAAGCTAATCCTTATCAAATTAGTACTTTAGGTAATCTACTGTGGATCTCAGAAGAAAGCAGCCGTTGGGACAAGAATTACATTCAAATAACAGATATTGATGCATCCAACACTTCTTATTTGGATAATAACCAAGGATTCACGCCTATAGGAAACTCGACAATAAGATTTACTGGTTCTTATGATGGACAAGGATTCAGCATAGAAAACCTGTTCATTAATAGACCTAATAATAATGAAATTGGTCTGTTTGGTTCTGTAAATTATGGAATTATCAAAAATATTCAGCTTTGGGATTCTAACATTACTGGAGACATAAGGGTAGGTTCTATTGCTGGTGAGTTAACAAATAGTTCTGGCCAATTTAGTGGAAATAATGTATATGATGGGTTTGTACTTGGAAATACAACTGCAGGTGGACTGATTGGTAGACTTGAAAGTAATTCACATATTCACACCTCTTCATACACAGGAACCGTTACAGGATATTACTCGAGTCAAAACTTTTCTGGTAGCGGGACTCCATATAATATTGGGGGAATTGTGGGTAAAATGCAAGGGGGTAGTGTTCTAAGAAAAAGTTTTTTTGATGGTCATGTTTTTGGAATCAATTATGTTGGAGGAATAGCTGGATTTAATTCCGGTTCAGAAATATCCAATTCTTATTCTATAGGAACAATCACTGCAGAACACCAATTCGTTGGAGGTATTTCTGGAAACACTAGTTATGATAATAATGATACTGGTAGGGTTCATACTTTCACCTCTTCTGTTATAACATCTCTTGATAATTCCTCTTCAGTAGGGCCTGTGGTAGGACGTCAAAGTACAAGCTCTGGTAACACCTATAAGGGTGCTGACAACTTTTGGAATTCAGATTTAACAAACTTGACAAGTGCAGGGGGAAGTATTGATTTTCCAAAAACTACGCAACAATTAAAAACTAAGGCTACTTTTATTGATGAAGGTTGGGATTTTACAAACACATGGATAATATCTGGAAACCTTAACAATGGCTTCCCAGCTTTAAAAAGTAACAATGACATTGGACTTGTTGATTTTGAGTTTAATGAACAATCTTTTACAGGAACTCTTACCTTTTTTGAGCCTCTATATTCAGATAGTTCAACAACTTCGCCACTAGAAGCATCTGATATACTCATTTCTATTTATGACCCTGAGAACGCTGTATCAACAACTAGTAGTAATCCATTAAACTTTCAAGTTTCGTCAGATATGAAAGCTTTCTCTTTTTCAGCATCTGCAACAGGTAATTTTAGCGGAAATGAAGAATTTAGGTTAGCTCCATCAGGGTCAAATTCTATCTATGACACTTCAGGCAATAATGTTGACAGTGAGGATATTTATCTTAGTTATACTATTTCAAATGATAATACTCCACCTACCCTACTTTCATTAACCAGCAATGATTCTGATCAAGTTGTAACTGCGAATCAAAACACCATCATTATTGCTAATTTCTCAGAATCAATTTTAGCAACTCCAACGATTCAGTTTTCAAATAATACTGGTGAAAACAACAATATGTCCCCTTACCCTTATGGTGTTGAGGCCCTTGACGGTAATAACTCAGTTTCTAATGCGGGAGCAGGAGGATCAGATCAATGGCAATCTTTTACTGTCATAAATACTGGTCGCTTATCAAAAGTTGCTTGGAAAATGGCTAATCCTGTTATTAATGGTGACGCTCAGCCAATAATTATAAAAGTTTATCGTGGTGTAGGAACTTCTGGAGAGTTATTGGGTACAAGTCAAAACTTGTTTACACCCGACTACAACGATGCAAATGGTTCCTATATTTCAGGAGTTTACATTACGTATGATCTTATTCAAGAAAACATCGCCGTTACCCAAGGAGAAGTATTAACAATTCAATTACTTCTAGATAATGTGAATCAAAATGTTGGTTATTTAGATTTAAGTACTCAAAATCCATATTCTGGAGGAAAAGCTGGAAATGATGATTCTTGGGATTATATCTTTAAAGCTTATGTTCTTCCGTTTACCTCAGGTCAAGAAAACTGGATTTACAATTGGACAGTTCCGCAAAATACAAATACTCAAATATCAGCTTCAATTTCTGGGACAGATCTTCATGGAAACAGCTACAGTGGCAGTGATACTCTGACTTTTAATATACTCCCTAGTAACTTGCCTTCAAACGGCTTAATAGCTTGGTATCCTTTTAACGGAAATGCCAATGATGAAAGTGGAAACGGAAACAACGGTAGTGTTGACGGATCTACTCTTAGTTCAGACAGAAATAATCATCAAAACTCATCTTACAGCTTTGATGGTTCCGATGATTTTATAAGTATTGGAAACGATTCTTCATTGAATCCAAGTGGCTCAGTAACTTTTTCATCATGGTTTAATCTTAATGACCTAAATAATAATAATAACATAATTATTGGAAGAAATAACAATAATTCAGGTAGTGACGGTTATGGCTACAATTATGGTATATTGATTGATTCTAATGACGGATCTTCTAAATTAAGAGTTGGTATTGGACAAGAATCCAATGGAAGTATTACTGATGTAGATCATATTAGAACAATTAATGCTAATGAGTGGATCCATTATGCAACAACGTACGACCAATCAAAGATTAGAGTCTATGTTAACGGAACTCAAGTTCATTCAACTAATCTTAGTAGATCAGGAGGAAATCATCAAAATAATTTTGAAACATTTATTGGTAAATATAGACCTCAGAGTTCAGGTAGTCAGCAGGCAAACCAACATTTTAGAGGAAAACTCGATGACATCGGAATGTGGAATCGTGCCTTAACTGCAGCTGAAGTTGCTCAGCTGTATACTGGTGAAATCGATGTCGTATCGCCCACAGTTACTTTATCTTACAATGAAAGTCCAACAACCTTAGTCAGCAATGGAAACAGTATTACGGTGACCGCAACCTTCTCCGAGGCAATGATGGCATCGCCAACCATAAACATCAGCGCTGGACAAGCAACAAGCGTGGCCATGAGTGCCACAGCATCTTCAGCCGTTTGGGCCTACACTTGGACGGTGTCTTCGTCTGTAGCCACGGAGGTTAGTATAACTGTTTCTGGAACAGACTTGGCTGGAAATCCTTATTTGGGGGCCGATAGTTTGACCCTTCGTTTAGAAGGAATTTTCATTCCCCCAACGGTAACACTTACAGATTCAGACGCAGACAATATAGTTGCCCTCTCAGAAGTGGTGACCTTTACCGCCTCATTCTCAGATTCTATCAGTTCCACTCCAACCTTTTCTATTGTCGCCAATGATACTTACAACAGTGCTTTGTTGACAATTTTAGATAATGCTCCTCTGCTATATGACAGCGGAAACAACTGGCAATATATATGGACCGTCAATACTAGCCAAACCCTCAATACAGTGACGGCTACAATTGGATTTCCCGCTAATGTCAACGAGAAACTACATTATGTTTCCTACAAAACACATGACGGAACCGGAGATCAATCTCAATACGGACATCATCCAAATAATGCGTCTGATTTTGAAACCTTAATGGACACCTCAAACTCGAATACTACCATCACGCATTCTGGAGAAATTGATGCCCTAACAGCCATCTCCTTCCCTCATCCAAATACAGCTCCCAAGTGGAATAGTAGTTGGTATGCGTGGAGGTTTAACGGATATTTTGTTCCCAAAGAAACTGGTACTTATAATTTCCAATTACAAAGTGACGATAAGTCTGATTTAATGATCGACGGAAATGTGGTTGCATATAATTATAATGGAAACTATTCACCAACAGCTTCTTTGGATGTAGTTGCAGGTAAATCCTACAGCATCCAAGTTCGCTATATGCAAGGTGTTGGAGGTGCAAATCTATACTTGAAATGGCAGCTTCCATCGGAAAGTGATTATGCCTACCACCCCGAGGAATTATCCTCTCAAGAAGCACAAAGTGATTACAGCACTACAACAACTAGTACCGTTTTCATTATTGACAATGACGCGCCAGGAATTGAAAGCTTGAATTATGATTCTACCATTAATCGTATTGAGCTAACTTTTAATGAGCCCATTTTTGCTTCGTACGTTAATCAAACAGCAACAGGGACCATAACCCCAGAAAATTTTGATCTCAGCCTAAGAGGAGGAACCGCTCAATTGGAAAGCGACCAACCACAATCGGTTACCGTGAGTGGAACAACCTATACTCTGGCCATAAATATCAATGGAGCATTAAATGGTGAAGAACGGCTTTATATCAATACAGGAAATCCGATTTATGATCGTGTGGGTAATACCCTAGACTACGAAGAAAATACTTTTTATATTGATTTGATCGATGACACCCCACCTTATATCACAACGGCTGTATTTGACCAAAATGAAGCTGAAGTTACCATTGAATTCAACGAAAAAATTGTGGCTTCTAGTTCCATTAGTTTTAATAGCTCAACAGCAAGCAGTACCGAATTTACCTTACCGACAAAAACAACACCAACTTCCAGTTGGGATCCGTGGAAACATTCCTTTGATCTGAGTGTTCCCGATGGCTATGTGGTTTCTGGGGTCTCCTTTTCTTTCGAAGCAAAAGACCAAGGCTGGGGAGGATCAAATGCAAACGCTACTATAAAACTTAACAACACAGATCTTGGAGTGGTTCAGCTCACCCATGACTTCCAAAACTTTACGATTGAGAAAACAGGAAGTTTTAATGATTTCAACTATGCGGGGTCTAATGAACTTAGCTTTTACTTCGTGGGTTGGTCTGGTTGGAGTTCAACAACCAAAAATGGAGTGTTGACCATTTACTACTCTGCTTTAGACATTACTGCAGATGATTTTGAAATGACAATTGCTGGTGGTGTAGCTCGTTTATCGAGTAGTACCCCCTCCTCTATTACAGTTAGTGGAACCTCAGTCAAATTGGGTGTACCCTTACAAGGAATTCCTGATGGAAATGAGACCCTGAGATTACTGGCAAAAGCAAATTCTATTTATGATGCCGCAGGAAATGTAGCTTCTTCTACCTCAGTAAGTTTTACCCTTTATGATAAAATTCCTTCTATTATAAGCACAATGACTTTGACTGAAGTAAATACACAAGTACTGGTCTCTTTTTCTGAGTCTATAAACACCTACTCAACCTTTCAAAATGGCGAACCCAATAATAGTGGTGGTAGTGAAAATTATGGAATATTGACAGGAGGAAAAATCAATGACGGAAGTTCCACCTCTCCATATCCCTCCTTAGTTGAAACCGATTCGAACAGAACAACATTAGGAGATTTAACCTACATTGGAACATACAACGGCCATAGTTACTTTAAACTCAATACGGATTATACTTGGCCCGACGCAAAAACAGCCGTCGATGCTATTGGTGGATATTTAGCCATCATTAATACAGAAAGTGAACTCTATTTCATAAAGAACCAATCGCCCGGTGAAGTTTGGATTGGTTTATATCAAGACACCAATGACCCCATCTACAGTGAACCAAGTGGTGGCTGGAAATGGGTAGATGGATCCTATGCCAGTATGGGTGAGTTTAACCTTAATGGAATTGAACTGTCAATTAGCGGAGGTACTGCATCACTTACTGCGACTATTCCCGTCAGCATTGAACATTCAGGATTAGGCGGTATTGGGTCAAGCCAATCAATATTAGTAGAACTTCCACTTTCAGGGAAGGTTTCTGGAGAGGAAATTATCACCATTGGCATTGTGAGCAACACTTTAACGGGTATTGATGGTAATGTACTTTCTGCAACACAGACCAATAATAGTGTTCAATTGAGAGACATTTCTGCACCAGTATTAATCTTAACAGATAATCAAACTAGACAAGAAATAACGGGTGGCGCTTCGGTAACAATTACAGTAATTTCTGATGAGGCGCTCAACGCTCCACCAATACTCGCCTTTTCAGATCAAAGTACGGTATCCATGTCGACAACAAACTCGTCTACACTATGGATCTATGACTGGATTGTACCTACAGAGCTCAACGGAACAATTAGCGTTACAGCACTAGGATATGACCTCGATGGAAACGAGGGTACTTCCTCTGTTTCGCTAACCTATATCGTCGATAATAGATCAGCACAAGTAACTCTCACCACCAATCAAGAAAACGGATATCTAAACGCAAATGAGACCCTAGTGGTCACTGCAACCTTTGATGAGAACATGGCTAATGGAGTTCGCTTAGCAATTATTGCTGATGCTGAATCCAATTTCTATATCGATTATGCCATGACCGCCACCTCTTCCAAAGTGTGGGAATATACATGGACCGTTCCTACTGAATTTCCTGAAGGCGAGTTTGTTCTTGCGGTGCATGAGGCCGAAGACCTCGCCGGAAATGCCTACACAGATTCAGTTAGTAAGACGATAACGTTAGATACAACCAGCCCAACAATAACCTTAGAATGGAACAAAGAGATTACACTGTTTAGAGGTGGTGAAAACATTATCTACACGGCTATTTTAGATGAAGCTACCACGAGTCCCCCGCTGTTCAGCATGAGTGGAATTGTCTCTTCAACTGAAATGTCGGCCACCAATAGTGAAACACATTGGAAGTATACACTCGCTATACCAGAAGGAATCAATACGACTGCATCGGTTACTATAGTCGCAGAAGACAAGGCCGGAAATAGAGCTTCCTATACATCAACAGCCAGTTTCACCATTGATAGTGAGATACCTGTATTAACCTCATTGGAACTTGCCGAGGACAATACTACAATAGACTTAATCTTTAGCGATAAAATTTACACTAGCGCTACGGCTTCTTCTTCTTTCTCTCCAGATGATTTTATACTAAACCTATCTGGAGGAACTGCAGGTTTTGATAGCGCTCCTATTACATCAATCTCGGTAAACGAAAAAACAATACAACTGGTGTTGGGAATTACAGATCAGGTTTCAGGAGAGGAGTTACTTACTGTTTCTTTCAAAAATGATCGCCTTTTTGACAAAGCCGGAAATGCAGTACAAAGCCAGCAGTCTACCAATTCAATTTACCTGAATGATACAACAAACCCCTTTGTGGAAAGCATAGAGGTGAGTGAAAATGCAATGGTGAAATTAATCTTTAATGAGATGGTTTATTCATCGACAAGTGCGTCAAGTACATTTACTGTAAACGACTTCGTTCTAAAAACAAAAATCTCAACAACAACATTGGTCAGTTCAGTTCCTGATAAACTGGAACAAAATGGAAAAGTATTATCTCTTTATTTTACGGTACAGGATAAAATTATAAAAGGAGAAGAGTTGATTGTTCAATTGGTCAACACTATTTATGATACTAGTGGAAACAGCACCACTACCCTAAACAAGAACAATCGCATTACGTTAATTCAAGACACTGATTTTGATGGCGTGGAAGATGAGTTGGATGCTTGTCCAGATTCTCCTAGAAATGAACCCGCAGATCAAAATGGCTGTACCTTCAGTCAAAAAGATCAAGACAGTGATGGCGTTTTGGATGAATTAGACCTTTGTCCCAATTCTCCTGCAAGTGAGCCAGCAGACGAAAACGGCTGTACATTCAGTCAAAAAGATAAAGACAGTGATGGCGTTTTGGATGAATTGGACCTTTGTCCAAACACAGCTCCAAATGAGAAGGTCGATGAAAATGGCTGTGCTCAAATTCAGATTGACAAAGACCTAGACGGTGTTTTGGATGAAGATGATGTTTGTCCTGATTCACCCAAAGAGGAAGAAGTTGATGAAAAAGGTTGCGCTTACAGTCAGCTAGACGATGACAATGATGGTTTAGCGAATGGTCTCGATTCCTGTCCAGGTTCCGAAGAAGGAGAAGAAATTGATGAGAAAGGATGTACTCAACTTCAACGTGATCCCGATCAAGATGGGATTGAAAATCCATTTGATCTATGTCCCGATACAGCCAAAGGTCAAATTGTTGACGAAAACGGCTGTGCACTTAAAGACCAAGACCTGGATTTAGACGGGGTACCAAATGAATTGGATCAATGTCCAGACACGCCACTCAATCAAAATGTAAATGAATATGGCTGTGCACAAATTCAGTTGGATAGTGATCTCGACGGCGTGATTAACGAAAACGATCTTTGTCCAGATACACCCTTTGGTGTAAGCGTAGATGAAAATGGTTGTAGTCAAAAAGAGAGTCAACAAAATCAAGGGAGAGCTGATGATGACAAGGATGGTATTATCAACCTAAATGACCTTTGTCCTGACACGCCTTCTGGAAGTGCAGTAGATGACAATGGTTGTACAAAAGCAGAAATCGTAGAAGCCACCTTAACCGACAATGATTTAGACGGTGTAGAAAACGATAAAGACTTATGTCCAGACACAGAGGAAGGCGCAGTTGTAAATGAATTTGGTTGTCCATTGAGTGAGATTGATGCAGACTTTGATAAAATCAATGATGACATTGATCGTTGTTTGAATACACCCATTGGAGAAAAAGTAGATGAATATGGGTGTTCGACTAGTCAAAAAGAAAATGACCTGGACTTAGACGGAATCGAAAATGCGTATGACCGCTGTCCAAACTCACCATTTGGAGAAAGTGTAAATGAATTTGGATGTACACAAGCTCAGGCAGATAGAGACATCGATTTAGATGGTGTTCCAAATGAATTGGATGCTTGTCCATTTACCACACCAATAGACGAAGTTGCCAACACAAGTGGATGTTCACGTGGAGAAGAAGACGATGACGGAGATGGAGTTATAAACGCAGTAGATCGATGTAACAACACGCCAACAAATGAAAGAGTAGATAGCTTTGGCTGCTCAGAAGATCAACTTGATTCTGACGATGATGGCGACGGAATTAAAAACAAAAAAGACCGCTGTCCAAACACTCCCCCTGGCGTAGAGATTGACGCCAATGGTTGTGCATATAAACCAGCTAAGATCTATGCTGATACATTTGAACAACTCGAAAACAAACGAGATGACGATGTGAGTAATGTTAATATCTATCTTGGTAAAATCGTTATTGAAGACACCAACAAGTCGGAGGATGTGTTTAATAATACTGTACAAATTAAGATTTTAGAAGGACAAGATGCGGATCTATTTAGCGTCGATGGTCGTGATTTATTTTTGATTGGAGGATTGGATTATGAAGAAAACAGAGAACACCAATTTACTGTCGAGGCAACCAATGACAAAGGAATTGTTAGCACAAAATTGATTACGTTAGTTGTCAACGATATACCTAATTCCTCAACCCGATCAAGTTTTAGCATCCTAGTGTTTGATGTTCAAAATGAACAAGAAGACGCGAAAGTAAACTACCAACGCTACTTTAATCCAAAAGCTGACGATAGAGGCGTTGGAAAATGGAAGATTAAAAAGAAAATTGTCGGTGGAAATGATGCCCATTTATTCACCATTAAATCAGCGTCTTTTAGTGAAGGTAGAAATACTGAAGAAAGTGATTATTTAGATTTCATTACACCGCCCGATCACGAGAATCCGCAAGATCATAACAGAGATAACATTTATGAAGTTGACGTTGTAAATATCAATACAGAAGATGGAGATTCCACTCAGCCAATTGCCGTAACGCAAACCAATCTAGTTGTACCCGAAAACACGCCAACAGCCATTGAACTTCAATCTGTACCAGCCGCACCAACTGATGATACCGACGGAGATGGAATCAATGACATTGTAGACAACAGTCCTTTTGTTGCCAATCCCGATCAGTTGGATACAGATGGAGATGGTGTTGGAGATGTAACAGACGATGCTGACCACGATGGCGTATGGAATCCCTTCGATGAATGTAACGAAACTCCTTACAATACGCTTGTTGATGCAAAAGGCTGTGCAATATTCTCACTCCCGCCAAATGCATTTTCAATCAGTAAAGCAGAAAAATGCATTGACGAAAACAGCATTAATATTGGATTTGCTTCTTCAAGCTATCAATATAATGTTGCCATCAATGGCGTTCAGGTAAACACCACTCCTATTGACAGTGACCAGTTCGAAATACCTGAATTATCTTCAGGTTCTTATGCTGTATGTGTTACTGTAGAAGGGAAATCAGTTGATTTATTTGAACGCTGCTATACGGTGAACATTGACACTCAGAATCCATTGAGTGTTTCTGGTAAAAAGAGTAACAAAGGTAAAACGGTTGACTACTCACTTAAAGGAGGTAAGGTCTATACCATAACACAGAATGGTATTTCTTTCCAAACCACCGAGAGTAAGGTTAGTTTGACTTTAGCAGAAGGATACAATGAAGTGAAGATCACCACTGGAATAGAATGCCAAGGGATCTTTATGGAAAGTTACTTCAATTCATCTGAGGTCTTGTTTAGTCCGGTACCTTTCAATGAATCCCTCAGTATTTTTGTTGGAGGAAATGACCGTGACCTTACTATAGAAATCTATTCTTCTAGTGGTCGATTAATTTCAAGTGAACAACATTACCTGAATACGACAAGTAGAATCGTTCGAATGAATACAACTCATTTGCGTCAAGGTAGTTATGTGATCAAACTAAAAGGAGCGACTACTTTAACCTCTGAACTAATCATCAAAGAATAATACAATGAAACGACACTACTTAAAATCGATGTTGCTTGGTCTATGCGTTCTTATTATTTCTTGTTCAAAAGACAGTGGCGCAGCCGAAGAGCCTCAAGTAACAACACCAGAACCCGCTCCTCCTGTAATATTACAGCCACAAATACCGGTACTAACTTTCCCCTTGAACGAAGAACCCTGCCTGGATACAACCGTTGTAGACGAAACCCAGAGTACAGTGAATTTCCAGTGGAGTGCGGCGACAAACGCCCTTTCTTACGAAGTGCACCTAACAAATTTAACGACATCTGTTGAACAAAATTTCACAGCTGCAAACAATACACTCGCCGTTACTCTAGAAAGTACTGAACCTTATGGTTGGAAAGTTATTGCCATTGGAGAAAACGGAAGTAATCCTGCAGAAAGTAGTACTTGGCGCTTCTATTTACCTGGCCCGGCAGAAGTAAACTACGCCCCTTTCCCTGCTGAATTGATAAGCCCTAACTCAGGCTCAACCATTACACCAGTAAATGACATTGTAACGCTCCAATGGAATTGTTCCGACGCAGATAGTGATCTAAGTTCCTATGAGGTATACCTCGATCAAGAAGATGCTACTACCCTATTACAAACAATTGACCATGAAAATGCAACAACTGCAGTAGATGTAACGGTTGTAAGTGGTGTTGTATATTACTGGAAGATCGTCGCAATTGATGCCGAAGGAAACAAAAGTGATTCTGGCAGTTACACCTTTAGAACGAATTAACTGATTGTCCTTTTCCTAAGGTAATTTCCCAAAAGAGAAATAAATACACCTAAGAAAATGCCAAACACAAACCCAAAAACAAGGGTCATTACAGTAGTGAAAAGCAAATAAAATGCATCTATTTTGCTGGTCATCAATAATTGCTTGATTAAACTGAAATCAAACAAAAAATAGACAGAATATATAATGATGGCTGCAATAACAGACTGAGGAAGAAAATAAACTATTGGAGTTAAAAAAAGAAGCGTTAATAGAATAATCAAGGCAGCAAACAAACCCGCAACCTGTGTTTGTGCTCCAACTTTTATATTCAAAATAGTCCGGTTAAAACTAGCTGCCGGAACCAAAGAACCAAAAAATGCACTGGCAATTTTTGTCAGACCCAACGCCCTGAGGTCCTGATTCACATCTAAAGGAAAAGGTTGACTTTCTTCTAAATTTTTGGCCATAATAACACTTCCAATAGAGGCGACAAAGGCAATACCTAAAGCTCCAGGTAAAAGGCGTAAACTCTCTGAACTAAAAGATGGCATAATAAAGACAGGTAAACCCACGGGGACTTCCCCAATGAGAGCGACACCCATTGCTTCAAAATCAAGGAAAAAAGAAGCTAATCCACTCAAAACAAGCAGTGTTATTGTGGTAGGGAACTTTGGGAAATAGGTGGCAAACACAAAAAGAATCGACAGGGAGGAGATAAACAAAAAAGTAGATACAGAATGACTGGATGCAATGTTATTAAGTAAATAAATTACCTTTCCAAAATAGGTACCCTCTATGGGTAATTCTATACCAAAACCAGGTGAAAGTTGAGATAAAATAATGACTATAGCTGCGGCTTGTATAAAACCAGAAATTACACTTTTTTGCAAATAATTCGCAAAGGTCCCCAAACGAAAAAGTCCCATTAAATACTGAATGAGTCCAATCATTATTCCTAGAATAATTGCGGAATTGATGTATGCTGCTGTAAAAGGAGATTCGAAAGGAGTAAGTGTTTGAAAAATAAAAATTGAAATTACAGAAACAGGTCCAACATTAAGAAAGTTAGAGCTCGCAAAGAAAGCATAAATGACCAATGGAATAAGTGAACCATACAAGCCATAAATAGGCGGTAAACCTGCCAGCAAAGCAAAAGCCATGGCTTGAGGGATGGTTACAACACCAATTGTTATCCCAGCAATTACATCATTTTTAAGGGAGTAGTTGTCTGGAAGATTGAATAAATTCATTCATTTTTATTAATGATCCAAGTTACAATTATCCAATAAAACAATCATCCGAGAATTATTTAAGTTACAAAGGACGATTATTAACAATTCTCCTCCTACAGTTAATAAAACAGCGAAAAAAAAAACAATAGTACAGAACGCTAAGAACTTAGTTTTGTAAGTTTGGAAATAATAAAAAAACTGACAAATGGAACGAATTAAATGTTTGATCATTGGTAGCGGACCTGCCGGATATACTGCAGCTATTTATGCTGCACGAGCTGATCTTAAACCTGTAGTATATACTGGAATGGAACCGGGCGGACAACTAACAACAACAACTGAAGTAGATAACTTTCCGGGATATGCCAAAGGTATTGATGGTCCAACCATGATGGTTGAGTTACAACAGCAGGCAGAACGTTTTGGAACAGAAGTTCGTATTGGGCATGCGACCGAAGTAAACCTTAGTAAAGAAGTCGGAGGAATACATACGGTAGTAGTAGACAGCACTACAACCATAGAAGCAGAAACGATTATCATTTCAACAGGAGCAAGTGCTAAATATCTTGGAATACCAAGTGAACAGCGTCTTCGTGGTGGTGGAGTTTCGGCTTGTGCTGTTTGCGATGGTTTCTTTTATAAAGGACAAGAAGTTGCCATTGTTGGTGCTGGAGATACGGCTGCTGAAGAAGCTACCTATTTAGCCAATATTTGTACTAAGGTTACCATGTTGGTTCGTAAAGGTGAAATGCGTGCGTCAAAAGCCATGCAACACCGTGTTAATAATACTGAAAACATTGAAGTTTTATACCACACTGAAGTGGACGAAGTACTTGGAGAGCAAGTTGTAGAAGGCCTACGCATGGTCAACAACCAAACCCAAGAAAAAACTGAAATTGCCATTACTGGACTGTTTATCGCCATTGGACACAAACCCAATACAGATATCTTTAAAGACCAATTGGACATGGATGATGCCGGTTATTTAATAACACACGGAAAATCAACCAAAACAAATTTACCCGGAGTTTTTGCCTCTGGGGATGTACAAGACAAAGAGTACAGACAGGCGGTTACTGCTGCTGGAACGGGTTGTATGGCCGCGCTAGATGCAGAACGTTATCTAGGAGCGTTGGGTGCACACTAAGCTAATTGCGAAATCAAATACTCAAGAATATTGGAAAGTGGTTGAACAACTTGTTCGCCACTTTTCATGTTTTTAAGCACTACTTCATTGCGGGATAACTCTTCTTCACCCAAGAGAGCGACCCATGGGATTTGTTTTTGATTTGCGTAAGACAATTGTTTTTTCATCTTGACTGCATCTGGGTAAAACTCTGCACGTAATCCTTTTTGACGTAAAGAAGCGATCAGCTGATTGCACTTCAAGGCTGTACTGTCGCCAAAATTGAGGAAAATAATTTGGCTTTGCGCCTGCACCGATGTAGGGAAAAGGCCGAGTTCTTCTAAAACGAGATAGATACGATCAAAACCAAAGGATATCCCCACCCCACTCATGTTCTTCATGCCAAAACCAGCCGTTAAGTCGTCATATCGACCACCGCCACCAATAGAGCCCATTTTGACACCAGCTGGAGGGGCAACTTCAAAAATACAACCTGTATAATAATTTAATCCGCGTGCCAAAGTAACATCGACAGCAAGTTGTGTTCCTTTTACGCCAAGGGATTCAGATTGGGATACAACGAAACGTAGTTCCTCTATTCCATCCTTTCCAATTTCTGAATTACTCAAAAAATCTTCGAGTTGAGTTAGACGTTCTTTTGCTGAACCTGCTAGAGACATTAACGGTGCAATACGTTCTATGGCATCGGCAGAAAAGTTTTTCTCTTTCAATTCTTTTTCTACTCCTTCAAAACCAATTTTATCCAGCTTATCAAGGGCAACGGTAAAGTCAATTAACTGCTCTTGGGCACCAATGACCTCGGCTATTCCAGCTAATATTTTTCGATTGTTAATTTTTATTGTGGCTCCTTCTATACCAAGGGCAGCAAAAACACCAGCATACAATTGACAAAGTTCTACTTCTTGCCAAAGAGAAGTACTCCCAACTACATCGGCATCGCACTGAAAAAATTCTTGAAAACGTCCGTGCTGTGGGCGGTCTGCACGCCAAACTGGCTGAATTTGGTATCGCTTAAAAGGAAAAACCAACTCATTTTGATGCTGTACCACATAACGTGCAAAAGGAACAGTTAAATCATAACGCAAGGCTTTTTCAGACAAGGAACTAGAAAAGGCCCCTAGTCTATTTTCTTCAAGAGCAGCCAAATCGGCCTTTTTTAATTTTTCGCCATTGGAAAGAATTTTAAAAATAAGTCGATCCCCTTCTTCACCATATTTACCCAACAGGGTTTCTGATTTCTCAAACGAGGGTGTTTCTATGGGCTGAAAACCGGCGCTTTCAAAAGCAGTTTGTAGGATTTCTTTCAAATAATTGCGTTTGGCAACTTCAAGGGAAGAAAAATCTCGGGTTCCTTTAGGAATAGATGGCTTCATAGGTATAGATAACAGCGTTTGCTGCAAATATCCTAAATTTTGAAAGGCTTATGAAAGAAATTCAGCGATACTTTTAAAGCGATCGCCTTGACTAATTTGTGCGCCTTTTAAAATCATGCCGTACAATTCTTCTTTACGGTCATGGTCATAGGCTTTAGTCGAACGATAAATGGTGACAGATTCGTCATGAATATGGTGCAATAACCATTGCCATCCCTCTTTAGTCATAATGTCGTGCTCGACGGTAGAGAGTTTTACCGCGATTAGTCGCATGGCATCGGCTAGGCATTCAAAAACAAAGAAATGGTTGGGACTTAAGTGTTCTAAGTACAAGTCTTTGGACAATACATCTTCCCATACTAAATCAGAGAATTGATCTAGATGAACCTCAACAGCCTCGGGCTGATTGGCTTTTATTTGCTCCCACTCTTTTCGATCGATCGATAAAGCGGCCAAATATTTGGCGAACTCCTCGTGGAGTTCTTCAAATTGTTCTTTACTTAAACGGTGATAATTCATACAAAAAAACCCCACCTAGGTGGGGTTGATGATTTAAAATACGTGGCTTATCCCTTTTCAGAAACAATTTCGAAAGGTACCTGTATAACAACTTCTCTGTGTAAACGAACAGTCGCTTCATAAGATCCTAAACGTTTGATTGTACGTCCAGGTAAGCTGATGAATTTCTTGTCGATTTCTTGTCCACCTTTTGCAAAAGCATCGGCAACATCTTGCGCTCCAATTGACCCAAACAATTTGTCACCAGATCCAACTTTAGAAGCAATTTTAGTTTCTAATGCAGTTAGGGATTTCCCTAATTTGGTTGCATCATCAATTACTTTTTGCTCTTTAAAAGCGCGTTGTTTTACGTTTTCAGCCAATACTTTTTTAGCTGAACTTGTTGCCAAGACTGCTTTTCCTTGTGGAATTAAAAAGTTTCTTCCGAAGCCATTTTTTACTGTAACGATGTCATCCTTAAATCCAAGGTTTTGTACATCTTCTCTGAGTATCAGTTCCATGATTTAAAGTTTTATTTTAATAAATCGCCTACGTAAGGCATTAATGCTAAATGACGTGCGCGTTTTACAGCTACAGAAACTTTACGTTGGTATTTCAACGATGTACCGGTTAAACGACGTGGTAATAATTTTCCTTGCTCATTCACAAAGCCAATTAAAAAGTTAGCATCTTTGTAGTCAATATACTTAATACCAGAACGTTTGAAACGACAGTATTTTTTCTTGTTATTAGTTTCAATATTAAGTGGGGTTAAATAACGAATTTCCCCCTCTTTTCTTCCTTTAGATTGTTCTTCTATTTTTGACATCTCGATTAGGCTTTAGCGTTAGCTTTAATTTTCTTTACTCGTTTGTCAGCCCAAGCAATTGCATGCTTGTCGAGTCGTACTGTGAGGTAACGCATAACACGCTCATCTCTTCTAAATTCAACCTCTAGAGGGTTGATCGCTTCACCGATAACGGTGTATTCAAATAAGTGGTAAAAACCACTTTTTTTGTTTTGAATAGGGTAAGCCAATTTCTTTAGCCCCCAATCTTCTTGGTTAACAAATTTGGCACCTTTATCTGTTAGGATGGCGGCAAATTTCTTAACTGCTTCCTTTATCTGTTCTTCAGATAAAACGGGATTCAAAATGAAAACAGTTTCGTAATGGTTCATATAATTGATTTAATTAAGGCTGCAAAAATAGTGGAATTCACCTCCTAGACCAAATATTACTGCCTTTTTTTTTGAATCAGGGCAAGAGAAATTGATTTTCCTTATTTTTGTTTAAAAAACAATCCATGCCCTTGTCATTTATTTTAATTGAAGAAAATGAAACCAGCTCTGCTCAACTGGTAAAATTGGCTACTGAATCTACTCAAATTGAACTTATTCATGTTTTCACTTCCATCAAAGAAGCTACAAAATTCCTTCACGAGGCTACAGTCGATTTTTTGATCATTGATCCAAACCTCAGTAACCAATTGGGTTTTTCGTTCATTGAAAAATACCAGGCAAAACAACCCATTATTATACTTTCGCCTCGAACAAAAGATGCCGTAAAGGCTTATTCGATTGGAGTATTTGACTTTATTTTAAAACCTATGGAGCCGTTTCGTTTTCAAAAAACGATAGAACGCTTAGCCAATCAAAGTTACCTTCTGGAGAAAAAAGAAATCATTCTTCCTGCTAGATACATTGAAGTACGCTGTGATTTAATGACCGAAAGAATCGAGCACGAAAAAATTGATTTCATTGAAGCCATGGGAGACTATGTGAAAATAGCAACACCAAAACGAAAGTACGTCGTGTTAATGTCAATGAAAAAAATCCTGGAATTACTTCCAGCCAGTAACTTTTTCAGAAGTCACAAATCTTACATCATCAATCTTCAAAAAGTGAAAAACTATACTTCTAACGAAATTAATTTGAAGAACAAAACCATTCCTCTGAGTCGTTTTCGCACAAAAGCATTCAAAGAATTAATCTTATCGATTTAAAAAGGATCTACATCGATATTTATCTTCACAGATCTAAACTGCCCAATAGCTTCTATGCTCTTTAGTGCGTTAGACAACACGTCTTTGATATGCTTTCGAGAAGTATTGTCAGGGTACTTTAACAACAACTGTTTAATGTATTGATTTCGCACTCGCGCCACCACTGGATCCACAGGACCAAGAATGGGTGTTGTTAAATGCTGCGCCAATACATCGTGCAACCACTGTGCAGCTTGTTGTGCTTTTTGATAGTCTCTCGCTTTAAGGGAAATTCGAATTAAACGAAAGAAAGGAGGATAATCAAAGGTTCTTCGCTCGTGAATTTGTTGAGTATAAAGAGCTTCGTAGTTGGTTTGAATAACCTGTTGTAAAACTGGGTGAGCTGGAGAAAAGGATTGAATCAACACCTTGCCTTGTTCGCTCGAGCGGCCGGCACGACCCGCCACTTGCGTGAGCAATTGAAATGCACGTTCGTGTGCTCGAAAATCAGGGAAAAACAATAAAGGATCAGCGTTGATGACACCAACCAATCCAACATTTTTAAAATCCAAGCCTTTGGTCACCATCTGGGTGCCAACAAGAATATTGACTTCTCCGGTAGTAAAACGTTCAATGATACTTTCAAACGACCACTTGCCACGGGTAGAATCCCAATCCATTCGCTCGACCTTGGCCTGAGGAAAATACTGTTGCACTTGTTCTTCAATTTGTTGAGTTCCAGTTCCTTTCAATTCTAAGGATGGACCAGAACACACCACACACTGAATGGGCTTGGCAATGTGATAACCGCAGTAATGACATCTTAGTTGGTGATTGTATTGATGATAGGTCAACGATACATCACAATTGGTGCATTGAGGAATATGCCCACAAGTGTGGCACTCCAATAAAGGAGCATATCCTCTTCTGTTTTGGAAAAGAATAATTTGCTTCCCTTCCAACAAGTTGTTTTCTATCTGCTCAAAAAGCACTTTTGAAAACAAACCCTTCATTTCTTTTTTCTTGTGTGCTTCTTTTAAATCAATGGTTTGCACTAAAGGAAGCACTGCTTCTCCAAAACGTTCAAGCAATTGAACATGACCATATTTCTTACGCTCTACATTAAAGCGTGATTCTATTGATGGAGTGGCCGATCCTAGCAATAATTTACATTTATACTGATTCCCCAAAACAATGGCCGCATCGCGTGCTTGGTAACGTGGTGCAGGGTCAAATTGTTTAAAAGAGGATTCATGTTCCTCATCTACAACAATTAACCCTAGTCGTTTAAAAGGTAAAAAAATAGCTGATCGAGCACCAAGTACAATCCGTGCTTTTGGGCTATTGTGCAGAATGTTTTTCCAGACTTCTACCCGCTCGTGAATGGAGAATTTAGAATGAAAAACAGTTACTTGCTCGCCAAAACGTTTTTGCAAACGTTGCACCATTTGGGCCGTCAATGAAATTTCTGGTAAGAGAAACAACACTTGCTTTTCTTTCTTTAGCTGTTCTTCGATCAAAGAAAAATACACTTCAGTTTTCCCTGAAGAAGTAACTCCTTCTAACAAGACCACTTCTTTCTCTTCCCATTGCTGCTGGATATCATTCAAAGCAGTTTGCTGTGCAAAAGACAAAACCGGCTTTGAATCTCCGTCAATTCCTTTTAACAACACACGGTCTTCTTGCACCCACTGCTCGTCTATAACCCCCTTATCCAAAAGTATTCTCACCAAACCACTGGTTACATCTAATTGCTTTTTTAGCAAACTAAGTTTTACCCACTCTTCCTCATTCTTTAACTGATATAAGCCCAATAAAAAAGCGCTCTGCTTTGGGGCACGTTTGAGTTGATCAAAGAGACTACTCAGCGCCTCGTCTGTCGAATGGTCGGGGTGAATGCGGAGGTAACGATGCTTTTTTGGTTTGTATTTTTCCTTTAGAGATTGAAGTGTTTGCACATAGCCTTTCTCAATTAAAGTTTGCAACAAGGGCAAAACCGTTTTTCGTTGAACAATCGCCTGAATATCTTCAATCAATAAATCTCTTTGTTCAAGCGCTTCAAGCACAAGGTAGGCTTCGTCACTCAATCCGTCCCAATCAATTTCTATTTCCTTGACCCGTGAAATAGAGGTCTCGCTTGTCAATAAAAAAGCGGAGGGAAGTGCAGCACGAAGTATGTTACCCATAGAGCAACGATAATAATCACTCATCCATTCCCAAAATTGAAGCTGTTGGGGTGTAACAATGGAGTGATCTTCCAAAATCACTTCGATTGTTTTGGGCGTATAGGCCTGTGGCGCCACGCGATGCTTTTTATACACAAGTCCCGTATACAATTTGTTTTTCCCAAAGGGAACACCTACACGAAAGCCCGGAGAAAGAAAATCGAATTCAGCTTCATTGACCCAATAGGTAAATGCTCTAGGCAAGGGTAAAGGCAATAAAACATCAATGAAAAACTGCATCCTTTATACTGACTATTTTTTTTCTTGTTTTAAGCGACTTATCACGGCATTGAGTTCAAAGCCCAACAACAAAACAATGGAATTGATCCATATGTACAGCATAAAAATCAATAAAGCTCCAATTGAGCCATAGAGTTGATTGTAGTTGGAAAAATTATCTACATAAACGCCAAATAAATAAGTGCTGGTGAGAAAGAGTAAAAGTGTCATGAGCGCCCCAGGAGAGAAAAAGCGCGTTAGCTTTCCTTCTATTGTTCCAAAATAGTACAATATGGAAATAGAGAAATAGGCCAGTACAATAAAAAGAAGGTACTGTCCCCATAAAATCCAATCCATGGTTTCTGGCAAGAAATTTTGAAAAGCAAGCTTAAAGTAAATGAATGAAATCACCGCAATCAACAGTTGAAAGGCCAATAACACACTCACCCCCAGTGAAAATAAGTATTGCTTAAAAATATTTCTCAACTCTTTTACATGATAAGAAACCTCGAAACTACTAAAGATCGAATTGACCCCGTTCGCAGATAAAACAATTGATAAGATAAAAACAGAAGACAGTAAACCTCCCCTAGGTTTACTTTGTATGTCTAAAAAAATATCACTAAAAAAAGAGTGCGTATCGGAGGGCAAAAGGGTTTCGATGAACTCCAATAAAACCAAATCAAAATTCTCAATGGAAAAAAAGGTGGGTATAAAGGGGATTAGATTTAATACAAAAAGTAAAAAAGGGAACAAAGCCATAAAAAAACTAAATGAAATTGAACCTGCTCTTGCAGTCAATGCACCGCGTATTATTCCTAGGATGTATAACTCGAGTAGGTCATACATTGAAAACCCCTTAAGACCCGGAATGCGCAACAAACGCAAAAATGCAGTTACTTGTTTAATTCCCGGATAAGAAGTCCAATGCTTACTCACTAAAAATTGTTTTTTCAAAATTACAGCATTTCACACGGATATCCCTCTTTCCCTTTGTATTTTTGTGGTATGGAATGCGTGTTACTTTGTGTTGGAAAAACAGATCGAGGAGAAATCAGTCAATTAATAGAGCAGTATAGTCAGCGGCTAAAACATTACACCAAATTCTCTCTTCACATTGTAGAAGACATAAAAAACACTAAAAATTTGAGTGAAAAATTACAAAAAGAAAAAGAAGGAGATGCGCTTCAGAAACACTTAAAAGCTGGTGATCGAGTTGTTTTACTCGATGAAGGAGGCAAACAGTTTTCTTCTCTCGATTTTTCTGCCTGGATCAACAAGCAAATGAGTTCAGGAATCAAACGATTGGTGTTTATTGTTGGTGGACCCTATGGCTTTTCTCCAGCGATTTATCAATTAGCCCAACAAAAAATCAGCCTCTCGCCCATGACTTTTTCACATCAAATGGTGCGTTTGTTTTTTGTGGAACAACTCTACCGTGCACACACCATTTTAAAAAACGAACCTTATCATCATCAATAATATGAAACTTGTCTTCGCTACCCACAATGCCCATAAACTTGCCGAAGTGAAACAATTACTCCCCAAACAAATTGAACTCTTAAGTCTAACCGATATTGGTTGTGTAGAAGATATCGAAGAAACTGGATCTACATTAGAAGAAAATGCACTCATCAAAGCTAAATATGTACTGGACACCTATGGATACAATTGCTTTGCAGATGACTCTGGTCTTGAAATCGACGCTCTCAATGGTGCTCCGGGTGTTTATTCTGCGCGCTTTGCAGGACCCGAAAGAAATAATTCAGCCAATATTGAAAAAGTTTGGGAAGAATTAAGTGAGAAAAAAAATAAGAACGCGCAATTTAGAACCGTAATTGCAGTATGTATTGACGGAAAAGAATGGCAGTGCGAGGGGAAAGTACGCGGGTACATCTTACCCGAAAAGCGTGGGGAACAAGGTTTTGGCTACGATCCCATCTTTGTACCAGAGGGCTATACCCAGACATTTGCTGAATTGGGCGATGAAGTAAAAAATAAAATCAGTCATAGAGCAAGAGCAATACAAGAATTCCTTGCATCAATTTCAGCTAAATAGGCTGAGTAGTGAATAATGTTGTGCCAATTGACCTATTCCGTTTAGGTCAATTAAACGGGTGCAAAGTCATTATATTCCAGTAAACTGCCTTACCTTTGCAGCAATGACAACATTCCAATCACTAGGTCTCAATGATGCTTTATTACAAGCCATTGAAGACATGGGCTTTGAGTCACCCTCGGAAGTCCAAGAAAAAACAATTCCCCTCCTTTTAGAACAAGATACCGATATCGTTTCCTTGGCACAAACAGGTACCGGGAAAACAGCTGCATTTGGCTTTCCAATGCTTCAAAAAATCGATGCTAAAAGCAGAACAACCCAAGGGTTAATTCTATCGCCAACACGCGAATTGTGTTTGCAAATTACTCAAGAAATAAAAAATTATTCCAAACACATCAAAGGCATCAATGTGGTGGCTATTTATGGTGGAGCAAGTATTACAGACCAGGCTAGAAACGTTAAAAAAGGAGCGCAAATTATTGTAGCTACACCAGGACGGATGCAAGACATGATTCGTCGTCGTTTGGTCGATATCTCTCGTTTGGAATATTGTGTTCTTGACGAGGCAGATGAGATGTTAAACATGGGATTTTTCGAAGACATAACTTCTATTCTTTCCAACACACCAGATGATAAAAGCACTTGGTTATTCTCTGCTACTATGCCTAAAGAGGTATCGGTAATTGCGAAGAAATTCATGTACAACCCACTAGAAGTTACGGTTGGATCTAAAAATGCTGGAACCAAAAATGTTAGTCATGAGTATTATGCCGTGAGTGGCCGTGACAGATATCCCGCTTTAAAAAGACTAGCAGATGCACATCCAGATATATTTTCAGTTATCTTTTGTCGTACAAAACGCGACACACAACGTGTAGCCGAAAAACTTATTGAAGACGGATACAATGCAGGCGCACTCCACGGAGACTTGAGCCAAAATCAGCGTGACATTGTCATGAAATCATTCCGAAATAAACAAATCCAAATGTTGGTTGCAACTGATGTTGCAGCACGTGGAATTGATGTTGATAACATTACCCACGTGATTAACTACCAACTACCCGACGAAATCGAAACCTACACCCACCGTAGTGGTCGAACTGGACGAGCTGGAAATAAAGGGGTCTCGATGATTATTGTTACCCAAAGTGAATCGCGAAAAATTCGCGCGATTGAGAAAATTATTCAAGCCAAGATTGAAGCTAAAAAGATTCCTACAGGGATCGAAATTTGCGAAACGCAATTGTATCACTTGGCAAAAAAGATTCACAACACAGAAATCAATGACGGAATTGCTGACTACCTCCCAAAGGTAGAAGAAGTTTTGGCTGATCTTAGTAAGGAAGAATTAATTCAACGTCTTGTTTCTGTTGAGTTTGCACGTTTCCACAATTACTACAAAAGTTCAAAAGATCTCAATACCCTCGCTGGGGCAAAAGACGATGGACGTGAAAAAGTAAAACACAACAAAAAAGACAGCACTCGCTTCTTCATTAACTTAGGTTCTCGAGATGAGTTTAATTGGATGGACCTTAAAGATCTTTTAAAGTCTACTCTATCGCTTGATCAGGACGATGTATTCCACGTTGATGTTATGGACAGCTTTGCGTTTTTCAACACACCAAATGAACACCGTGAAAAGGTACTCGAAACCTTTGCTGACTTCGAACTCAATGGACGTTCCATCAATGTAGAAGTTTCTGAAAAAGGTCCCCGCGGAGGCGGTGGTGGCGGAGGCGAAAAAGGCAAGCGTTTTGGCGGTGGCGGTGGAGACCGACGTAATGATCGCAAAAAATTCTCTAAAAGCGGCGGTGGATCTGATTACAAATCCAAAAGAAGAAGTAGCGATGGAAGTAAACCATCTGGCTTTGGAAGACGCCCAAGGCGTTAAAGAAATGTTTTTTTTCGTTGCTAAAACGAGACTCTCCTTTTTCTTATTACTTTTGTGTTCATGCGTATAACACCATATTTTTTAATCCTTGCCCTCTGTTGTTTCAACTTTAGCATTGGGCAAGAGCAAAACATGCTCCTAAAAGGGAGGGTGAAGAACGATAACTTAGATACATTCATGGCCAGTGTTCATGTTTTGAATTTGAGTTCTGTTGAGGGAGTTATCACAAACACTGAAGGAGAATTTGAAATTGCTGCGAAAGCACAAGATACCCTCTACTTTTCTTATTTAGGATTTAAACCATTAAAGGTTCCGGTAAGTAACGATATGATGAAATTTGGTATTCCCATTTTTCGCCTAACAGAACTATCTTTTGCGCTCGAAGAAGTCATTGTTCGTCCCTATCAATTGACGGGCTACTTAGATATTGACGTACGGAAGGTGCCCATTAATCCTGCTGGACGATACAGTATTCCTGGACTTCCACGTGCGGGCTATGAGGGTGGAAACCGAAACCGTTCTTCGATCTCCAAAGCCCTAGGTTCTTTATTTAATCCTGCAGATTTTCTCTATAATCTCTTTGGGAAAAACCCAAAACAAATGCGGAAACTTAAAAAGATGCGGGAGGATGATGCGATCAAAACACTACTGGGAACAAAGTTTGACCGAGAGATCTTGGTTCAATTTTTGGGTATCGATCGTATTAATTTAGAAGAAATCTTACGGAATTGCAGTTATTCTAATGCCTTTATCAAAGAAGCGAACGACCTGCAAATCTTAGAAGCTATTAGTGGGTGTTATGAAGAATATAAGATTCTTCAACTCTAGCAATGTCATCGCTTAAAACCCTACTCTTAACATTCCATGCTTCGATCGCCGACCGAGAAAAAGGTGTTGCATACATAAAAAAAAATCCAACTTCTTTTGATGAGCTATTTGATCTTGCATGTGCAGCAGAAAAGCATCGAGAACATATTGTTGCCGCTTGGGTGTTTGAGCATTATATACTGCAACATATTGAGAGCCTGACTCCTCTATTAGATCAATTTTTAAGGGGTGCCAAAGCACAAACCCATGAGAGTAAACGACGTCCAATGGCAAAAGTGCTTTATCACTATTGTGCGCATGAGGTGCGAAGAAGTGTGCTTTCAAATAAACAAATCAATACTATCGTATCCATTTGTTTTGCTTACATGATCGATGCAAAGAAAATCGCTGCCATCGCTTTTGCCATGAAAACACTTCACTTCTTCAGGAAACACGAAAATTGGATTGAGGAAGAATTATACGCCTATATCGAACAAAAACGGCCCAATTCTAGTGCTGGATTTAAATCATTAGTAAATCAATTAACCTAAATATGAGAGAGGGATTCAACTAGAAGCCTTATCTTTACATCTTTATTTTTCGCTATGAAACTAACTGCTTTAAACGCAATCTCCCCAATCGACGGTCGCTACCGTGGAAAGACAAAATCTTTATCTGCTTTTTTTTCAGAAGAAGCATTGATTCACTACCGCGTGCGTGTGGAGATTGAGTATTTCATCGCATTGTGTGAACTACCACTCCCTCAGCTAGAAAACATAAACCATTCCCTTTTTGAAGATTTACGCTCTATCTACAAACATTTTACAGAGGAAGATGCAAAAGACATCAAAGAGATTGAAAAAACCACCAACCATGATGTTAAAGCGGTGGAGTATTTTATCAAAAAAGAATTTGACCGATTAGAGATACAAGACTATAAAGAGTTTATCCATTTCGGCCTAACATCGCAAGACATTAATAACACCTCCATTCCTTTATCGATCAAAGAAGCTATTGAAAAAGTATACCTCCCTTCCTTGGATGAAGTGATTGATCGCCTAAAAGAGCTTACAGAAGAATATAAAGATGTTTCTATGCTGGCAAGAACTCACGGGCAACCAGCCTCACCCACCCGTTTAGGGAAAGAAATTGCTGTTTTCGTAAATCGATTGGAACACCAAAGAGAAACTTTAGTTAACATTCCTAATGCAGCTAAGTTTGGCGGAGCAACAGGGAACTTCAATGCACATCAAGTGGCATACCCAAAACAAGATTGGAAAGCATTTGGAAAAACCTTTGTTGAAGAGCAACTTGGTTTACACCACTCCTTCCCTACCACACAAATTGAGCACTACGATTACTTTGCCGCTTTGTGTGATGCGATGAAGCGAATCAATACCATTATAATTGACCTTGATCGCGATTTGTGGACCTATATTTCCATGGATTATTTCAAACAAAAAATAAAAGAAGGAGAAGTTGGATCGTCGGCCATGCCGCACAAAGTAAATCCCATTGACTTTGAAAACTCAGAAGGAAACTTAGGAATAGCCAATGCACTTTTCAACTATCTCGCTGAAAAACTCCCCATCTCGCGTTTGCAACGAGATTTGACAGACAGTACTGTATTACGTAATGTAGGAACTCCATTTGGACATTCCTTAATTGGATTTCAGTCCACCCTTAAAGGGCTTTCAAAACTCTTATTGAATGAAGAGAAAATAAATGCTGATTTAGAAAGAAACTGGGCAGTGGTGGCAGAAGCTATCCAGACTATTTTACGAAGAGAAGGCTTTGCGAATCCGTATGAAGCATTGAAAGAATTGACGCGCACCAACGAAGTAATTAATCAGGCGTCCATTCATAGTTTCATTGACCAATTGGAAATTGACAGTAAAATCAAGGCAGAACTTAAAACCATTACACCGTTTAACTACACGGGAATTTAGTTTTTTAGCGCATCTAAGTACTCTCCTCCTGGCACATCGATTAATTGGGTTAATGCACCAATCTGCTCTAGGTCTATGGCACCCACAATCTCTAGTAAGATAAAATCCAAATCGGTGGTTGTCTCAACTTGAATATCCTCTTGGGTATCTAGATATCCCTGTAAGCCTTTTACATACATCACCAAACGATCTACGATGTCTCCTCCCTCTCCGTACACAGCGCCAAACTGTACATTGACACCTTTTTCTGTCATATTCAAAATCGACTCCAAGGCAGAATCTTCCAGTTCAGATTGCATCCAAACTTCCATCTCATGTGCAATGTCAGCATCTTTTGTACTCATCACCCGAAAACGTTTCAGGCCTTGAATCATATCAATCAATGCTTGCGACTCTTGATCATCTGTACTAATCTTAAATTTGCTCATTAGCTTGAACATTTGTGGGCTAACCGTTAAATTTGAAACAGATGGATTCCCACCGTATTCATCAAAAACAGATTGTGCATTGGCCATTAAAAAACCAAAAATTGCGAGGATTAAAAGTGTTTTTTTCATTTCGGAATAATCTTTGCTTAAAGTATAACAATATTAATGTAAATGACAAAGGTTTAAAATATCTTCTTTAATTTGCAAATGAAATCTATAGTTATGAAAAGCATCTATTTTAAAATTATTTTTGCGAGTTTAATCCTTGTGGGCTGTGCAAAAAACGACCAGGACGATGATCAAATTACAGTTGTTAATCCTCCAGAACAAGTTGACACAGAAATAAATGACTTTATCTGGAAAGGACTCAATCAATGGTATTACTGGCAAGAAGATGTAACAAACCTAGCCGATACACGCGACGATAATGCCGCCACCTATAAGACATACCTCAGTTCTCTTGATCAAGGAGAGTCTTTCTTCAATAGCCTGAAACATGAAGACGACCGATTCAGTTGGATTGAAGATGACTACACTGTACTTGAAAATCAATTGGCAGGGATTTCTGCTTCAAATGGAATGAAATTCATTCTATATCGTCGTTGTGATGGATGCAATGGATTAGTTGCTGGGGTAACCTATGTATTGCCCAATTCTGACGCTGCCGAAAAAGGAGTAGTACGTGGAGATATTTTCAACAGTGTAAACGGAGAAGAGTTAACCTTAGACAATTACTCAGGGTTAATCTATAGCGATGCGATGAGCTACAGCATAGATCTCGTAAACTACAATCCAAGCCTTGATGTTGTTACCCCAAGAAATATTACAATCACACTCAACAAAGAAGAAAATTTTCAGGAAATACCGATCCATAAAAATCAAGTCATTGAGCACAATGGTGTTCGGGTTGGTTATTTGATGTACAACCAATTTTTAAGTACAGTAGATGCAGATGGAGACGGACAAAATGAACACGACTTCAACCAAGCCTTGATCGATGTTTTTGCCGAACTACAAAGCCAAAATATTACGGAACTTGTTGTGGATTTACGCTACAATGGCGGGGGTTCTGTGCAAACCTGCACTTATTTAGCCAGTTTAATTACGGGACAATTTACAGGAGAAATTTTCGCGAAACAAATCTGGAACAGCAAGCTAATGGCCTATATCGATAGTGTCAATTCCAATAGTGATCCTGATGATGATCTAGACTTCAATAACCATTTTGTTGATCAAACTACTGGCGGTGTAAACTTGCCAAGTCTTGAACTCAACCGAGTGTATTTTCTAACCTCTGGACGAAGCGCTTCTGCCAGTGAGTTATTGATTAACGGATTGGCTGCTCATATTGATGTGATACAAATTGGTGGAACAACCTATGGTAAAAACGTTGGATCTATTACACTTTACGACTATATAGACAACAACAACGAGGTAAAAAATCCAAACCACCGTTATGCCATGCAACCTATTGTTTTAAAAATTGCTAATAATGACGGGTTTGCTGATTATGCCGATGGGTTACCTCCTGAACCAAACAATAACCCACGATTAAGTTTTGTTTCCGCAAGAGAATCTGTTTCGAGTTTTGGTGTATTAGGTAGTCCAACTGAACCTTTCCTCGCTGCAGCTTTAAATCAGATTAGTCCAGATACAAATGCACGAAAAGCAGCTATACCACAAGGACCAGTGCTTGAATCAATACTCGATAAGGAGACAGCCAGACAACAGCGTATGTTTATTGAACTACCAAAGATTTCAGCAACAAACTTACACTAGAATTGATAGGTTAGCCCTAAGCGAAAATTCCTTCCTTTGGTGGTAAATCCGTTTAACTCTGTAAAGTCGGTATCCAATAGATTGGTGATCCATAAAGAAGCAGTCAGTTTATTCTCATAAAATTCCTTTGCATAGCGAAGGTCTATCAAGCTATATGCAGCTAATTCTAATTGATTGACCTCCTCTCGCTTCCCTCTATAAGCATAGACGAAACCCATATTGTCGTTTTCACCTAAATACATCGTTAGGGTTGAATTGATCGCGTGTTTGGGCAATCGAAGCAACTTACCTTCTTTTAGCTCAGTAAAGGTATAATTCAACTGAAAATCGAGCGCACTAGTCAATTGCTTTACATAGGTAAATTCAACTCCTTGATATACAACATTGGAAACTGCGTTCGTATAAGCATAAGTATTCATGTCGTATATAATTTTGGGATCTTCTTTTCGTTTAAAAAACACCAAAGAACCATTGCCTTTTTCTTTTGCCCATTCGGCTCCTAGTTCATAGGACAATGTCTCTTCGGGAAGGAGGTCCGCATTTCCAGAGAAGGTGTCATACAATTGAAATAAACTGGGAGCAATGAACGCAGAGCTTATACTCCCCATCACTTTCACTTTTGAGTCATATAACGAGAATGCATAAGATGGGTTGATATTATAGGTGAAATTGCTTCCAAAGCTTTGATGATCTATGGCACGGGCCCCTATGGTTGCATTAAATCCACTTGGAGATAGATAGACAAGGTTGGCAAAAACATCTTTCTGATGGGTCGCCGGGATACCTTCATAACTTCCTTCTTGATACAAGACTCCTTGTACAGAATAAAGTTGGTTTGATAAAGTTAACTTATTCACCACTTCGACTGATGCATTTACTGCAGCGTAACTAGATGGATAGTTATCTCTGTATTCCCGATCGGTGGTTTGGTAACCCGCATTCAAAGAAACGGAACCGTTCGAATAGTTGTAGGAAGAAGTTAGTGAGATGGTTTCAAAATAACTAAATGCAACAAAATCGGCATCTTCTACGGGGAAAATATTATCATAATCGTTTTCAATACCAGCTTTACTAGCCAGTAATTTCCATGAAAAAGATTCTCCGTTGACGCCGATTTGTGCGTTGAGAGTATAGCGAAGGAAAGCATCCTTCTCGGTTCCATTATCTACTGCACTCAATCCATTGGAGAAGAGTGAAGAAGCGCCAAATGAATAATTAAGATTAGCAGATTTTCCTGAATAGTTCAAGTCGCCAGATTGATAACTCAAGTTTTTCAGTCCTTGGTTTTGCGTTTGCTCTGTCCCTGTAGTTAGTCCTAATCGAAAACGATTGGCCTCCACATTCTTCTTGGTGGTAATATTGACAACAGCCGCAGCTGCTGCACTACCATACAAGGTACTTGCCCCACCTTTTAAGATTTCTACGCTAGCAATATCTTGCAGGTTTAAAAAATTCAAATCAAAATCATTGCTAATACGCGATGGATCAGAAACACGAACTCCGTCGAGTAGAATTAACACTTGATTGTTTGTACTTCCACGTACTCCAATACGTAGATTTTGCCCACTGATGGATCGACTTCCCAACACCACAACCCCTGCTTGGATTGCCAAGAGTTCGGATAGATTTCTTCCATTAAATTGCTTGATCTGTTTTTCGTCAATTCGTATAATTGTTTTACCCGATTGTGAGCGTTTAATTGGTAATCGAGTATCCGAAAGGACAATCTCATCCAAATAATTTGTTTTGGTTGTAAGACTGTCAATTGATTCAATTTCTTGTGCCTGTAGGAAAGTTACGCACACAAGGAATATTGTCAATACACTAACTTGCATTGATTTCATTGTAATTAAATTACGGGACGTACTGTTTCTTAGCCATTCAACTTCTTTATCCCCGAAGAACTGAATCACTATGAACGGGTAGGTCTCCTGGCTTGCGTTTCTCTAGTTGCCTTCCCAATTATCATCAGTGGCATTAGGTTCTAGAAAACGTCCGCTTATTGCGGACTAAGCTTACAGTTGCGGGTACAGCATTGGTATTTCACCAATTTCCCTTTTCATCTTGTAAAACAAGAACCTGTTCACTTGATAAAAGTACAAATTACTGTATGAACTAGGCCGGTCTTAGGTAAGTATTTTTGAGTGTCGAAAAACTGTAGAATAAAACCGCAGAGTAGGCCAAGTCGCCAAGTAGCGTATTCGTAAAGAAAGGGATAGCCAACGTAAAACAGCTCGTCAAACCTTCAATGGTTAGCGGATAATACAGCAACCATACGCCTAGATTAGATACCACAAAAAACACTACTGAAGAAAGGAGTACTGTTTGAATTTTTACTTTTTTACTAATGAAACCCATTATAGAAATTAGTCCAAAAGCACCGTAAACAAAAAGATTAATCCAGCCTAAACCTAAAATTAAATCCGTCATAAACAAGCACACCAGCGGAAGAGCTAACGCAATTAATCTATTTTGAAATTTAGCGGCAGCAAACAATGCAATCCCGGTTATAGGGGCAAAGTTTGGTGGGTGAGGTAACAACCGTGAGGCAACAGCCAAAACAATTAAACTGATGATTACCGTGGTCTCTTTCTTCAAATCTTTCATCGGAGTAAATATTTTAATAAAGGTAGCTAAATTCTCTTTACTTGGTTAAATACATTTTTCGTCGTGCATATAAGTTATAGAACTCATCGTCTTTCAGCGAGTCGACAAACAAAATACTTTCCCCAGTACTCTTCATTTCTGGTCCTAACTGCTTGTTCACATTTGGGAACTTGTTGAAGGAGAAAACGGGTTGTTTGATGGCGTATCCTTTTAACTGAGGGTTGAAATCAAAATCTGTAACTTTATTTTCTCCCAACATAACCTTAGTTGCGTAGTTCACATAAGGTTCTTTGTATGCTTTAGCAATGAAAGGAACTGTTCTAGATGCTCTTGGGTTTGCTTCAATAATAAAGACTTTATCTTCTTTTACAGCAAACTGAATATTGATTAAACCAACAGTATTTAAGGCTTTAGCTATTTTAAGCGTGTGGTCTTTTATTTGTTGTAAAACATATTCTCCTAAATTAAATACTGGAAGGGTAGCATTTGAATCTCCTGAATGGATTCCACAAGGCTCAATATGCTCCATTATACCAATGATATAAACATTCTCCCCATCGCAAATTGCATCTGCTTCTGCTTCAATTGCTCCATCTAAGTAGTGGTCTAACAAAAGTTTATTGTTAGGGATTTTACGAAGTAAGTCAACTACATGTTGTTCCAGTTCTTCTTTGTTAATAACAATCTTCATTCCTTGTCCACCAAGAACATAAGAAGGACGCACCAAAATAGGGAAGTCTAACTCATCTGCTAGTGCGAGGGCTTGATCGGCATTTTCGGCCACCCCAAACTCAGGATAAGGAATATCATTGTCTTTCAGGAGTGTGGAAAAACTTCCACGATCTTCTGCTAAATCCAACGATTCAAAACTTGTCCCGATGATCTTTATTCCATAACGATCTAATTTTTCAGCCAATTTAAGCGCTGTTTGCCCACCAAGTTGCACAATCACACCTTCTGGCTTTTCGTGGCGAATGATGTCGTAAATATGCTCCCAGAAAACAGGCTCGAAGTACAATTTATCAGCAACATCAAAATCCGTAGATACGGTTTCTGGGTTACAATTAATCATGATGGTTTCATAGCCGCATTCTGATGCAGCAAGCACGCCATGCACGCAACAGTAATCAAACTCGATTCCTTGTCCAATTCTGTTTGGACCAGATCCTAAAACAATGATTTTTTTCTTGTCAGAAACAACACTTTCATTGTCGCTATAGGGCTTCCCTCCTTCTACTTGCATTTGGGCTTCGAAAGTTGAATAATAATAAGGTGTTTTGGCTGAAAATTCTGCCGCACAGGTATCCACCAATTTATAGACACGCTGAATCCCCATTTCTTCTCTTAGGTTATATACTTGACTTTCCAAGCACCCCAACATGTGGGCAATTTGTCGATCGGCAAAACCTTTTTGTTTAGCTTCCAAAAGCAAGGCTTTTTCCAAGGAATCTATTGTAAACTCACTAATTTCTCTTTCCAAAGCATAAAGCTCTTCAAATTGACGCAAAAACCATAAGTCAATTTTAGTGATCTCATGAATGCGACTCAATGGAATTCCCATTTGAATAGCGTCGTAAAGAACGAATACTCGGTCCCAACTAGCATGGGTAAGTTTACTAATAATTGTTTCGTAATCGGTATACCCTTTGCCATCGGCTCCAAGTCCGTTACGTTTAATTTCAAGGGACTGAGTGGCCTTGTGCAGGGCCTCTTGGAACGAACGTCCAATTCCCATCACTTCTCCTACCGATTTCATTTGAAGACCTAAGGTGCGGTCTGAGCCTTCAAATTTATCAAAGTTCCAGCGTGGAATTTTAACGATTACATAATCAACCGTTGGCTCAAACAAAGCCGAAGTTGATTTTGTGATTTGGTTATCGAGTTCATCTAGTGAATACCCAAGGGCTAATTTTGCCGCAATTTTCGCAATCGGATAACCGGTTGCTTTCGAGGCTAAAGCGGAAGAACGCGAGACACGTGGATTGATTTCAATGGCAATGATGTCTTCATTTTCATCTGGACTAACAGCAAACTGAACATTACATCCACCGGCAAAATCACCTATGTTTCGCATCATCTTGATGGCCATATCACGCATGCGCTGATAGGTCACATCAGACAAGGTCATTGCAGGAGCAACAGTAATGGAATCTCCTGTGTGAATCCCCATGGGATCCATATTCTCAATGGCACAAATAATGACAACATTGTCATTTTTGTCGCGCAATAATTCTAATTCATATTCTTTCCATCCCAAGAGGGCTTTGTCAATGAGGACTTCATGAATGGGAGAGGCTTCTAGACCACGTGTTAATAATTCATCAAAGTCTTCTGCCGTGTGAACAAATGAAGCTCCAGTCCCACCAAGGGTAAATGAAGGACGAATAACCAACGGAAAGCCAAATTTCTGGGCAATTTCTTTTCCTTTTAAAAATGATGTTGCTGTTTCTGCTGGAGCAACAGGGATATCAATTGTTTTCAAAAGATCTTTAAACTTCTGACGATCTTCAGTCACATTGATGGCATCAATGTTCACTCCAATGATCTCAACATTATGATCTGTCCAAACACCTTTTTCATCTGCTTCAATACACAAGTTCAATGCGGTCTGACCACCCATTGTAGGTAATACGGCATCTATATCACTGTGTTCTTTTAAAATCTCGATCAACGATTTTGTTGTCAATGGTTTTAAGTAAACATGATCGGCCATAGAAGGATCGGTCATAATGGTTGCAGGATTTGAATTGATCAAAACTGTTTCAATACCATCTTCGCGCAATGAGCGCAATGCCTGCGTTCCAGCATAGTCAAATTCGCATGCTTGACCAATAATAATGGGACCTGAACCAATGATTAGGATTTTGTTTAGATTTTCTCTCTTTGCCATAATAGTGTAGTATCAAAAATAAATATAAAAAAAAAGTGTTACTTAAAAATAAGTAACACTCTAATAGGATGATTATCAATCATAAAAATTGTTATTTCTTGTGCCTTGGCTCAGATGAAACAGAAATTTTCTTTCTTCCTTTTGCTCTACGGCTAGCTAGTACTTTGCGACCGCTTGCAGAAGCCATGCGCTCTCTGAAACCGTGTTTATTTCTTCTTTTTCTCTTGGAGGGTTGGAATGTTCTTTTCATAATTTCTTAGAATAGATAAAAAGCAGATTTCATTGCTTTTTTATCGAGGGCAAATATACGATAAGTTTTATTTTAGACAAGAAGAATCAAAAAATAGTTCCGAATGTTTTTACTACTTTAGCAACAAAAATAATTCATGTTCCCGAAGGTCATCAAATTAATCCTCGCTGCAGCTACGATTGGCTATGCAATTTACCAATTTATAGAAAGTTATATCGGTAATGGTATCTTTTTATTACTCATCGCAGGAATGTTCATTTTACTCTATTTTAAAAATGAAATTATCTTCTTAGCTTTTTTGCGTTTGCGCAAACAAGATTTCCCTGGAACCCTGAAATGGTTGGGACGGATAAATAATCCAGAAGCAAATCTAGTCAAAAGTCAGCAGGGTTATTTTAACTACCTCCATGGTGTAATAGAATCGCAAACCAATTTGACTAAGGCAGAGAAATCTTTCAGAAAAGCATTGTCGCTTGGTTTATCAATGAGTACAGATGAAGCAATGGCAAAACTTAGCTTGGCTGGAATTCTTATGCAGAAACGACGAAAAAGAGAAGCAACAACGCTACTCAACGATGCCAAAAAAACCGACACCCACAATGTTCTCAGCGAGCAAATCAAAATGATGCAGCAGCAGTTGAAAAAAATCTAAGGAGCTGTTTCAGTCGGTAAAGCGATGTGATACAATTTTCGCGATTTGTTGTTTAAGTGGTTTTGTAATAACCATGGATTGTAAATTTTCATGGTTTTGTAATTAACGCCCATCTGTTTAGAAAAACGCGCGATATTTGTAATGGCTGTATCAACAGCAAATGTTCTGTATTCTAGAGGTGAATATAGCTGCGCATCTTCAACAAAAAATCCATAGCGTTCTGGTGCTTGCATAATTTCTTTGACAGCAAGAATACGGAACATATAACGTTTGGTTTCAGTACCCAGTAAGAGGTCGTAATAATTATCGGCTTGTTGCTTTTTCAAAATTCGGTTGATTCCAGCAATACCCCGGTTATAAGAAGCAGCAGCCAAGGTCCATGAACCCAAACGCTCTTTTGCCTTTTTCAAATAAGCACAAGCCATACGTGTAGATAATTCTATATTGTAACGCTCATCTACATTGCTATTCACTTCTAATCCATACTCTCTTCCAGTGGTACGCAAAATCTGCCAAAACCCTTTTGCACCAGCTGGTGACCTTAGGTTCTCCAATCCACTTTCAATCAAGGCCAAATACTTGAAATCATCGGGAACTTCTTCTTCTTTTAAAATACGTTCAATCTGTGGGAAAAACTTATTGGCTCTTTTCATCATCAATAAGGTATTTGATTGCCAGTAAGTATTCACCAATAATTCTTTGTCCATTCGCTCCATCAGATCATCTTCATCCAACTGCATTAGTTCCCCAGCAAAATTGACTTGGGAGGGAACATGCAATGCATGCACTTTAAAGGACGATGGCTCTCCATAGGTAATTATAGATGTTTGATTAGGCTGTTCAAATGAAATGAGGACTAAGCTGATTAAAAGAATTGAACAGGAAAAGAGAATAAAAAAACGTATTTGTTTCATAGCGGGTTATGCATTTAAGATTATGGAAGGGAGGTTTTCATTGAACCATTTATGGTGGGTCAAAATCATAGCATGGGTTGCCTTTTTTAGTTGAAAAAACTGGTTACTTGTATCAATATTTTTGATAGGAAACACAACATCTTTGTCACCGTGTATGTGAATTACATCTGGATTTGTTACTGTCTGATTCCAATGTACAATTTGATCAATCGACCAATCGAGATAGGCTGGATCACGCTCAGACAAATAAGTTTGATAGGCGGCAACTTTTGGCTGAATTGAGGGACCAAACACATACAGGGCCAAGCTCTCCAAACTTTCAATCCACTGGGTGGGTAATAACTTATGGGCTCCTGTTTTTTTTGCCAATTTCATGGAAAGTGTAAATTCAGTATTTGATTTTACACTAGAAACAATAATCACTTTTCTACAGCTAATGTGCTTGGCCATTTCCTGTACAAGTATCCCTCCAAAAGACACCCCCAAAAGCACAGGATTTTTATGCTCGATTCGCTGACACATGCGTTTTGCATAGCCACTTAAACTTTCGCCTTTGGTTGGACTCATCCAAGACAATTTAATTAACTCGAAGTCATCTGGTAACTTAATATATTCAAAAATCCTTGGGCTAGCCGCCATACCAGGCATCAAATAAAGTGGAATTTTATCTTTTTGCACTTCAGTATTGTTAAATTAATGTTATCAACTATGTTAATTTTACGTATATTTGCAGTCAGGTTTTATTGAAAACCACAACCAAATTAACACATTTTGTTGATTAAACTGGCTTTTAGGCCACGCAAACTAAACACTTTTTTACATGAGTAAACTTGTACTAGAAAACAACGATTTTTTACGTCAATTTGAAGTTATGGTTAATGAAACTATGGCGCGTATTGAATATGCTGAACAAGAGCGAAAAATATTTTTAACAAAATTAATCGTTCCAGAAGATATTTCCACGGCAGAGTTTAAAGATGAATTCATCAAATTGGTCTTAGACCATGTAGCTGAAAGAAACCTTAGGGTTGTACCAACCAGTCCAGAAATTGCTGGTTTCCTAAGAAAAAACAAGCGTTACAAAGATTTGCTTCCTGTCGGAATTAAGCTCTAAGCTTCTGTACGAACAAAGCCTTCGTCATCCATTTTAGTCAAACGCACTACTTCCAATGTATTGACTGCAGCTGGATCCCATATTTTACGCATTTTGACATAGTTGGCTGTAAAGCCATGGATATATCCCTTCTTATTTTCGCCTTCCCACAACACCTGTTGGGTTGACCCCAATTGAGACTGATAGAAGGCATGTCTTTTCTTTACAGAAAGGCCTCGCAACAATTTTGAGCGTTTATTACGTAAGGCCATTGGAACCACCTCATCAAACTGAATAGCTTCTGTGTTTGGGCGTTCAGAATAGGTAAATACATGCAAATAGGATATGTCCAAATCTGCCAGAAAACGGTAGCTGGCAAGAAATTCCTCTTCGGTTTCTCCAGGAAAACCAACAATGACGTCTACTCCAATGCACGCATGCGGCATAACCTGCTTGATTTGCGTTATACGATCAACATATAGCTTTGACAAATAGCGGCGGCGCATTTTTTTCAAAACTACATCACTCCCGCTTTGGAGGGGAACATGAAAATGAGGGACAAAACGTTTACTATTACCCACAAAATCGATGATTTCGTTTTTCAGTAAATTAGGCTCAATGGAAGAAATACGAATTCGCTCGATACCTTTCACTTGGTCCAATGCGACGACAAGATCCAAAAAAGTATCATCGTGTTTTTTAAGTCCATATTCTCCTTTTCCAAAATCGCCAATATTTACACCAGTAAGTACAATCTCTTTGATGGCTTGAGCTGCAATTTCACTTGCTTTTTCCACAACATTGCTTACCGTATCACTGCGTGAAATTCCACGTGCCAATGGAATGGTACAATAGGAACATTTGTAATCACATCCATCTTGTACTTTTAAAAAAGCACGGGTGCGATCTCCGGTAGAAAAACTACTTTGGTATTCATTGACGTCATTAATCTCACAAGAATGCACCTCAGAAGTTGATCGTTTGGTTAAATCACCTAAATAGTGGGTCAAATTGAATTTTTCGGAAGCCCCCAACACCAAATCAACTCCATCAACATCGGCAAGGGCTTCGGGTTGCAATTGCGCATAGCAACCAATGGCAGCCACAAAAGCTTGGTCGTTTTGACGCAGCGCCTTTGCCACCAATGCCTTGAATCGCTTGTCGGCATTCTCTGTTACAGAACAGGTGTTGATGATATATACATCGGCTGGCTGATCAAATTCTACACGATCATAATGCAACAAAGAAAAGTCTTTTGCAATTTGAGCGGTCTCTGCAAAGTTTAATTTACATCCAAGGGTGTGGAAAGCCACCCGAATTTTATCGGTAGCTGTAGTCGGTTTTTGTAGAAGAGTTGTCGCCAAGACTAATTTAAATAGCTTAATTTTAGGCCAAAGATACAATTTTGAAACACAATCTTTTCCGCTTTTTCAAAGTGATATTATATGGCTTAGTCTTGCCTTTGCTTTTCGTGTTTTGCGCCACAAATACGCAGGTAGACGACAAAGTAGTTTTTCGCTATAATGAATTCAGAAACATCACCTCATTAGATCCTGCTTTTGCGCGAAACCCCCAAAATATATGGCCCATTCAGCAAGTCTTTAACGGTCTAGTACAACTGGATGATTCCTTGAAAGTTGTTCCAGAAATTGCCCACAGCTGGGAAATTGATTCCTTGGGTAAAACCTACACTTTTTATCTCCGGCAAGATGTACAATTTCACTATTCTCCTAGTTTTGGGGAAAAGAAAACCCGCAATGTGGTTGCAACCGATTTTGCTTATAGTTTTGACCGTTTAACAGACCCAAAAGTAGGCTCTCCAGGAGGTTGGGTAATGCAACAGGTAGAAAGTTACCAAGCACTAAATGACAGCGTTTTTCGTATTCGTTTAAAACAAGCCTTCCCAGCATTTATTAGTTTATTGAGCATGCGGTATTGCGCGGTAGTTCCAAAAGAGGTTATTGAAGATTCGCAACACGATTTTAGAAAACACCCTGTAGGAACTGGACCATTTAAGTTTAAAGCGTGGGAAGAAGACGTGAAGTTGGTCTTACGAAGGAACCCTCATTATTTTGAAAAAGATGAAGAAGGGCAACAACTTCCGTACCTGGAAGCCATAGCCATTAGCTTTCTTCCAGATATACAAAGTGAATTTATGTTATTTTCAAAAGGGAAATTTGACTTCTTAAATTCCCTCGATCCTTCCTATAAAGATGAACTCTTAACACCTTCAGGGAAATTACAAGAAAAATACTCCAAACAAATTTGCATACAAAAAGGCCCTTACCTCAACACAGAATACATTGGCTTTTACCTAGATAGTGAAAATACAGCACTACAATCTACAGCAATTAGAAAGGCCATCAATATTGGATTTGATCGTGAAAAGATGATTACTTATCTCCGAAACACCATTGGGTTTCCAGCATTGAATGGATTTATCCCTGTGGGGCTTGCGGGTAGGAACACCAAATTACTCAACAGGTATAACCCTCAATTGGCTAGGGATTTAGTAAGCGAATTCACGACCACAACAGGTAAAACGCCCAGTATTCGCTTGGCAACTGACATTAACTACCTGGATATTTGCGAATACCTACAACGCGAGATGCAAAAAATTGGAATCGAACTGAAAATCGACTTAATGCCTACGCCAACCCTACGCCAAGCCAAATCAGCAGGCAAGCTTGAAGCTTTTCGTGCCAGTTGGATAGCAGACTATCCCGATGCGGAAAATTATATGTCACTATTTTACGCACAAAACTTCTCTCCTACTGGTCCTAATTATACCCATTACAAAAATGATGAATACGATCGTTTATATGTCAAAGCAATGACCATTTCTTCTCTAGAAGAACGCGCTTTGCTTTACCAAGAAATGGATCAAATGATTATGGAATATTATCCTATTGTTCCTTTGTATTATGATCAAGCAATACGCTTTGTTCAAAAAGGAATAAGTGGTTTTGAAATGAATCCATTGAATTTACTTCAACTCAAAAAAGTGCGAAAAAACTAATCTTTACGCCATTTGGCAGTCAGTTGAAAAACCTGCTCAAAAATAGTGCGATCAGTCACAGTTAATGGAATTTCTCTTCGCTCCATCATTGCTTTATTGGCCTCCATTGCTTTTTCGAAAGCATAGGTTTTTAGTCCCTGTGCGCCTCCATAACTAAAACTGGGAAGAAATGTTCTTGGAAACCCAGCACCAAAAAGATTGGCACAAATCCCCACTAAAGTCGCCGTATTAAAGGTTGAATGAATACTACATCGGCTAAAATCACCCATTAGTAATCCACAAAACTGTAAGTCAGTTTTAGCAAAATTCTCTGTTTCATAATTCCAAACCCTCAACTTACTGTAGCTGTTTTTAAGGTTTGAAGCATCGGTTGCAGCGCCAATATTACACCACTCTCCAATAACTGCATTACCTAAAAAACCATCATGTCCTTTATTGGAGTAGCCCAAGATGAGAACATTACTGAGTTCGCCTCCAACTTTTGAAAAAGGACCAATGGTCGTTCCACCGTATATTTTTGCTCCCATTTTAACAACAGCTCCTTGGCAAAATGCACTACTACCTCGCAACATGCTTCCTTCCATTATCTCCACATTTTTACCGATATAAATGGGACCTTTTGATGCGTTTAGAAAGGCATGTTCTACAGTTGCACCTTCTTCAATAAAAATGTTTTCAGGAGAAATTACTTGATTAGTTGTAGCTATTTTGGCACTTGAACGACCATGAGTAAGACGCATAAAATCTTGCTGTAAAACAAATTCGTTTAAGTTGAAAAGGTCTGTTGCACTTTTCAAATGCAAGAGTTCCTCTTCCCATTCCATCAAATCAAAACCGGTCAAATTACTTGGTGGTTGATTATCTGAACAGACACATGCAATGAGTTGCCCCTGAATATGTATCGCTTGATTTTCATTCAATTTCAGTATTGCTGCTGCCAGTGGAGCTGTGGGAATAAAACTTGGGTTGACAAATGTGTTCAAGGTTTCGAAAGTAGCTGGAAACTTATTCCCCAAATAGGTTTGGGTATACACACTGCATGAAGAATTTAAAAAAGCCTGCCATTTATCAATCAGCAAGTCAATTCCAATTCGAAGATGGGCAACTGGACGAACAAAAGTAAAGGGCAATAAATGGTTCCGTTCTGGACCGTCAAAAAGAAGAATGTTCATGCGCGATTAAAGATTTAATATCTGCATATAAAAATAAGGATAAAATCGGGAAGCAGAACAACGGCAAAAAAAAACTGCCTCGAAAGGCAGTTTTCAGAAAGGTTAAGCTCAAATTATTTTTTAAACTTGGCGTATTTGTTTTTGAACTTATCAATTCGACCAGCTGTATCAACCAATTTGGTTTTACCAGTGTAGAATGGATGAGAAGTTCTAGAAATCTCAAGTTTCACAAGTGGATACTCACTTCCATCAATGTCAATTGTTTCTTTTGCATTAACGGTAGACTTTGTTAAAAAGACATCCTCATTGGACATATCTTTAAAGGCAACTAGTCTGTAATTATCTGGATGAATATCTGCTTTCATAATTATATTGTTTTCAAATCGTGTGTAAATGTAATTGTTTTTTCTAAATTTATAAAATAGAAATCAACTTAAATCTTAAACATCATGGAAAATTCAACTTCATCTTTAAAATCACACATTTTACAATACGGAATATTGTTGGGAGGAATCTCAGTTGTCTTCGCTCTAATACTCTTTTTCTTAGACATGCACTACACGCAAGAAAGTGCCGTTGGAATTGTAAGTATCGTCATTACCGCAGGAGTCATCATCATAGGTCAATATAATTTCAGAAAAGAAAACGACGGCTTCCTTTCTTTTGGAGAAGCGCTTAAACTAGGCATGGGAATTGCCCTTATCAGCAGTATAATTGGTGTTACCTATCAAGTACTCCTTGTAACCGTGATTGACCCAGACACCATTCCAAAAATGATTGAAGTTGCCAAAAATCAACTTTTTGATACGAACCCTGAAATGTCCCAAGAACAATTGGATCAAATCCTTGAAATGCAAAGCAAGTTTATTTCACCAAAAATGATGGTTGCATTTGGGTTGATCGGCGGCTTATTGATTGGTTTTATCATCTCAATGATTAGCGGACTAATCCTGAAGCGCAATCGCCCAGAATAGCGGGTATTTTTGTAAGTTTGTAGTCGCAAGACGACTATGGACTTAACAATCATTATTCCTTTACTCAACGAAGAAGAGTCCCTTCCGGAACTACACAGCTGGATCCTTAAAACGGTTGAACCCCTTCAACTTACTTTTGAGATTCTATTTGTAGACGATGGAAGTACAGACAATTCTTGGGAATGTATTCGTACTTTATGTAAGAAACACTCTACAACACAGGGGATTCGTTTTGCGCGAAATTTCGGAAAATCGCAAGCTTTGCATGCAGGTTTTGCTCAGGCAAAAGGAAATGTTGTTATGACCATGGATGCCGACTTACAGGACTCTCCAGAGGAGATTCCGGTGCTTTACAAACGCTTGTTAGACGAGAAGCTCGATATTTTATCGGGTTGGAAAAAGAAGCGTTATGACTCAGTGCTTTTTAAAAATATTCCTTCCAAATTATTCAACTGGGCAGCGCGTAGAAGTTCCGGAATATATTTACATGACTTTAATTGTGGCTTAAAAGCCTACCGCAAAGAGGTCATTAAAACAGTTGAGGTGTACGGTGAAATGCATCGCTATATTCCCGTTTTGGCAGCACATGAGGGTTTTAATCGCATTGAAGAACAAATTGTACAGCATCAAGCACGAAAATACGGCGTGACCAAATTTGGATTAAATCGCTTTATAAATGGATTTTTAGACCTTATTACACTTAGTTTTCTTCATCGCTTCGGTAAGCGGCCCATGCACTTTTTTGGCCTTTGGGGAACCATTTTATTTTTGATTGGTTTTTCTTTTGCTGTTTACCTGGGGATTGACAAATTGTATTTCACTCCAGATGGACGCTTGATTGCACAACGTCCAGAGTTTTATATTGCTTTGACTACCATGATCATAGGAAGTCAGTTTTTTTTAGCAGGTTTCTTAGGAGAACTGCTGGTTGGTCAACAAAAAAACAGCACTCGCTACAGTATTTCAGAATACCTAACTACATCTAATGACACTTAACGAACGAATTGAACAGTGGGAGAAATCGCCCTTTGACGAAAGTACAATTGCAGAAGTCGATACACTCCGACAAAACCCAACTGAATTAGAAGACGCCTTTTACACCGATGTCGCTTTTGGAACCGGTGGCATGCGTGGAATTATGGGAGCAGGTACCAATCGTATCAATCGCTATACACTTGGGAAAGCAAGCCAAGGTTTGGCCAATTACCTCAATGCTCGTTTTAAAAACATTGCACCAAAAATCGTCATTGCATACGATTGCCGTAACAACAGTGACACTTTTGCGAAAGCTGTCGCCAAAGTATTTTCAGCCAATAATATTGATACCTATCTTTTTTCCTCCCTACGCCCTACCCCTGTTCTCTCCTATGCCGTACGTCAGCTAGAAGCACAGGCAGGAATTGTTTTAACGGCATCTCACAATCCGCCAGAATACAACGGATACAAAGTATATAACCAACACGGTGGACAAATCGTTCCACCAGAAGACAAGCAAATTGTCCAACATATCGAAGCGCTTAACTTTTCAGACATTCGCTGGGAAGAAAACGCAGCGTTGATCCACAACATCGACAAAGAAGTAGATGAAGTTTATGCAGACACTGTTGTTCGCAAAAGCCTTCTTACTGAAGCGGAGCGTCAAAAAACATCGGTAGTGTTTACATCACTTCACGGAACCGCTATTGCTACCATGCCAACGGTTTTCGAAAAAGCAGGCTACACCAGCACTCACTGGGTAGACGAACAAAGTGAGCCCAATGGGAATTTTCCCACGGTAGTTTCTCCAAATCCAGAAGAAAAAGAAGCTTTTACACTCGCCCTCAAAAAAGCAAAAGAAGTGAATGCTGATATTATTTTGGGCACAGATCCTGATGCAGATCGTTTAGGTATTGGGGTTAAAAACCTCAACGGAGAGTGGACTCTTTTAAACGGAAACCAACTCATGGTTGTCTTGACTCGCTTTGTGCTTGAAAACAGCTCAATATCCTCCAAAAACTTTATTGCCTCAACAGTTGTTTCTACACCCATGATGATTAAAATGGCAGAAGCATTTAACGTAGAATGCAAACTGGGACTGACTGGATTTAAATGGATTGCCAAAATGATTCTAGATTTCCCAGAACAAACTTTCTTGTGTGGCGGCGAAGAAAGTTATGGTTACTTATTTGGCCATGATGTTCGAGACAAAGACGCCATTAGTGCTGCTTTGTTGGCTTGTGATCTGCAAGCTCATTTGGCCGCAAAAGGAAGCTCAATCTATGCTTACCTCATAGACAGTTACCAACGCTATGGCTGCTTCCACGAAGATCTTGTCTCTGTGACAAAAAAAGGTAAAAAAGGAGCAGAAGAGATTGATGCTTTAATGCACGATTTCCGCAACAATACGCCAACAACAATTGCTGGAATAGCCGTGATTACATTCGATGATTTTCTTGCTGGCACTTCCACAACCGTAACTGGTAAAAAACAAGCCATTGATTTGCCTCCTGCGAATGTACTGCGCTTTCATTTAGAAGATGGATCTACCATCGCTGTTCGACCCAGTGGGACAGAACCAAAAATTAAATATTACTTTAGTGTCAACACCCCCCTTGACAAAGCATCAAATTATGCTGCAGTACAAGAGCAATTAAAACAAAAGTGCCAACTACTCATTAATGTTTTTACCTTCTAGATGACCTATTTCAAGAAAATATTTACCTATGCAGGACCCTATAAAATATTTATTGGGCTCAATGTCTTTTTCAATATTTTCTACGCTTTATTTAGTGCAATCTCATTTATAGCAATGGTTCCCATGTTAAATGTATTGTTTGGAGAAACACCAAAAGTTGATACGCTCCCAACCTACACTGGTCTTTCTGGACTGAAAGATTATTTGACGAACAGAATAAATTATGAGATTTCACAAACAGTAAACGATGATCCATTGTTTGCCCTAATGCTATCCATTGGATTGATACTTATCTTATTTTTTTTAAAGAATTTATTCAATTATTTTGCGCTGTTCTTCATTACATTTTTGCGAAACGGAATTTTAAAAGACCTCCGCAATGATCTTTTTCAAAAAATTATTGATCTCCCCATTGCATTTTTTAGTGAAAAGAAAAAAGGAGATACCATTGCCCGAATGACAGCGGATGTGTTGGAAATTCAGCACTCCTTTCTATCCATACTAGAAGTTTTTATTCGCGAACCCCTAACGATTGTATTTACCCTCATTTTAATGTTCAACATAGATGTTAACCTGAGTTTATTTGTACTCTTATTCATTCCTATTTCTGGATTAATCATTTCCACTATTGGAAAAGCATTGAAGCGAAAGTCGGATCGTGTACAAAAAGAACAAGGAGAATTTTTATCCATTATTGAGGAAACCTTGGGTGGACTCACCATTGTCAAGGCCTTTTTTGCAGAAAACCAATTCTATCAAAAATTTGCTGCTTCAACCAACCGATTTTATCATTTCAACAACACCCTCATCAACCGACAAAATCTAGCCTCTCCCATGAGCGAGTTTCTAGGGATTGGCGTAATCGGTGGACTTCTTTGGTTTGGCGGAAAAATGGTGCTTGTTGATCAAAGTTTATCCGGAACTGTTTTCCTTTCCTTCATGCTTTTGGCATACAATATTCTTACGCCAGCCAAAGCGATCAGTAAAGCAACCTACACCATCAAAAAGGGAGATGCAGCAGCAGAACGTGTACTCGAACTTTTGGAAACAGAGAACAGCATTAAAGAAAGTAGTTCCCCTCAACAATTAGAGGAATTAACCCACTCGGTGAATTTCACCAAAGTAGGCTTCTCTTATGGAGATCATGCCTTATTAGAAAATTTCAACCTCAGTCTTAAAAAAGGAAAAACCATAGCGTTGGTCGGTGAATCGGGGAGCGGAAAAACTACCCTAGCTAAACTCTTGAACCGATTCTATGATGTGACGAGTGGTGAAATTACCATTGATGGAATTAACATAAAAAATATTGCCAAAGAAAACCTACGTCAACTCATTGGCGTGGTTACGCAAGAAGCTATTTTATTTAATGATACTGTAGCCAACAATCTTTGCTTGGGGAAACCAAATGCCTCCAAAGAAGAAATGATAAGCGCAGCAAAAATTGCCAATGCTCACGATTTTATCATGGAGCTTCCCAACGGATACCAAACCAACATTGGTGACGGTGGAGGTAAACTTTCTGGAGGGCAAAAACAACGTCTTTCCATTGCTCGCGCCATATTAAAGAACCCTACTATTCTTGTTTTAGATGAAGCAACCTCAGCCCTAGATTCTGGTTCAGAAAATCTAGTCCAACAAGCCCTAGAAAAACTGATGCAAGACCGCACATCTTTGGTCATTGCGCATCGTTTGTCAACCATCCAAAGAGCCGACTCTATTGTAGTAATGGACAAAGGAAAAATTGTCGAACAAGGAAACCATCAACAACTTATGCAAGCCGAAGGAGCCTATGCTTCTCTGGTAAAACTGCAACGTTTATAAATTCATGCGAAAAATACATCCCAATCAAGCAGAGGCCATTGCCAATGCATTGTCAACTATACTTGAGGAAAACAAACGCGCCTCCCGTGTATTAGAAAACTGTCTCGAAGAACACCCAAAGTGGGGTGCAAGAGATCGGAACCTATTGTATGGCGCTGTCTATGAAATACTGCGTTGGAAAAGACTTTATAGCTTTTACGCAGAACTAAAGGATACTGATGTACCCTATTGGTCTTGGTTGAAAACCTGGTGCATTTTAAACGACTATAGCATTCCTGACTGGAATGAAATGGACTGTACTCCCCACCTATCCAAAGCGAAGCTTCTTGCCCTTACACCCCCACAAGAGGCCGTTGAACATTCGTTTCCTGACTGGTTATTTGATCTTGGGGAAAAAGAATTGGGCAAAGTATGGAAAAAGCAATGCATCGCACTAAATAAACAAGCTGGTATCTCCCTTCGTGTAAACCGCTTAAAGGCGAGTCCAAAAAAAGTACAGACAGAATTACAAGAAAAATATCAAGTAGAAAGTGTTATTTCAAAAAAATACCCTGATGCACTCCTACTTCCGAAAGGACGAAAACTAAGTAAAAACCCGCTTTTTACCCATGGATATTTCGAAATACAAGACGCTAATTCTCAACAAATCGCTCCTTTTTGTCAGGTAGAGCCCGGTATGAATGTTATTGACTTGTGTGCAGGTGCAGGAGGGAAAACCTTACATTTTGCCTCTCTCATGCGCAACAAAGGAATTATAAAAGCCTATGATGTTGAACCCAATAAATTAAAAGAACTCAACCGACGCGCAAAACGAGCTAAACTCACTCTTCTCGAAGCTGCTGTTTTAGAAGACAAAACAAGCCTTCATGAAAACACCAACTGGGCAGATGTACTTTTAATCGATGCCCCTTGTAGTGGCCTTGGCACACTAAAGAGAAGTCCTGAAATTAAATGGAACCTCCAGCCAGAGACACTCGAAAGTTTACAAGCAACACAACGAGAACTGCTAAATAAAGGAGCCAATTGGGTGAAAAAAGGAGGCAGCATGGTATATGCTACCTGCTCTATTCTACCCTCAGAAAACGAAGAACAAATAGTTTCATTTCTTGAAAGTAATGCTGACTTTAGTCTTGTTGAAGAAAAAACCATTTTACCAACTAAAAGCGCTTTTGACGGTTTCTACATGGCTCGCCTACAAAAATTATAGCTTAAAAATCAACGAAGGTGATTAGGTTAAACTGGTCTCGGCTACTCGTTTCAAAAAACTGATTCATGTAACCAGCCTCTATACGAATGTTAGCATTGAGTTTATAACCAATCCCTGCATAGACACGATTTCGGTCAAAAATGGAAGATTTTGTATTCAAAAATATCTCATTATAAGCCGACAAGTAATATTTTGGGTTCTCTACTTCTTTTTTCGCCAATGGAATGTTTAACGACAAGAAATAACGAAAACGCATTTTGAAATCATCTTCAACAAAACGTTGCTCGAAACGATATCGATGGCTTAAGCCAACTCTTCCCAACTTTTGCTTGGTTGTAAATTGCTGAAAAATGCGGTGCTCATTCACATCTAATTTATCGCGCCCATTTTGGGCGTAATTTTCGGATAAAATATACCCGTATCCCAAGAGTAAATTATTGTTATTTTCTGTCAAGTTATAACCAATACCGGTTCGCAACAACAGTTGTTCCAAGTCACCTATGGCGTTGTAATTTCGGTATTGCACTTCGTTGTGAATATTCCATTTTTCATTCACCTTCTTGCTTCCAATATAGATTAACCAGTTCCCCAGATTACTCTCTTGTGCAAAAGATAAAGAAGGTAGCATTAACAGTACTGTTAATGCTACCAACGTTAGTTTAACGTACTTAAGCATAGAAAGAAACTTTGCCTGTAGCAATATCATACATACCGCCAACAATTTGAATTTCTCCATTGGCTTCCATCTCCTTCAAGATTGGGCTTTTCTCACGTATATCTGCCATGGTCATTTCAACATTCTTTGCTGCTACAGCATTGACAAAATCAATATTAGCAGAGGTTCGCTCACTTTCATTTGCTGGAGAAGAAACAGCGTCAACAGCAGGCTCTAATTTATTAATAAGAGCGGTTAAATTCCCCATTCTTGCATGATCACATGCGCCTTTTACAGCTCCACACGCCGTGTGTCCAAGAACAACGAGAACTTTGGTTCCAGCAAGTTTACAGGCAAATTCCATACTCCCAAGAATATCTTCATTTACGAAGTTTCCGGCAATACGAATACTAAACAAATCGCCAATTCCTTGGTCGAAAATATGCTCTGCAGAAACCCTAGAGTCGATACAGTGTAATACGGATGCAAAAGGATATTGTCCCGAACTGGTATCTTCTACTTGTGCATTTAAGTTACGGGTAACTTGATTCCCATTGATGAACCGTTCATTTCCTTCTTTTAAAGCCGTTAATGAAGTTTGTGGTGTCATTAAAGCTTGGGTGTCTTTTGTGTGTGCTTTCATATGTATATTTTTTATTTAACTATTTTAATTGTAATTGAAAAAACTGAATAAAACTTTCAGGGTTTTCTTGTATTCCTCTTTCAGAAATTAAATTGATATGTATATTTCTGTTACGTGCCTTTTCAGAGAAATCTTCTAAAATCTCAATGATATCGTTATCCAGATAGCGTGTTTTTCGCACATCCAAATCTAAGAAACTATCAGGTGGTAAACTAGCTAGTTCTTTTAAGATCGCACCTTTATTGAAGAACGTAACTTCTTCAGCTAAAGTCATTTTAATTGTGTGTTTCCCATTACTCACATCTTCAATATGCAAGAAATGTGAATTCTGGAAACTCTTGATTAAGATAACAACAATTCCAACCATTAACCCCAAGGCTATTCCAATCAATAAATCAGTAAAAATTATCCCTAAAACAGTAACAATAAAGGGCGTGAATTGTTTCCATCCCAATAGGTACATTTCTTTGAATAAAGCCGGTTTTGCCAATTTATACCCTACAATAAACAGGATTGAAGCCAATACAGACAAAGGAATTTTATTCAATAAATTTGGAATTAATATCACAGAAATAAGCAATAGTAATCCGTGAACAATGGCGGCCATTTTCGTTCTTCCACCCGACTGAATATTTGCTGAACTACGCACAATAACTTGGGTAACAGGAAGACCTCCAATGAGTCCCGAAAAGATATTTCCAATTCCTTGAGCTAAGAGTTCTCTATTGGTTGGCGTAACTCTTTTCAACGGATCGATTTTATCTGTCGCTTCAACGCACAGCAAAGTTTCCAAACTAGCTACCAATGCAATGGTGAAAGCAGTAACCCAAATTTGAGGGTTTCCAATAACGCCAAAATTCGGGAAACGAAACTGCGCCAAGAATGAAGCTGCATCATCTGGTACAGGAACACTTACAAGAAGATCATTTGAAATTCCCCAAAAGGAATTTTCGTCGATCACAAGAAAGTATACTATTCCTGCAACAACAGCCACCAAGGGACCCTGGATCAATTGAAATATTTTTCCTTTGGATGACAATACATTGCTCCATAATAACAAAATAAAGAGTCCAATAAAAGCAATCAAAGTTGCTCCAGGGCTTATAAAGTTTATGGAATTAATTATCTCCGAGAAGGTATTTCCTCCGTCTACTTGGAAGAAGGCAAAACTTCCCTCTGTGGCAGCATTGTAGCCAAAGAAATGTGGTATTTGTTTTAGGATAATAATAATCCCAATCCCGGTTAGCATTCCTTTAATTACTGAAGAGGGGAAATAATAACCAATTACCCCGGCTTTGAGAACACCAAAAAGGAACTGAATAACCCCTCCCAACACAACGGCCAAAAGAAAGTTTTCAAAACCGCCAAGGGTTCCAATCGAGGTAAGGACAATGGCCGCTAATCCTGCAGCGGGACCACTTACACCAACTTGGGAACCACTAATAGCTCCCACAACAACTCCTCCAATAATTCCGGCAATAAGCCCAGAAAAAAGTGGAGCGCCACTGGCCAATGCTATTCCTAAACATAAGGGAATGGCAACAAAGAAGACAACGATACTGGCTGGAATGTCTGTCTTTAAATTTTTAAATGGATTTGAAGTGTTCATTGTAAATTAATTAAAATAGTTTGTGTCAACAATTGAGGTCTGTCAATGGTCGAATAGGAATGAAATGGTGTTAGGGTAGTCAGAAAAAGAATTTAAATTCGGTTATAATGAAAATTACATTTTACCTAATCATAAATTCTAACTGTGTTCAGGAGGTGGAATATGAATCTCTAAGGTGTAATCTTGCAACAAATATTGTTTTGCGAAAATCGCATGCTTTTTGGCAAAATTTCCCCCTTTATGGTCTTTAAAATCAACTAAAGGCTCCATCTTTTGATCCTTCGCTTCATCTTCTTCAGGGCTTTCATTTTCGCCCGTATCAGTGTCCAATGTAAAATCTATTGCGGTAATTTCGTGATCATTAAAGAGAGCCATCGATTGCATTATGGGCTGAAGTATCACAGAGCCAAGTACAAAAACAAAGGCAAACAAGCGTAAAATCGCTAAAGCTGTATACTTTTCTTTCATTACTTCTTCTCTATTGTTTTGAACACTAAATCCTTGTAAAAACGAACAATATTATCTTTCCCTTTTGCAACATCTGTTAACGAAGGAAGGTGTTCCGAAAAATACCGTTGCTGATGTGCTCCCTCTATTGCAGTAGAAATAAGCATATGGGGAAATTCATAGGAAGGATTGATTTCTAAAACAAAATCACTAACGCGTTGCACCACCCTTTTGTAGGTAGTATAGTAACCTTTTTCGTTTTCTTTGTCAATTGCTTTGGTATGGTAGGCCTTAGACGATTCCGAAACAATGATCTTATTTAAAAGCACTTCGTTGATAAAGGAAAATGAATTGTCCTCAATGATTTCTTGAGTCAAGATTGTGATTGCTTTCTCCAATTTTTCTGAGGAGGAACTGATATTTAGGGTTGAAAAAACCAATTTATATTCTATCCAACTCCAATACCAATCGGTCAAATATACCAACAGGGTATGTTTGCTTTCAAAATAGCGATAAACTGAACTTTCGTTTGAGCCTATAGATGCGCCTAATTTTTTAAACGTAAAATCTTCGAAACCAAGTTCATTAATCATTTCAATACTTTTTGAAACAATTTTATGCCCAAGAGCTGATGATTCTGGATTCTTTGAATACAGCTCAGGACTAATGACAATATTTACTTGAAGATTTTTCATTCTTTGCAAATATAATAGTAATACTATTAACTAGAAAGTGTTTTACCTCTTTTTTAATGTTAAAAATTAACACTATACTACAGAGAATCAATTCATGGAAACTAAAATAATTTTCATGGACTTAGAAAAAAACGCCTGGTTTTAGCTTGAAAAAAGTTAAGGGAAATCCTTTCATGGAATTTACTCTTGATGTGAATAACTCCTCAACAACTTGCATTTTTTTCTTGATTGTAAAGGGTACATTTTATTTTCGAAAAGCGTATTTTTGTGCTTTAAATAATCTCGCATGATTCAGTTTTTTGGCGATGCCGCCACCAAGGTTTTTGTAGTTCAATGTTCCCAAACTTTATCCCCAGAAAATCGCGAAAAACTTAGCTGGCTCTTTGGTGAAGCTCCTTTACTTGAACAAAAGCAGATTGAAGGTTTTTTTTATGGACCGCGCGCAACCATGATTACCCCTTGGAGTACCAATGCAGTTGAAATTGCCCAAAATATGGGAATCAATGAGGTTACACGTATTGAAGAATACCTATCCGAAAATACAGTTGGCACAATCGACCCTATGCTGGTTGTCGAATTTAATACCTTGAATCAATCTATTTTTTCTGTTGCAATTGCACCAGAAAAAGTTCTCCCTATACACGACATTGCTGCCTACAATCAACAAGAAGGCCTGGCGCTTAACCAAGAAGAAATAGATTACCTCAACAACTTATCTACTCAATTGGAGCGACCACTCACAGACTCAGAGGTGTTTGGTTTCTCTCAGGTAAATTCAGAGCACTGCCGACATAAAATTTTCAACGGTCAATTCGTTATTGATGGAAAAGAAAAAGAGAATAGTCTTTTTCAACTCATCAAAAAAACAGCTAAAGAAAACCCTAACAGCATAGTGTCTGCTTACAAAGACAATGTGGCATTTATTGAAGGACCAAGCATAGAACAATTTGCTCCAACAGCAGCAGATCGTCCCAGTACATATAAAAAAGAAACGATTGAAAGTGTTATTTCAATCAAAGCAGAAACCCATAATTTCCCGACAACTGTTGAGCCTTTTAATGGCGCAGCAACAGGATCAGGAGGGGAAATACGCGATCGTTTAGCTGGCGGACAAGGATCATTACCCCTTGCAGGTACAGCCGTCTACATGACTCCTTACTCTCGTGTACAAGAGGATCAAAAAAACAGCACTTTCCCGGAACGCAAATGGCTCTACCAAACCCCCATTGACATTCTCATTAAAGCATCAAACGGAGCATCAGATTTTGGGAACAAGTTTGGGCAACCACTCATCACAGGATCTGTTCTCACCTTCGAACATCAAGAAGGAGATCGTCGTCTTGGCTATGATAAAGTCATCATGCAAGCGGGAGGAATTGGTTTTGGAAAAAAAGAGCAGGCCAAAAAGGGAATGCCCAAAAAAGGAGATAAAATCATTATTCTGGGCGGTGATAATTACCGCATTGGTATGGGAGGAGCAGCCGTTTCTTCAGCCGACACTGGAGCGTTTGGAAGCGCCATTGAACTCAATGCCGTTCAACGTTCCAATCCGGAAATGCAAAAACGTGTGGCCAATGCTATACGCGCCTTGGTAGAAAGCAGTCATAACCCCATCGTTTCTATACATGATCATGGTGCAGGTGGACACCTCAACTGTTTATCCGAATTGGTAGAAGACACCGGAGGTGCCATACAAATTGATGCACTTCCATTGGGAGACCCTACACTTTCGGCCAAAGAAATTGTAGGAAACGAATCGCAAGAACGAATGGGTCTTATTCTTTCGCCAAAAGACGCCAATCATCTAGAAAAAATTGCTGCACGTGAACGCGCACCATTTTATATTGTTGGTGAGGTTACAGAAGATCACCATTTCTCTTTCCACTCTGAAAAAAACAATGAAACTCCGATTGATTTAGACCTTTCTGCCCTATTTGGTAGTTCGCCGAAAACAATCATGAACGACCAAAGTGTTGTCGCGGCATTTGCCCCCATTGAATACAGTGCAGATCAATTGGAAAACTACATTTCTTCGGTTTTACAACTGGAAGCAGTTGCTTGCAAAGATTGGCTCACCAATAAGGTTGACCGCTGTGTTACCGGTCGTGTGGCCCAACAACAATGTGTAGGTGAACTGCAACTACCTTTAAGTAATTGTGGTGTGATGGCCCTAGATTACACAGGCAATAAGGGAATTGCAACCTCTGTTGGACATGCGCCTGTTAGTGCACTTATTGATCCAAAAAAAGGAAGTAATACTGCCATTGCAGAAGCCTTAACCAACATTGTTTGGGCACCATTAGAACAAGGACTGCACAGCGTTTCCCTTTCTGCCAATTGGATGTGGCCATGTAATAATCCCGGAGAAGATGCACGCCTATACGAAGCAGTAGAAGAATGCTCTTCTTTCGCTATTGCTCTTGGTATTAATATTCCTACTGGAAAGGATTCTCTTTCCATGAAACAAAAATACCCAGAGGGTGACGTACTTGCTCCTGGAACTGTTATCATTTCTGCTGCCGGACAATGTAGCGATGTTACCAACGTCATTACTCCCGTTGCCACAGTTAATGGAGGTGACCTGTATTATATTGATTTTGCCCAAGACACGTTTCATTTAGGAGGTTCTTCTTTTGCGCAAAGCCAAGGGAAAATTGGGACCTCTACGCCAAGTGTTCAGGATGCTGCATATTTTAAAACAGCTTTCAATTGTTTACAAACCCTCATCAAAGAAGGAAAAATTAACGCCGGTCATGACATTGGTTCTGGTGGCTTAATTACTACTCTTTTGGAATTGTGCTTTCCATCTATTTCAGTTGGAATGAAGTTAGATTTTTCTGTTTTCACTGAAACGGATTTAGTCAAAATTTTATTCTCCGAGAAAGTTGGGGTTGTACTTCAATCCAATGAAGATTTAACCGCACTGTTTAATGAAAGTGGTATAAAGGCTGTCCGTATCGGAACTGCAAACAACACCAACAAACTTGTCATAAACGAGATACAACTCTCCATACCCAAGTTCAGAAGTACTTGGACGGCAACGTCCACAAAACTAGAAGCTGAACAAACACAGGTAGATTTAGCGGCAATTCGTGCAGAAAACGTTGTTAAGCAGCCATTACAATTTAACTTCCCTTCACAATTTGACGGGCAACTTCCTTCCGCTAAAAAAGGAGTCATAAAGGCAGCCGTTATCCGTGAAAAAGGAAGTAATTCTGAACGCGAAATGGCTTATGCTATGGATTTGAGCGGTTTTGAAGTGCGGGATGTTCACATGACCGATTTAATTGAAGGTAGAGAAACGCTAGAAGATATTCAGTTTTTAGTTGCCGTTGGAGGTTTCTCTAATTCAGACGTTTTGGGATCGGCCAAAGGATGGGCCGGTGCCTTTAAATACAATGCTAAGGCGAAAGCTGCCATTACCAATTTCTTTGCACGGCCCGACACCCTCTCGCTTGGTGTTTGTAACGGGTGCCAGTTGTTTGTAGAATTAGGTCTTTTAACGCCAGAACACAAGAGTAAACCCAAAATGCTGCACAACGCTTCTGGAAAATTTGAGTGCCATTTTACCTCGGTCAAAATTACTCCAAGTAATAGCATCATGCTAAAAGGGCTTGAAGATAGTACATTAGGTATTTGGGCGGCACACGGAGAAGGGAAATTCTCTTTTCCACTGGCAGAAGATCAATATCAAATACCCGGGAAATATGCTTATAGCGATTATCCTGCAAATCCAAACGGGTCCGACTATAATGCAGCCATGTTATCCAGTGCAGATGGCCGTCATTTGGTCATGATGCCGCATTTAGAACGCTCTACTTTTCCATGGAATTGGGGACACTACCCAGCAGATCGATCTGATAAGGTAAGCCCTTGGATTATAGCTTTTGAAAATACCTTTAATTGGTTGGTTAAAAAAAAGTAGCCTTCATTCCTAAGTTTTGAGTATCTTGAGCATTCCGAAAAAAAAGAACGCATCAATGAAACCAACTAGATTATTTGATTTTCTAAGCATACAGTTAGAAAACCCTTTAGAGAAAAGTCTCAACACTAAATACAACGGAAGCTGGGAGGCCACTTCTACCAAAACATTTTACGATAAAGTACAACAAGCATCGCGTAAGCTCCACCAAATGGGCGTTAAACACGGTGATAAGATAGCACTCATCTCGACCAACAACAGAACAGAATGGTGCATAATGGACCAGGCAATCTTACAATTAGGGGCAACCACTGTGCCTATTTATCCTACCATTTCTGCTTCAGAATATGAATATGTTTTGAACCATTCAGAAAGCAAAATGTGCTTTATCTCTGACGTAGAAATTTTTGAAAAACTAAAAACCATACTAGGAAACACTTCGCTCGAAGGTGTCTATTCTTTTGAAGATGTGACCGATTGTGCTTCATGGAATATGCTTTTCGAAGAGGACGATAGCAATCTTCAAACTGCAGTTGAAGCTGCAAAAAAAGAAGTTAAATCATCAGATTTAGCCACCATAATTTATACTTCAGGAACTACAGGTCGTCCAAAAGGAGTAATGCTAAGTCACGACAATGTAGTCTCTAATGTCTTGGCAGCTGCAAAAAAACTTCCATTAACCAGTGAGAAAAACATTGCCCTGAGTTTTCTTCCTGTTTGTCATATTTTTGAACGCGTTATTCTTTACATCTATTATTACAAAGGAATAGAAATTCATTTTGCAGAATCGTTGGAAAAAATATCTGACAACCTGAATGAAGTTCATCCCTATGTTATGACTGCTGTTCCGCGCTTGTTGGAAAAAGTCTACGACAAAATCTATTCCCGCGGTGCTGATTTAGACGGCATCAAACAGAAATTATTCTATTGGGCTGTTGACCTTGGATTAAGGTATGAACCCTATGGCAAAAATGGTTTTTGGTATGAATTCAAACTAGGGATTGCTCGAAAACTGATTTTTTCTAAATGGCAACAAGCCTTGGGTGGAAATCTAGAATTGATTTGTTCTGGAAGTGCCGCCTTACAACCCCGTTTAGCCCGTGTCTTTAGCGCTGCAGGAATGACAGTTACAGAAGGATATGGCTTGACAGAAACTTCACCAGTGATCTCTGTTGGTGAAGAAGCCAATGGAGGACTTAAGTTTGGTTCTGTCGGCCGCGTTATCGATGGTGTAGAAGTGAAAATTGCCGAAGATGGAGAAATCCTTTGTAAAGGGCCTAATGTAATGCAAGGCTATTACAAAGATCCCGAAAAAACAGCTGAAGTAATCAAAGATGGTTATTTCCACACCGGCGACATTGGTGTACTCGATGCCGATGGACAGCTAAAAATTACCGACCGTAAAAAGCAGCTCTTCAAAACATCTGGTGGAAAGTATATTGCACCGCAATTACTCGAAAATCAAATGAAGCAATCCTTATTCATTGAACAAATTATGGTTATTGGAGAGGGACAAAAAATGCCTGCTGCGCTAATTCAACCAGCATTTGAATACATTGAAACTTGGGCAAAAGACAATGCAATTGACATGGGTACTTCTTTGGAAAGCATTTGCGAGAATCAAAAATTGCTCGATGCCATTCAGGAAGACATCACTAACCACAACCAACATTTTGGCAAGTGGGAACAAATTAAAAAGTTTGAACTCATTCCAGAAGTATGGAGTATCGATGCTGGTCATTTAACTCCCACCATGAAAGTAAAACGAAAGGTGGTAAAAGAGAAATACCAAGCACTCTGCGATAAGATTTACGCATAACAGTCACATCCCCTCATCAATTGAGGGGATTTTTTTACGTCATTACTATGCAAGCATAATAATGCATGAATAATTATGCTTGCATACTATTTTTAATTATATTTGAATTCAATAAAATAGTATGAAGGCAAAAACCATTGAATACGCATTGCGTTCTACCTGGCAACTCATTACCAATATGTACAATGAGGAGGCAACTAAATATGATGCAACTATGACAATGGCATTTACGCTTCTTTGTGTTGATGCAGACGGGACGCCCTCTACTACCCTAGGACCAAAAATGGGTATGGAAAGCACCAGTTTATCACGTCTATTGAATACCATGGAAGAAAGAGGCTATATCGAGCGTAAACCAAATCCAGAAGATGGGCGGGGTGTACTAATTTTCTTAACCGAAAAAGGAACAGAAAAAAGAGCTTTATCGAAGAAAACAGTATTGGACTTTAATAATGGGCTTTTAGAAAGCATAGAAGCAGAAAAAATGGAACACTTTTATGAAGTTATCGATGCCATTAAAGTTCAGGTAGAAAAAAAACAACTAATAAAAATATAACGGTAAAATAATTACAATGGAAGCAACACAAAAAAACGGATCGATCAAAGGCGCTGCCTTTGTTGTGCAAGAAACTGCTGCAGAAAACATCTTTACACCAGAAGATTTTAGCGAAGAGCAGATCATGATGAAAGAATCGGTACAAGAATTTGTTAGCCGTGAAATCATTCCACACAGAGAGCGCTTTGAAAACAAAGATTACGCCTTTAACCACGAAGTAATGCAAAAAGCTGGGGAACTCGGTTTTCTTGGTGTCGCTGTACCCGAAGCCTACAACGGTCTGGGAATGCCTTTTACCTCAACCATGTTGGTATGTGATTATATTTCTGGAGCAAATGGTTCTTTTTCTACTGCCTTTGGTGCTCATACAGGAATTGGCACAATGCCCATTACACTCTATGGGAATGAAGAACAAAAGCAAAAATACGTTACTAAGCTCGCAACAGGCGAATGGTTTGGTGCCTACTGTTTAACAGAACCTGGTGCTGGATCTGATGCAAATTCAGGAAAAACAAAAGCAGTTCTCTCCGAAGATGGAAGTCACTACCTTATTACTGGACAGAAAATGTGGATCTCAAATGCAGGCTTCGCAGATGTATTTATCGTATTTGCACGTATTGAAGATGACAAGAATATTACTGGGTTTATTGTTGAAGTAGACTTAGAAAATGGAATCACTTTAGGCGATGAAGAAAATAAATTAGGAATCAAAGCGTCTTCAACGCGTCAGGTATTCTTCAACGACACCAAAGTACCCGTAGAAAATATGTTGGCAGGTCGTGGCGAAGGATTTAAAATAGCCATGAATGCATTGAATGTTGGAAGAATTAAACTGGCTGCTGCTTGTTTAGAAGGACAACGACATGTTACCTCATTGGCGGTACAATATGCTAACGAACGTATTCAATTTAAAACTCCGATTGCAAAATTTGGTGCCATTCAAAGCAAATTAGCCACCATGGCAACCAATTGTTTTGCTACCGAATCGGCCTCTTATCGAGCTGCCTATGATATAGAACAACGCATCGATGCATTGTTAGCAGAGGGTATGCCGCATCAAGAAGCAGAATTGAAAGGAGTTGAAGAATTTGCCGTTGAATGTTCCATTCTAAAAGTAGCAGGATCTGAAAATGCGCAAGACTGTACCGATCAAGGTTTACAAATCTTTGGTGGTATGGGCTTCTCGGCAGACGCCCCCATGGAAATGGCTTGGCGTGATTCACGTATTGCACGTATCTACGAAGGAACAAACGAAATCAACCGCATGTTATGTGTAGGCATGACCCTTAAAAAAGCACTGAAAGGAGAAATTGACCTAATGACTCCAGCCACTGCCATTGGACAAGAATTAATGTCTGGAAGCATTCCAAAAGTAACCGCTTCTGATCGTTTGTTTGAACAAGAAAAACAATTGATTGCCAATATGAAGAAAGTTTTCATGATGATCGTTGGATCTGCTGTTCAAAAATTTGGTCCAAATCTAGATGCGGAACAGCAAATTTTATTAGCCGTATCAGACATTTTAATCGAAACCTATGTGGCAGAATCGACCCTTTTACGTGTTGAGAAGAATGCCGAACGGTTTGGTGTGGCTAAACAAGAAAAGCAAATCGAGATGACTCAATTATACCTTTTCCAAGCAATTGAGCGCATCAATGCAAAAGGGAAAGAAGCAATCGTTTCTTTTGCCGAAGGTGGGCAACAAGCTGGAATGATTGCAGGCTTAAAGCAATACACCAAATACGCAGAATATCCGAATGTATCTGAGTTGCGTAAAAGCATTGCAGCTAAGGTAATCGATGAAAATAAATATCCATTTTAATACGTTAATTATGAGGTTTTGTTCGAAACTCCTAAAGAGCTTTTCTTCAGGAGTTTTTTTTATCTTCACATTCTAAACAAAAATGAAAATGAAAATCACTTATTCACTACTTATAGTTATTGGATTTATGAGCTTTCAAGCACAGGGACAACAAGTGCAAGATTTCTATTATATTATTGACAAAGTCTCTGAAGAGCGCATTGAAAAAGACATTCGTATTCTAGCCAATTTTGGCACGCGACACACCCTGAGTGATACACTCTCAGAAAGTAGGGGAATTGGCGCGGCACGTCGTTGGATTTTTAACGAATTTCAGTCCATCGCGAAAGAATGCGACGGCTGTATTGAGGTTTCGTACCAAAAAAACTACCAAGAGCTAGATGGTCGACGCATTGTAAAACCCGTTTGGATCAATAATGTTGTTGCGGTACAAAAAGGAACAAAATACCCAAATCGATACATCATCATGAGTGGAGATATTGATTCGCGTATTTCCGATCCAACAAATTATACCGACGACTCACCTGGGGCCAATGACAATGCCAGTGGTATGGCGGGTACCATTGAAGCGGCACGAGTCTTATCGAAGTATCGATTTGAAAACAGCATTATCTATACAGGACTTGCTGGAGAAGAACAAGGCTTGTTTGGCGGCGCAGGACTTGCTAAACATGCGCAAGAACAGGGGTGGGAAATCATTGGAATCCTCAACAACGATATGATTGGAAATATCACAGGTGTAGATGGGGTAATCGACAACCGTAGTTTTCGTATTTTCTCTGAACCAACGCCAGCCAATGAATCGGAACGCGCGCGTAAAAGTAGACGCTTTTATGGAGGTGAAGTTGATGGAATCTCTCGACAACTCGCTCGCTATATTCACAAAACTGTGCAAACCTATATGCCGGAGATGAACCCAATGATGATTTATCGTTTAGATCGTTTTGGTCGAGGTGGACACCACCGACCATTTAACGATATTGGCTTTGCTGGAATTCGCATCATGGAAGCGCATGAAAACTACACCCAACAACATCAAGACATTCGCACCGAAGATGGCATAGCCTTTGGCGATGTGATTGAAGCTGTAAACTTTGGTTATGCTAAAAAACTGACTGCCGTAAATGCCATTAATTTAGCTGCATTGGCTTGGGCCCCACCAGGAGTTGAAGAGCTTGCCATTGGGGGAATTGTGGAGGCCTTCGCTAAATTTAAATGGAAACAAGCTCCGGGTGATGCAATTGCCGGCTATAAGATTTATTGGAGAGACACTACCTCTCCTACTTGGGATCAAAGTCGCTTTGTTGGCAATGTTACAGAAGCTACTCTAAAAGGAATAGTGATTGACAACTTCTTTTTTGGGCTATCAACTGTAGGAAAAAATGGAGTGGAAAGCCCAATTGTTTTTCCTAACAAGATTTTACGTGATTAATAATTGTCGGTCTGAAAGTGTCTGAACAAAACTCTATTGTCTCATCTATACGGGCTAAAGTCAAAGGTGAGATGTAATTCAAATACACTTGGGGAATAGATATGATTCAATCGTTGTAAAAGAAAATATTAAATCAGGGTGTTGACTAATTGTAGTTATCTGTTTGTAGACGATTGTATTGACCTCTCCGGTTTCTTCTGTAAATACTAAAATCGAAGGTTACAAATAATTCAAAAATACTAGGGGAAAAGACGGCACCTGGGGATTGAAATGGAAAATTATATAAAATTCCAAAATCAAAGTTTTCCACTGCTAAACCGATGGATACTCCTACATTATTTAGGCTAAACTTACTTAAGGAAGGATCCTGATGACTTAAAGAAGAAGCCTGTTGACTTAAACCTATGGAGAATTCTCCCAGTTGAAAATCTTGTGATAAATAAATTAATACGGAGTCGCCAAACTTAGTGAATGATCCATATGAATATAGATAAGAATAGCGTGGTAAAAAGCGTCTCTCATAGGGATTTAAATCAAACTCATAGGCACCTTGAACCGAAATTTGAATGGGTTTCTCAAACGGAACTTCACTATTGAATGAAGTGTTAGGCTTATTCAAGTGCTTGAAGGTTAATCCAGCCATAAATTGATCTGAGTGCAGCAGGAATGAAGCTCCTAGATCCAAATAATTCGAATTGAAATTCACTCTTGCGAGATCATCTAGTGACTCTGGGTTTATTAAGCCTGTGGCGGTATTCAATTGATCTTCAAAGATTAAATTCGCTGGGTTAACCGACGTACTTCCAAAACCTAATGTAACAGCCGGTAAAAAGAAAAGGTCATTGTCAAATTGCAATTTATAAACATAGGATAAGTTAGCGAGGTTGGTCGATAGACCTGTATTTTGAATTTTAAACGAATTCACATCTAAACCTAAACTAAAATCTAAGTTGTCAAATGACAATGCACCGAATACATATTTATTATCCATTTTATCAAACTCATTCAACTTCATTTGGTTGAATAAAACTCCTGTTCTATTTAGACTGTTGAACCCAAAATAACTTGGATTTGTTTTCTGCATGAACTTAGAATGATTGACAATGTATTCATCTTGTGAGTACAACATTCCCCCCATCAAAAAAATGATTATTGATATTATCTGAAATGTCCTTTTTTTATAATGCATTATTTAATCACAATAAAGGTTCCACTTTTCTCAACTTCTGTAACACCATCCAATAATAATCCCTTTGCCGAATAGATAAAGTAAGGAGAATAAGGTGTTGGTAAGCCATCCCATCCTTCAATAGAAATTCCTTTGATGTTATTTAGATCCTTCTCTTCAACATATTCGTTGTAAAGCACATTTCCACGGTAATCATAGACCGAAAAGATCATATTACTAAAGCCACTGAACAATGGCCTAAAATATTCATTCATGCGGTCCCCGTTAGGCGTAAACACGTTTGGCACCATCATATTAAATCCTTTTCCAACTGTAATTGGAATAGTTACTTCTTCAGTACATTCAATGTTGTTTTTTATTCGAAGGGTAGCAAAATA